>Ga0194113_10000424_pt1 | contig 54884 bp, 51 predicted proteins | sample TA2MahC200mmetaG_FD_146193 | JGI IMG/M metagenome (GOLD analysis project Ga0194113, IMG submission 146193) | Freshwater microbial communities from Lake Tanganyika, Tanzania - TA2015017 Mahale Deep Cast 200m | ecosystem: Environmental > Aquatic > Freshwater > Lake | place: Tanzania: Lake...
CACCGAAAATCTTTGGGATGAGCTGGATCGCGAAGACGCCACAGGCCTTGCCGAGCTTGTACGGCGGGGCAAGCTTAGTCCGGCGGAGTTGCTTGAGCGCTCGATCAAGCGCATGGACAAGCTCAATCCCATCATCAATGCCGTGACGCTGCGGCATGATGAGCTGGCAAGGGAATCTTTGGCGAAGCTCGATCCGGAGTCGCCGTTTGCCGGTGTGCCTTTCCTGCTCAAAGATCTCGCCGTTGCGATGGCGGGTACCAGCCTCACCAACGGCAGTCGATTCTTTGCCGGCATGAAGGTCGATCACGATGGCGAACTGGTGCGGCGCTTTCGGGCTGCAGGTCTCGTGATCGTCGGCAAGGCGGCCAGTCCCGAACTCGGTTTGACGACGACTACCGAATCGGCCGCCAACGGACTCGTACGCAATCCCTGGAATCTCGGCTTGACCGCGGGCGGCTCGTCGGGCGGGTCTGCCGCCGCAGTGGCTGCAGGGCTCGTGCCGATGGCGCATGCGAGTGATGGCGGTGGCTCGATCCGTATTCCCGCGGCCGCTTGCGGGCTGTTTGGTCTCAAACCTTCGCGGGGGCGTGTGCCTTTTACGATCCGTCGCTATCAGGGTTGGGCAGGGCTAAGCACGCATTTCGCCGTCACGCGCAGTGTGCGCGATGCAGCGCGACTACTCGATGCGGTCGCGGGACCCGAGGCGGGCGCGGCGTTCATGGCCGCACCGCGCGGCGGTGAGTTTCTTGCGGCGACCCGACAGCGTCAGCGGCCGCTGCGCATCGCGCGCCTGCCTGCGCCGCTCGCGGGCACTCCGGTGGATCCGCAATGCGAGCGCGCCGTGGACGTTGCGGTCGAGGCTTGCCGCAAACTCGCTCACAAGGTCGAGGAGGCGACACCAGCGATCGATTTCAAGGCCTACAACGCGGCTTTCGGAACGGTGGTTGCGGTCAATACGCGGGCGACGCTCAACGATCGAGAAAAGCAGCTCGGCCGTGCTTGTACGCCGCAGGATGTCGAGTCCGTGACCTGGTTCATTGCCGAGTCGGGGCGGCAGATCGATGCCCTGGCCTATGCCGCTGCTTGCGAAACTTTTGATCAGACGGCACGCCAGTCAGCGGCTTTCTTTGCCGACTGGGATCTGCTGCTCTCGCCCACGCTCGGCAAGCCACCAGTGCCACTTGGCGTGCTCAGTTTATCGCCCAAAGATTTTCAGCGATACGCCACCGAGGTATCGCTGTTTTCGCCGTATGCCTCGCTCGCCAATGTCACCGGGCAGCCCGCGATGTCGCTGCCCTTGGCAGAGTCGAGCGCAGGACTGCCGCTCGGCGTGATGTTTCTCGCGCGCTATGCCGAAGAGTCAACCTTGCTCGGCCTCGCGGCGGCGCTGGAGCGCGAACTGCCTTGGCGGGAGCGGCGTCCGCGCTTCAGCGCGGCATAACCCTGGCTAGCTGCTCAGCCTGCACCCGCAGCGTGACCAGGTGTTCAACGTATTCGACGGCTTCTTGCGTCGGGGTGGGCAGACGGCGTAATCGTTCCAGCCACGTGGCGCTTGCGGTAGCCAAGACCCGCGCATCGTCGGGCGCTGCGAGCCATGCCCAGTCGGTAAGGTGACAGGCGAGCACGGGGTCAGTCGCGCGCAGGGTCTCGATGCGTGCGATGACACGATCGATGCCGCCCGCCAAAGAAATGATTTCACGGGCCTGAGCCGCGCGCGTCGCGGGTGACCACTCTGACGGCAGCTCATTCCACCAGCCGGTGTATTCCTGAGCGACGGTACGGGCGATGTCTCGCGGCGTGACGTAGAGCTCTGCGGCTTCCCGGCTAGCCGCAAGATCGGCGGGCAGGGCAATGCCGCTGGCCACGTCGTATTTGCGTATGCCATCGTTCAGGGCTTTGAGCGTCTGCGCCGCGATCGACTCGAGTGCGCGGGCCTGCGCGCCGAAGCGACGGCTGATTTCTTCGGTGCTGCCGAGTGCAGGGCCGTGCATCGGCAGTGCGCGCAGGGGCTCGAGAGCCACCATGTCACGTAGCGCTTGAGCCCAGCTCGTCACATAACGCTGCCGACGTTTTCCGTTGCCGGCGTTGGGTAGAAAAGGTTGGAAATAATCGGCGGCAACGACGATGCGCCGCGTGGGCACCGATACCCATAGTTGATCGGCGGTTTCACCCGGTGCATGGGTAAGCACGAAACGATCGTCGCCGATTTTGAGTTCGAGACGACCACGAAAAGTGCGGGTGGGCATGGGTAGATCAGCCGGCGAGTGCGGGAAGTCGCTGAGCAACTGATTATTGAGGCGCGATGTCAGCTCGCGGCTCGTAATGTCTCGATTGACTTCATCGACGAGTTCGGCGGTGGCAATGATTTCGGGTTTTTCACCCGCCTCGAGCAAGGCCCAAGTCCCGAGCATGTGATCGATATGGTGATGGGTGTAAATCACCGTATGCACGCGCTGGCGACTGATCGAGCGCAGTGCATCGCGCAGTGCAGGGCCCGCCGGGGCATAGCCTGCATCGACGAGTACGAGTCCCGCACGCGTCTCGAACACGGCGACATTCACCCAAGGAAATCGCAGCAGCCAGGTGCCCGGACCCTGTGGCTCGATGCCAAGTTTGCTCGCGGCTTCCGCAAGCGCCGGAGCGAACTCGCGGCTGTACATGCGGTTGGCGATACTGGCCGAGGCCACATTGCCAAAGCCACCGACGCGGCTTACTGCAGCAATCAAAAATGGATTTTCGCGATAGATCGCCGCGCGCGCCGCGGCACGAATCGCGGGATCCGTTTGCGCATTGGCGGGCAACGCAAGGGAAGTAAATGCGAGCAAGATCGACAGCGCAGCGCAACGCATAGCGCCCTGTCTCATTGCGGCGCGCCACCTGCGGACGCACTGGCTGTGGTTGTACTGCCCAGTATCGCGTAGTCCGTGTACCCCCGTGCGCCCGGAGTGTACAAAGTTTTGCGATCAAATGCGGCGAGGGCGGCTCTGGCTTCGATGCGTTCGACGAGATCCGGATTGCTGATATAGTGACGACCGAAAGACACAGCGTCGCCAAGCCCCCGAGTCACGGCAGCGGCTGCAGTATCCGGCTCGAATCCGTCATTGACGATGAGCGCGCCATCGTGGTGTGTGCTTGCGAGGGCGAAAGCATCGATTGTTGCCAGCGGTGAGCGGATCACATGCACATAGGCGCAGCGCAGCGGGCGCACGGCCTTGAGCAAATAACGGTACGTGTCGAGCGGTTCAAAATCGACGACGTCATTGAACGGGTTTCCGGGGCAGATACGAAAACCGACTCGTCCGGCGCCGATGGCTGCGACCAGGCCTTCGAGTGTCTCGATGACGAAGCGGGTTCGCCGCGTCGTATCGCCACCGTAGGCATCGCTGCGCAGATTGGTGTTGCTCGCCAAAAATTGCATGGGCAGATAGCCGCTCGTGCAATGCAGTTCGACGCCATCGAAGCCGGCCTCGCGCGCGAGTCGCGCAGCGTGTGCGTAATCTTCGATCACGTTGGCAATGGCGGCGATCGAGAGCGGCTCCGGATCATCGCAAGGCTGCATGCCTGCGGCGTCTGTGTAGAGCGAAACATTGGCGCGCACGGCGCAGGGTGCGACGGTACGCGCCTCGGCGCGCTTGTTGTAGCGACTCGCGATACGGCCGACGTGCATTAGTTGCGCAACGATCCGTCCGCCTTTTGCATGCACCGCGTCCGTGACGCGCCGCCAGGCTTCGACCTGTGCGGCCTCGTGCAGCCCAGGCGTACGCGGGTAGCCCTTGCCGTCGATGGAGGGTTGTACGCCCTCCGTGACGATCAGGCCGGCACTCGCACGCTGCGCGTAGTACTCGACGTGCAGCGCCGTGGGGCAGTCGTCGGCACCGGCGCGACTGCGCGTCATTGGGGCCATCACGATGCGGTTATGACAGTCGATATCGCCGAAATTGACGGGCGCGAGCAGCGCAGCGCGCGAGCCTTGCGCGTGGCTCACAGGGGCCACACCGTCGCTTCGGCGCCGCCGTCGAGTTCCAATGTTTTACCGGTCATCCATGAAGAAGCCGGCGTTGCGAGGTATAGCGCCGCCGCAGCGACATCCTCGACCGTGCCAAGACGTGCGAGCGGCGTGCGCTTTTCCATGGCCGCGCGTACTTCGGGCGTCAAATATTTGCCGAGAGCTTCGGTGACCACGGGCCCGGGGGCAATAGCGTTCACGCGGATGTGCGGCGCGAAGTCTTGCGCGAGCAAGCGGGTGAGTTGTGTGAGTGCGGCCTTGGCAGTGCCGTAGCTCGAGAAGCTACGCTGCGCGTAGCGCGCAGCCGCCGAGGTGATGTTGATCACGCTGCCACCGCCTGTAGCGCGCATCGCGGGCACTGCAAGTCGCGTCAGCGCAAATGCGGGCAGCACGTTCCACTCGAGTGTTTTCAGAAACTGTTCGGGCGTAGTGCGCAGCGGGTCGTTGGAGCCCGCGCCGCCGGCATTGTTGATGAGGACATCGAGCCGCCCCAAGCCTTCGACGCAGCGCGGTACCAAAGACTCAAGATCGGTCGTCTTGCCGACGTCACAGGCAAGAACCAGCGCGCGGCGACCGTGACCTTGAATTTCGCGTGCCAGCGAGTCGAGGTCGGTTCGAGTGCGCGAAGCAATCGCAACGTCAGCGCCCGCCGCTGCCAGTGCGATTGCGATCGCGCGGCCGATACCGCGCCCAGCGCCCGTCACAAGAGCCGTTTTGCCATCGAGACGGAAGCGGGTTTCTGTATCTATGCTATTACCAGCGACCGGTGAGTTCGATGCCGTAGGTGCGGGGCGTGCCGAAGTAAACCTGCGTGAGGCTACCGAAGCCCGGGCCGAAGTCGATCATGTTCTGGATGTACTTTTTGTCCATCAGGTTCTTTGACCACAGGGCGACATCTACTCGAGCACCTCCGATTTCCACACCATCAAACGACAGACGGGCATTAACGAGCGTGTGGCTTGGCACCCGTGTGTCGTTGGCGACAGCGGAGTTGACTGATGAAGGATCGGTCGTAGGTAAGACTTTGATTGGGAACGCGTAGAGCAGGTAGTCGTCGATGTAGCTCGCGTCGAGCAACAAGCGCGCCTCTGCGCCGAGCACACTACCTAGCGCCGCATCTACGGTGGCAGAGACAGTGGTTTCGGGTAAATGAACGAGGGCACGGTTGAAAGCGACCTCAACGCCGCGATCGACGTAGCTGTCAAAATCGCCGTCCATCTTGCCGAGGGCGAACTGCAGCCGGGTGCCACACGGAAACTGCCAGCCAAGTTCCACCTCGAGTCCCTTGACATTAGCTTCACCGGCATTTTTGATCGATGAGTTCGCAGCGCCCTTGGCTTCGAAGATCGAGAGCTGCATGTCGCGCGAGTCGTTATTGAAGAGCGCAACATTCGCGTAACCGCGGTTACCGGCGAACAGCCACTTGCCGCCGATTTCCATCGATTCAAGACTTTCGGGTAGATAGGGCGTCTGCACCTGAGCAATGTTCACGGGGATCGGATTAGCGGGATCGCCGGCCTCGCCATTGAAGCCGCCGCTCTTGAAGCCCTCGGCGTATTTCACATAGCCGGAGAACGAGTCGCTCGGGCTCCAGGTGAGGACTGCGAGCGGTGTGGTGTCGCTAAAACTGGTCTTAGCGCGAGTAATGCAGGGTACGTAGTCGAAAACGCCGATGAGCCCTGCGCAGCGGGCAATCGACTTGTCTTCGTCGGTGTAACGCAAACCCGCAGTTACCGAGAACTGATCGTTGATCGCGTAATCGAGTTGGCCAAAGGCGGCGAACGCCTGCGTCTTGAAGCCATATTGCGATTTGAAGCGGACCCCCGCGGCCGGCCCGAACTCGACGAAGTATCCCTGCGGGTTATCCGTGAAGCCATCGTCTTTAAAGTAATAGAGGCCGGCAACGTAGGAGAGTACGCCGGCATCGCCGATCCATTGCAACTCCTGCGAGACCGAGTCGTAGTCGGATAGGCGTTGTGTGTGCGCGATATTGAGAGGCGACCCGTCGAGATCGAGACCGTCTTCCCACGTGAGTTTACGCTGCGCCGTAATCGCGCGCAGCGTATTGTTGTCGTTCAGCTGCCACTCGAGTGTGAGCGAGTGACCTTGAGTTTCCGAGCGCTCGAACGAGGGGCCATCGACCGTGGCCTTTTCTTGTCGTGAGGTTGACACATAGGGGGCGAGAAAAGGCAGCAGTGTCCGATAAAGTTGCGAGTGCGAAGCGTTCTGGTCGATATCGTTATAGTCGCCGCGGTAGGCAATCGTGAATGAATTATTGACGGGCACATCGACGGCGAGTCGGATGCTCTTGCTGTCGATATTGTTGAGCTCCGAGGTCGAGGCCGCTCGCCCCGGCGGAGTAGGCACGTCCCCCCCGCTCACGCGGTTGTCGACCCAGCCGTCTCGGCGCTGCGAAGCCACCGCGAGATTGACCTTGGCTTCGCCGATCTTCGGAAAGTCGATCGACACCTTGCCGCCGAGTGCGGAGTAATTGCCGAGACTAACGGTGGCGCTGCCGCTCGCTTCACCGCTCGGGCTACGGGTGACGATGTTGAACGCACCGGCAAGCGTATTACGGCCCCACAGCGTGCCCTGTGGTCCACGCAGTACCTCGATGCGGTCGATCTCGATCAGGTCAAACAACGAACCCTGTGTTTTGCCGACGTACACGCCATCGACGTAGATGCCTACGGCCGGCTCCCACGTCAATGCGGGGTTGTTTGTAACGCTGCCGCGGATGGCAATCTGCGCGGCGGTGCTGTTACCGGGCGTCGGACTGATTTGCAGATTCGGCGTGAAGCCTTCAAGGCCCTGCACGTCGGTAATGCTGCGGCGATCGAGCGCGTCGCCCGAGAGAGCGGTGATGGCGATCGGTACATCGACGAGGCGCTGTTCGCGCTTCTGGGCGGTGACAACGATTTCCTGCAGGCCTGCGTCATCGGACTGCGCATGCAGTGCGGGCTGCAAGGCGAGTGCGACGGCGAGCGTAACTGAGCTACGCGTAATGGATTTCGTCACGGACACGATCGACCTCCCGACAAAGTCAGATAGAGACATACTTTAGATTACGATAACCCGATTTGCCCTTATATAATAAAGACTGTTACCCGTCATGTGCGAAGTTTATCGCGTATCAAGCTGTGTACCGGGGTCGCTATCGGATCAACCGATATTGGCAGCGCGCGTCAACGAGTGAGCGTGGCTGCCGTAACGCAGTCGAAAAAGCCCACAATATGCAGATGCCGGCTGAGCTTCATCACAGCCGAGGATTGCCTATTTTCACTCACCGTGTGAAGTATGTGGCGGCGTTGGCGATCAAGCGTAAAAAAGACGACCTCGTCGTAGGGCAGGGCAAAGTCTCCTAGAGAGACCCGTATCAGCACCCGAAATGTTCAACTGATCTGTGAAAGGGCACGCAGGAGCGAGCAGGGTAATACTTGTGAAAAAACGGTAAACTGACGAAGACCCGTGCGCTTAATCCCCCACCGAGGGGATATCGAAAAGCTATTATTCATTCGGTTGAGCAACCTGCTTTTGATGTGATGGAGATCTACGGTTCTTTCAGGGGCATCATGAACACCAACAGCGTGAGTGACCTGAACCGACGAATCCAGCGTTTAGAGGATCTCGAAGCGATCCGCCAGCTTAAGCACCGGTATCTGAATGCTTGCGACCAACAATTGCCGGACCTTGCCCGCGACTGTTTCGCCGACGGCGAGATCGTTATCGACATGGGTCACCTCGGCGTATTTCGACACCGGGATGATTTTGCAGCCCTGTATCGAGCTGCTGGCTGCCAAGCATACGTGCTCGACATGCACCACGGCGGAAACTCAGAAATTGATTTTATGACCGATGATCACGCACATGCGCTGTGGTTACTCAATTACCGCAATATCAACACGCGGGAGAAAACCGTTACGTTCCTGAGTGTGCGATATCACGATGAGTACCGACGAATCGATGGCGAATGGTACATAACCCACAGCCGTTCCGAATTTAAGACGGCGCTTCACTGCACTTATGGCAACGGGGTGCTTCAGTTGCTGCGCGCGGCCGACTCGATGGCAGGTGCGGTCGACTACAGCGAGTCTTGAGGGTTCCTCGCATGCCACTCTCAACACAGCAGATGAAACAGGCGATGCAGGACTACATCCGTGCTTGGGCAACCAACGACCGCCAACTGTTGCTCTCGCTGTTCGCGCCCGACGCCAGCTGGGAGGACCCGGTGGGTACGCCCGAATTTTTCGGCCATGAGGGGATAGGGAAGTTTTGGGACTTCGCACATCAGGAGCCAAGCCTGACGCTGACGCCGCGTATCGAGGAAATCCGTGCTGGCGGCAATGAAGGCATCCTGCGCTTCACCATGCAGGTACGGATTCCGGAGCGCAATGAGGGGCTTGATCTGTCGATCATCGACCGAATGGTGTTCGATGAACTGGGCCGCATTAAGGTTGCTAAGGCTTTCTGGGACGAAACCACTGTAAGTGTCCCCCACGGGTGGAAGCCATACGCGCCTGACATCAGCAACGCATATGAATCCTGAGGTATCGCGGACAATGACGTGCCTCGGTTGAGAAGTCGGGACAGGGACCCGAAGGCTGTCAACGGCCGGTACGGAAGCCTATGGTCCCAGCAATTCGTCATGGATCGCCGACCAGCCGTATCAAGAGACCCAAGACTAAGAACGCCCCGATGTTGGGGCGATGCCAACCGCCGCAAACAGTCGCTAGAGGATCAAGCGTACTTAGCGCGGGCGGGGATGTGAATCATTCGAGTAGGGAAGGGCTTAACTTCTCCGATCTTCCCGAGGTAATAGATGGCGAATTTGGCCGCCGCGTCAATCGCGGGCCAAGGCGTCGAGCTGACGGTACCCGTTACAAAACCCCTGAGGTTTACTTCATCATCTCCCCTCGGTAGTAGGAAGGTGTCTTTAGTGTTCGACTTATTTGACCTTGCCCCATAAATTCGCTAAGACAAAATCGAAGCCACCAGCTTGCTCAATCCGCGCCTCAAACTGGGACCGGGTGATCCCAATGAAGAAACGGCTGATCCACATGATCTAATGGAGGACGCTCCTATGGGCGAGGCCATATTTCCGTCGGGAGCGGCGCTAGTCATTGGTGGCAGCGGCGGCGTTGGGCAGGCGGTGTGCATGGAATTTGCGAGGGCGGGCACCGACGTCGCTCTCACGTATCACAGCAAGCGGGACGTCGCCAATGCTGTAGCGGCTCGGATTCGGACTCTCGGCCGAAATGCAACTGTCCACCAGTTGAATATCGCCGATGGGGCTAGAGTCGATGCGGTGGTCGGGGAAGCAGCTGCCACCCACGGTCGGCTGCATACGGTTGTGGTGGGCGCGGGCACTCTCGCTCGACAGGTGCTCGTTTCCGAAATGACGCGCGAGCAGTGGCAGACCGTAATTGATCACGACCTCAACGGGTTTTATAACGTTGTACATGCAACGCTGCCTCGTTTAAAGGAGTGGGGTGGCGGTTCGTATGTGCACCTCGGGTCGGCCGGTCATCTGCGCTGGCCGGAACGGGATGTCATGTCAGTGGCTCCGAAGGCAGCTATCGAAGCGCTGATGACCGGGATCGCCCGCGAGGAGGGTCGGCACAATATTCGCGCTAATACCGTGCTGCTCGGCGTGATCGAGGCTGGCATGTTCCTAGAGCTAACTGGCCAAGGCTATTTTGACGAACACTGGGTCAGTGAAGTGCACAGGAATCTGGCACTGAAGCGTTGGGGCCAGCCTGAGGAAGTCGGGTATGCGGCCGTCTTCCTAGCGTCCAACCGGGCGCTGTATTTAACGGGCCAGCGGATTGCCGTTGCCGGTGGATATGGAATTTAACGCAGGAGCGATGCGCTACACGTTTGTGGGTGTTACGGGTTGCGATGCGCGGGGTCGACCAGCGTGCGGAGCTCGCTGAGCCAGACCGCGAGTCTTTTGATTTTGTAACTCGCTTAATTCACCTCGGCAATCATGGGTCCTAAGAGGTTCTGCAGCCAGACAGCGCCGCGCCGGATAGAGGGATCACCGGTCAGATCCACGAGCGATATCATCTGCGTCGGTACGGCTGCACTAGCAGGTACGCGGTGGCGCCACCCGGTTCCTTGACCGACCGCAACGGGATGGCCGTGATCACTGTTTGCTGGGTTCGTCTGACACCGCATATTTTGCAACAAGCGCTGCTTGACCTCGTGCGCGTAACTCGCTGGTTGGGAGATGCCACACGGCCAGTTCGGGAGGCGGGCTCTTTGTAGAATGATTCGCAGGGTCACGGAGTAGGTGTTCGGTGTGACGGGGCAGATTTTCGGCGCAATTTTTGATGGGCTGCACGCGGCGCAGGCGGCCAATGCGGTCATGCAAACCCAGGAGCGCGGCGGCGTCATCGTTTTTATCGGCAGCATTAGCGGCTTGCGGCCTTCGCCCGGCAGTGCGATGTACGGCGCGGCCAAAGCGGCGGTGATCAGGTTGGCCAGCTCGCTGGCCGTCGAATGGGCACCCAAAGTACGTGTGCTGGCAGTCAGCCCCGGTTTAGTGCGCACCGAGCAATCGCACATCCACCATGGCGATGAAAAAGGCATCGCGGCGGTGAGCGCCACTATTCCGCTGGGCCGCATGGCCGACCCGGCCGATGTCGCGCAAGCCTGCCTGTACGCTGCCTCCCCACGCGCCAGTTATTTGAGCGGTAGCAATATTTTGTTGCACAGCGGCGGTGAGCGGCCGACCTTTCTTGATGCGGCCCAAGGACATTGAAACCATGAACCAACGCACCGCCGTGGCACGCGCCACCCCAATGACCCAGCAGCAGGAGTACGCGCGTGGCTGAACCTTCATGGATGGACAGCGCCCGCGCGCTGGTCGGCAAAGAATACGGGCGTGTCTACGCTTGGGACAAAGTCAACGCGCCCATGATCCGCCAATGGTGCGAAATCATGGGGGTGGACGCTTCGCCTTACTTGGTCGAAGGTGTTGTCCACGCGCCCGAGGCCATGCTGCAAGTGTGGTGCATGGAGGGCTTTACGCTCAACAACTACCCGCCTGGCTCCACCACCGAAAACCCCTACGAAGTCCTCAAGCTGATGGAGGCCCAAGGCCTGGCCTCGGTGGTAGCCGTCAATTCCGAGCTGCAATTTAGCCGCGCCGTACGCGAGGGCGAGCGCCTTTATTACACCACGCGCTTAGACACAATCAGCCCCGAGAAAACCACCGCGCTGGGCACCGGCTATTTTGTTACTTTGGTGATGCGCTATTTCTCGGAGATCGCCAGCGGGGACCAAGAGGTCGGCCAGCTGTTGTTCCGTGTATTTAAATTCAAGCCCACGCAGGCTGCGGCGCCGAGCGCTCCAGCCAGTGCACCGGCCAAGCCCAAGCGCCCGGCACCCGGCATCAGCGACGACACGCGCTTTTTCTGGGAAGGAGCGCGCGCTGGCCAATTGCGCATTCAGCGCTGCACAGCCTGCGGCACCCTGCGCCACCCACCCGGCCCGGTCTGCCCGCAGTGCCACTCCTTTGAATGGGACGCCGTCACCGCCAGCGGACGCGGGACGGTGTACTCCTTTGTGGTGATGCATTACCCCGAGGTGCCGCCTTTTGAGCACCCCAACCCGATTGCGCTGATCGAACTCGAAGAAGGCACGCGTTTGATCACTCAGCTGGTCGGCGTAGCCCCGGGTGATGCGCGCATCGGCCAAAAAGTACAGGTTGAATTTCACACCTACGACGGCGACCTAGTGCTGCCACAATTTCGGCCGGTGCCGGACGCCAACTGAGCCCCTCTGCCCCCATTAAGCCCCCCATGAACTTTGAACTGACAGACGATCAAAAAGCCCTTGCCGAAATGGCCGCAGGCCTGTTTGCGGATTACTGCAGCGACGAGCAACTGCGCGCGCATGACAGCGGCCAGGCACCCTTTATGCAGGGCTTGTGGACGCAGTGCATTGCTGCGGGCCTGCACACTGTTTTGGTGCCCCCAGAGCGCGGTGGCCTGGGCCTTGGCCTGACCGAGCTGATGGTTATTCTGGAACAACAAGGCCGCGCATTGGCGCTCCTGCCACTGTGGGAGCAACAAGTAGGCCTCGCCGCGCTACACCATTTTGGTGTGGCCGCGCCTGAAGACCTATGGCAAGCATTGCTACAGGACGGCAGCCCCTTGGCACTGTCATTGGCGGGATTGTCGGACAGCCGTGGTACGGCCCTGCAGGTGCAAAAAAAGGCCCTGGGATGGAGTCTGTGCGGCCGTGCCGCAGCGGTCGGGCTGGGCCAAAGCGCGCGCTTTGCGCTGTTGGCAGGCGATCTCGCGGGCCAAGTGCGGGTGCTGATGGTAGACCTGGACGCCGCCGGCGTGGCCCGCACGACGGGCCGCAGCCAGCACCACCTAGAAGTGGCCGACCTGGACTTCCACGACTGCCCACTGGCCGCCTGGCAAGTGCTGCCCGAAACCGCCCTGCCCTGGGTGGCCGAACGCGCCGCAGCCTGCCTGGCTGCCTTGCAACTGGGCGTGACACAAGCGCATTTGCGCCGCACCGTGGACTACGTCAGCGAGCGCCAGCAATTTGGCCGGGCCATTGGCAGCTTTCAATTGGTCAGCGGCCAAATGGCCGATGGCTACATCGCCCTGGAGGCGCTGCGCAGTGCGCTATGGCAACTGGTGTACCGCCTCGATGCCGGCCTGGGCGCCGCACCGCAAGCCCTAGCCACCCGCGTGCTGGCCAATGATGCCGGCCACTTTGCCGGCCATATGGCCCAGCATGTCCATGGGGGTATTGGCGTAGACCTTACCTACCCCATCCATCGTTTTTTGTACTGGAGCCGCGCCTTGGGCGCCGCTTTAGGCGGCAGCGAGCACCAGCTGGCAGCCCTGGGCGACTGGCTGGCCGGCCATGACGCGCTGGGCTGGAAATACGACGCGCCCGAAGATGGCGCAGCAAAGGAGGCCGTGCATGCAAGCGTTTGATGCCATTGAACTAGGCCAGGCCATGGAGGCGCTGGACGTGCCAATCACTGCAGCCTTGATCACCGGCGGGGCCATTGCCACGCGCGACTATTTCCCCGGCCATATTGATCTGGAGGCCGCGCGCGCGCTGGGTTCGCAGGCCGTGTTCATGAACATCCTGACCACCAACGGGCTGGTGCAGCGTTTTGTGCAAGGCTGGAGCGGGCCGCAAAGCCGCTTGTGCGATCTCAAAATAAAACTGGGCGCGCCCCACTACCCCGGCGACACCCTGCGCTTTAGCGGCAGCGTTACCGACAAGCGCCCGCAGGATCGAACGGTGGAGCTCAGCTTCAAAGGCGCCAACTCCATGGGCAGCCACGTCACCGGCACGGTGCGGGTCCGCTTTCCCTAAACGCGCCAAGACCACAACGCAATGAGCGAACTATCCATTTCCGGGCGCGCCGCCATCGTCGGCTTAGGCGCCACCGAATTCTCCAAAAACTCCGGACGCACCGAGGTGCGGCTGGCCATGGAGGCCACGCTGCAAGCCCTGAACGACGCTGGCATCGACCCAGCCGAGGTAGACGGCTTTTCCTCCTACTCGATGGACAAAGTGCCCGAGTACGAAATCGCTCGCCTGCTTGGTGCCAAAAATGTGCGCTTTTTCTCGCAAGTCCCCCATGGCGGAGGCGCCGCCTGCGGCCCCGTGCTGCATGCGGCCATGGCGGTGGCCACGGGCATTGCCCGCACCGTGGTGGTCTACCGCGCCATGAATGAGCGCAGCTGGTACCGCTTTGGCAATGGCAACTATGGGTTTGGCTCGTCTCCGCTGTTTGAAAACGTCAACTATGGCTGGTACATGCCCTATGGCTTTCACACGCCGGCGGCCTGGGTGGGTATGTTTGCCCGCCGCTATATGCATACCTACGGCGCCACCAGCGAAGACTTTGGCCGCGTTGCCGTGGCCGCGCGAGACTTTGCCGCGACCAACCCGGCTGCGTTTTTCTACCAAAAACCAATCACCCTGGCAGAGCACCAGGCCTCGCGCTGGATTTGCGAGCCCCTGCATTTGCTCGACTGTTGCCAGGAGTCGGACGGTGCCGTGGCTATGGTCATCACCTCGGTCGAGCGCGCGCGTGACATGAAAATCCGCCCGGTCATCGTCAAAGGCGCAGCCCAAGGCAGCAGCGACGGCCAGCAAATCATGACCTCCTACTACCGCGATGACATTACCGGCCTGCCCGAAATGGGCCTGGTGGCGCGCCAGCTCTGGCAGCAAAGCGGCCTCGCACCGCAGGACATTCAAACCGCCGTGATTTATGACCATTTCACGCCTTTTGTACTGCCCCAGCTCGAAGAGTTTGGCTTTGCAGAGCGCGGCGCCGCCAAAGAATTTGTGCGCGCCGGCCACCATGCACGGGGCGGGCGCTTGCCTATCAACACGCACGGCGGGCAACTGGGCGAGGCCTATATCCACGGCATGAACGGCATTGCCGAGGCGGTACGCCAGGTACGCGGCACGGCGGTCAACCAGGTGGGCCAGGTGCGCAATGTGTTGGTCACCGCCGGCACCGGCGTGCCCACCAGCGCACTGATTTTGGGTCAAGAAAAGTAAGACTCATCCCCATGTTTATCGATCTAAGCCCCGAACAACACGCCCTGCGCCTGCGTGTGCGCGACTACTTCAACGCCCTGATGACGCCCACGCTGCGCCTGGCCCTGCGCGGCGCAGAAGGCGGTCCGCTGTACCGCCAAACCGTGCGCCAGATGGGCCAGGATGGCTGGCTGGCCATCGGTTGGCCCAAGCAACACGGCGGCCAGGGTTTGAGCGCCACCGAGCAATTGATATTTTTCGAAGAGGCCAATATTGCCGGCGCGCCCTTGCCTTTCGTCACCATCAGCACGGTAGGCCCTGCGCTCATGGAGTCGGGCACCGAGGCCCAAAAAGCACGCTTTTTGCCAGGCATCGCCTCGGGTGAGATTATTTTTTCGATTGGTTATTCCGAGCCGCGCGCCGGCTCCGACCTGGCAGCGCTGTCCACCCAAGCGCGGCTGCATGGCGATTTGCAAACCGGGCATTTTGTGGTCAACGGCAACAAACTGTGGACCTCCGGCGTGGAGTCGGCCGACCATATTTGGCTCGCTGCGCGAACCAGCCCCGACCTGCCGCGGCACAAAGGCATTTCCATTCTGATTGTGGACACTGCAACCCCGGGTTTTTCGCACACCCTGATTCCCACGGTAGGCAACTTCACTGCGGCGACCCACTATGACAACGTAAAGGTACCCGCCGAAAGACTGGTCGGTGACTTGCACGGCGGCTGGAAACTGATTACCACCCAACTCAACCACGAACGCCTAGGCCTAGGCTCCTGGTCGGACAAGGTGTTTGGCCCCTATAAAAGGGTGCTCGATTGGGCCAAGGCGCGCGACGAAACCGGCCACCGCGCCATAGACCTGCCCTGGGTGCGCCGCCTGCTGGCCGACTGCTACACGCGCTTGGAGGCCATGCGCCTGATCAACTTTCGCATCGCCGCGGACCTAGAAAAAGGCAGCATGGACGTGGCACTGGCCTCAGCCACCAAGGTCTATGGCTCCGAGAGCGTGGTCAAAATCCTGCGAAACCTCATCGAGATTGTGGGCAACAGCGCACTGGTGCGCCAGGGCAGCAGCGCGGAGTTGCTTATGGGCGATCTGGAATACGAAGTGCGCGCTGCGGTGACCCTGACATTTGGTGGTGGCACCAATGAAATCCAGCGCGAGCTCGTCGCCCAATTCGGTCTGCAGATGCCGCGCACGGTACGCTAAGCCCGTATAAGTAGACGGGAACGCGCATGAAAAACTGTCCCATTGTGCCCCGCGAAGTCACGCAGTCCAAGCTGGACCGCCGCAACCGGGCTAGCCAGCGCCATCGGGCCTCCCAGACCTATGCCCTGGCCGAGCGCTTCGAGGAAAGCGCCCAGCGTTACGCTGATCGCCCCTGCCTGCATTACGGTGATACCAGCCTGACCTACGCGCAAACCAATGCCTGTATTAACCAGGTGGCGCATGCCGGTCACCGGCTGGGCTTGCGCTGCGGAGATGTGGTCGCGCTGTGCATGGAAAACCGGCCGGGTTTCATATTCGTATGGTTTGCCCTGATGAAGTTGGGGGTCACCACGGTTTTTCTCAACACCAATGCGCGCGGTAAGGCGCTTGAGCATGGTTTGAGCGAAACCGGCGCCCAACTGGTCGTGGTCGGTGAGGAGTGTTTGCCTCAGTTCGCCGTAACCGCGCTGCCCCCGGGGGTTCGCTGTTGGCTCTGGCCCGATGCCGAGTGCCCGGCCACCGCCCTGACTAAGTCGTTAACCGTCCTGGATTTGCAGGCGTTATCGCTCCAAAGTGACAGCGCCAACCCGCCCAGCAACTGGCGTGCCGGACTGGTGGCCGAGAGACCGGCCGTCTACATCTTCACCTCCGGCACGACAGGACTGCCAAAGGCGGCGATCATCAGCCACGCACGCTGGCTGATTACCGGCGACGTGATGCAAATCACCATGGACGTGCAGCCCAGCGATTGTTTTTACTGCTTTTTACCGCTCTACCACGGCGCGGCCTCGCTGTCAGCGGGGGCCACGGCCATTGCCAGCGGCGCCAGCCTGCTGCTGCGCCGCAAATTCAGCCGCAGCGAGTTTTGGGCCGACGTGCGTCGCCACCAAGTCACCATCTGCCAATACGTAGGCGAGATTGTTCGTTTTTTGCTCACCACACCGGTGCAGTCGGGCGAACGCGAACACAGCCTGCGCAAAATGGTAGGCGCCGGTATGGCGAGCGAAGTGTGGGAGCAGTGGGTGCGTCGCTTTGGTGATTTTGAAATTTACGAGGGCTGGGGCGCCACTGAAGCCAACACCACCACCATTAACTTGGATAACCGCGTGGGCTCCTGCGGGCGCATCCCGTTTTGGGAAAAGTCCAATTTGCGTCTGGCGCGTTATGACACCGATAACCAATGCCATTTGCGAGACGACAAGGGCTTTATGCAGCTGTGCGCACCCGGCGAAGTGGGCGAGGCGATTGGCATGATCCTTGACATCCCGGATGTGGTGGCCGGGCGCTTTGAGGGCTTCACTTCGGCCGCCGCCACCGAACGCAAGATTTTGCGCAATGTGTTTCAATCCGGTGACGCTTGGTGGTCTTCGGGCGACTTGATGCGCTACGACGAGGATGGCTATTTTTGGTTTGTGGACCGTATCGGTGACACTTACCGGTGGAAAAGTGAAAACGTCTCTACCACCGAAGTCGCCGATGCACTGGGCGATTTCCCCGGTCTCGATGCTATCACCGTCTATGGAGTACAAGTGCCTGGCTGCGAGGGACGCGCCGGCATGGCCGCTCTGGTCATGCAGGAGGGTGCCCAATTCGATCCGCAGGCTTTTTGGAAAATCGCGCTCGAGCGTCTGCCCGCTTACGCGGCGCCCTACTTTTTACGCATTGCGCCGAGCACCGATATGACAGGTAACTACAAGCTGCGCAAAGTTAACTTACAACGCCAGGCCTACGATACGCAAACTATCACCGAGCCCCTATATGTGCGCCGCGACGACCGCAAAACCTATGTCGCATTGACAGCGATGGACCAGCTGCAGCAGGTCGTGTGGTAGATACCAAGGTCTGGCGCGCCGGGGTACGTGCACGGCAAGAGGCCAACTGCCCGGCCTCGATGCGCACACTCATCACGTCCAAAGAAATAGTCTGGAGCGGCTCGCAACTGCGCTTTCGCAGCAAAGTCCAGAGCGTGTGGTTTTAACGCACGTGCGAGCGCGGCGAGCCGTCAGGCCTCGCGCGATGAGAGTCTCCGCAAATCGGTCAACGGAATTTGTCATGGACCAGATCGATTTCTCCAAGGAAAAAATATAGAAAACTAAAAGAAATACGAGCCGCCATTCGCGACCAGCACACTGCCGGTCACGTACGAGGCCTCGTCACTCGCGAGAAAGCGTACGGCTGCCGCAGGCTCGGCAGTGTAGCGCACGGCCGTCGTGGAATGCCCGCTCAGCCCGCGCCGACCCGCGCTGCGAGCCAGCTCCATAGCGCCGGCGCCCACGGGCGTTCGACGTGCAATCGCCAGCCATCCGGGCGGCGGCAGACTGCGATGCGCAGGCCCGCGAAGCGCAGGCGCGAGGACTCCAGTGGCAGCGCGCCGCGCGAGGCGAAGTCGTACTCCGCGCCGAGCGCCATGATGTCATCCGCCCGCTTTCCGCAGAGGTCGAAACACAGCATTCCGGCGGAGAGATCGCTGACTGCTGTCCGGTCGTCGACCCAGCCGGCCGGGCAGTCGAGCGGCCCGGCGCTGACCAGCAGCACGCTCGCCGGCGCGAGCCGGAGCGCATAGCGCGCCGCGTCGCAGACATCGCGCGGGCCGAGCGCGGCTGCGATGCCGCAGCTCGCGAGCAGCGCGTCGATGCGGCCGCTCAGCTGCAGGATCCGCGCCGTCGGTGCAACCGAAATCGCGACGCCGTCCGCCGAGACCTTCGCCGATTCCCAATCGGGCGGCTGCGACCAGAACTGCTCGCGCTCAGGCATTCAAGCGCTCTCCGCGCGGATCGTGGAGACAGGGCGGAACGAGCCGGCCGGCGCTGCGCGCGCCGAGATGCTCGAATTCGAGTGTCTCGCCGTGGCGCGCGGCGCCGTCCTCGATCAAGGCGAGCGCAATCGGCCGGCCGAGCAGGATGCTGAAGTAGCTGCTCGTTACGAAACCGATGCTGCGCTCCGATGCGCCGTCGCGGACGACGGCGTGCGCGCCGACCGCAAGCGGCGCCTCGCCCAGGGCGCTCACGCCGACCAGCTGGCGGCGCCCAGCGCGCGCCGCCGCGGGCAGGAACAGCGAGCGATCGCCGACGAAGGCGTCCTGGCGGGCGAGCCGCGCCTGGCCCATGCCGATGTCCTGCGGCATCGTTTCGCCGTCCGTGTCCTGGCCGACGAAGATGTAACCCTTCTCCACCCGCAGCACGCCGAGCGCCTCGACTCCGAGCGGCCGCGCGCCGGCTTCCCGCGCGCGGCCCCACAGCTCGGCGCAGCGATCGGCCGGCACCGAGACCTCATAGCCGCGTTCGCCGGTGAAGCTGACCCGCGCGATGCGCGCCGGCACGCCTGCAAATACGCCGTCGCGTGCGCTCATGTGCAGAAATGCGCCGTCCGCGAGATCAATGCCGAGCTCGAGCGCGGAGATCACGCGCCGCGCTTGCGGGCCGGAGATTGCGAGCGTCGCCCATTGCGGCGTCGCATCGTGCACGAACACGCGCGCGAGGTCGAAGCGGTCCTCGCGCCAGGCCTCGAGGTTCGCGACCATCGCGGCGACGTGACCGCTCGAGCAGGACACGACGAAGTGCCGCGGACTCACGCACAGCACGACGGCATCGTCGAAGATTCCGCCGCTCTCGGCGAGCGCGAGCCCGTAGCGGAGCCGGCCCGGCGCCAGCGTCGAGATGCGGGTGTAGAAGACGAAATCGAGCAACGCGGCCGCGTCCGGCCCCAGAACCTCGATCTTGCCGAGCGAGGAGGCATCGAGCACGACGGCTTCGGTTCGCGCTGCGCGGCACTCGCGCGCGAGCGCGGTCTCGCGGTCGCCGTACCAGGCCGGGCGCAGGAGGTTGCCGTAGTCGAGGAGCGCCGCGCCCTCGGCACGGTGCACGTTCTCCGCCGGCAACCTGCGCAGCGGCGCCTGCAGCTCGCCGCGGTCGGCGCCCGCAAGCGCCGCCATGCCCACCGGGACGAATGGCGGGCGGAAGGTCGTGACGCCCAGCGTCGAGATCTCGCGGCCGGTCCGATCGGCGAGCACCGCGAGGCCGTTCACGTTCGAAGTCCGGCCCTGGTCGGTCGCCATGCCGAGCGTCGTGTACCGCTTCAGGTGCTCGGCCGCGCTGAAGTTCTCGCGCACCGCGAGCGCAACGTCCTTCACCGTCACGTCGTGCTGCAGGTCCACCCACACGCGCGGTGTCGTGAACGCCTGTGCGATATCGGGCTCGCCACCCCAGCCGAAGGCCGCTTCCTCCGCTCGCGGCGTGCTGCCGGCGGCTCCGCCCGCGGCTGCGACGCCCTGTTCGAGTGCCTGCTGCAGCGAGTCCGCGCCATTCGCCGCGCCTGCCACTGCAAGGCCGTGCACCGGATCGCCCGGCAGCATCGCGCCGCGCGCCGCGTCCCACCGCGGCCGCCCGCGCGCGTGGCAGTAGAGATGGATCAGCGGCGTCCAGCCGCCCGCCATCGCGACGAGGTCGGCTTCCACCGTGGCGCCGGATGCGAGGCGCACCGCGCGCACGCGATCGCGACCGACGGCACATGCGACACGCTCGTTCGCGCGCACCTCGATGCCCTGCGTACGGGCGGCCGCGGCCAGCGCGCCGTCCGCGCGCGCGTCCACGAGGACACAGCGCGCACCGGCGGCCTGAAGCGCTTCGGCCACCGCATACGCCGAGTCGTTTCCGGTCGCGACCACGACGCGCTCACCCGCGCGCACGGCGTAGCGGCGAAGGTACTCGAGCGCCGAATCCGCGAGCATCACGCCGGGACGGTCGTTGTCGCCGAACAGGAGCGGCCGCTCGATCGCGCCGCTCGCGAGCACGACCTGGCGCGCCCGCAGCTGCCAGACGCGCTCGCGCGCGCCGCCCGTCGCGTCCCCCATGCGCTCGCTGAGCGCCAACAGTCCGTGATCGTAGAGCCCGAGCGCGGTGGTGCAGAGCAGCACCTCGGCGCCGCCCGAGCGCAATTCACGTTCGACCGCCGCGACCCAGCGCATGGCCGGCTCGCCGTCGATCCGCGCAGAGCGCCACAGCAGCGTGCCGCCGCAGCGCGTGCGCTGCTCCACCAGCACGACGCGAAGGCCGCGCCGCAGGCCCGCCTGCGCCGCCGCGAGCCCGGCTGCACCCGCGCCAATGACGCACAGGTCCGCGTTCAGGTAACGCTGGGGCTGCGCGCGCGGGTGGTAGGACGGGTCAACCACACCGCGGCCCGCCATGCGCCGGATGGCCGGCTCGAACCACTTCCAGCCCGGCCACATGAAGGTCTTGTAGTAGAAACCTGCCGGGATGAAGCGCCAGCAGCGATCGAGGAATGCGAGCGCATCGCGCTGCGCCGTGCCGCGCGCGTGCACCGAGCGCAGCTCCATGCCCGCAGCCAGCAACTCGAGGGTCGCGCGCGCGTTCGGGTCGTGATACGCGCCGTGGCGCAGGTCGAGCACCGCGTTCGGCTCCTCGTGCGCGGCAGCGAGCAGCCCGCGCGGCCGGTGGTACTTGAAGCTGCGCGCGAGCGGCTGCACGTCGTTCGCGAGCAGCGCCGAGGCCAGCGTGTCGCCGGCGTAGCCTTCAAGGTCCGCGCCGTCAAATCGAAACGCGAGCGGTGTGCCGCGATCGATCTCGCCGCCGCTGGCAAGCCGCATGCACCTGCTCATGGGTTCATCGGCTTCGCGCCGTCCACGACATGGCTCACGGTGTCGCGCGAGAGCTCGATCCATCGGCCGCAGCCGTAGCTGTGGATCCACAGCTCCCGCGCTGCGCCGCGGGCGTTCCGCCCGAAGTACAGGTACGCCGCCCACTCCGCATCGCTCGCATCGCGACCCGGGCGCGGCCGCCCGGCATCGCCCGCATAGCGGAACTCGTCCTCGGGGCGCGGCCCGCAGAACGGGCAGGGAAACTGCTGCATCTTTCCTTCCTAGTGCGCGACGCCCGCGTGCGCCTCGTCGATCAGCTCGCCGCGCGCAAAGCGTCCGAGATCGAAGGGCGCCGACAGCGGATGGTGCGTGCCGGTCGCGAGCAGATGCGCGAACACGGTGCCGCCCGCGGGAATCGCCTTGAACCCGCCCGTGCCCCAGCCGCAATTGAGGTAGATGCCGGGAACCGGTGCCGGCCCGATGATCGGCGAGTTGTCCGGCGACGCATCGACCGTGCCGCCCCACTGCCGCATCAGCCGCAGCGAGCCGAACGCCGGAAACATCTCGACCAGCGGCGCGACCACGGACTGCGTGACGCGGAACCCGCCGCGCTGCGCGTACGAAGGGCAGCGGTCCAGGTTGCCGCCCATCACCAGTTCACCCTTGTCGGACTGGCTGACGTAGCTGCCGTTCGTGTTCGAGGACACGATGCAGTCGAGGCAGGGCTTGACCGGCTCGCTCACCATCGCCTGCAGCGTGTAGCTGTGCAGCGGCAGCTCGAAACCGGTGGCGCGGGCCAGGCTGGAGGAATTTCCCGCAACCGCGATTCCGATGCGATCGGCCTCGATACGCCCTCGACTGGTCTCGACCGCGGCCGCGCGCCCGTTCACGCTGTCGAACCCGAGCACCTCGCAGCCCTGGATGATGTGCACGCCGAGCGCCGCGGCCGCGCGCGCGTAGCCCCAGGCCACCGCGTCGTGGCGCGCGGTCCCGGCGCGCCGCTGCATGAGCGCGCCTCGCACCGGCCAGCGGCAGCCCGGCGACGGGTCCAGCAGGGGCGCCATCGCGAGCGCCTGCTCGCGGCCGATCAGCGTGATGTCGACGCCGCTGAGCCGCATCGAGTTGGCGGCGCGGGACATGGTCTCGAGATCGGCCTCGCTATGGGCGATCTCGATCATCCCGCGCTGCGAGAACATGATGTTGTAGTTGAGCTCGCGCGCGAGGCCCTCATAGAGCCGCACGGAGAAGTCGTAGAGCGCGGCGCTGCGCGGGTGGAAGTAGTTAGAGCGGATGATCGTGGTGTTGCGGCCGGTGTTGCCGCCGCCGATCCAGCCCCGCTCGAGCACCGCCACGCGGCGAATGCCGTGGTTGCGCGCCAGGTAGTAGGCCGTCGCGAGTCCGTGACCGCCGCCGCCGACCAGGACGATCTCGTAGCGCGGCTCCGGATCGCGATCCTCCCAGGCGGGTACCCAGCCGCTGTGGGCGCGCAGGGCTTCGCGGATCAGTCGCCAGGTGGAATATCGCTGCATCGGGCGAGGGCTCGGAATCGACCGCAGGGACGAATGCCGGGTGGCTGCTTCGATTTCAACTGATATGCGCGAGAATCCCGTCGAGCTCGTCGAGCGTGTGGTAGCTGATGACGAGCTTGCCCTTTCCCGTCGTCGAGTGCTGAAGCTCGACCGTCGCGCCGAGCTTGTCGGCGAGGTCGTTTTCGAGCCGCTGGATATCGGGATCCTTGGAGCGCCTGCCGGGCTTGCCCTTGGAGCCGCTCGCGTGCGCGATCAGCCGGCGCACGAGCGCCTCGGTCTCGCGCACGGAGAGGCCCTTCTTCGCGACCAGCGCGCCGACCTCCGCCTGCTGCTTGGGTACCGGCAGCGCGAGCAGCGCGCGGGCATGGCCCATCTCGAGCTCGCGCCTCTCGATCAGCGGGCGGATCGCCTGCGGCAGGTCGAGCAGGCGCAACAGGTTCGAGACGGCGGCGCGCGAGCGGCCGACCGCCTCCGCCGCCTGCTGGTGCGTGAGCTGGAACTCGCCGATCAGGCGCGAGAGGGCCAGGGCTTCTTCCAGCGGGTTCAGGTTCTCGCGCTGGATGTTCTCGATCAGGGCGAGCGCGACGGCGTGCTCGTCGTCGATGCGCCGGAGCACCGCCGGGATCTCGTGCAGGCCGGCGAGCTGGGCCGCGCGCCAGCGGCGTTCGCCGGCGACGATTTCGTAACGCTGCGGCTGGTTGGCCTCCGGCACGCCGACCGGGCGCACGACGATCGGCTGGATGATGCCCTGCGCCTTGATCGAGTCCGCGAGCTCGGCGAGCGAGTCCTCGCGCATGTCCACGCGCGGCTGGTACCTGCCGCGCGAGAGGAGATCCACCGGGATCTGCATGAGCTGCTCGCGCGCCGGCGGCACGCCCGGCTCCGGGCGCGTCTTCGCCTCGCCGAGCAGCGCCTCGAGCCCCCGCCCCAGCCCGCGCTTCTTGTCGCTCATGCCGTCATCTTAATGGTGCCGGTTCGCACTTATCGCACTTATTTCTCGTGTGTCAATAAGTGCGATAAGTGCGACCCGGCACCAATCTCGACTTCGGCTGCGGCTTCGACCGGCACGGGTTCCTCGAGCGGCGGCGCGTCGGGATCGCCGCGGCGGAGCATCTCGCCCGCGAGCGCGAGGTAGGCGAGCGCACCGCGCGAGTCCTTGTCGTGCAGCATCACCGGGACGCCGAAGGACGGCGCCTCCGCGAGCCGCACGTTCCTCGGAATGATCGTGCGGAACACGCGGTCGCCGAAGTGCTCGATGAGCTGCGCAGCCACGTCGTTCGACAGGTTGTTCCGCGGGTCGAACATGGTGCGCAGGATCCCCTCGACCTCGAGCTTCGCGTTCACCGAGTCGCGGATCTGATCGATCGTGCTCATGAGGCCGGACAGCCCCTCGAGCGCGTAGTACTCGCACTGCATCGGGACCAGCACCGAATCCGCGGCGGTGAGCGCGTTGACCGTCAGGATGTTGAGCGCCGGCGGACAGTCGATGACCACGATGTCGTAGCGGTCGCGCACCGGCGCGAGCGCCTTCTCGAGCCGGTGCTCGCGGCCGGCGAGCAGCGTCAGCAGACGCACTTCTGCCGCCGTCAGGTCCTGGTTCGCGGGCAGGAGCTCAAAACCCGCGCTCTCGATCGTGACGATCGCGTCCACGATGTTGCAGTCGCCGAGCAGCACATCGGTGGCGGAGCGCTCGAGCGTGCGCTTGTCCACGCCGCATCCCATGGTGGCGTTGCCCTGGGGGTCGAGGTCGACGAGCAGCACGCGGCACTGCATCGTCGCCAGGGAAGCGGCGAGGTTCACGGCGGTGGTGGTCTTGCCAACCCCGCCTTTCTGGTTCGCGACCGCGATGATCCGCTTCATGATCATTCCGGGGCTAAACCCTAGCAAGTTCGACGACACAACGCTCGGCATCGAGTCCGGGGACGGCGACAGGGTGAACGGCGACCGCCTTCCAGCCCGGCGGGAGGGCCTTCAGCTCCTGCTCCGGGACCTTGCCCTTCATGGCCAGCAGCCGCCCGTCCCGCCCGGCCAGGTGCCCGGCCACCCGCACGAACTCGGCGAGCGAGCCGAGGGCCCGAGCGACCACGGAATGGAAGGGCCGCGACGGCCGCCAGGACTCGGCCCGGCCGAGCACCATGTCCACGTTCGGGAGGGCCAGCTTTCCGATCGCGTGGCGGATGAATTTCGCCTTCTTTCCGGTGGATTCAATCAGGGTGTAGCGCCGACCGGGGTCCGCGATCGCGAGCGGCAGGCCCGGGAACCCGGCCCCCGAGCCGACGTCCGCGACCGTCACGCCCTTGAGCAGCGGCAGCACCGCGAGCGAATCGAGCAGGTGCTTGTCGACGACATCATCCGGCGCCGTGATCGAGGTAAGGTTCACACGCGTGTTCCAGTCGACGAGCTCCGCGGCAAGCGTCGTGAGCGCCTCGAACTGCGCCGCTGAGAGCGCGATTCCGAGCCTCGCGACCCCCGCCGCCAACCGCGATTCGGACGCGCCCACGGTCAGGCGATCTCGACGACCGTGCGCCCCATGATGCGGCCCTTCACGTAGTCCTCGAAGGCTGCCGGCAGCTCGTCGAACGGAATCGTCTCGGTCACGATCCGGTCGAGGTGGCGCGGCTTCAGGTCGGTCGCGAGCCGCTTCCAGATGCCGGTGCGCACGTCGCGCGGCATCGCCGAGGAGTTGATGCCGAGCAGGCTGATGCCGCGCAGGATGAAGGGCATCACCGTGGTCTCGAGCTTGTGACTGGCGGCGAGCCCGATGCTCGCGATGTTGCCCCAGCTGTCCACCGTGCGCGTGAGCCAGGTGAGGATCTCGCCGCCGACATTGTCCACGGCGCCGCCCCACTGCGCGGTTTCCATCGGCCGCTTGCCGAGGTCGATGTCCTGGCGGCGCAGGATCCTCGCGGCGCCGAGCGATTTCAGGAAGTCGTCCGCCTGCGGCTTGCCGCTCACCGCGACCACCTCGTAGCCGCGCGCCGAGAACAGGTCGATCGCGATCGAGCCGACGCCGCCCGAGGCGCCGGTCACGACGATCGGGCCCATCGCCGGCTTCTGGCCGTTCTGCTCCATGCGCTGCAGCGCGAGCGCGGCGGTGAAACCCGCCGTGCCGAGCGCCATCGCATCGAACGTACTCATGCCGTCCGGCAGCGGGATCACGAAGTCGCCTTTCGAGCGCGCGAACTCGGCATAGCCGCCATCGAGCGTCTCGGAGTGGCCGCAGCCCGTGACCAGCACCTTCTGCCCGGGCTGGTAGCGCGCGTCCTCGGAACTCACGACCTCGCCCGCGAAGTCGATGCCGCCGTTCAGAGGGTACTTGCGCAGGATCCTGCCGGCGCCGGTCGCGGCGAGCGCGTCCTTGTAGTTGATGCTCGAGTACTGCACGCGGACCACGACCTCGCCCGCCGTCAGCGTGTCGAGATTCGCCCGCTCGAAGCCGGAGACGATCTTCCCGTCGCGCTCGTGGATACGGAATGCCTTGAATTCGCCCATGTCACTTCCTGTCCAGCCAGGCCTCGATGCCCTGGCAGTTGAGCTCGACGTCGTCGTCGAGCAACTCGTGGCGCCTGGCATCGTCGCGCGGAAAGCCGTGCGCGTCGAGCCAGGACGACATCACCGCAAACATTCCGTGCCGGAGCTTGTCCGCGCGGTCGTGGACGTCGCGGTAGCGCAGGCCAAGGTCCGCGAACGCCACGACCCGCTCCTTCAGTTCGCGCGCGAGGCGGTCGAGCTCGGTGACCTCCGCGTAGTGGGTGAGGAAGATCGAGCGCGGGCGGTAAGCCATGAGCCGGTCCACCGAGCGGCATAGCGCTTCCGGATCGAAGTGCACCGGTGTGGTGGTCGGGAGTATGAAGGCGCGGCCGTCCACGTCGAGCTCGCGGTACGAGAGCCCGAAGGTGTCGCCGGAAAAGATGAGCTCGTGCGCGGCGTCGACGATGCAGTAGTGGTGCAGCGCGTGGCCGGGCGTGTGAATCAGCTCGAGTTCGCGGCCACCGAGCGCGATCTTAGCTCCGTCGTCGACGACGAGCACGCGCGATTCGTCGATCGGTACGATCTCGCCGTATAGCGCGCGGTAGCGCTCCTCGCCGTACACGACGATCGAGCCCGCGATGAGCTTTGCCGGGTCAATGAGGTGGCGCGCGCCGCGCGGGTGGATGGCACAGCGCGCATTCGGCAGGACCTGCATGAGCGCGCCGGCGCCGCCCGCGTGGTCGAGGTGCACGTGGGTCGTCAGCACCCAGTCGACGTCCGCCGGGTCGATGCCCTTCACGCCGAGCGCATACAGCAGGTTCGGCAGCGAGCGCGTCGTGCCCGTGTCCACGAATGCGGCGCGGCCGCCGTCGACGACCAGGTGCGAGGCCGCGAGCCGCGGCCGCATGTAGTCGCAGTCGATCGCCGTGATGCCGGCGCGGAAGTCCTCGAGCTTGCCGGTGGCCATGGTGTCCACGGACGGCATGTTAACGAAGGGGACGCGCTTCTTCAGCGAGAGAGGCGCCGGCCGGGATGCGCCGCTGTCGCTGGGGAGGCGCGTCGGATCCGGCGCTGATTTTTTGTCATGCGCCGGCGACCTGTGGCAATCTGGCCGCCCAGCCTTCGCACGGAGCCGAAGTATGACCCGCCCGATCGTGGCCCTGATGGCCCTGCTGTCCCTCCCCGCTTTTTCCGCCGAGATCGAGCGCGTGACCCGCGGGAGCCTTGCCATCGAGGGCATCCCCGAGATCCCGCAGGAGCTGCAGCAGCGCATGCGCCGCTACCAGTTCTCGCGCGGCGCTTACTTCGCGGACTGGACCCCAGACGGCCGCGTCACGATCAGCACCCGTTTCGGCAACACCGACCAGTTGCACCTCGTCGACAAGCCGATGGGTGCACGGCGGCAGATCACCTTCTTCGACGAGCCGATCTACGCCGGCGAATGGTCGCCGACCGGCGCGCGCAAGGGCATCGTGTACCTGCGCGACGCGGGCGGGGACGAGAACTACCAGCTCGAGTTCCTCGATCCGGCGGCCGGCACGCCGGTTCGGCTCACCGATGGTCGCGGCCGCGCGGGCTCGGGCGTGTGGTCGGCCGACGGCACGCAGTACGCCTTCCCCTGGACGGTGCGCACCGGCGTGCAGACCGATATCTACGTCGACGACCCGATCGACCGCATGCAGCCGCGGATGGTGTACGAGGCGGCGGAGACGGGCTGGGACGTCGCCGACTGGTCGCCGGACGGCAAGTCGCTGCTGCTCGCGCGTTTCGTGTCCGCGAACGAGTCCTACCTGTACGTCTACGACCTTGCGACGCGCGAGAAGCGCGAAATCGAGGCGTCATCGGTGAAGGCCTCGCGCGGACCAGCCGTGTTCGCGCGCGACGGGAAAGGCGTTTACTACGCGTCCGACCTCGGCAGCGAGTTCCGCACGCTGCGCCATGTGGACCTCGCGAGCGGCAAGGTCACGCCGCTCACGGATCACCTCGCCTGGGAGATCGACGACGTCGCGATCTCGCGCGACGGCCGCCACCTCGCCTACGTCGTCAACGAGGACGGCGCGAACCGCCTCGGCATCCGCGACCTCGTGCAGCAGGCAGACCTGGTGCCGCCGCAGCTGCCGTTCGGCCTGATCGGCTCGATTGGCTTCGATCCCGCGGGAACGCAGCTCGCGTTCACGCTGCAGACACCGGCACAGCCGAACGACACCTGGGTGTGGACGCTCGCAGACGGCGGCCTCGAGCGCTGGACCGAGAGCGAGATCGGGCCGCTCGCCGCGTCGAAGTTCGTCGCGCCGACGCTGGTGCGCTTCCCGACGTTCGACGAGGTGGACGGCAAGCCGCGGCAGATCCCGGCCTGGTTGTACCGGCCCGCTGGCGCGGGGCCGCACCCGGTGCTGGTCAGCATCCACGGCGGCCCGGAGGCGCAGTCGCAACCGGGCTTCAGCATCGGCGTGCAGCAGTGGGCGGCGGAGCTCGGCTGGGCCGTGATCCTGCCGAACGTGCGCGGCTCGTCCGGCTACGGCAAGACCTACCTCGCGCTCGACAACGGCATGAAGCGCGAGGACTCGGTGCGCGACATCGGCGCGCTGCTCGACTGGATCGCGACACAGCCGGAGCTCGACGCGCAGCGCGTGGTGCTGATCGGCGGGTCGTACGGCGGCTACATGGTGCTGGCGTCGATGACGCACTACAACGACCGGCTGCGCGGCGCGATCGACATCGTCGGCATCAGCAACTTCGTCACCTTCCTCGAGAGCACGGCGGAGTACCGGCGCGACCTGCGCCGCCCGGAGTACGGCGACGAGCGCGACCCGAAGATGCGCCAGTTCCTGGAGAAGATCTCGCCGCTCAACAATGCGCAGAAGATCACCAGGCCGATGCTGGTCGTGCAGGGCCAGAACGACCCGCGCGTGCCGGTCACCGAGGCAGAACAGATGGTCGCGAAGATCCGCGCCAACGGCGGCGAGGTCTGGTACCTCGTCGGGCTCAACGAGGGCCACGGCTTCGCCAAGCGCGACAACGTCGACTACTACCAGTGGGCGGTCGCGCTGTTCCTGGAGACGCTCAGGCAGTAAGGCGGGGGAAGAGACGTGCCCCCTCTTGGCTCAGCCGACGCGCTTACTGACCGTGGCGGAACGGCGGCTTTCGCTGCCGCCGCGGCTGAACGACGTCATCGCGAAGTGCCAGGTCGCGGGCGACAGGTTCTCGACGACGTAACGCGTGAGCCCCGGGTTGTTCAGCACAATTACGCGTGAGAGCGAGTCGGGGTTGCGGCCCAGGTAGATCCGGTAGCCGGCGAGGTCGCGCAGCGCCGAGCCGTCCTCGTTCTGCGTCGGCGGCTTCCAGGACAGCGTCACGACCCCGGATGACGCCTGTGCGACCGTGAGATCGAAGGCCGGCAGCATGGTGGAAGACTGGCCGTCCGATACGACGATGGTGATCCCCGTGTAGACGCCGACGTCGGCCGCGCCGGGCGTGCCGTGCAACCGGCCGGTCTCGGGGTTGAAACGCGCCCAGACCGGCTTGTTCGAGATCGAGAACACGAGCAGATCGCCGTCAGGATCGTTCGCCCGCGGGCGGAAGTCGAAGTATTCGTCGGCCGGCGCCTCTGCCGGAGAATGACCGCTGATGACCGGGGCACGGTTCTGCGACAGCGCGCTCTTGCGCGGCTTCGCGTCACCGCTGCTCCCGCCGCCGCCCAGACAGCCCGTGGTTGCCAACGTGACGCCCAGCCCGCATGCCAGCGTGGCTCTTCGCATTTCTCGCCCTCGCGACGTTGCAAGTGCAGGGTAATCTAACGGCGGAACACCGGGCGGTCAGCAGGCCTTGTCGGCCATTGCCGACTGAGTGTCGGCTATTGCCGACGGCAATGACTCGACGCCGAGACGGTGCCGGGTCGCACTCGAGACGGCGTCGAGACGGTGCCGGGTCGCACTTATCGTACTTATCGCAAAAGCAATAAGTACGATAAGTGCGACCCGGCACCGTCTCACGCGCGGACGTCGGACCACTCGGCGTGCCGGTCGAATTGCGCGACGACGAACGGGCACTGCGGCACGACCTTGAACCCCTCGCGGCGTGCATCCGCGACGAGCCGCTCGACGAGCGCGCTCGCGATGCCGCGCCCGCGCATCGCAGCCGGCGTCAGCGTGTGATCGGCGAGCATGCGATTGCCGTCGAGCCGTACCAATGTCAGCTCCGCCTCGCCCTCGAAGCCGGCGAGCTTCGCGACGTAGCGGCCCCGCGAAGGGCCGAGCTCGCGCGTGATCGTGACGTCCGCCACGGCGCGGAGGCGCTCAGTCCTGGCGCGGCGTCTGAAGACCCGGCTGCGCGGAGAAGTATTCCGCGAGCGCCTCGATATCTTCCGGCGTCAGCGGCTGTGCGAGGGGCGCCATGATCGGATTCTTGCGCTTGCCGAGGCGGTAGGCGTTCAGCGCATGGGCGATGTAGTCGGAGTGCTGACCGCCGATGTTCGGGTAGTCAGGCGTCGTGCCGCGGCCGTTCCTGCCGTGGCAGGCGCCGCAGGGCTCGGCCTGCGGCGGCGCGGTGCCGACGGGCTCGGGCCCGGCGGCGGGCGGAACCTGTGCGCTGAAGTAGGCCGCCAGGTCGGCACGGTCCTCGGCATCCAGTGAGCTTGCGAAGCCACGCATGGTCGGGTGCGGGCGGCTGCCTGACTGGTACTGCTCCAGCGCGGAGACGATGTACGCCGGTTGCTGCCCGCCGAGCCGCGGCACCGAGTAGGCCGGGTAGGCGTTCTGGTAGTTCTCGATGCCGTGGCAACCCATGCAGGTATAGGCAAGTTTCTCGCCGCGGGCGGGATCACCATCGGCCAGTGCCCTGAAGGACACGAACGCCAACATTCCGGCTGCAATCAAGAACTTGGAACGGCAATTCATCGGTGGCGGACTCTTGGTGAACGAGAGCGCCCGGCATGTTAAGCGCAGGGCTCCGGAATTGCCACCGCGCGGACCGGGGGTATAGTGGCCGCAAGCCTCCCTTCCAAGAGAGGCGCCATCAGCGGCTTCAGGAGGGGACTTATGGACGCCGCGACTTTGCTGGTTCAGCTGGTCAGCGGAGCCCTGGGCGGCAATGCCGCGGGCGCCGTCATGAAGAAGTTCAGCCTGGGTACCGTCGGCAACTCCGTCGTCGGAATACTCGGCGGCGGGCTCGGCGGGCAGATCTTCGCGATGCTGGGGGCGGGCGGCGGCGGCGAAGCCGCCATGAGCGCCGGATCCATCATCTCGAACTTCGCGACCGGCGGCGTCGGCGGCGCCGCGCTGCTCGCGATCGTCGGCGCGATCAAGGGCGCGATGGGGGAATCCTCGAGCTGATTTACAGCGCGTCCGCGATGTCGTTCATCAGGCCGCTGTCGCGCGGCTTGACCGTCGGCGCGTAGCGGTTCAGCAGCCGCCCGTCCCGGCCGATCAGGAACTTCTCGAAGTTCCACTCGATGTCTCCGGGGTGGCCGTTCGCGGGATCCGTGAGCCAGGCGTAGAGCAGGTGCCTGCCGGCGCCGTTGACCTCCAGCTTCGCGCTCATCGGGAAGGTCACGCCGTAGGTCGCCGAACAGAAAGCCTGGATCTGATCCGCGCTGCCCGGTTCCTGCGCGCCGAACTGGTTGCAGGGAAAGCCGACGACGGAGAACTTCTCGTCCGCGAGTTCCTCGTGCAAGCCCTCGAGGTCCGCGTACTGCGGCGTGAGGCCGCAGCGGCTCGCGACGTTGACGGCCAGCACGACCTTACCCTTCAGCCCCGCGAGCAGGTCCTTGCCGCCGTCGAGGCGGTCCACCTTGAAGTCGTAGAAGCTGGTCATGCCGCCATTATCTCCTATGTTGCGGCATATCCGGCACGCGGGCGGCAACCCGCCTCAAGCCGCCCGGGCGCGCTTCCTTAGGTGCACCAGCAGGATCGAGATCGTCGCCGCCGTGATGCCGGGCATGCGCGAGGCCTGGCCGAGCGTTCCGGGCCTTGATTCCATGAGCCGCTGGCGCGCCTCGTGGGTGAGTCCGGCGATCACGGCGTAATCGATGTCCACAGGCAGCCGCGTCTCCTCGTTCCGGCGCTGGCGCTCGACCTCGGCCTGCTGGCGCTCGATGTAGCCGGCGTACTTCGCGCGCGCCTCGAGGCCGCGCTCGACCTGCCCGGCAAGGCGCGCGTCGGCACCGGCTGGCACGCCGCCCGCCGCGATCGCATCGCGCTTGGCGCAGAAGAACTCCCAGCGCGCATCGTCCACGAGACCCATCTCGCGCGCGACGGGCGTCAGGCGCTCATCGGCATTGTCCTCGCGCAGCAGCAGGCGGTGCTCGGCGCGGCTCGTGAACATGCGATAGGGTTCCATGACCCCGCGTGTGACGAGGTCGTCCACCATCACGCCGAGGTAGGCCTGGTCCCGGCGCGGCGACCACGGTGCCTGGCCGGTGACCAGCCGCGCGGCGTTGAGTCCCGCGAGCAGGCCCTGCGCCGCCGCCTCTTCGTAGCCGGTCGTGCCGTTGATCTGGCCGGCGAAGAAGAGGCCCGCGAGCGCGCGGGTCTCGAGCGAGTCGGAGAGGCCCCTCGGGCAGAAATAGTCGTACTCGATTGCGTAGCCGGGGCGGGTCATTTCCGCGCGCTCGAAACCCGCGATCGTGCGCACGAAGTCGAGCTGCACGTCGGCCGGCAGGCTGGTCGAGATGCCGTTCGGATAGACGATGGGCGTGTCGAGGCCTTCGGGCTCGACGAAGACCTGATGCGACGACTTCGCGGCGAAGCGCACGATCTTGTCCTCGACCGACGGGCAGTAGCGCGGGCCGACGCCCTCGATGAGGCCGGTGAACATCGGCGAGCGATCGGTGGCGCCGCGGATGATTTCATGCGTTAGGGCGTTGGTCGCGGTGATATGGCACTGGACCTGCCGCGGGTGATCTTCGTGACGGCCTAGATACGAGAACACCGGCCGCGGCTCGTCGCCGGGCTGCGGGCGCATCGCCGTGTAGTCGAGCGTGCGCCCGTCGAGGCGCGGCGGCGTGCCGGTCTTGAGGCGCCCGACCGTGAACGGCAGCTCGCGCAGCCGCGCGGCCAGCGCGTTCGACGGCGCATCACCGGCGCGACCGCCCGCCCGCGACTCGAGGCCCACGTGGATGCGCCCGCCGAGGAAGGTGCCGACGGTCAGCACGACCGCGCGCGCCGGGATCCGCGTGCCATCCGTCGTGACGACACCGGTCGCGCGGCCGCTTTCGACGATGAGATCGGCCACCTCGGATTCGCGCAGGGTGAGGTTCGGCTGCGATTCCAGCAGGGCGCGGATCGCATCCCTGTAGAGGGTGCGATCGGCCTGGGCGCGGGTCGCGCGGACCGCGGGCCCCTTGCTCGCGTTCAAGGTGCGGAACTGGATGCCGGCGCGGTCGGCCGCGACCGCCATCGCGCCGCCCAGCGCGTCGATCTCGCGCACTAGATGGCCCTTGCCGATGCCGCCGATCGCCGGGTTGCAGCTCATCTGCCCGACGGTCGCGAGACTCTGCGTCACGAGCAGCGTGCGCGCGCCCATCCGGGCCGCGGCGAGGGCCGCCTCGGTGCCGGCGTGGCCACCGCCGATCACGATGATGTCGAACGATTCCATCGGAAGCGTCATGATAACGGAAAGGGACGAACCTCCTTTTTCCTGGAGAAGGGGGAGTCCCTTTTTGTGAGCGGCGACGGCCCGGAGAAACACATTGACTGACCGCCATCGCTTGCGCAGCCCTTTGCTGGCTGCGCTCCTGCTCGGCGCGCTGCTCGGCCCCGCCCCGGTCGCGGCGAAGCCGCAGCTTGCGCTCGAGGACTCCCGTATCGCCGATCTCGACGGGCTCACTTCGACCGCCGCGCGTTGCGGCAGTTTGTCCGTACCGGAGGATCCCGATGATGCCGGCGGCCCGCATATCGAACTCGCCGTCGCGGTCGTGCCCGCGGTCGCGACCCACGCGCGGCCGGATCCGCTGGTCCTGATTGCCGGCGGCCCGGGCCAGGGCTCCATCCAGGGCTTTGCGCCGCTCCTCGGCGCTTTCGCGGGCGTTCAACGCGAGCGTGACCTCGTACTCGTGGACCAGCGCGGCACGGGCGGCTCGAACCGCCTCGACTGCGACATGCCGGACGACGCGCTCGAGAGCGGCGACATCCCGCCCGCCGAACTCGCCGCGCTCGCGAGCGAGTGCCTGGCGGGGCTGCCCGGCCGCCCGCAGTTCTATACGACCAGCATCGCCGTGCGTGACCTCGACGCGGTGCGCGCTGCGCGGCAGACGCGGCCTGCGACGATCGCTTTCCGGCGCTGACGGAACAGTTCGCGCAGCTCGATGCCCGGCTGCGCGACGCGCCGGTCGCCGTCACGCTCGCCGATCCGGTAACGAGCGAGCGCCGGCAGGTGCAGGTGACTCCTGCTCACCTGCTGACCATGGCGCGCATGCTCGTCTACTCGTCCGACACCGCCTCGCTGCTGCCGCTGCTCGTCCACGAGGCGGCGACGCGCGGCAACTACGCCCCGCTCGCCGCGCAGGCCGAGATGCTGGGCGACGAGCTGGAATCAATGATCGCGATGGGGATGCACAACTCCGTCGCCTGCGCCCAGGACGCGCCGCGCTTCGCAGGCGCCGTGCAGCGCACCGCGCTCGAGGCGACCTTGATGGGCACGATGATGGTGGATGCGATGGAGGCGATCTGCGGCGTCTGGCCGCGCGGGCCGGTGGATACGGATTTTGGCGAGCCGCTCGATTCCGCCGTGCCGGCGCTGCTGCTCTCCGGCGAATTCGACCCGGCGACGCCCGCATTCTACGGCGCCGAGGCGGCGCGGGGATTTGCTGACGGCAGGCACATCGTCGTGCCGAGCCAGGGTCACGGGGCGCTGCGCCAGCCCTGCGTGCAGCGGCTCGTGCGGCAGTTCGTCGACCACGGCTCGGCGGCCGCGCTCGACGTCGCCTGCGTTGCCGGAATCCGGTCCGCACCGTTCTTCCTCTCGTTCAGCGGGAGCGCGCCATGATCCGCGTCGACGCGCTTGAGCGGCGCTTCGGCCACGTGCAGGCCGTTGCCGGCGTCGGCTTCGAGGCGGGCGACGGCCGCATCACCGGCCTGCTCGGACCGAACGGCGCCGGCAAGTCGACGACGCTGCGCGTCCTCTACACCGTGCTGCGCGCCGACGCCGGCACCGCACTGATCGACGGCATCGACGTGCGGGCCGATCCGCTCGCCGCGCGTCGCCGGATCGGCGTGCTGCCGCACGGCGCCGGCATCTACCCGCAGCTCACCGCGCGCGAGAACATCGCCTATTTCGGGCGGCTGCACGGGCTCGCAGGCGCGGCGCTCGCGGCCCGCATCGAGGAGCTGATCGCCGAACTCGACCTCGGCGCGATCGCCGATCGCCGTGCCAGGGGCTTTCCCCAGGGCGAGCGCATCAAGGTCGCGCTCGCGCGCGCGCTGGTGCATGCGCCGAAGAACCTGCTGCTCGACGAGCCGACGAACGGCCTCGACGTCATGGCGACGCGCGCCCTGCGCGCGCTGATCCTGAAGCTGCGCGCCGCCGGGCACTGCATCCTGTTTTCCAGCCACGTCATGCAGGAGGTCGCCGCGCTCTGCGACGAGATCGTGATCGTGGACAAGGGCCGCGTGGTCGCCGCCGGCACCCCGGAGGCTCTGCGCGCGCGATTCGGCTCCGCGACGCTCGAGGACGCGTTTGTCGCAGCGATCGGTGACGCCCGGGGGCTCGAATGATCCACGCCATCCGCACCGTGATGCTGAAGGAGCTGCGCGAGAGCCTGCGCGACCGGCGCACGCTCGTGAACAGCCTGCTGATCGGGCCGGTGTTCGCGCCGCTGTTCTTCATCCTGGTCCTGAAGCTCGCGCTCTCGCGCTCGGGATCGCGCTCGCTTGGCTCGCCGGCCGGCTTTATCGACGCGAGGCGATCCTCGGCTGATAATCCGGAACCCCGAGCCGTCGTCAAGCGTCGAATCCGTCATGAAGCGCCGAATCGCCAGCCTCGTCGCACCGCTTCTCGCCGCCGCCCTGCCGGCCGCGGCCCAGATCACGACCGTGCCCATGAAGGGCGCCGGCAACGAGTGGGTCAGGGAGCTCGACCTGCGCGGCCGCATGGACTGGGAGTGGATCGACACCTACCCGACAGTGGTCTATTTCGCGACGCGCCACGAGGCCAAGCACAAGGGCGACATCGTGACGATGTGGATGCGCATCGAGTACCGGCATCCGCAGCAGCCGCTCGCGCACCGGAGCGCGCTCAGCCACGACGACTGGGACTGCAAGAACCGCCAGCGCTCCACGCTCGGCGTGTTCTTCTACAAGTGGAACAACCTGCAGACCGACCGCGAAGAGCCCGAGCACTCGACCAACCTGCTGCGCTCCTGGGAAAAGATCCAGCCGGGGACGATCGGCGAGGCCCTGCTCGAATTCGCCTGCGGCATCCGGAATGTGACGCCGGTCATAAAGCCGGAACCCGTAAAGCGCTGATCGGTCTCACCTGTCTGTAGAAAGAGACGCTCGCCTTTGGCAATTGGTGAGCGTCCCCTCTTAGGGTAGGTGTCCGTATGGACAAGGAGCGCCCCATGCTGCACAAGCTTTCCGCCATCGCACTGCTCGCAGGCCTCACGCCGCTTGCCCAGGCCGCCGACAACGGCATCTACCTCGGTGCCGGCTACGTGCAGAGCGACTACGGACTTGACGACCCGGACCTCGACGGCTTCGACGACGAGGACGGCGGTTTCAAGCTGATCGCCGGCTGGCGCCCGCTCGACAACTTCGGCGTCGAGGTCAACTACATCGACCACGGGGATGCGCTCGTTCCGCCGGACACCCGTCTCGGCGCGGAGACGATCTCGGGATTCGCCGTCGGCTACATCGATTCCCCGGTCATCGACCTGTTCGCCAAGGCAGGCGTCACTTCCTGGCAGGTTGACGTGGCCTCCGGCGGCATCCGTGCCGACGACGATGACCTGGATTTCGCCTGGGGCGCCGGCATTCAGGCGCGGTTCTGGAGCTTCGGCGCGCGGCTCGAATACGAGCAGTTCCCGATCGCGGGCGACGAAAAGCTCAACACGATCTCGCTGTCGATCACCTACACCTTCCTCTAGCAGCGTCGCTCAGGCCCACTCGGTGAGGCCCTCGCGCTCGTAGAGTGTCCTGAACGAGGGCCGCGCCTTCATGCGCTTCACGTAAGCGGCGATCGCGGGCCACTCGGTGGCCGGCTTCGGCATGTTGCGCGCCCAGCGCATGAGCATCGTGGTCACGAAGTCGGCCGCCGTGACGCGGTCAGCAAACAGGTATGACCCGGATCTTGCGATCTGCCGATCCATGCGCTCCAGGCAGGCCTCGATGCGCCGGCGCGCGAAAGCCTTGACCGCTTCGACCGCGGCCTGGCCGGCCGGCTGGTCCGGGTGGAACCAGTTGTGGTACGCGGTCTGCAGCGTGTTCGACAGGAAGAACAGCCAGCTCACGTAGGCGGCGCGCTGTGCGTCGCCGATCGGTACCGCGAAGCCCGCCTCCGGGTGGCGCTCGGCGAGGATCATGCAGAGCGCGGCGGCCTCGCTGAGCGGCGCCCCGTCCACGATCAGCGTCGGGATCACGCCGCCGGGGTTCAGCTTCAGGTATTCGGGCTTCCTGTGCTCGCCCGCCTCGATGTCGACCTTCACCAGCTCGTGCGGCTTGCCGAGCTCGATCAGCATCCAGTGCACGCACAGGCTCGCCGTGCCGGGTGACCAATACAAGGTGTACATAGGCGCGAGTCCTTCGTAAGGTCCGCATTATGGACCGGGGAAGCTGCCTGTGCGGCACCGCGCAGTTCGAGGCGGGTCCGTTCGACGCGATGGAGCACTGCCACTGCTCGATGTGCCGTCGACACCACGGCGCGATGTTCGCGACATTCCTGGCCGGCAAGCCCGATGCGTTCCGCTGGATCTCGGGCGAAGACCGGGTCGTGACCTACCAGTCGTCAGCGAACGGCCTGCGCCCCTTCTGCCGGATCTGCGGTTCCGTCGTGCCGGTCGTGCTGCCGCACCTCGGCATGTCTTTCGTGCCGGCCGGAAATCTCGAGGGCGACCCGGGCCTGCGGCCGCAGTTCCACATGTTCGCGGGTTCCGTCGCCGCGTGGTTCCCGATCACGGATGCGCTGCCGCAAAGCGAGAAGTTCCCGCCGGGGCTCGAGGAGCGGGTGGCCGTCGAGGCCCCCGCATTGCGGCCCGCCCGGCCGGGGATCGTCCGCGGCCATTGCCTGTGCGGTGACGTCGCCTTCGAACTCGCGGGTCAACCCGAGTTCGTGCAGAACTGCCACTGCTCGCGCTGCCGGCGGGCGCGCAGCGCCGCGCACGCCACCAACGCGTTCTTCCGGCGCGAGCAGCTCACGTGGACTCGCGGCGAGGAACGCGTCGAGAACTTCGCGCTGCCGGGCGCAAAGCGCTTCGGCCAGGCATTCTGCCGCCGCTGCGGCAGCCCGGCCCCTCGTGTCGTCGCGTCGACCGGCTATGTCGTCGTGCCCTGCGGCAGTCTCGATGATCCGCCGGGCCGCGCGCCGCGCGGCCACATTTTCGTCGGCAGCAAGGCGCCCTGGCACGAGATCACGGACGGGCTGCCGCAGTGGGAGGAGCTGCCCGCGTAGCTTCGCGCTAGTCGGTCTCCTCCGGCTCCAGCGCGTTCCAGCGCTCGCGGAACGCGGCAATCGCCTCGTCGCGGATCGCCGAGTGGCGCCGCGACAGCAGCAGCTGCGAGGGCGCGCAGACGCGGCAGCGGATCACGCCGAGGTCGGCCGCGGCGTCGAACAGGCTGGGATACCAGCGCTCCCATTCGGGCAGGAGCGCCTCGACCGCGTCACGCAGGCTCATCGGTGGCCGCGTCTGCCGGCGGCGCTACCGGTCCGACCGACGCGTTGCGGTTCCACATCTGCCGGTACATCAGCCAGTTGCCGTTTTCCTGCCTCCACAGCTCGATGAACTTGCCGATGCGCGGCTCGCCTTCGTCACGGAACAGGGCCTCGTAGGTGCCCTCCCGGAACCAGTACTCGCCGATCTTGTGCGCGGAGGTTTCGCCCAACTCGAGCCGGACCTGGCCCGGCTGGTACTCCTCCCAGAACGCGTTTATCGCCTTGGGACCGGAGATGATCGGCTCGTCCGGCGGCAGGATCCTGGCGTCCGCGCTGTACATCAGCGCGAGCCCCGCGACGTCGCCGCCGTTGAAGGAGCCGAGCCAGGCATCAGACGCAGCCTGCGGAAACTCCTCGGTCGGTCCCGCCACCTTGCAGCCCGCGAGCAGGGCCAGCAAGGCCAACGCCACCGGCGGGGCAACATGAATCCTGTTCATGGCGGACCCCCTCATTGCGGCTTGCCTCGCCCGATCATACGCGCCGCTGGCCGCGCCGGATCAACCCTTTTCGCGCAGGCGCGCGAGCGTCAGGCCGTCGCCCACGGGAAGCAACGCGAGGTCGACACGCGGGTCCCGGTGCAGGAAGTCGTTGAAAGCGCGCAGCGCCATCGTGTCGGCCTCCCGGTTCCCGGGGTTCGCGACCTCGCCGTCCCAGAGCGTGTTGTCCGCCACTATGAGGCCGCCCGGCCGCAGCAATTGCAGGAGCCGTTCGTAATAGCCGAGGTAGCCGGTCTTGTCGGCATCGATGAAGGCGAAGTCGTACTGCCCCGCCTCGCCGCGCGCGAGACGGGCATCGAGGGTCTCGTTTGCAGGCGCGAGCACCAGCTCGATGCGCCCCGCGACGCCGGCGGCCTGCCAGTGGCGACGCGCGACGGCGGTGAACTCCTCGCTGACGTCGAGCGCGAGCAGGCGGCCGTCCGGCGGCATCGCGAGCATCACGGCGAGGCTCGAGTAGCCGGTGAACACGCCGACCTCGATCGCACGCCGCGCGCCCATGAGGCGCACCAGCAGCTGCATGAACTGCCCCTGCTCCGGCGCGATCTGCATGTTTACCCGCGGGTGCGAGGCGGTCTCGGCGCGCAGCTGCGCGAGCGCCGGGTGCTCGCGCAGCGAGTGCGCGAGCAGGTACTCGTAGGTGCGGTCGTCGAGCTTGAGCGTGCGGTTCGACATGGAAGCCTAGTAACCCTTGTTCAGGTCCACCTCGGAGAGCAGCTTGCCCCCGGCGACGTAACGGCGCAGGTTCTCGCGCGCGATGATCCAGCGCGCGACTTCGTTGCCCTCGAGCGCGGCGGCGACGTGCGGCGTGATGATCACGTTCGGCGCGCGCCAGAGCGGGTGATCCGGCGGCAGCGGCTCGGGGTCGGTGACGTCGAGTCCCGCGCCGCCCAGGCGGCCGTCGTTCAGGGCCGCGACCAGCTCGCCGGTCACCACGGTTCCGCCGCGGCCGACATTGATGAACAGCGCGCCGCGCTTCGCCGCGTCGAAGAACGCCCGGTTCATGAGGCCCCTGGTCTCCGGCGTGAGCGGCAGGGTGCTGACGATGACGTCGGCGCGCGCGGCGAATGGCAGCAGCTTGTCGGCAAGACCGACCTCGGCGACGTAGTCCGGCCCGTCGGTGCCGGAATTGCGCGTCGCGATCACCGTCATGCCGAGCGCGTGGGCGCGTTTTGCGACCTCGGTGCCAATGCCGCCGAGGCCGACAACCAGCATCGTGCGGCCCTTGACCTCCCACATCCGGCCCTCGGGCACCGCCTCGTTGGCCCACTCGCCCGCGGCCTGAGCCGGTACGTAGCGCGCGAGCCCGCGCGTGAGGCCGAACATCAGCGCCATCACGTGCTCGGCCATCACGGAGCCGGCGACCTTCTGCATGTTGGTCAGCACGATGCCGCGCTCGACGAACGCGGGGATGGCAAGGCAGCGCTCGACGCCGGCGTACATGCGCTGCACCCAGCGAATGCGCGGTCCGGCGGCGATTATCTCCGGTACGCACTCGCCGATCAGCGCGTCGGCGTCCGCGGCCTCGCGCACGGCGGCGGCGCGATCGGCAGCGCCGACGATCGCGACGCCCGGGGCAGCCTCCTGCATCCAGGCGGCGCGCCCGGCGTCCGCGCCCATCACCACGATCTTGCCGGGCGGCGCCCAGCCCGGCCGGTCACGCAGCGCGCCCGCTGATTCGCGCAGCCCCAATTCCTCGATGAGGCGGGCGGTTGCGCCCTCTTCCTCCGACGCCTGTGCGGGAGCCGATGCGAGCAGGCACACCCAGGCGGAAAGCGCCGCCGCGGGCGCGAAAGTGTTCATGCGCAGACGATACCGCAGCCGGCGCCGTGAGTGCGTACAATGCGCGCGCAAAGACCGGTCGCGCGGGGAGATCCAGGATGCGCCTTTTGTCCATGCTCATGCCGCAGGAGCGGCGCTTCTTCGCCCTGTTCAACCAGCACGCCTCGCTGGTCGTGGCGGGCGCGGAGGCGCTGGTCGACATGCTGTCCAACTACGCCGATAACGGCCGGCGCGACGAGTACGTGGCGCGGATCCAGAAGATCGAGCACGACGCGGACACGGTCACGCACCAGACCGTCGCGCTGATGCACAACACCTTCGTCACGCCCTTCGACCGCGACCAGATCAACAAGCTGATCCAGCGCATGGACGACATCCTGGACCTGATCCAGGACACGGCCGAGTCGCTGACGCTCTACGACGTGCGCACGCTGACGGCCGAGGTGCGCCACCTCGCGAACCTGGTGCAGCTATCCTGCAAGAAGGTGCACGACGCCGTCACGCAGCTCTCCTCGATGGACAATGGCCAGGCGATCCTGAAGATCTGCCAGGAGCTGGACACGCTCGAGTCGGATGCGGATCGCGTCATGCAATCAGCCATCTCGCGCCTGTTCCGCGAGGAGCAGGACGTGCGCCAGCTCGTGAAGCTGAAGGCCGTGTACGAGCTGCTCGAGCTGACCACCGACAAGACCCAGGACGTCGCGCTCGTGATCGAGGGCGTCGTGCTCGAGAACGGGTAGCGGCACGATGGACTTCGGCGTCTTCACCGCCACGATCATCATGCTCATCGTCGTGGCGCTGATCTTCGACTTCATGAACGGCTTCCACGATGCCGCGAACTCGATTGCGACCGTGGTCTCGACCGGCGTGCTGAAGCCCTACCAGGCCGTGATGTGGGCCGCGTTCTTCAACTTCATCGCCATCCTGCTGTTCGAGCTCAAGGTCGCGGCCACCGTCGGCAAGGGCATCATCGACCCGGCCTTCGTGGACAACCACGTGATCTTCGGCGCGTTGATCGGCGCCATCGCCTGGAACGTGATCACCTGGTATTACGGGCTGCCCTCGTCCTCGTCCCACGCGCTGATCGGCGGCATGATCGGCGCCACCGTCGCCAAGGCGGGCACCGGGCCGCTGCTCGCGCCCGGCATCATCAAGACGACGTCCTTCATCGTGGTCGCCCCGCTGCTCGGCATGCTGCTCTCGGGCATCATCATCGTCGCCGTGTCCTGGATCTGCCGAAGGCGCACGCAGCGCCAGACCGATTGCTGGTTCCGGCGCCTGCAGCTCGTATCCTCGGCGGCCTACAGCATCGGCCACGGCGGCAACGACGCGCAGAAGACCATGGGCATCATCTGGCTGCTGCTGATGTCGGCGAACCTCGCTACGCCGCAGCACCTGCCGGCCTGGGTGATCGTCTCCTGCTACGTCGCGATCGCGCTCGGCACGCTGTTCGGCGGCTGGCGCATCGTCAAGACCATGGGCCAGCGCATCACCAAACTGAAGCCGGTGGGCGGGTTCGCGGCCGAGACCGGCGGTGCGATCTCGCTGTTCCTCGCGACCAACCTCGGCATCCCGGTCTCGACCACGCACACGATCACCGGCTCGATCATCGGCGTCGGCAGCGCGCAACGCGTGCGGGCGGTGCGCTGGGGCGTCGCCGGGAACATCGTCGCGGCCTGGGTGCTGACGATCCCGGCATCGGCGGCGATCGCTGCCGCCGCGTGGTGGGTCGGCTGGCAGTTCTTCTAGGCGCCCGCGAGCCGCTGCGCGGCCATCCGCGCGAATTCGTACGGGATGGCGCGCCAGTCGTGGAACAGGTGCTGGATGAACTCGCCGAGCCCCGGCACGTGGTGCATTGCGATCCACCCGGCGACGATCACCAGCGCCAGCCACAGCACCCCGTCCCAGAACACGAACCAGCCGCGGCGCGGTCCCAGCGCTTCGTAGGTCGCGTAGCGCACCGCGCGCAGCGGCGCATTGATCAGCGCAAAAACGGCCACCAGCGCGAGGATCGCGACCCACGGCGGGACGCCCGGGGGCAGGTTCCACCCCAGGATCCCGACAGTGGCCAGGAGCGAGGCTCCCGCGACCAGGCAGGCGACGGTCAACGCCGCGGAAATCACGCCGAGCAACGGCAATACGATGCCGGCCGCAATCCGGGCGCCGTACCCGGGTTGCGGCCGCTCAAAAGGGCGTGACTGCGGTTCCTCGTAACTGCGCTGTTCCTTGGGGCGCCAGAACGCGCGCTCCTTCGCGCGCCGGCGCCGGTCGCGCCAGCGCTGGGTGCTGTCCTTCACATCGGCGTAATGCCGCTTGGCCTGCTCCACGAGCTCCTGCGCGTTGAACGGCAGTCCGCGCGCCGCCGCGCGCTCCTCGGCCGTCTTCGCCGTCGGCACGACGAACATCATCACGAGATAGGCGATGCCGAACAGGCCGGAGCTCAGCACCAGCAGCGCCACGAAGATGAGACGCACGATCGTCGGATCGACGCCGAAGTAGGCGGCGAGCCCGTTGCAGACGCCCGCGATCATCTCGCCTTCCTTGACTAGGTACAGGCGTTTCGGCCCCGAGGTCTCGCGCGGCGGGCTGCCTGCACCGGCTGCCGCGCCGGCGCCCGGCGCGGCCCCCGCCGCCGGCTCGCCGGTCTCGACCGGGCCCATTTCCGCGAGGATCCGCTTCATGTCCGCTTCGCCGAGCACGTCCCTGCCGGCGCCGAGGCAGCGTGCGCCCTTGTCGCCGATGGCCTGCTCGAGGTCCACCAGGATCTCGCGGCAATCCGGGTCGTCGGTCAGCATTCGCGCGGCCTCGTCGAGGTAGGCGCGCAGCAGATCGTGGGTCTGCTCCTCGACTTGGTAGACCCGGCCATTGAGATTGACGGTGGTGACTTTGTTCATGGGTTCTACTGTTCCAGTTGCTGGATCGTGCGGTTGATGTGACGCCAGTAGTCGTTGAGCTCCGCGAGCTGCGCGCGCCCCTTGGCGGTGAGGCGGTAGTACTTGCGAGGCGGCCCCGCCTCCGACTCCCGCCACTCGTAGTCGACCAGGCTCTCGCGCCGCATCTTGCTGAGCAGGGGATAGAGCGTGCCTTCCTGGGTCGCGAACTCGGTGCCTTCGAGGCGGCCGAGGATGTCGGCGACATAGACCTTGTCGGCCGACACGATTTTCAGCAGCAGGAATTCCAGCAGACCCTTGCGGATCGCGAGGAATTTCACGTCGGAGGCCATCGCTGCTTGTGTTATCCTGCTAGGTACATTTATTACACAAGGTACCAGCTAACGAGAAGGGTTGCAAGCCCCGCCCGGCTCCGGGTCATCAGCTGCGCCGCAGTCGCAAGGCGTTCCCGACCACGGACACCGACGAGAGGCTCATCGCGAGCGCCGCGATCATCGGCGACAGCAGGACCCCGGTCCACGGCCACAGGACACCCGCCGCGATCGGCACGCCGAGCGCGTTGTACAGCAGCGCGAAGCCGAGGTTCTCCCGCATGTTGCGCACCGTCGCGGCGGAGATCCGGCGCGCCCGGGCGATGCCGCGCAGGTCGCCCTTCACCAGCGTCACCTGCGAGCTCGCGATCGCGACGTCCGTGCCGGTGCCCATCGCGATGCCGACGTCCGCCGCGGCGAGGGCCGGCGCGTCGTTGATGCCGTCGCCGGCCATCGCCACGACGCGGCCTTGCGTGCGCAGCTCGCCGATCAGCCGCGCCTTGTCGGCCGGGCGGACTTCGCCGTGCACTTCCCCGATGCCGGTCTCCTTCGCGATGGCTTCGGCCGTCGCGGCCGCGTCCCCGCTTGCCATGACGATGCGGATACCGGACCGGCGCAGCAGGTCGAGGGCCTCGGGTGTCGTCGCCTTGACCGGGTCCGCGACGGCGAGCAGGCCGGCCAGCGCGCCGTCCGCCGCGAGGAACATCACGCTCGCTCCCGCGTCGCGCAGCCGCGCCGCCTGCGCGTCGAGCGGCGCCGTCGCGATGCGCAGGTCGCGCATGAGCAGCGCGCTGCCGAGCGCGAGCGCCCGGCCATCGACGATGCCGCGCACGCCGAGCCCGGTGCCCGACTCGAACGAGTCTGCCTTCGTGAGCGCCACGCCCCGCTCGCGCGCCTCCCGCACGATCGCCTGCGCGAGCGGATGCTCGCTGCCGGTATCGAGGCTCGCCGCCAGACGCAGCAATTCGGCCTCGCCGAATCCCGCCGCCGGCACCGCCGCACGAAGCGCCGGGCGGCCCTCGGTGAGCGTCCCGGTCTTGTCCACGATCAGCGTATCGACTTCCCGCAGCTTTTCGATCGCCTGCGCATCGCGGAACAGGATGCCGGAAGTCGCCGCACGTCCGGTCGCCACCATGATCGACATCGGGGTCGCGAGCCCGAGCGCACAGGGGCAGGCGATGATCAGCACCGACACGCTGTTCAGCACGGCATAGGTCCAGGACGGATCCGGGCCGAGGAACCCCCAGGCCAGCAAGGTGACGACCGCGATCCCGAGCACGGCGAGCACGAACCAGTACGACACGCGGTCCGCGAGCCGCTGCATCGGCGCGCGCGAACGCTGCGCCTCGGCGACCAGCGCGACGATCTGAGCGAGCATCGTCTCGCTGCCGACCCGCTCCGCGCGCATGACGAGGCTGCCGTTCGCGTTCTGCGTGCCGCCGATCAAGCGCTCGCCCGGGCCCTTGCCGACCGGCAGCGACTCGCCGGTCAGCAGCGACTCGTCCACGCTGGAGTGGCCCTCGAGCACCTCCCCGTCCACCGGCACCTTGTCGCCCGGGCGCACGCGCAGCCGGTCGCCGACGTGCACGTGATCGAGGGGGATTTCCTCGTCGCTGCCGTCGGCCCGCAGCCGGCGGGCAACCGGTGGCGCAAGGCGCAGCAGCGCCTTGATCGCGGCGGAAGTCGAGGAGCGGGCGCGCAACTCGAGGACCTGGCCGAGCAGCGTCAGCGAGACGATCACGGCTGCGGCTTCGAAGTACACCCCGACCCTGCCGTGCTCGCGGAACGAGTCCGGGAACCAGTCCGGCACGAGCGTGGCGGCAACGCTGTAGAGGTAGGCCGCGCCGACGCCGGTGCCGATCAGCGTCCACATGTTGGGACTGCGGTTCGCGATCGACTGCGCCCAGCGGACGAAGAACGGCCACGCCGCCCAGATGACGACGGGCGTCGAGAGCAGGAGTTCGAGCCAGCTCCGCTGGTCGGGCGTCAGGAAATCCGTACGGTGCCCGAGCATCGCGAGGCCCAGCGTGACGACCGTGAGCGGCAGGGTCCACCAGAAGCGCCGCGTGAAGTCGCGCAGCTCCGGAATCTCTTCGTCTTCGACGCTCGGCATCACCGGCTCGAGCGCCATGCCGCAGATCGGGCAGGAACCCGGTGCGTCGCGCACGATTTCCGGGTGCATCGGGCAGGTGTAGCGCGCGCTCAAGGCGTGCGGGTCGTTCATGGCTCGGATTCCTGACTGAGCGCGTTGAGGATCGGGCAATCCTCGGCACGGCCGTGTCCCGGGCAGGCGGCGATCAGCGCACGCAGGCCGTCCCGGACGCGCGTGAGTTCGGCGATCCGGCGCTCGACGTCCGCCAGCCGTTCGCTTGCTGCACCGCGCACCCGGGCGACGTCGCGGCTCGAGCCCAGCGAAAGCAGAGCCTGGATCTCGTCGAGCGTGAAACCCAGCGCTTTGCCGCGGCGAATGAATCGCAGTCGCTTCTGCTCCGCCTCTCCATAGCGTCGATAGCCCGAGGCAAGCCGTGCGGCGGGCTTCAGCAACCCGATCCGCTCGTAGTGCCGCACGGTGTCGATGGGCACGCCTGAGCGCCTCGCGAGTTGTCCGATGCCGATGGTGGTCGTCATGCCTACTCCTCCAGTAGCAGTAGGCGCAGTCTAAACTCTGGACTTAAGTCCAGAGTCAAGCGGATTTCGATCCGAAGTAGGCCCGGGACTAGACGCAGGTCACGGGAGATTCCCGGCTCCTGACCTAGTCTTCTGGGGGGTGATCCAACCTGCGGGTTGACTGCAAGCGACCAAACGGCGGATTCTGCCCCTGCCTGATCGACCAGCCGACGTATCACGGAGCATTCACGGGTGTCGCGTCTGCCTGCCGCACTGCTCCTCGCATGGCTCGCCGCCATCGGCGCCGCCCTGCCGGCTGTCGCCTGCGCGGCGATGCCTGCGGACAACTGCTGCCCGGGCGAAGGAACCGCCCCCTGCCCTGAGGGCGATTCGCCAGCCCATTCCGGCACCGGAGCGGACTGCTACGCAGCAGTGCCCGTGCCCGCCCAGGCGACGTCCAATTTGCCCGCCCGCGGCGCGCAGGAACCGATTCGTTGCGGCCCGCACGAGCCTGTATTTGTTCCTGTCGCGACGATCGCGCCCGTGCAGGCCGCCGCGCGAAACGAGAGGACGCTCCTGCCCGCGGATTCGCCTGCGCGCGACGCCTCTCTGACATACCTGCACACCCAGCGCCTCCGCTTGTAGGACCCGCTCCCGCCCGACCGGCCGAAGCCGCCGGTTCCCTGCGTCTTCGTGCGGCCGCCGCGGCGCTTGCGCGCCCCCGCGTCCGTCCGGCGACGTCATCCGAATCCCGGGAGAGATCACATGCGTTGGTCCATCTGTCTGCTGCTCCTCATCGCCGACCCGTTGCCCTGCGCGGCGGACGGGCCGGTCTTGTCGTTCGACGAAGCGGTCGCGCTCGCGCTCGACCATGCGCCGGAGGTGACCGCCGACGCGCAAGGCGTCGCGGCGATGCGGGAGCTGGAAGTGAGCGCGGGCCGCCTGCCGGACCCGGCGCTCATCGTCGGCGTGGACAACCTGCCGGTCGAGGGGCCGGATGCCTGGTCCACGACGGCCGACTTCATGACGATGCGCAAGATCGGCCTGATGCAGGAGTTTCCGAGCCGCGAGAAGCGCCGGCTCGAACGCGAGCGCGCATCGGCGCAAGTCGGCCTCGCCGATGCCGAGTTGGCAGAAACGAGTCTCGCCATCGCCCGGGAAGCGGCGCGCGCGTGGATTCGCAGCGCGACGTCCGAGTCGACGCTCCGCGCGCTCGTCCGACTGCGGCCCGAGGTCAAGCTCGGCGCGACGGCGGCCCGTGCCGGCGTGGCGGCCGGCAGGACGTCGACCGCCGAGGCGCTCGCGGCCGCGGCCGCAGCGGCGCGCCTCGAGACGCGCATCCTCGACTTGGAGGGAAAGGCACGCCAGGCGCGCGCGGAACTCGCTCGCTGGGTCGGCGCGGAGGCAGAACGGCCGCTGGGGCCATTGCCCGCGCTGGAGGCGCTGCCGGCGCCCGTCCCCGTCCTGCTGGCGGACACCGGACAGCACGGCGCCCTTCTTCCCTACGCGGCGCGTGTCGTCGCCGCGAAGAGCGATCTCGAGCTCGCGCGCGCCGAGCGGCGCCCCGACTGGAGCGCGGAACTGTCGTTCGCGAAGCGCGGCCCCGGTTTCGACGACATGGCTTCACTCGAGTTCACGGTCGACTTGCCGCTCTTCGCCAGACACCGCCAGACGCCCGTGATCGCGGCGCGCGGCGCGGACCTGCGGCGGCTGGAAGCGGAGCGGGAGAGCGGGCTGCGCGCGCACGCAGCGGAACTCCGGCAGGTGCTGATCGAGTGGGAGCAGTCGGGGGCGCAGCTCGCGCAATACGACCGTGAGCTGTTGCCGCTCGCGCGCGAGCGCTCGCGCGCGGCGCTCGCCGCCTACCGCGCCGGCAGCGCGGAGTTGCGTTTCGCCGTCGAAGCCGTCGAAGACGAAATCGAGTTGCTCATCGAGCGCGCCGAGCTTGCCGATGCTCGCGGCCGCGCCTGGGCGTATCTCCGCTATCTGGAGCCCCGGCACCTGCCGGGCTGAAGGACTTCCCATGAACCGCAGAACGATCGTCGTCGCTCTCGTCGTTGCGCTGCTCTCTGGCGCCGCGCTTGGGTACTGGCTCGCCGGGTGGCGTGCGCCCGAGGCTACCGGTGCCGGCCACCATACCGTCGCCTCGGAGCCTGCTCGAGAAGAGCGCCAGGTTCTCTACTGGTACGACCCGATGAAGCCGGACGTCAGATTCGACAAGCCCGGCAAGTCGCCTTTCATGGACATGCAGCTCGTGCCGAAGTACGCGGACGAAGCGGGGGCGGCCGCCGTGCGCATCGACCCGTCGGTCGCGCAAAATCTCGGCATCCGGACCGGCAGAGTGGAGAGGGCTGCGATCTCGCCGCGGCTTGCTGCGGTCGGCGCCGTCGCCTTCGACGAGCGGCTGACCGAGGTTGTCCAGGCGCGTATCCAGGGCAGCGTCACCCGACTGCACGTGAAGGCCCCGCTCGAAGCCGTGCGGCGCGGGCAGCCACTCGCCGAAATCCTCGCGCCCGAATGGCGCGCCGCGCAGGAGGAGTACCTGGCGCTGCTCGACGCCGAGTCCGAGCGTGCCGGCCCGATCCGCGACGCGGCGCGCGAGCGCCTGACCGTGCTCGGCGTGCCCGAGGTCACCATCCGGCGCATCGAAGAGAGACGCCAGACGGTGGCCACCACGACGCTGTTCGCACCGATCGACGGTGTCGTGACCGAGCTCGCCGTGCGCGAGGGCACGACCTTCATGCCGGGCGCGCCGCTGTTCCGCATCAACGGGCTCGGCACCGTCTGGGTCAATGCCGAAGTGCCGGAGGCGCTGGTCGGCGCAGTCGTGCCGGGATCAGCCGTCAAGGCGCGGGCGACGGCCTGGCCGGGCCTCGTGTTCGAAGGCCGCGTCATGGCGCTCCTGCCCGAGGTCGATCCGGAGACGCGGACGCTTCCCGTGCGCATCGCAATCGACAACCGAGAACGCAGGCTTGCGCCGGGAATGTTCCTGTCGCTCGAATTCGCGGGCGAGGCGGGCGAGCCGCAGCTCGTGGTGCCGAGCGAGGCCGTCATCGTCACGGGTGAGCGGGCGGTCGTGATCGTCGCGCGTGGTGATGGAGGATTCGACGTTGCCGAGGTGACGACCGGCGCCGAGGCGGACGGCAGGACGGTCATTCTGTCGGGACTCGCCGAGGGCCAGTCGATCGTGCTCTCGGGACAGTTTCTCATCGATTCGGAGGCGAGCCTCAGCTCGACGGTCACCCGCCTCGAGACGCGGCCACCGGCCCCGGAGGAAACGCCATGATCGCGCGTTTCATCCGCTGGTCGATCGAGAACCGCTTCCTCGTGCTGCTCGCGACGGTGCTGGTCACCGCCTGGGGCGCCTGGGCGGTTGCGCGGGCGCCGCTTGACGCGCTGCCGGACCTCTCGGACGTGCAGGTCATCATCCGCACACCCTACCCCGGGCAGGCGCCGCGCATCGTCGAGGATCAGGTCACCTATCCGCTGACCACGACGATGATGTCGGTCCCGGGCACGAAGGCGGTGCGCGGCTACTCGTTCTTCGGCGACTCCTTCGTCTATGTCCTGTTCGAGGACGGCACCGATCTCTACTGGGCCCGCTCGCGCGTGCTCGAGTATCTGAACCAGGCACAGGGCCGCCTGCCGCGCGACGTGCAACCGTCACTCGGTCCGGATGCCACGGGCGTGGGCTGGATCTACGAATACGCGCTCGTCGACCGCAGCGGCCGCCACGACCTGTCGCAACTGCGCGCGCTCCAGGACTGGTTCCTGAAGTACGAGCTGAAGACCGTGCCGAACGTCGCCGAGGTCGCGAGCCTCGGCGGGCAGGTGCGCCAGTACCAGGTGGTGCTGCTGCCGGACCGGATGCGGGCCTACGGGATCGCGCATCGCGAGGTCATCGACGCGATTCGCGCGGCCAATGGCGAGGCCGGCGGCGCGCTGCTGGAACTGGGAGAGGCGGAGTACGCGGTTCGGGCGACCGGCTACCTCGCGAGCCTCGACGACTTCCGCAACATCCCGCTGCGGACCGGCGCGGCAGGCGTGCCCGTGCAGCTCGGCGATGTCGCCCATCTCCAGATGGGGCCGGAGCTGCGCCGTGGCATCGCCGAGCTGGACGGCGAGGGCGAGGTCGTGGGCGGCATCGTCGTGATGCGCTCCGGAAAGAACGCGCTCGAGACGATCCGGGCGGTCAAGCGCAAGATCGAGGCGCTGAAGCCCGGCCTGCCGCCGGGCGTCGAGATCGTCGAAACCTACGATCGCGCCGGGCTGATCGAGCGCTCGGTGCGCAATCTGGCGGGCAAGCTCGTCGAGGAGTTCATCGTCGTCGCCCTGGTCTGTTTCGCCTTCCTGTTCCACCTGCGGTCGTCGCTGGTCGCGATCGTCTCGCTACCGCTCGGCGTGCTGGTCGCCTTCGTCGTCATGCACTACCAGGGCGTGAACGCCAACATCATGTCGCTCGGCGGCATCGCGATCGCGATCGGCGCGATGGTGGACGCGGCGATCGTCATGATCGAGAACCTTCACAAGCAGACCGAGCGCTGGCACGAAGATCACCCCGGCCAGGAACTCGCCGGCGCCGAGCATTGGTCACTCGTCGAGCGCGCGAGCGTGCAGGTCGGGCCCGCGCTGTTCTTCAGCCTGCTGATCATCACTCTGTCGTTCATCCCGATCTTCACGCTCCAAGCGCAGGAAGGGCGGCTGTTCGCGCCGCTCGCCTACACCAAGACCTACGCGATGGCGGCGTCCGCGGGTCTCGCGGTCACGCTGATCCCGGTGCTGATGGGTTACCTGATCCGGGGCCGCATTCCGCGCGAGGAGCGCAACCCCCTGAACCGCGCCCTGGTGCGCGCCTACCGCCCGCTGCTCGACCGCGTGCTGCGCGCGCCCGGCGCGACCGTGGCCGCGAGCCTCGTGCTGCTCGGGCTCACGGCGATTCCGGCCCTGCGGCTAGGCGGCGAGTTCCTGCCTCCGCTCGACGAGGGCGACCTGCTCTACATGCCCTCCGCCCTGCCCGGCATCTCCGCGGGCAAGGCGGCGCAACTCCTGCAGCAGACGGATCGCATGATCAAGGCCGTCCCCGAGGTCGAGCGCGTGTTCGGCAAGACGGGCCGCGCCGAGACCGCGACCGACCCCGCGCCGCTCGAGATGTTCGAGACCACGATCCGCTTCAAGCCGCACGACCAGTGGCGGCCCGGCATGACCACCGAGCGGCTGATCGAGGAGCTCGACCGGCAGCTCACGATCCCCGGTCTCGCCAACGTCTGGGTGCCGCCGATCCGTAACCGGATCGACATGCTCGCGACCGGCATCAAGAGCCCGGTCGGGGTCAAGATCGCCGGCGCCGACCCGGCCGTGATCGACCGCGTTGCGGCGCGCGTCGAGGACGTCGTGCGCGAGGTGCCGGGAGTCGCCTCGGCGATCGCGGAGCGTCTGACGGGCGGCCGCTACGTGGAGGTCGACATCGACCGTGACGCCGCCGCCCGCTACGGCCTCAACATCGAGGACGTACAGAGCGTCATCACCGCCGCGGTGGGCGGGGAGACGATTGCGGAGACCGTCGAGGGCCTGCAGCGCTTCCCGATCAGCGTGCGCTATCCGCGGGAACTGCGCGACTCGCTCGCGGATCTGCAGGCGCTGCCGATCGTCACCCCCGGCGGCGCGCAGATCACGCTTGGCACCGTCGCGCGGCTCTCGATCACGAGCGGGCCGCCGATGCTGCGCAGCGAGAATGCACGCCTGGCCGGTTTCGTGTATGTCGACCTGCGCGGCCGCGACCTGCAATCCGCGGTCGAGGAAATGCGGGCCGGGGTCGCGCGCGAGCTGCAATTGCCGGCCGGGTACTCCGTCTCCTGGTCCGGCCAGTTCGAGTATCTCGAGCGCGCGCAGGCACGCCTGCGCATGGTCGTGCCGGTCACGCTCGTCGTCATCTTCGTGCTGCTCTATCTCACGTTCCGGCGCATCGACGAGGCGCTCCTGATCCTCGCCACGCTGCCATTTGCCGTGATCGGCGGCTTCTGGCTCGTCTGGCTGCTCGGGCACGAGGTCTCGATCGCGACCGGCGTCGGCTTCATCGCCCTCGCGGGCCTCGCGGCCGAGTTCGGCGTGGTGATGCTCCTGTACCTGAAGCAGGCCTGGGAGGCCCGGCTGGCCGCCGGCCGGGCGCCGACGCCCGAGCTGCTCGACGAAGCCATCCGCGAGGGCGCGGTATTGCGCGTGCGGCCGAAGGCCATGACGGTCAGCGTCATCATCGCGGGCCTGCTGCCGATCCTGTGGAGCCAAGGTGCCGGGTCGGAAATCATGCAGCGCATCGCTGCGCCCATGGTCGGAGGCATGATCACGGCGCCGCTCCTGTCGCTGTTCGTCATCCCGGTGGCGTACCGCCTTCTGCGCCGACGCGAACTGGCATGACGCGCGTGCAGTCTGCGGCCGGCAGGCGGGCGTGAGAGAATAAGGAAATGGGCAATGAACGCGATTTCGTCCTGCACAGCTGGTGCGTGCCGGGGGACTGGAACGCCCCGACGGTCGTCGGCGGGCGCGGTGCCCGGCTGATCCTGGAGGACGGGCGCGAGATCCTCGACATGTCGAGCCTCGTCGAGTGCAGCAACCTCGGCCACCAGCACCCGAAGCTCGTCGCCGCACTCAAGGCCCAGGCCGACAAGCTCGCGTTCGTGACCGCCGCCTGGGGCGCGGAGCCGCGCCGGGCGCTGGCGGAGCGCCTGCTCGAGGTTTCCGGTTTTGCGGGCGGGCGCGTGTTCTTCACGCTGGGCGGCGGCGACGCCAACGACAACGCCGTGCGCATCGCGCGGCAGGCGACCAAGCGCCCGCGCGGCCTGATCATCACCCGCGACCGCTCGTACCACGGCGCGACATACATGCCGATGGCGCTCTCGGGCGACGCGCGCACCGCGCACCAGGTGGATGCCGAGGCCTGGGGGGTGCGCCACGTGCCGCCGCCCTACGCCTACCGCTGCCCGTGGAACAGCAGGACGCCCGAGGAATGCGGCCGGCGCGCGGCCGCCGCCGTCGCCGACACCATCGACAAAGAGCGCGCGGAGAACGTCGCCGCGGTGCTCATGGAAGTGAACGCCGGCAGCAACGGCATCGTGCCGCCGGACAATTTCTGGCCGGAACTGCGGCGCGTGACGCGCGAGCGCGGCGTGCTGCTGGTCGCCGACGAGGTCATGAGCGGCTTCGGCCGTTGCGGCGACTGGTTCGCCTGGCAACGCTACGGTCCGGAAAACCGCCCTGACCTCATGACGCTCGCCAAGGGGCTCACGGGCGCGGTCGCGCCGCTCGGCGCGGTCGTGATGAGCGCCGAGGTCTATGCCCGCATCGAGCGCGAGATGTTCTACGGCGGCCTCACCTACTGCGGCCACCCGCTGTCCTGCGCCGCCGGCGCGGCGGCGATCGACGCGTACCGCGACGAGAAGCTGGTGGAGCGCTCGCGCCGCCTGGGCGCGTCGATGTTCGCGGAGCTGCAGAAACTCGCAGCGCGCCACCCGGTGATCGGCGACCTGCGCGGCGGCCACGGCCTGTTCGCCGTCGTCGAGCTGGTCGCCGACCGCAAGACGAAGGCGCCGATCGCG
>Ga0194113_10000425_pt1 | contig 54868 bp, 53 predicted proteins | sample TA2MahC200mmetaG_FD_146193 | JGI IMG/M metagenome (GOLD analysis project Ga0194113, IMG submission 146193) | Freshwater microbial communities from Lake Tanganyika, Tanzania - TA2015017 Mahale Deep Cast 200m | ecosystem: Environmental > Aquatic > Freshwater > Lake | place: Tanzania: Lake...
TTTGTCAACTTTTTCTTCCAATCTTTTCTTTTCTTAGGAAGAAAAGAAAAGATTGAACAAAAGAAAAGAAGAAAATAAAAGCGTCTTTTCTTTTCTTTTGGTCACGCTTTTCTTTTCTTTTTCTAAAGAAAAGAAAAGGGTGGAAAGAAAAAGTTGGAAGAAAAGTTTGGTTACGCAGCTTTTTGGAAAACGAATTTGCCGTCATAACAATCGACTTCGATGGTATCACCTTCGATAAACTTTCCTTCCAACACCTGCATAGCGAGTGGGTCGAGAATAACGCGTTGAAGCGTACGTCGTAGAGGACGTGCGCCGTAGACGGGGTCAAAACCTTGTTCCGCAAGTTCCTCTTTAGCGCTTTCAGTCAAAGCCAGTCCGATACGTTTTTCCGCGAGGCGCTTCTTGAGTTCAGTTAGTTGTAATTCGACAATTTGCTTAATTTCCTTGATGCTGAGTCGGTTAAAGATAATAAGGTCATCAATACGGTTGAGAAATTCTGGTCGGAATTGCTGACGCAACGCTGCTATCACTTTTTCTCTTACTTCGTCTTCGGATTTTAAATTCAATTCCGAACTCCGACTTCCGACTTCCGACTTCCAACTTCCGACTTCCGAAAGCCACTGGCTGCCGACGTTAGAAGTCATAATGACAACTGTATTCTTGAAATCCACTGTACGTCCATGTCCATCGGTGAGCCGTCCATCGTCCAGAATTTGCAATAGCACATTGAAAACCTCTGGATGCGCTTTTTCAACCTCATCGAATAGCACGACAGAATACGGTTTGCGTCGCACAGCTTCGGTCAATTGCCCGCCTTCGTCGTAGCCGACATAGCCCGGCGGCGCGCCGATGAGCCTGGACACTACATGCTGTTCCATGTATTCGCTCATGTCCAAACGTATCATAGCGTTTTCGTCATCGAACAAAAATTCTGCTAATGCCTTCGCCAGGTGCGTTTTCCCGACGCCAGTTGGCCCCATGAAGATAAACGAACCGATGGGGCGATTTATGTCCTGCAATCCTGCTCTGGCTCTCCTGACAGCGTTAGATATAGATTCGACCGCTTCATCTTGTCCCTTCACTTTTTCCTTGAGCCGTTCTTCCATCTGTACCAGCTTTTGAATTTCACCTTCCATCAATCGCGAAACCGGGATGCCAGTCCATTTGGCGACAACTTCGGCGATGTCTTCTTCATCAACTTCTTCCTTGAGCATCTTTTGACCGCTTTGCAATTCCTTGAGTCTCTCTTGAGCAAACTTCAACTGTTTTTCAAGATTTGGCAATTCGCCATACATTATGCGGCTCGCCTTACTCAGGTCGCCATCACGCCTTGCATGTTCTTCCTCCTGTCTCAAAGATTCCACTTGCTCCATAATCTGACGAATATTCGCAATAGCCTCTTTCTCATTCTGCCAATGCACCTTCATCTGATGGCTCTGTTCCTGTAGTTCCGCTAACTCTTTATCCAACTTTTGCAGTCGTTCTTTTGACGCATCATCTTTTTCTTTGGTCAACGCCTGGCGTTCAATTTCCAACTGCATAATTTTTCTGTTGACTTCGTCAATTTCAGTAGGAACGCTGTCAATTTCGATGCGCAAACGAGAAGCCGCTTCATCTATTAAGTCAACCGCTTTATCGGGCAAGAATCTATCGGAGATATACCGATGCGAAAGCACGGCAGCGGCGACCAGCGCGTTGTCCTGAATATGTACGCCGTGATGCACTTCATAACGCTCTTTCAAACCGCGTAAGATGGCGATAGTGTCTTCTACCGATGGCTCCTCCACCAAAATCGGCTGGAATCGGCGTTCCAGGGCGGCGTCTTTTTCAATATGCTTGCGATATTCATTTAGCGTCGTTGCGCCGATGCACCGCAGTTCACCACGCGCTAAAGCGGGCTTGAGCATGTTGGACGCATCGACCGCGCCTTCAGCCGCGCCTGCGCCTACGATAGTGTGCAGTTCATCTAAGAACGTTATTACTGAACCTTCCGCCTCTTGAATTTCACGAAGCACGGCTTTGAGCCGGTCCTCGAACTCGCCGCGATATTTCGTCCCAGCGATGAGCGCGCCCACATCCAACGCCATAAGTTGCTTATTTTTCAAAGTTTCAGGTACATCTCCGCTGACTATCCGTTGCGCTAAACCTTCCACAATCGCCGTTTTTCCAACGCCCGGTTCACCGATTAAGACAGGATTATTCTTCGTCCGACGGGAAAGCACCTGCATCACTCTACGGATTTCGTCATCCCTGCCGATGACCGGGTCGAGTTTCCCTTTCCGCGCCTCCTCGGTCAAATCGCGTCCAAAACGCTTGAGCGCTTGATATTTGTCCTCTGGATTCTGGTCAGTGACGCGTTGTGAACCGCGAATATCAACTAAAACCTTCAGTATATTATCTTTTGTTACGCCATTTTGACGTAGAATTTGCCCTGCGGGAGTTTCTTTAGAGTCAGCGATAGCGATTAAAATATGTTCAGCGCTGAGGTATTCATCCTTCAACCGCGTCGCTTCCTGCCATGCCGCATCTAAAACTTTTCCTAAAATAGGTGACAGATAAAGTTCCGCGGTTACGCCGCGAACATTGGGAATTTTTTGCAGTTCATTTTCCAAACTCCGTCTTATCGCTGTTACATTTGCGCCTAATTTCTGGATAATGGGGATGATAACCCCCTCTTCTTGTTGCAACAACGCGAGCAAAAGATGCTCCGGTGTGACTTGCTGATGGTCATTGCTACGGGCAATCTCCTGCGCGCTTTGTACAGCGTCTTGGGCTTTTAAAGTTAATCGATCAAATCTCATTTTTATCACCTTTCAATGAAAGAATCAGAAACCGAGTTTTTCCCCAAAACTCGGTTTCTATGTTTAGTAGCAATATTCGTGCCAGAGGTGATAAGTGAGTGGTGATTGGTACAGTCCCCAATTACCACTCACTCATCACGTTTCACGTTTCACGTTTTAGTATGCCATGATGACAAAAATTTTTCAATGAAAACTTTTGCCTGTCATTTTGACAGTGACGAGAGTCCGAAGAAACCTGTTTTCTCTGAGAAAACGGGTTTCTCACTCAATAAAAAAATCCCGCACCGATTTAATCAATCGATTCGGGATTATACACGCACTCTGAACTACAAACCTTGAAAAGGTTCTGAACCTTTTCAAGGTTTCTTTCGATTATTTTACGATGAGCATCCGCCGCGTGGCATGGAAATCGCCAACGCGAAGGTGGTAGAAGTACACTCCGCTTCCGACACGCTCACCGTTCTTATTGCGTCCATCCCAGTATGCAGCGCGGTCTTTCGTAATATATGAACCAGCCTGCATCTGCCCGATGGATAACACACGCACCAACTGTCCAGCCGAGTGGTAAATGGAGATATGTACATTTGCGTCTTCGGCAAGTTGATACGGAACCCACGTTTCTGGGTTGAAGGGATTGGGATAATTCTGCAAGAGCGCAAAGCTACGTGGGATGAAATGTTCGGGTGCCAGTATGATTTTGGAGAAGGCGCGTCGGATGTTGTTTACACTAACGCTGATGACCGTCTTAGCGATAACTTTCCCTGAAGAAAGTAAAGTGATTTCCAGTTTATCTCCCTCCTGGACAACGCTGTTACGAGAAAGGTCAGCCCAAACAGCGGCAAATCGCCCGCCAACTACTGTGTCAATAGCTATTGCGCCGGTGCGCATGTTCATCGCTTTCACCACATAGCCGTCCCACGCTTCTGACTGAAGATAACCGCTCAAGACAAACGCCCATGTTGCATCTGAAGATGCGATAGGCGGCGAAGCGGAAACAGGCGGCTGATTTGTCCACGCCGCGCCTACGAAGGACACAACCTTGCTCTCTTTAACGTTGACAATGTAGCCTTTGCTGCCTTCAATCGGAAAACCATCATCCAAATCATCAATGGTGAAACCGACAAACCGCTGTCGTTTTTCATCCAACTTGATGACAACTGTAGAACCTAAATACTCCGCAAAACTCCTTGCAGTATACGGTGTTCTCGGTTTCAACGGCAAGGATATCATATTTAACCCAGATGATAGGGAGGCGAAAAAGACTCTCGTGTAATCCTCCTCTGGAACTTCGGTAATCGAAGGCAACTTGCTAATTATTGCATCGCCCACTCCGTGAAGGATAAATTCGCCGGGCTTCTGTGGGTCAGGTTCGAGAATTACTTCAATAGGCCCGGAACAAAGATAACCAGCATAGGGGCCTTGTCCTAACGTCAGCGCATAAGGGATTTTAGAAGAGAAGCCAACAACCTCAAAATTGGGTGAGAACAGCACTTCATCTTCAGCAGTGTATGTCCCTCGGAATAAGATGTTGCCATCTTCATCAAAAAGTTCAGCGGTTCCATAGCTTGGACCGACGCCTTTGACAGGAACGCCCTTTTCATCGAAGATAACTTTTAGCTCTTGATGCTGTCCTCGAAATATGCCGGTCAATTCGACGACGGCGCCGTCATCGAATGTGAGGGTAAAACTTCTCGTCTTAAACACAGCCTCCTGTGTGCTTACAAGGTAAAGCCCATCAGGTCTTTCTTCAGGCGCAGAAGCGTAATCCTGCACAAATTCGTAGAATATGTCAAGCTTATGGTGTCCCACAGGGACTTTTTCGGGGAGAACAGGTTTGACTTCCATCTGCGCGGCGAACGTCTGAGTTTGGATCTTCCCATCGCGGATAATGAAAGTATCGGTTCCTAAAGGCATATTGTAGTTCACTGATTCTGCTGACCAGACGATGTAGGCAATTTCCCCTTCGATGATTTGCTGTAACATCTCAAAATTTGAGCCAGGAGGCAGGATGCCCGCTACCATTGCCTCGAAGAGCGCTCTTATCTCATTATGTCCATGCAGTGCGCCGTTTGGCGTGAATAGCACAGCATCCTCGGCATAGTCAGCCATGATGGCGTCTATGTTGCCTTCACCAATGGCTTGCAGGTGATGCATCAACACATCTTTCTCCGCTGATTCTGGCAACTCAAGAAGCGTAGGCAGCGAAGCTTCACCTCCAGCTTTAGTTAGCATTAGAGCGGCAAACGTCTGAGTCATAATCTTACCATCGCGAATAACGAAAGTATCGGTACCAAAGGGGATGCTGTAGTTGACCGATTCTGCCGACCAGACAATGTAAGCAATTTCCCCTTCAATGATTTGCTGCGACATTTCAAAACTCGAGCCAGGTGGAAGAACGCCCGCTACCATGGCCTCAAAGAGCGCTCTTATCTCATCGTGTCCATGCAAAGCGCCGTTTGGTGTGAAGAGCATAGCATCTTCAGCGTAATCAGCCATGATAGCATCTATATCACCCTCACCAACGGCTTGCAGGTGATGAAGCAGCGTCTCTTCCGTCTGTCCTACAGCAAGCGCAGGAACGATAAGCATTAGAGCCAATAGTGAAACTATCGGCGTGGTTAATATTGGTTTCATGATTTTTACCTCCGTTTAATGATGAGCTTTCTCGGAAAGCTCTGATTTTATATCATAATCAAAAGAAACACTGAGGAATTTCTAAAACAATCTTCTTGATTTCGTTGTTTTGTTATGCTATAATTTGAAAAACAATCCTTTCTTACGTTGCCGCTAAGAGTCACCAAGGGAGGTATGATTATGCGTTTAGAGGATTATTTTGACTTTCTGGGTCCGAACGTCATTCGTATTAAAGGACACCGTATCAACCTGGAGGATATTGTAGATTACTACTGCGAAGGCTATAGCCCAGAACAAATTGCCCAGGAATTTCCGGGTCTGAGTTTGGAAAAAATCTATGCCACGATTGCGTACTACTTGCACAATAAGACTGATGTTGACGCTTACATGAAGCGATTGGCAAAGAGTTTCGAGGAGGAAACGCGTGAGGAGGCACAAGAACTATCTCCTGTGGCGCAGCGCATTCGAATGCTCAAAACTCGACAAGCGCGAGGAACATTGAGGAATTTCTAAAAGATGAAAGTTCGTTTTTTGCTCGATGAGAATCTATCCCCGCGTCTAAAGACGGCTGCGCTGCGGATTAGTCCGATGATTGACGTATTGCGTGTCGGAGACGAGGGCGCCCCAACGCTGGAAACGCAGGATTCAGATATTCTGCGATATGTGGAGCGCGCTCAACGCCTCCTGATTACCAAAAATCGGGCAAGCATGCCCACGCACGTGGCCGCTCATTTAGCCTCCGGCTGGCATCACTGGGGCGTTTTTCGCGTCCGGCCTATGGTGACGATTGGCCAACTCGCAGACGAAATCCGCCTGATATGGGAAGCCAGTGAAGCGGAGGAATGGATTGACCAAATGCTATGGCTCCCGTTTTGATGCCACATTACTAACCACTCGTCAGCAGGGACAAATTCCCATCTTGCTGCGTCGGCTTCTACGGTTGCCTTTCTTTAGAACCAAATCTGCTCGCATGGGAAAAGTTGCTCAAGTAAAACAAACAATGGTAACATATTGGCAACTGGGTGATGACAATCTGCATGAACTGGAATTCTATACTAAGCACGGTTAAAATCAGCGTTGTCTGATAATCAGCGGCTTTTGATACGTCCCCATGCAGTGGCGAGTTTAGCTTGTGGATTTACAGCAAAGCCTGTTTCACTATTGGGAATCTCAGGGCCAGTAACCACAAAATCATCAAACATTGCAACGACGCCATCGACGGAGATGCCTACTTTCCCAGAGGGATAGAGGCCGTCCTGAAACTCGCTCACCTGTTTTCCATCAATGACACACTCCACCAGATTCCCTTTAACCGTCACCTTCAACCGGTACCACCTATCCGCTTCTATCTTGAAACGTGCTTTTGGAAATATGTGGGTGGTGTCATTTGGCTGTTCGGGCATTATCATTCCACCGGCAACCTCAACCGGGGTCATAGCCATTTTACCGCCTTCAACCGGAATTTGCTTTAGGACATTATCCCCAAAGTTCTGAATACCCAAACAATAATTCATATAAGGAAGACGTTCCTGACATCGAACCCGCAGATATACACCGGACCATATTCCACAATTGCGCAACTCCTTTGAAAGCTTAACACTTACTTCAGCAGTATAATCTGTCCACGACACGTCTCCTGTGGTGAGGAGATGGGCTATCCTATCATTATCATCCCCTCCGATGACAATGCCGTCTTCAATGCGCCAATTCCCTGCACCGGGTACAAGAACCGCGGCTGGCCAGTCAAGTTTATCCATTTCCCATCCATCAAAATTTCCGTCCTCAGAATCATCTTTCCACGTTCCCGCTAAAACGGAAAAGACGCTACTCCCAAGGGTCACGTATATTGCGCTGATTGCTATCATGCTGTTCATATCCTTTCCTCCCTCCAATAGCTCTATTCTGAGTTGTTGTCGAGCGCGATTCAAACGTTGCCGAATCGCCGCTTCATTTGTTCCCAGACATTCAGCGATATGCCTGCAGGAACGATTGTTAATGTAGAATAGTTTAAGTAGGGCTTTCTGTTCATCGGAAAACTTGGCGAGGACATCTGTTCCGAATTCCCAATTCTCTGATTCTTCTTGTTCGAGCCATTGATTGAGAACTTCCGTTTGGAGATTATCCAAAGGTATCTCCAAATCAGACAAAATCCGCTTTTTGCGAAGACACATCAGACAAAGGTTTTGGGTGATTCCCTGCAACCAACTCCCAAATTTCGCAGGCTCTCTAAGACTTTGCAGATTGAGATAAGCCTCGACAAAAACATCCTGTGTAAGGTCCTGCGCGTCGTGGAAGTTCCGCGTAGTTTTGATTGATTTTTTAAAAACAGAGCGTTTGTATCAGTTTACGAGAATTCCAAACGACGATTTATCCCCTTCTAATACTCTTTGAACCAATATTTCGTCTGGTGTTTTCATGGAAAATCTCCCCAAACTTTTCTTCCAACTTTTTCTTTCCAAACTTTTCTTTAACCACCCCTGCCCCTCCAAGGAGGGGAAAGAAAAGTTTAATCAAAAGAAATAAAAGGAATTTAAGTTGACAAAAAGAAATAATTAGAAGATAAAAGTTCCATCATAAGAAACACTAAGGAATTTTTTATATCAATAGTTTCATTAATATAGTTGCAAAAAACACCAAATTGTGACATCGAGGGAGAAAAAAATTTCATGGTATAAAAAAGCATTGACATAAGTGAAAATATACTATATTATAGTTCAAACTCAAGAAACAATCAATAGTCCAGAAACCCGTTTTCTCCGAGAAAACGGGTTTCTGGTCCTTTTTTTACATCTAAGGTGAGGAATTGATGATTAAAATTAACATCAAATTAATCTGTTTTCCGAAATGGATTTCATTGATAGCCGTAGTCATTTTGGGTATAACTATTCCCGTTAGCGCGCAGATTACTGACCCACTTGGCAATAGAGTTTTCGATAAAAGTGGTAAGGAATTATACAAGATTGAGGCTACTTATGGCATCTTAGAAGGAATGTCGGCTATAAGGCGCGACAAGGAATTTGGGAAACAGACCGGGCAACGGAATTTTTTTATCTTTGATATTCCCAGTACCAACGTCCGGCACCAATTGGCTGTTGGAAATTTTTCTACCCGATTTTCGAGTTTCACTCTCAACAGGCAACTGTTTGATTCGGTACGCTGGAATATCACCGTCCCCAGGGCGCGCGGACGAGTTTCCACGTTTCTGGGCAGGGTCACGAATAATACCTTCTCCACTTCAGGCGAAATCGCGAAACCAATTGAGGATATCGAGCTCAAAAGCAGCGCTGACTGGTTCATGGCGGGACTGCGCGCAGAATCAAATTTAGGGCGGTGGAATGTGAAGTTAGCCGCCCTACCAGAGTTTACTGTACCGCTACCGCGCTTAGGTGTCAATTATGTCAATCGCTTTTTTACAAATTATGACCTTGTCCGCACAGCTAATCCATTTAGTGGCGTTGTCATCAATAACCCACCCTCAGAACTATATTTGAGGTTCAGCGACGGTTCTCCAGAGAATCCAGGCGGTGCGAAAGTTTTTGGAGTGAAAGTTTATTTTGATGAAGAACTGGAATACGATTTTGTTGGAGGCAGAGAACCTCCAAGCGTCTTGGTCGTGTCACATCTTAGCTTTCGTGATAACAATTCGCGTTGGGTAGATAATGACGGCAATTTCGTGTATCGGTTTGATTTGTTTAATCCACAGGATATCAAAAGCATCCGCTTTGAGCTGGATATCGCTAATGATTATGTCGTCGAACTTTCGACGAATGGCATAGACTATAGATTGGAATTAAGCGCGCGTGGCAACGTCAGCGACGAATCAAATCGCGGGTGGCGGAGATTTTATTACGGTGAGATGACCGACGAAACAACAATGGGCTTTGACCTTCAGACTACACTATGGGGCATATCTATTGAAGCAGAACGGGCGTGGTATATGAAAACAACTCAATATCCGCTCTTTGGCGCTAAAAGAACACAGCGCACGGCTTCTGCATGGTTCATTGATGTCAACCGCAGTCTTGGTCCATTTAGTTGGCGGAGTGAATATACCTACATTGACCCATTTTACAATGCAGGCAATTTCGTTGATGATAACGATGATGAAGACCCCTATGCCGACTCGCGTGAGCCGGAGGTGCGAATTTACGGCAGTTCTGAAAGGGATAAGGACGCAGATGGAATGGATGATTGGTATGATGACTTTCTGTTATTCTCAACTGACCCGCCGAAATTCCGTACAGGGTTGAACAGAGAATCAATGGATTTCAACAATAACGGGCAACCGGATAGCCTGGAGGATGACCTTGACCCAAACTACCGTGAGGATTATACGGAAGGTTCTTATGGACATAACAGTTTCTTGAGAATCGAGTTGCCGATTGTCAGAGGGCTATCAATGACCCCCGGATATTACGGAAAACGACTTATTTTAGATAAAAAAAGTTCACGCGGTTGGTATAATGTTCTTGAGTATGTGCCTGAACCGATTCAGAACTGGAATCTATTATTTCGGCATACTGTTCGCCGAGCGCACGATATTATTCCTGATGACTGGATAGAAAATGGCAAAATTGTCAAGGACGATTTATCTTTGCAAAATTATCTCGGCAATATTTTCACCATGAAGGCTGAATATCAGCATCCCAATATCCCTCTCACCTTAATAAGCAAATTCAAGTATCAATACGATGCTCTTTTTCATACCAAAGAACGCTTAATTGATACAGTGCTAATCAATCAATTGCGGTATGAATACCAGGTACGACCTGACCTCACGATTGCGCCAGCATTTCGCAATGATAGGTCAATAGGGTATTCCTTTCCACACGACAAAAATAAAGCGACCGATTTTATCAGGAACGCTTATATCTTGACCTTAACCCATCGGCTTGCAGAACAACTGCAATTGAGTGCAGGAACACAATATTTAACCTTGCGCGATTTGAATGATTCGCGGCAGGACTTCAATCGTACCGTTGCATTCCTGGAACTTGTCATCCATGGGCAATCGTTCGGCAAAATGATGGGGTTACTCGTGACAACCGATTATGTTATTCAAAATTATTTAGAGCCCGTCGGCGGTGGGGAACGAAGCACGAATATTTCGGTGACGCTATTTTTATTGTAGAATGATTTGCGTTGTGATGCGTGAAACGTGAAAATTGGTTTTCAGACTAATGCCAAATCCAACAATTTATAAACATCCAAAGGAAATTATTCATAATCCAGATAATACAACAACTGAGATAGAAAGAAGTCTCAGGCAAAATGGTGATTTATCTGTTATCGTCAAAATAAAAGATGCTAACAGGCACACACTTGTAGTTTACCACATTGTTTATGACCAAACAGGTCAATTAGTGCATGGTCCACATGAGGAGCCGGGAAGTCGAGATATAAACTATCAGGAAGCTTTGCCAGAGTACGATTATTATTTGTAATTGGCAAGGAGATTATCAAATGGATAACAATCTCAAAACGAAAACTATAAACAAAATCAATGACTATTTAGCTGGCAGGATTTCTAAAAAAGAAGCGTCTGATTGGGCAATCGCTGTAATGAAGCAAAAGAATTTTGCCGTTGATGAAATAGTTTTAGAGGATGCAATTACAGCATTATGCGGCTTACACGATGACGACGATAGATGGGATACTGCCCAAGATGACCTTATTTACTTAAAAAACTGTTTGCTTGGTGAATCGCCTTACGTTGTAACATTAGAATTTTCAAGCAAGAAAAGCGTAATACGCCTTAATTCCAAAGGAGTTAATCCGTAACCAAACTTTTCTTTTTTTGATCAAAAGAAACACTTCGGAAGCCCGAACTTGTTCGGGACCTCACCCCCTTTCCCTCTCCAAAAGCTTGTGGAGAGGGGAAGGGGGGCAGGGGGGTTGGGGTGAGGTCTCAACAAGTTGAGGCGTCCGTCGAGCTCAATTTGAGAAAGGAGGCATCATCATGGAATGTCCAAAATGCCACCATCAGAATCCGACTGGAGCCAAATTTTGCATGGAATGCGGTGCGAAGTTAGAAAACGTGTGTCCAGAATGTGGGGCAAAACTGCCGCCGGGAGCGAAGTTTTGCCTGGAATGCGGCGCAAAAGTCGGTGCGGTTAAAGAAACTCCAAAAGCGGCGCCGCCGAGCCTTGTCGTTCCCAAACTTGAGGATGTCCATGCCCAACTTAGGCGCTCTATGCCCCAATCCCTGGCGGGGAAAATCCAACCTGTTACTCCTACCATCGAAGGGGAAAACAGGATATTGTCCCTCCTGTTTGGCGATATTACCGGTTCGGTCCCGCTCACCGGGAAACGGTCGCCAGAAGACGCGGCGGACTTAATCAACGAATGCCTGAAAGTGATGGTGGATGTCATCCTCAAGTATGAAGGGAGCATCAACCGTTTTATCGGCGATTGCGTCCTGGCTTTCTTCGGCACGCCTACCACTCACGAAAATGACCCGGAGAGAGCTATCCTCGCGGCATTGGAGATGCGAGAAGCCGTTGCCAGGTTGAATCTGAACATCAAAATCGGCATCAATACAGGCATGGTTTACATTGGCGCGATGGGGCCAGATGTCCATCGCGAAGCCGCAGCGATAGGCACAGCCGTCAATCTCGCGGCTCGACTGCAAGGCGCGGCAACAAGACCGGGGCAGATACTTGTGGGTGAATCAACCTACCGTCTGACGCGCCGTGCTTTTGAGTTTCAGCCTCTGCCTCCGCTGACGCTAAAGGGAATCTCTGAACCAGTCTCTGCCTATGAAGTGCTTGCGGTCTTGCCCAAGCCAGAGAAGCTACGCGGCATCGAAGGTCTGCGAGCAGAAATGATAGGCAGGGAGAAGGAATTTGCCGATTTGAAAGAGTGCGTGGTTGACCTGTTAGCTGGCAGAGGACAAATCGTCTCCATCATCGGCGAAGCAGGTGTCGGGAAGTCGAGGATGGTTACTGAATTGAAAGCGTATCTTAAGAATGGAAGAATGGAAGGATGGAAGAATGGAAGGATGGAAGAACAAAATTCCGCAATCCCCCTCACCCCAGCCCTCTCCCAGAGGGAGAGGGAGCAACAACCCGAAATCCTTTGGTTAGAGGGACGATGTGTCTCCATCGGTGAATCCATCGGCTATTGGGTCTTCATCGACATCCTGAGAAGCTATCTTTCGTTCTCCGAATCGGATAGCCCAAAGGAGCTTGGGGAAAAGATCATTGCCAAGATGAAAACCCTTTTCCCGCAAAGGTGGGAGGAGATTGTCCCCTACATCGGCAATCTCCTGTCAGTGAGGTTTGAAAACCAATGGGATGAAAAGGTCAAGTATATGCCCCCAGAACAGGTGAAGTATCAGACATTCTTGACATTGCGGGATGTGTTTCTCGCTTTGGCGCAACAAAAGCCTTTGTTGCTCATCCTTGAAGACCTGCATTGGGCTGACAATCTCTCCTTAGACCTGCTTTCCTTGCTGATGGACGCGCTTTCACTGGCGCCGCTGATGCTGCTATGCGTCTACCGACCGGAGAAGGAACACAAGGTCTGGCATATTGGTACCGTTGCCTCGGGGAAATGTTTAGACCGATATACCGAAATTACGTTGCGACCGTTGCTTCCACAGGAGAGCCGACGGTTGGTGGAATCGCTGCTCTGGATAGACAACCTCCCGGAAACTGTCAAGGAAACTATCCTCCAGAAAGCAGAAGGCAACCCGTTCTTTGTCGAAGAAGTCATCCGTTCCCTTATCGACAGCGGCGTTGTTTACCGGGATGGAGAGCGATGGGTGGCGACAGCGGAAGTAGAAAAGATTGCTGTGCCAGACACTATCCAGAACGTCATCATGGCTCGGATAGATAGGTTAGAGGATGAAGTTCGGTATGTGCTGCAAAGCGCGGCGGTGATAGGCAGACTGTTTCGGCATAAGCTGCTTTCGTATACCACACAACAGGAGCAGAATTTAGACCGGTATCTCTGGCAGTTGGAGGAGCAGGATTTGGTCTATGAAGAGCGCGCCATTCCTGAATTGGAATACAGCTTCAAGCACGCCTTGACGCAGGAAACGGCTTACAACACCATCCTCTCCCGCCGGCGGCGGGAATTTCACCGCAAAGTTGGGGAGGGCTATGAAACGTTGTATTCATCTCGGATAGAGGAATACTACGAAGACCTGGCATACCATTACAGCCGAAGCGACGATAACCAGAAGGCGCTCCACTACCTGGTGAAGGCAGGGGATAAATCGAAAGATGCGTTTGCCAATGAGGCGGCGATTGCATATTATAATCAGGCGTTGAAGTTGATGGATGATGTAGTGGCAGAGCCAGCGTTGCGTGGGCATATCTACCGGAGCCTGGGGGAAATATACTTTCCGTTAACAAAACATGAAGAAGCGCTGGAATGCTGTCGCAAGGCGCTTGGGTATACGACGGATAAGGCGCGGAGAGCCAGGATTTATGGGACAATGGGCTGGATTTATGAGCGGGAGAACAGATATGATCAAGCATTTGAGCATCTCAACGCAGGAATTGCCGAACTTGGTGATGATACAAAATCTCCAGAGATGGCGAGGATTTTCATTCCGCTCTCTTGGGTTACTATGAGTGGTCTGATTGCGAAAGGGGTAGCCGAGGAAGCGATAGATATCGCTCTGCGCGGGCTGAAGATAGTGGAGGGAACAGAATACTATTTTGAGATACACGAATTATATACCTGTCTTATAGACCACCTTAGTATTAGCGGCAATATAAATAAGGCTTTTGAATATGCACGAAAATCGGTGGAAGTTGCTCAGGAATCTGGGAACAGTTATTTTATTGCACATTCTACCCACTGGCTTGGATGGATGCATTGGCGAAATGACGAAGATGACGTTGCCATCAAGCTCATGAGAGAAGCGATGGAGATTTACAAAAAGATAGGACACAATTTCGGCATTGGTCAAGTATGCTTACACCTTTCACACATATACCAGGGAAGGGGAGATTGGGATGCAGCTATTGAATACCTTGAACGTGGCTTGAAAGTTCCCGGCCATCCGTACGGCTACCTTTATTTAATCTTTCCCCTCGCCTGGTCACACCTTCAGAAAGGTGACATAGAGAAAGCTGTCGAGTATTCCCAAAAGGATTTGGAAGTTACGTTCAGTAGTATACGTGTCGCCCACAGTAGTATACGTATCGCCCGTAGTTTGGGTGTTCTGGAAAAATCGTTTGCAGTAATGGGAAAGAGGGAGGAATTTACCTCCTATTGCAAGAAGCTCAAGGAAGAGAAGGGAGAAGCACTTCAAAATTTAAAACTAACCCAGTGGTACCTTGAACCAAAGGCGCTATCAGGGTCTTTCACTCAAACAGCCTTTGTGGACGAATTTGATGGGTCTACTTTGAAGTCAGAATGGGAATGGAACAACCCGAAAGGCAATTCTAGTTATAGCCTTTCAAACGAGCTAAGCTGGTTTGAAGTGTGGGCTGCTTCTGGAAGCAACTTAAATGGTCCGAACTTCGACTCGCCCCGCCTGCTTCAGGAGATCTCAGGGGATTTCGCCGCGGAAATAAAGATGAAAGCCGCTTCGGACGAGTTACCCTCAGTCGGCGGACTTCTGGTTTGGAAAGACGAGGAGGACTACATCCGATTCGAAAGAGGAATACGCGGAAAGGATGAAATCAGTTTATCAGCCAATATCCAGGGCAAATATAATCGTTTCGGCAGAGGCATGTTAGAGTCTGAAATCGTCTATCTCAGGCTGGAACGAATAGTCGATAGATTTTTAGCCTATTGCAGCGGCGATGGGGCAAGCTGGTTGACATGTGGTGAGGTGAGCTTTCCTGCTGAAAACCCAATTCAGATTGGGATTCACACCGTAGGCTCGATTGGCTTGCTGCCGGAAGTAATCAAACTGCTTGGCAGGGCGACTGCCACGCGGTTTGACTACTTTAAGATTTTCAGAATACCCAAGTAAATAAAGGAGGCAAAAGGGCAAGGTGGCAATTATCCATTTGCTCATTTCCCTTTTGCTCCTACGCTGTAAAAGTCGTAAAATCAAAACAGGAGGGAAAAGAGAAAATGGAAACCGCTCAACTGACGAAAATCTCAGAATTACTTTTTTTCCTCTTATTTCTTATGATGGAACTTTTCTTTCTTAAAGAAAAGTTTGGTTACTGAGGATACCTCAAGACAAATTGCTTGTTCTGAGTATGTCTTTCACAATGATGAGATTATCGCGGGTTTTGATAATGCCTCTGATAGGGCGGTAAGATTTATTGACAAACGTCCAAATCTATAATAAAATTGAAACAAAACTTTTTTAGCTTCACAAACACGAAATTCGTAAATTATTCCATTCAACGGAGTCGTTGCTTATGATTCCATGTCTCTATTGTGGAAGCCAATCCGGGCATAGGAGAATTTCTGTAGAAGAGTTGAGATTTGTTTACTACGAATGCAAAAACTGCAAAAGATTCTTTCCACGTCCTGTTGGAAATCCTAATGTTCCGAATCTTTTCCAGCAATTTCAGGAGGAGATAGAATCTTACGGTTTTAACATTTTGGTGTTCGGGCCGGGGGAACAAAATCCGTTATTTCGTAAGAGGCGTGAGATTCAGGAAATGTTGATAACAAGCGGGCATAACGCTCGTATAGGGGAGGAACTGACTGCAACAGGTACGCCATTTCCAAGCGATATTCAGGAGTTTTTTCAGGTCAATCAATTTGACTATGTTATCTTACTGGAAGGTTCAGCCGGTTCGTTGACAGAAATGATTGAATTTGGAATAGATTATTATCGGGACAGGTTTTTAACATTTTTTCCTAAAGCCGCCCGCGGAAGCTATCCTGGGACAGGCGCGGTTGTCAGAGGTAAGAGACTTGGCGCTCTGATTATAGAATACACTGATGAATTCGTAGAAAAGTGCCTTATAAAACTTATCGTGCAAGATATGATAAAGTTTTGGCAGAGCTATAGATTTACCGTGGATATCAAACTAAAGTTTTGGCAACAACAGCAAAGGGGGTTTAGAAAATGAAAAACGCTGATACAATTCTTGAAACGGAAAAACGTGAAAATGAACAGCTAAAGCTCCGAGCGCTTGCGCTTTCAACTCACTTTGGCCAAGTCATTCTTTCTGTAATTTATACCCACAACCGAATTTCTATCAACAAACTACTTTCAGAGTGTCAAGTGGCAGAAAATGATCTTTTAGATTTTCTTTCTTTGCTGGAAGAAGCTAAAATCATTATTATTCGTGGAGATAATATCGCGCTTGCTTCGCAAGGAAAACGTTTCTTATCAAACCTCGTACATCTTGGTTGAGGTCGGTTTGCACATGGTTCTTTCGCTACGCTCAAGACTAACATAGACCGCATCACCTATCACGGTGCTTAATTATAGATTTTGATTTAAATTTTGTTAGGCATTCAGACGTTTAGAAATAGGCTTTTGCCCTTGTTCTTTTGCCCATGTTCAGCGGGAAAGCCGTAATATAATCATAGCCAAAAGATTTTCAAAAGGGGGGAGCAATAATGAGCGATGTAGAATCCTGGCGGGTTGAACAATTGACAGCAATTGAAACGTTAAAGGATGACGTTAAGAAATGGCAGGCTGAAATAAAAAAGGAAGCCATATCCTGGCGTGATGAAATAGTTCAAGAAACCAAAAACTGGAAACAAGAGATAAAAGACGAAATCAAAACAATGAAAGGAGAGGTGAAAGATGGATATAAAGGAGCTATTGGAAAAGGTGCAAGCTCTACGGATATTCTGGGACCTTCAACTGGAGAGAGTGATAAAGTTGAAGCCGACGACACTGTTAGACGAAAAAGACGTAGTAGCTCTTCAGGAACTGACTAGCGCAAGGGGACAGGCAGTCGGAATCCCCTCGCCAGACGCGCAGGAAATGTGGAAGACATGGAGCGCGGCATATATCAAAGTCCTGAAACTCTATGACGAGGATTTGGACGAACATGCGAAGGATATGCTGGGAGAAATATATGGCATAACATCTCCCATGCCAAAATCTGAGCAAAGTTCGTGAAATATGTTCGCTTCGCTCACCAACGCCTTCGGCTTATGGTTCACTTCGTTCAGTAGTTTACTTCGTAAACTACCTACGTGATGAGTGATGAGTGACTTATCACTTATCACTCATCACTCTTCACGTTTCACGCATTATGACAAATAAAGAACATTGTAAGGCAACAGAGATAATGTTGGGGCTTCCGTCCCATATTGAGGTGCATCTGTTCATGGATGGGTTCTATCGAAGGATGGGGTGGGCGCATAGAACGAAACGGCATGATTATAAGATTATTAATACCATGGTTGACCTTTACGGCTTTGAAGGAGGATTAGAGGCGGCTTTTCATATAGCGTGTGACCTTGGATTGGTAACCAAGAATGACCTGAAAGTATGGCAGGGAGTCGTTCTAAGTGAGAAGCCCAAAGTTTCGCGCCGCAAGAGCGTCAAATAAGAAACCCGTTTTCTCAGAGAAAACGGGTTTCTACAGGAGGTAATATGAATATCCTTGGAATTTCTGGGAGTCCAAACGGATTGGGCAATACCGCGTACGCTGTTCAGTACGCACTTGAAATTCTTGCGAAAGAGGGGATGACTGCACGCTATATCTCCTTAGCTAAAAAAGAAATTCATCCATGTATTGGATGTTGGAAATGTGCCAAGACGTGTAAATGTCAATTCGACGATGATATGGATGAAATAATCGACGGAATGCGGTGGTGCGACGGTTTAATTATCGGTTCGCCCGTTTATTTTGGTCTGATAACGGGGCAAGTAAAAGTTATGATGGATAGATGCGTAGTGTTGCGTTGCAGTGAACCTTTTGAAATGGCTGGCAAAGTCGGCGCTGGAATTGCATGTGGTGCCTTCAGGAACGGCGGTCAAGAATTGACGCTTCAGTGTATCCATACATTTATGCTTCAACAGAACATGAGAATTGTCAGCGATGGACCGCCCTATTCTCACTCCGGCGCAACTCTCGTAGGACAAGCCAAAGATGATAAATTGGGCTTGCAGACTGTAGAGAATCTGGCGCGCAACATCGCACTGATGCTTCAGGTGAACGGTGAAATATGCCGTACTTGAGGGTAGAGGCGGGCAACCGAATCACAATTCCAGATGATATCGTCCGGCAGTTAGGGCTGAAGCCGGGGCAAATGGTTGAAGTCCGATTCCCGGCGCCTGTGACCGGCCGTGGTTTAGGTACAACCGCCCAGTGGAGACATCTTGCAAACCAACGGTTAGACGACGCAACTGTCTTGTTGGTAAGTAGAAAACGACGGTATAATGGCGCGGTTTATCTGGGAGGATATGCTATTGAATGTTCTTTGAAGGCTGCTATCTGTATATTAAAAAATTTACCAACACTGCCAGAGGAATACAAAACGCACGCGCTTGATGATTTACTTACTGCTGCGGGACTTAAGCTACCAAACCATCTTGTTAGAAAATTCTTGGTCATCAATAGTTGGTCGGTAGATATAAGGTATCAGGCCAGCACATGGAAAGCGCAAGACGCAAAAAAATTCTTAGAATACGTCAGGGAGGTCAAACAATGGATAGAGATGGAGACATTGCCAGGGTAAAGAAAGTAATTCTTGATGGATTAAAAAGATTCAAACCGGCAGTACAAATTGAACAAAGTCCCACTTCTGGCTCTTTGCATGTATGGGTCATCTCCGACGCTTTCGAGAAATACTCTGATTTCAAGCGTATGGATATCGTTGGGCAAGTTCTTGAAAAGGCTTTAGCTAATGACCCAGTTTACCCCAATATCACGCGGTTATTTCCACTTACTAAAGAGGAATTTGTTGAAGATGAAATACATAAAATATTTCACCGAAATAAACAAATCTGACCTACCCCTTGTCGGAGGGAAAGGATTGAATTTGGGATTGCTGACTCAAGAGAGGTTTTTGGTTCCCAATGGTTTTTGTATTACAACCGAGGCTTATTGGAAGTCGGAAGGCGGACCTCACCCCCGGCCCCTCTCCAATTGTGGAGAGCGGGGAAAGTCGGAAGATAGTTTGAATGCTTGTAGTGTCCCATTTCTCAAGACGGTTGAAATACAACAGGAATTGAAAGATGAAATTATAGATGCGTACAAGGCTATCGGCGCAGGAAGAGTGGCTGTTCGTTCTTCGGCGACGGCGGAAGATTTGCCCGATGCCAGTTTTGCCGGACAACAGGATACTTTTCTTAATGTACAAGGCGCCACTCAATTGCTCGACGCGGTGAAGCGATGCTGGGCGTCTTTGTGGTCGGAACGAGCTATCGCCTACCGACGGAATCAAAACATCGACGATTCAAAAATCGCCATGTCAGTTGTGGTTCAGAAAATGATTGATTCCGAGGTGTCCGGCGTGATGTTCACCGTCAATCCCCAAGAAACGGAAGGCGGAAGGAAGTGTCCCCCCACAGGGGGGATAAGAGGGGGGCTGAAGGCGGAAGGCGGAATGGTTATCGAGTCGAGTTTTGGGCTTGGTGAAGCTATTGTATCCGGCAAAGTTTCTCCCGACCATTTCGTCGTCGATAGAAATTCATTAGACATCATTGAGAAAATCGTTTCCCGAAAACAATTCATGATTACTCAAGACGGTGAAGTAGAAACGCCCGAGTCAAAGCAAACGCAGTCCAGCTTGAACGACGAACAAATCAAAAATTTAGCTCAATGGGGGATTGAAATTGAACGTTTCTATAGCGCGCCGCAGGACATCGAATGGGCATTTGCAGAGGGGAACTTTTACATTCTCCAGGCCAGACCGATAACGAAATTCGGAAGTCGGAAGTCGGAAGTCGGAATTGAAAAATTACGGCAGGAGGAAATAGCAACACTAAGAGCCAAATCTGACCCTGCAGGCACCGTCTGGAGTAGTTTCAATCTCTCGGAAGTATTACCAGCGCCGCTGCCGATGACCTGGGGAATTATTAAAAAATTTATGTCCGGTCGCGGTGGATTTGGATTAACATATCGCGACTTGGGATTCATTCCCAGTAAAGATGTGGATGAACATGGCGTGCTCGACCTCATCTGCGGGCGGGTATACTTCAATCTCAGCCGTGAAGCGAAATTGTACTTCAACGAATTTCCGCTGGAACATAATTTTAATGCGTTGAAAAAGGACCCTCAGAAAGCTATCTATCCAAAAGCGACAGTTAATATCAAACGTAGTACCGCCAAATTCTGGGCTAAATTTCTCTACTATGTCTACAAAATGAGTGTCTCCGAAAGCAAGATTAAACGCATTCGCAAAGATTTTGACCGGGTTTTAACTGGGCAGATATTTCCCAAATTTCGAGAATATATCAAGGAACAGCGGCAAATTGACTTAACAAAACTTTCCGACCAACAGGTGTTGGACAAGCTGAACGAATGGATTCATGAGACGCTCACCGTGTTTTCCAGAGATGCACTGAAAGCTTCAATATTCGCCGGACTTTCTTATGCAAATTTGGAGACGGCTATCGTCAAATGTTTTGGCGAGGAACATAGCGAACGCGCCAAAACGTTGATTGTAGGCTTAGAGGGTGATTTAACGGTCGATATGAATCTGAAAATGTGGGAAGTTGCGCAGGGGCGGCTTTCATTGGAAAATTTTCTGGATGAATATGGGCATCGCGCCGTCGGCGAATTTGAGTTAGCTCAACCTCGCTGGCGTGAAGATGATTCCTTCGTCCAGAAGATGATTAAAATCTTTCAAACTTCTGAGGAAATCCCCCCTGCCCCCCCTTTGGTAAAGGGGGGAACTAGCCCTGCTGAGCGCTTTAACACTCAGAAAACTGCACGCCAGAAAGCCGAGCAAGAACTTGATAACTTGCGAGAAGAGGCAAGGGGGCAGGGCAAGGAGGCAAGGCAGGTAGGTCGCTCTACAGCGGTTATGCGACAGCAGATAACAAGAGAATTGGAATTTACTCAGCGGTACATGCCATTCCGCGAGACAGCGAAGTTTTACATCATGCTTGGCTACGAACTGATTCGGAAAAGTTTGTTAGAACTTGACCGCCGATTCAACTTGAATGGCGATATATTCTACCTCACTCCTGAAGAACTTCCTCTATTGACTGAAGGTCAAAGTTGGGATAACATCATCTCCCAACGCAAGCATCGACGCGAGCAATGGTTGAAAATCGACCTCCCCGAGGTTATTTTTAGCGATGCGCTGGAAGAAATAGGCAAGCGGAATTGGGAATGCGGAATGCGGAATGCGGAATTAGGTATTTCCAATTTAATTCCGCAATCCGCAATCCGAATTCCGAATTCCGGCGTCTTCCAAACATTGCAAGGACTTTCCGTCTCCGCGGGCGTCGCAGAAGGTATTGCCAGCGTTGTTTTAAACCCCGCCAATGCACCAATATCTAAAACCAACTATGTCCTCGTTTGTCCCTCCACTGACCCTGCCTGGACTCCGCTTTTCTTAAACGCTTGCGCGCTTGTAATGGAACGCGGCGGGATGCTCTCCCATGGTGCTGTCGTCGCCAGAGAATATGGAATCCCCGCCGTTGTGAATATTCCCAACGCGACGAAATTAATTAAAGATGGACAAAAAATTCAAGTTGATGGGAATAGAGGAATTGTAACATTTCTTGAAACTTGAGACTTGAAACGTGAAACGTGTTTCGTGTTGCGTGTTACGTTGTGTGCCACGCAATACGCAATACGCAACACGCAATACGCATCAGGCATCACGTTTCACGTTCAAAAGGTTTGTTCATCACAATCATACCTTGATATTCGAGTTGCCGCATGGCCGAAATGATAGACTGTTGAGCTTGAGTTATTATGCGCGTGGAGATATTTTCACGGCTTTCCATTTGCGCTCTAATCTGGAGAATTTCATCGGGCGAAAGGTTATCGAAAACTTTCTCCTGTATTTCTTCGCTTGTGCCTCTGAGGGCTAAGGATAAAATATTGCGGTCGAGTATTCTTAACAGCGTTTCCATAGAAGCATCTGTCAGAAGTAGAATATCATCGAAGCGATACATTTTTTCCTTCAAGCGTTGCGTTACCTCTGATTTTTCTTCCTCTAAGCTCTTCAAAATAGCCGACCGGGATTCGTTATCCATTTGCGTCAATATCTTCGCTAAATTCTCCGCGCCATCACCGAAACTTGTAACTCGGCTGGCAGCATCTTCGATTTTGGCTTTAAACCTCTCCACAATTTCTTTAACCTCTTCTGCAGGAGCTGTTTCTGTCACTGCAATCTCCCTTACGATGGCATTCCGCTGTTCTGCTTTCATCCGTGATAAGATGCTTGCAGAATGCTTGGGCGGGAGGGTTAAAAGGAAAACAGCCAGGGAATGTTCATTCTCTTCTTGAAGAGCATGTAGAACAAGATTCGCATTCGTCTTTTCTAAAAGAGTAGAAATATCATCGGTTATCTGTTGGTTTTCCATAGTTATTTTTGCCTTTCTCTTTCAGGTTTTGCGTTCGCCGTTGTTTAATGAACCGGCTCATATTCAATATAGACACAATCAGTAAAAATATAGTCACGCTCATCGCAATCAAAGTCGCCCGTTCTTCTATCGTTTGCGCTTCTATTTGATTCAGTTCCCTGCCTTTTAATGATATTTCATGCTGCTTCAAAGCACTGCCAATCGGCCATTGTATTATACCTCCAATAAGCGAACATATCACGATAACATAGACAATATATTTACCTTGCTTAGTGAATGCGCTTTCTTTTGCTTTGTCGAAAAAAGGAATCGAAAAGCCCATTCTACCTTTCCTCTCTCTCTTATAATTCAACATAATTATATTCCTCCAAGCGGAAGGCGGAAGGCGGAAGGAAAAGGAATAATTCCTTACTTCCGACTTCCCACTTCCGACTTCTCACTTCCGTTCACCCTCGATTACGACCACGAGTAAACTCAATACTTAATTGCTGCTGGCTACTTTGTCCACTGAATTCGACAGGATATTCGCCATCGAAGCAAGCAGTACAAAAATTTTGTGGATTTTTCACACAACTAAGCATGCCTTCGATACTTAAATATCCTAAGGAATCTGCCCGAATATGTTTGCGGATTTCTTCGATAGCATGGGTACTGGCGATAAGTTCCTGACGCGTCGGGGTATCGATACCGTAAAAGCAAGGAAACTTGTTTGGTGGCGATGAGACGCGAAAATGGACTTCTTGAGCGCCTCCCGCCTTGAGCATCTTCACCAATCGGCGGCAGTTAGTGCCACGCATAATAGAATCATCAACAATTACCACCCGTTTGCCTTCAAGGACATCCCGAATCGGATTAAGCTTCACTTTTGCCATCCTCTCTCTCATCCTCTGGCTTGGACAAATAAACGTGCGTCCAACATATTGATTGCGATTAAGCCCAAAGTCAAAGGAGATGCCTGATTCTTCGGAATATCCTTTGGCGGCGATATTAGCTGAGTCCGGAACCGAAATAACAATATCTACATCTGCGGGATGTTCTCGCGCTAATTGTCGGCCAAATTCCCGCCGCGGGCGATTTACTAACTCGCCAAATACCATGCTATCCGCTCGAGCTAAATAGATAAATTCAAAAATGCAGAAGGCTTTAGGATGGAAAATAGAAGTTAGACGTACTGAATGGAGCCCTTTGGGAGTAATTATGACCATCTCACCCGGTTCAACTTCACGAATGTACTTTGCATCAATCACATCGAAGGCACATGTTTCTGAAGCTAAAACATAAGCATCGTCCAATATTCCCAGCCATAAGGGACGAATGCCGTGGGCATCCCGAACCGCAATGAGGGTATCCTTATTCATCACGAGGAGTGAATATGCGCCGCGGACTTCGGATAAAGCATCTATAACCTTCTCCTCAATAGTAGGTTGAGGTGAATGAGCTATCAAGTGAACTATAACTTCGGTATCCGAGGAGCAGGTAAATATTGAGCCTTGAGTTTCCAAATCATTGCGAATACGCGGAGCATTAACCAGATTCCCATTGTGAGCTAATGCAATCGGTTCGCTTTTATGCCATCGAACAATCGGTTGAGCGTTTTCCAATGAACTACTGCCCGCAGTGGAATAACGATTATGCCCAATAGCAATATGTCCTTTCAGGTTTTCTATGTCGCCATTTTCAAACACATTGACAACCAATCCCATCCCATGCTGAGATAAAATCTCTCTTCCATCGGAGACCACAATCCCTGCGCTCTCTTGTCCTCTATGCTGCAAAGCATATAATCCCAAATAGGTCAATTCCGCAGCATAGGGGTGGCCGAATACTCCAAATACGCCACATTCATCCCGTGGCTTATCGTCATCATCCAAAAAATACATGGCATTTTCCTCAATCTGTAAAGAGAATACCACAGACCTTATGGACGAACGCGGATAATACACTTACCAGACTTCCGAAGTCTCAAAGACTTCGGAAGTCTAAATTTAATCAGGTCAGCGGTATCTATGAATATGAGATAAAATTACTTCAAGACAGATTTAGAATTAACTTATGCTTTTGAATTTTCCGTTAATTGTTCAGGTGTGGCCAGTCTATAACCAATTATAGCTCCGACCGGGGCGGAAATAATATACAGTAGTATCGGCGGGAACTTGAAGAAGAGCAAGATTTTCACCGGCGCTGATACTATGCTTGCAATTACTCGGATAATGCTTAGAATAAAAGTGCCTGGAAACAACCCCATATCCATACTGCTCCAATCATAAGTCGCCATAGATATCAATGCCGCAGCGGCAGGAATGCCTAAAAACACACCCTGGTAAACAATTTTTCTCGGAATAGTCTTTTTCTGCATCCAGTAAGTCACAAGCCGGACACTTTCTCCTACGCAAACGACTACAATACCGTAAGTAATCAGAAAGGTAATTAGCACAAAAATGGCATAGAATATTCCACCTGAGATAACAGGCGCGAGGAATTTTCCCCACAATAGATTTCCCATGACAAAATAGCCAATGGAACCGATAATAGCGCCTACAGCGCCTCCTAAGGCAATTTGAGCTAACGTCAGCATAGCCGTTCGATTTCTGGACATTATTTATCTCCTTGTATATTTCCATTTGTCATCGAATTTAGACTATGAGATTATATCATCTGAAAGCATTTCTGTCAACCACAACTTTCCAAAAGAAACACTGGGGAATTTCTGACTTTGCAAACTTTCATTTGACTTAAAATCGGGATTATGATATAATTAACGTATTAAATCTACCCATGTTGACATTGCTTCACGCAGGCAATTTGCAAAAAGTAAGCAATCCTTGAAAAGGTTTCAAACTTTTTCAAGGATTAATAGATGTGAAGGAGTAGAAAGGTACGTGTATTTTATAACAATAGAAATTCAATTTGAATACGGGCATAGGTTAACCAAACATCAGGGTAAATGTTGTCATATTCACGGTCACAATGGGGTTGTTGTAGTTGAAATCGAAGCAAGCAGTTTAAATAAAAATGACGTTGTGATAGATTTTGGTGATGTCAAAAAATTCTTACAAGAATGGATTGATATTCATTGGGACCATGCTTTTTTGATGAATACAGATGACCCTCTTGGGGAAATCTTACAGCGTTTTGATTCAACGTTACGGATTTTTTATTTTCAACAAGCTGACCCGACAGCGGAGAAGATGGCGGAATACCTCTACCATGTACTAAAACAACAGCTTCCAGATGATTTGCATATTCGCGCCATTACTGTTCATGAAACAGAAAGAAGCGGTGCGACTTACACACCATAACCAGTATAAGATTGGGTCTATACATTTTGATATCTTTTTAAGATATGAAAGTCAAAATTAAACGTATCGACAAAAATCTTCCATTACCTGTTTACGAAACCTCCGGTTCTGTTGGATTTGACCTTTTATGCCGCGAAGAGGTTACGATTAATCCGTCTGAAATCGCGCTTATTCCGGCAAATGTCATTGTTGAAATTCCACCAGGATATATGCTGATGGTAACATTGCGCAGTAGCACTCCGAAAAAATACGGATTGCTCATGCCGCATGGCGTTGGAATTATTGATAACGACTACTGCGGCGCGGAAGATGAAATCAAAATTCAGGTTTACAATTTCACCGCTAATCCCGTTACGGTTAAGCGCGGAGATAAAATTGCGCAAGGCATATTCACCAAAGTTGATAAGGCGCAGTGGGAGGAAGTTGAGAGAATGAACCAGCAAACGCGTGGAGGCTTTGGAAGTACAGAATGAATATCGAAATAGATGTGAAAGTAAGAAAGGAAACAAATGGGTGAATATGTGTACAAAGTGCGTCTATTGAGCGCATGAACCATCCCAATTCTGAAAAGGAGAAAATAATGACTAAACAAGTTCAAACCAATCTTCTCATCTCGCTATTTTCAATTCTATTTTTCGCCATCATTGGCTTTCCCACCTTTGCCATAGAAGGACCCATCGAATTGAAATATAAACTAAAAGCGGGAGATGTTTTGACTTACAAAACTCAAATTGAGATGACCGCGAAGATGTCCACCGCAACAGGTATCCAGGAGGGGCATACAAAGTCAGAAACAAATTCAACTTTTACCGTGACTCAAATCGCCGATGATGGAATTATAACAGGTTTGGTTATAGCTCATGTCCAAATTTTAGCATCGCTGATGGATGGTCAAGACATGACTGAGTCGGTGAATGAGCTCATGAAGCAATCTGGCATGCAATATCAATTGGAGATTGTGAAAATGCACGCCGACGGCCGCCATTTAGCAATTTTGCCCCAGAATGCCGAACATAATCTTACCGGCTGGATAGTTTTACCGGAGAAACCAAGCAAAATTGGCGACAGTTGGACACAAGAATTATCACATCAAATGTTAATTACCCCAGACCCGGAATTAGATTTTATGTTGACTTCAACGTTGATGGGTGTCGAACGTGTTGAAAAATATAATTCCGCCAAACTCGAACTCAATACCCCCAAACAAGCACCCGACGTTCCAGAGAAAAACGAGGGTAAACTAACTGTATTTTTCGCTCTAAATGAGGGATTTCCTGTCAAAGTCGAAGGAATAATAAAAAGCAAGTCAGAAGCAGGAATGGAACTTGAAGTAAGTTTGAACACGATGTTGACCAAATTAAGTAAGCTGAATTCCAAAGATGTGAATCAAGCTCGTGCTGAACTGTCAATCCTTGAAACTATTCTGGCGGAAGTGGATTTGTTCGAGCAAGCAGATGAAGCAACCAAAGCAGCGCTTGAGAAATTTGTGTCGGCTTATCCCAAAAGCCGGTGGCGTCAAGGTGTGGAGGGACTTATCGCGCGGTTCAATTCCCAAGGGCAAGATGCGACTATAATTGATGAACAATCCGAAGAGATTTCAGGTGACCTTGATGAATATCTCTCTTCTTTGGGGATAGCAAAATCTGCTGGTCAAATGGCTGATGACTTCACCCTGGAAACAATTGACGGCAAAAAGGTTAGTTTGAGCGATTATAGGGGTAAGATTGTCTTCTTAAATTTTTGGGCAACATGGTGCCCGCCGTGCCGAAGTGAAATGCCGTCAATGGAAAAGCTATACCAAAAGTTTAAGGGTAAGGATTTTATCATGTTAGCCGTTGACCTACGAGAAGAGTCAAAGCAAGTTTCAAAATTTATGAGAGACAATAAATTCAATTTTCCCGCTCTTATAGACCAGGGCGAAGTCGGTAGCAAATACGACATTTCCAGCATCCCAACTACGTTTCTCATCGATAAGCACGGAAAAATAATAGGTCTCGCTGTGGGCGGCCGAGATTGGTCAAGCGAAGAGGCGTTTAATTTAATCGAAGCGCTTTTAGAGACAAAGTAACCCAACTTTTGTAGTAACGACTTCAGTCGTTTTTCGCGGGCAAACGACTAAAGTCTTACTACAATTAATAGTCGCGAAATGTGAGCTTTAATATTGAAAATCACCTTTAGGTAGCTTGACTTTGGTAAATAGAACCAACATTGTCAATGGGAATGGCAAGGAGGCAAGGGGGCTAAACGGCAAGGAGGCAAGAGGGCGCGGCATTCGGAAGGCGGAATTAAAGAACACCAGTCCTCACTTCCGAAATCCCACTTCCGAACCATCTTGCCGTCTTGCCCTCTTGCCCTCTTGCCCCTCGCCGAAAGTCGCCGGTCCTAATTGGGGAGAGGATGTCGGCATCTTTGTCCAATTTACCAAAGTTTTCAAATAGTATTTTCAAGTCGGCGCTTCCGCAATTGTTTTAGGACCTCGATAGTTTGCTTTTTATCAACGATACATACAGATACATCTGTATCTTTAGGTTCAAACTTGCATTCTTCTACGGTTGCCAACATACCAAGAATTTTGGTTCCTTTCTCCAAGAATGTATGCAAAAGTTGAGACTTCTGCGCATTATCTAAGTAACGACAAATTTGGTCATAGTGTTCTTCTGTAAGTTTTCCACGTTTTAATTCCACCAGAATCAACTCATCCGCTTCAGGGTCTAAGAATACCAAATCGACAATATGTCGTTCTTTCTCTTCAGTATAAATATAGTGCTGGCGGTCGAGCAAAGTAACGGGTTGTTTGAAAAGAAGTTCTGGCATCGCTTCGAGAGCATCCTCCAAATTCTTTTCTGTATCGACAGATTCATATTCAGCGTTCAAAACTTTATAAATTTCCGCCGCCTTTTTCGCCCCAACGCCTGGCACATTCCGGAATTCTTCCTCAGTGGCATTCACTATTCGCTTGACGCTGCCAAAATAGTGCAACAAATCCCTTGCCGCGACCATACCACAGCCGGGTAACATCTCAATAACGCGGCGTTGCATGTCAGGTAAGTCTTTTGCTTTTCGTTTGGGAATCAGGGAAATTTCCTGAATTCCTATCTGTTCTTGACGAGCCATCATGACAATTAGATTTACCGTTTCCTCAATATTTGGCGTTGATAGAACATTCACCCCATACAAACGCATCATGGACGACAGAGCGCCTCTGACTCTCTGCGGGTCAAACATTGTGCATTCATAATTCACTTCACCTTCGACAATCAGAATGGGAATTTTAAAATGTTCCCGCAAATAGATAGCGCTGGTGAATAAAGTCTTATCCATGATGCCCTGCAGAAAACTGTTTCCGGTCCTTCGTTCAACTGCAAGTCGCTTGCTAAGTATATAACGGTCAACATTTCCTTCATCTTCTTCGATAGGAACAACTGTAATCCCCCTTTCAGCCATCATAGCCGCCGGCTTTCCATTTGGTTTTGTTGCTGATATAGTTAATACTGATAAGTCTACATTCATAATAAACTTTGCCTCCACTTCATGTATTACATATCCAAACGCAGAGGCATCCTGATTCTTTGAGCAAGTTTCAAAAATAAGCTTCCGATTCTATTGGGAGATGTTGATTTTGGGGGATTGACCTGGAAGTATTCTCGTATTGTAGGTCGAAATTCACATAGCCGGCACTTGTGGTCCATCGCCGCTGGAAAGGAAAAAGGTAAGAAACCCGTTTTCTCGAAGAAAACGGGTTTCTTCTGACTAATAAGAATTTTTAATCTTCCCCCATGTTGAGCTTAATTTGCCTCCCAGGGACACAGGCAAAACAAGGTCTTCCTCTGCATCACCGATGAAAATATTGTCTAAATATACCAGACCATAGTTGCCGAACCGTCCTTTCTTGAAATCACCATCACTGCCCTTTGTGGCTGGGTTGATTTTGCTGAATGCTGTCGTATCCTTCAATTCTTTGAGCTTAAAGTTGAAATCTGACCCACGAAGCGTTAATTGCGCTCTGTACCAAACCATCGGCTTATTTGGAACTTGTCCTCCTGCAACCTCGGTCTAACTTCCCGCTTTGCGTTTGTAGAAGTTGTATTGAGAGCCGCCTTGGCGTCGGTCGCTCAAGTAGAACGCTTCAGCATCCTGGAATCGGAAGATAACGCCCATGTAATAATCTTCAGGAAACATCATGTCCCATTCGGCGACGTAGTCGGTCCAATTCGGGTCACCAGTGACGTATATTGAGCCGCCGGCATCGTGACGTGCGCTGCCAGCCGGAGCGCTTGAAGATGACATGACCTGGTTTTTCGAGTCATCCGGGTCTTTTATGACCGTTGCTTTTTGCCCGCCGCCTTTGTGCGCCATTTCCCATTGGGATGGCTCACTGCCTATGTTATCCTTCTCAAAATCATCGTGAAAAAGCAATTTGCTTATGGATATTTGCGAGAAAGATAAGGTTAAATATCCTACTACCATAAGCAATACTAACAAAGTTTTGACTTTCATTTTTTACCTCCGTCAATACTTGTAGCCCAAATTTCTACTTTGGCCTTTTCACTTTCAAACCAACTTAGAAAGTTGGGCTACAATGGAATCTCATTTTAATTTACCAAGGTCAAAATAAAGATTATAATAATCTTCAATATTCAATCCTTTGATACGTCCCCAGCATGTCGCGAGTTTACCCTTTGTCGTCACAGGCAAAAGTTTGCCGTTCATATCGTCTTGAATTTCGTCGGCGGACAGGGCGCGTGTATACAACACGAACTCATCTATCGCGCCAAGAAGACGATTGCCAACTTGCAGAGGTTGAGTTGTATCGGGTACGGCTTTGACAGGTGCTGGCGCTGATGCTTTCTCTTTGCCGTTGATATAAATTTTTAACGTGCTGCCGTCATAAGTCCCCGCTAAGTGATACCATTCTTTCAGCGGATAATCGCCTGGCTTCGTAATCGCTCTGGAACTGGTGTCCTTGACGCCGAAATAAATCTGTTGGTCGCTCCAGGGTTGCAGCAGATAACTGATATCCGGCCAATTGGCGCCTTTCTGCACAATTCCTGTCGCCTGATGGGTGTCTTGTTTGACCCAGACTTCAACCGTCAGTGCTTTCATCCCGTCAATCGCTTTGTCATCAGGTACTTGAACCTCAGCGCCTGCGGCGACAAGTTCTACGGCTTTGCCGTACTTCCCATCAATCCACTTGAAATTGCCAACAATGGCAGCATTATGGCCATTGCCTGACGCATCCACAACCTCTTCCCCTTTGTCCTCATCTAACGGTAAATACACTACCAGGTCGGGGTCCACAGCATAAACATCTATTAAAGCCACGGCCAAAATGAGGCCCAAAAGTAAGAAAAAAATGTAGAACTTCATTGAAAATCTCCTCCTTGAGTAAGTTTTATTGAGAAATTACCTTGTTAATTAGTTCGACAATGTCACATTTTAATTGTCATTGCGAGGAGTTGCGAAGAACGAAGCAAAGCAATCTCAATGAAGCTATGTCCACAGGAATTGTTTCCCCCTCATTTCGCTGAGATTGCTTCGCTTTGCTCGCAATGACATTCTTCGCGACGCTTCTTTTGGTAAATGTGACATTGTCAAGTTAGTATGTCAACCGTATCGTGCCCCAGGTCGTAGTGAGTTTTGCCCCAGGTCCCACGCTCATAAGGCTCTTAATTCCGCCCATTATCTGCTTGATTTCTGCTTGGGTTAACCCTCTATCAAACAAAGCCCATTCATCTACCACTCCATTGTAATATCGTTTCATATTAAGTTCTGTTCCAATGAATAATGGGTCACTTTTGGGCATGAGCTTGTCATCCTGTTTCGGATAATCAATTAACACCTCGCCATCTAAATAGACAGTCCAGAACTTTTTCGGGTCCCATGCAACCGCAACATGCTGCCACACATCCGGTTTAACTTTCGACGGACTTTGTGATGGGACAATACGTCCTACTTTCTGAAACATCCAACCCATCCAGATAAATCCGTTGGGGCTCAAACTTGACATTATTAAGGAGGTATTGTATAGCATTAAGAATTGTAAAAAATGATAACCTATTTCGGATAAAAAGTCAATACTTTTTTGACTTTCAGATACTCCCGAGAATAGACAAGCGATGGTTATATTTCTTCTTTTGGTGTTAGATGAAAACGGTAAATCGTTGTTTACCCACCAAGAATTAGTGTGTCTATTATCAAGTTCCAATGACCATTGCCATCGGTTCATCGGGTCTGGAGCCCGACTACGACTGGAATTTTAGGCCCTAGAGAGAATAATGGAATCCTGACTTATTGGGACGAAGTCAAGGTAAGTAAGGCCTAAAAAATTTGGTTGACTTTTAGAGAGGTTTATGGCATCCTCTTATAACCAAACTAACTGATATGAAATTTAAACTGCTTAGAAAAATTCTCAACTTTCGCGAATCAGGCATTATAACAGCGCTTACAGTGCTGGTTGGCGTCACTGCTGCGTTCAACACTCGCTTTCTGTCCATCTATAATCTTCAAGTTCTGACCAGACAGATAGCAATTTTCGGCTTAATAGCCATCGGTGAAACCTTCGTCATCATAACGGCGGGAATTGACTTATCTCCCGGCTCAATGGTCGTCTTAACATCGGTTTTAGTTGCGTGGTTCATGGCGCATGATTTCGGTTTGTTTGGCGCCATTCTTGTCACGTTAATCGCCTCCGCGGGGATTGGAGTATGGCATGGAGTCTTTGTCAGCAAGCTGAAAGTTCCGCCTTTCATAATTACTCTCGGAACATTTGCCATTGCGCGGGGTTTGGCTGCCGTTATAACGAAGGGACCGCCCATCCCCGTTCCTGATAATTTATCCAATAGCTTCTCATACCTCTGGGACGGGATAATACTGAAAATCCTACCTCTACCGGTGCTGGTTTTAATTATAGCTTCTGGGGTTGCGATTTTTATCTTGCATTTCACGGTCCTTGGGAGGTATATTTACGCTGTTGGAGGAAATATAGAGGCGGCGAGGCTATCCGGAATTAACGTTGATAAGGTGAGAATTTTCGTCTACGCCGTCAGTGCTCTGCTATCTGCCGTTGTGGGGATGCTAATTGCCGCCCGGCTCAAGCAGGGGAACCCGAACGTCGGGCAAATTTACGAGCTTTACGCCATCGCCGCATCGGTTATCGGTGGAACGAGCCTGTTTGGGGGCGTCGGAACCATCCTGGGCGCTGTAATTGGAGCATGTATTTTAAGCACCTTATGGAACTCATTGGTGCTCTTGAAAGTATCAGCTTATTGGCACAACGTGGCTTTAGGTTTAGTCATCGTTGTCGCCGTTACAGTTGATATTTTACGCAAGAATAGACTTCCGAAGTCTTTGAGACTTCGGAAGTCTAAAGTTAATGAAGGAGGGAAAAATGAGAAATAAAATTTTATGGACACTGTTTATCTTGTGTTTAATTTCGTCTTTCAGCCTGGATGCAAACGCAAAAAGAATTAGCATCGGCGTGCTTGGAAAATCCGTGCATCCATACTGGGACGTAGTGAGAAAAGGGATGGAAGATGCCGCTAAGAAACTGGACGTTGATGCCATGTTCTATGTGCCGCAGAGCGAGGACATCGCAAAGCAGATAGAGACTTTAGAGACGTGGATAGGTATGGGAATTGACGGTATATCATTCGCGCCTTCAGACCCGGAGGCCGTCGTTAGTGTCATCAAGAAGGCGATGAAGATGGGTATCCCCTGCATCAGCAACGACACCGACGCGCCTAAATCCGGAAGGTTCTGTTACATAGGAACGGATAATTACACCGCAGGAAGGATAGCCGGGGAGAATATGGCTAAAATACTGAAGGGTAAGGGGAAAGTTGCAATCTGCACAGGCTCTCTCACAGCGATGAACTCCCTTGAAAGGATAGAGGGGTTCAAGGATGCCCTCTCCGAATCCCCTGATATCGTGATAGTTGAACCGGTGTTGGTTGATTATGAGGATACGGCAAGGGCGGTAGAGTTAGCTGAAACTGCGCTTCTGGATAACCCGAATTTGGACGCTTTCTTCGGCGTCTACGCCTTTAACGGCCCGTCTGCGGCAAAAGCCGTGAAAGCCGCGGGTAAAGTCGGAAAGGTACATATAGTTTGCTTCGACACGACCGACGAACATCTTTCCCTGATTGAAGAGGGGGCTATTGATGCAGCGATAGGACAGAGGCAATATTTCATGGGATATCTTAGCGTCGTGCTTTTGGCTAACATGGCCAGGGTAGGAGTTGAAAACATGATGATGCTTCTTCCCCAGAATGAGGAAGGGGATGTGATAATTGACACCGGTGTTGATGTAGTCACAAAAAATAACCTGAAGGATTACGTCAAACTTTTAGACAAGTGGGGAATCAAACGCTAATTATCCCTCCTGATTTTAGGGACTTTCGTATATCTAAACTGAAAGGGGGGAAAGGATGGAGAGGAAGGAATTGTTCTTACGTTACTTTCTTTTCTTCCCTTTCCTTTGGACTATCCGTCCACCTCCTTTATAGATTGAGGAATGAAACCGTGTGATTTTTGTTAGTCATAAACCTTCTCCTTGTGGAACAACGCTTGAATAGAAGACAAACTCTTATAAAATTGGGGTTTTCTGCCATTCCATACTGCGCCTAAGTGTTCCAATGTCCAAAATGTATAAACACCTTAAAAAGCTGATTTAAAAACCATAGGATAAGTGTGTCTACTTACAAACGACTATTTAAACTTCACACGCGAAACTAAGAAGGAGCCACAAAATAGATAACCTTTGTAGAGACCGTTGTAAATTTCTAATCCATGAAATTTTCCCTTGACAAAAAATTATATATTGCAGTATACTATAATGATATAATTGCAAAACCGAGGTGGAGTTCAATAATGCCACTTGTAAAAAGACAGAGCTTTGAGGATGTGGAAGTAGTGCGGCTTAATATTGTAGTCCCAATAGATGTATATGAAAGAATAAGAAATCAATCATTCCAAGAACGGAAATCAATATCCTTGCTGGTTGTAGAACTCCTCAAACAGGGCTTAGGACGAAAGAGGGAGGACAATAATCAGTCACACGAACGGTCTCCGCGCCCTAAGTAAGTTTTAGATATCTGAAACACAAGATTTGAAGCTGCTTTATGGTATGTGGAAAGATAGAACTGATATTCAAGACAGCGCTGAGTGGGTGAGAAAGCACCGTGAAAATTGGAACGAGCGGCTCAAAAGAAACCCAACTATAACCCTGTCAAAACGATGAAACTTATTGATACAGATATCCTGATAGATTTTTCACATGAAATTTCTGCCGCTGAACAATTTCTGGAAACTCTAAGAAACAGTGGAGAAACCTTAGCTATTTCTGCTATAACTCGAATGGAGCTTGTAGAGGGTTGCAGAAATAAAAGAGAGCTAATGAAGGTAATAAAATTTCTTGGAGAATTTAAGTTGATTCACTTCTCTGAAAATATTCAGGGCTATTTTAATCTACCCAGAAGACTTGCCCGAAGGAGAGAGTCTCTTCAAACCCGCTTTACATGATTTTGCGTGCGTGAAAGCCTCAGCGCTCACCCCGCTACGGGGTGAGCGTCGTGCGGAGTTTCAGGCTATAGTCTATTATACAATAGCTTATGGGCTTTGCCAAAAGGGGGATAGCAACGTGATTAAGTTAAGAACAAACTTGTCTGAAATTTTAGTTCAGCGCGGAATCAAGCCGACAGATTTCGTAGAAATGACGGGTTTATCTAAAAAAACGCTCAACAATGTGTACCATGATAATTGGCAGTATCTCGGTCGAAAAACGATTGAGAAAATTCTTGAGGTCCTCAACATTGAACTCACCGAACTTTTCAAGGTGCAGAAAGATGTTCGTCCAATCCGCCGGGTCTCACCTCAAGTTCAGAATCGGTTCGATTTCTTAGCAGAAAAGAACACGGAAGGCACTCTAACTCCCTCTGAGCGAGAAGAATATGAACAGCTTGTAGATACTCTCTCAAAATTAATGATAGAAAATGCCGAACGATTAAGCTGGGTGTCCGATGCGAGATAAGCTTTATCGAAAAGTTGCCAAACGGGCGCGGCATAAATGTGAATATTGCCATGCTCCAGAGGCGCCCTGCGGCTATAAGTTTCATGTGGAACACATCATTCCTCGTTCAAAAGAAGGCAGTGATGATTTATCTAATCTGGCTTTATGTTGTGCCCCCTGTAATTTGCACAAATCCAATAATATAGAGAAAGGAACGGTTCGGTTTTTTCACCCCCGTCAGGATTCGTGGGAAGCTCATTTCACCTGGAATGACGATTACACCATAGTGATTGGAAAGACAAAAATGGGGCAGATTACGATTGAAGCCCTTCAGATGAACAGTCCTAGGGCAATCCAAGCCAGGAAAAGTTGGATTCTTTCTGGTGACCATCCCTGAGACGAGGTCTTGTGTCAATAGAAAAGCTTTCAGCTATGAAAAAAATGAAAATAGCTTGTGTTGTAGGCGCACGCCCAAACTTTATGAAAATCGCCCCAATCCTTGAGGCGATGAAAAAATATCCTCAATTGCAGCCTATCTTGGTGCATACTGGACAACATTACGACTACGAGATGTCCGGCGTATTCTTCATGGAAACCCGAGAGAAAGTAAGGCGATACCTTTATCATAATGTTGGCAACATGCTTACTGCCTCAAGACCTGCTTTTGACTTAAAAACTAATCACTGGCATGTGCCTGTGCTTTGTAAAACAGACCGTGGTATCTTTGTCGTTGGGGAATTCCAACTTGATGAAGATTTGAATTTCGTGTTTATACCAACTAAAGAGGAAATGCTCGCAGTTTTAGAGGCACAATTAGAACATACATTAACCTTAGTTACTGATAAACCTGACGAAGTACGGATGAAAGGGCTAACTCCAGGCACAATTTAATTTTCGCTGTGAGTTCCGAAAAGTACCTGCTCAAAAGTCCTGTTTCAGAAAATAGTCCCCCTTACCAAAGGGGGTTAGGGGGTTGTCATTTCGGCGGATGGGATGCGTATTGCGTGTTTCGTAATTACGTAATACGCAATATATAGTGTCAACTGATTGCTTCGTTTTGCTTCGTTCCTCGCAACGGCGCCTGCAACCTTCGGTTTTTGAGAAAATTTGAAACCTGCCGATTTGGAAAAAATCTTGAAAGACATGGCGCTTATCCCCGCTGGTGAGTTTCTGATGGGCAGTTCTGAAGGCGAAGGAGCTTATGACGAGCATCCACACGTAAGGGTTATGAAGAGGTATGGAATCCGAAGGAATATGAGCCATCTTGGAAAATGCGTAGTAGAAGTATAGGAGAATTTGATATGAATACAAAAACGTCTGAATACTCTGTCAATACAAAAGAAATTGGTCGCAAGGGACGGAAGATATTCGAAGCGATTTCCGAACAAATAGAAAAAGAACATTTGGGCAAAGCTATTGTTATTGATGTTGAAACAGGTGACTATTTTATTGGAAAGACCGGTATTGAAGCAACGAAAAAGGCGAAGGAAAAGTATCCTAATAAAGTTTTCTTCTTAGGAAAGATTGGTTACCGAACCTATGTGTCTTTTAAGGGAAGGAGATAAAACTTTGATAACAGGTCAAATTAATCAAGCCTTCTCTCCTATTCTCAGGGTAACAGTCTACGGTAATAAAGGCGAGGTTACGATAGATGGCATTTTGGATACGGGTTTTGATGGATTTATTTGTCTGCCGATAGCAGTTGCAGTGCCTCTCGGGCTTGAATTGATAGATGTTACTGATTCGGAATTAGCTGATGGTACAATTGTACAGGATGAATTGGTATTTGCAGGCAAAGTTTTATGGGACGGTGAAGTTATAGACGTTGATGTAGTGCTTACTAAGTCCGCTGATACTTTGATAGGTACGGCGATGCTAATGAATTCAGATGTGAGAATAAATTTTCATACTGGCGAAGTGTTGATCGAACAGGTGATATAATCGAGAGTATGGGCTACAAGACAATCATTTTATTTAATCTTTGCATTGGAGCATTGTTATGTGTGTCATAGCAGGTATTTATAACTTCAATGGTAAACTCATTTCATTAAACTCGCAGCTATTATTCAGTATACTATTATGTTCTCGCATTCTAAACCTTCTCTCATAGACGAATATTACTTAGCAATCCAAAACGTCGGGAGTATCGGAGTTAAGGCGGAATGGAAGAATTCCATCCTTTCCTTACTTTTCGTCTCGGTATTGATGATTCTTTTGGTGGCGTGTAGCAACTCGCCTGTTGAGGAAGATAATCAGGAAGCTCCTGATTTGGAAAAGCTTTTGAAGGACATGGTGCTTATCCCCGCCGGAGAGTTTCTAATGGGGAGTCCCGAGGGTGACGGCGGGTTTGATGAGCATCCGCAACATATAGTGTATTTAGATGATTTTTATATTGACAAATATGAGGTTACCAATGCGCAATTCAAAGAGTTTGTGGAAGCAACTGGGTATGTAACCGATGCCGAACGTAAAGGTTATGGAGAAGTTTGGAATCCGAGAGAATGGGGTCCTCTGACTTTGTTGATTCTCCATGGTGTGAACTGGCGATATCCTAATACATGGATAGGGAAAGATGAGCTGAATCCTGAAGAAGGGAGAAAAAATCGACCACATCCTGAAGTATGGGAAAATTATAATTTTGATGACAAGATGAATTATCCTGTCACTCAAGTGAGTTGGAACGATACCCAGGCTTATGCTGCGTGGGCAGGTAAACGTTTGCCAACTGAAGCAGAATGGGAAAAAACTGCACGAGGAACCGATGGCAGAAAGTGGCCATGGGGGAATGTGTTTGACTTGAGTATTGAAGGCGTCACAACCCACACGAACATCGGTAGCGATGGTCCTCTATCTGTTGGTTGTTTTCCAACTGGAGTCAGCCTGTATGGAGTATACAACTTGGCAGGAAATGTGCAAGAGTGGGTTGCTGATTGGTATGCGCCGGATTACTATGCGAAAAGTCCCTTGAATAACCCGAAAGGGCCCGAAATCGGAGAATTTCGTGTTCTTCGGGGTGGTTCATGGAGACATTTCAAGAGTTATCAATTGTTGAGTACAAACCGCTATTATCAATTGCCCGATTACAGGAGTAATTTTGTCGGATTCCGTTGTGCTTTGAGTAAATAGCCACAGAACTTCGCATAAAGGAATTCCTTAGTTTAACCTTGCGGTAAAACACAGAGCATCTTGGAACTATTGATAAGGGAATTAACATGTTGGTTGGCAATGAAAAACCATTGGGGAAGTTATTAGGCGCTAACATCATAAAATTATTATCTAGCAAAGTAACCGTGCAGGCAATAGCTTTTATCACTGCGCCAATAATCGCTCGATTATTTTCACCTGACGATTTTGGCATTCGTCAGATATTTATGTCGATAGCTAGTGTCATCGCCGTAATAACATGCCTTCGATATGAATTTTCAATACCTTTGGGTAAAAACGAAAAGGAAGCGAGCGCAAGTTTTATATTGAGTCTATTTTTTACGCTCATTTTTACCTTAGTAGTGTTAGTAGTCGTGCCTGTTTTGAAAGAAAAGATAGCACAGTGGTTTAAAGCACCGAGGTTGAAAATCTTTCTTTGGTTACTTCCAATAGCTGTTTTCATAAGCGGCTTTGGAAACTCATTGGGATACTGGGCGGCACGCGAGGGAAGATTCGGCGCGATGGCTTGGTCAGATTTTGGCTCCGCTTTGGGCGGCAGGCTCATCACGATAGCTTGGGCATTAATCATTGGAACTTCAGCAACAGGATTATTTGCTGGTTACTTTGCTGCCGCCGCTGTTGGTATTTTATTACTTCTCGTGTTCTTGAGTCGAAAATTGGTATCTGACATCAAGAACGCGAATCCCAGTTTTGAGATGTTCTGGACGGTGGCGAAGCGTCATAAAAAATTTCCAATATTTGATATTTGGGCAGGTCTACTCAACTCGCTGTCTAATCAACTACCATCTATCATACTAGGCTTATATTTTTCCACAACGGTAATCGGCTATTATTCTTTAGGACAGAGCCTTGTTAGTTTCCCGATGGCGTTGTTAGGTAGCTCCATTGCTCAAGTATTTTTTCCTACTGCGGCGGAAGAATACAACCAAAAAGGGGATTTGTCTAACATAGTCAGCAATATCTTCAGAAGGCTTGTCCAAATCGGCGTTTTCCCTATGATAGCATTAGGCTTCTTCGGCTCAATACTTTTTGGCTTTCTGTTTGGACAGAAATGGATTGAGGCTGGAGTTTACACACAAATCCTGAGTGGCTATCTGATTTTCCAGTTTGCGAGTTCTCCTTTGAGCACAGTGTTTAGTATCTTTCAGCGTCAGGGCACATTATTAGTATGGAACGTGGGATTTATATCTAGCAAATTGCTTGGACTCTTGTTAGGCGCTAAAACAGGAAGACCAAGGGTAGCATTGGTAGCATATAGTATTGTTAGCGTAATTGCCTATAGTTTTTTGCTAGGCTGGATACTCCGTAATAACGATGTTTCTTTACGATGGGGAGCAAAAATGTTGTTAAAATATGTGAGCTTATCATGTTTATTATTACTGCCCGTAGGTTGTTTGGCATGGGCTTGGGGGAATATATTTATTGTTTTGGCGAGTCTTGGATTAGCCACTATCATCTACGCGTATAGTTTATATCGGTTTGATTCGGGTATTCACAGTACCGTTACCAATATCATAACCGAAAGGATGCCTTTTGGACGATGGAGCAAAAAAGAAATCGATTGAAAACTTTTAAATTGGTGTAATTGTCCACAACATGTTGCACTAAGATTTTTCACCGCAGAGGCGCGCCGAGTTTTGAGTTATGGCTGCGCTTCTCTTTTCAAGTTCTACATTATGTAACATCACCTTGACAAATACAAAACTTTTAAATTGGTGTAAATGATGGATTTTACTGACGAATACTACGAAAATCCAAAATTCTGGGGCAACTTGCTGTCTAATCCTGCAGAAAAAGAAAGATTGCAGAAAACTTTGGCACTTATTCCGGAGGATGTCCATTCCATACTCGACGTCGGCTGCGGAGATGGGACTTTCGTTAATAATCTTCCTGAGTATTATCGAGTTATGGCGGTTGATCGATGTAGGACAGCCATGCAACATGTTGCTAGACCCAAACTTTACGCTAGCATAGATTATCTACCTTTTAAAGACAATTCCTTTGATTTAGTAGTATGTGCGGAAGTAATAGAGCATCTACCATACGATGTATATAGAAAAGGGCTGACCGAACTACAACGAGTTGCCAGAAAACATATTATCATCTCGGTTCCCAACTCTGAAAATATTTTGGCAAAATTTGTCAAATGTCCAATTTGCAATTGTCAATTCAACGCCAGCAAACATATGCGGTCTTTTACTCAAAATCAATTATCCGAACTCTTTCAGTCATTCAAAATATCTACAAGCCTGAAATGTGGTCCTATTAGTAGACACTATCCGGTCTTTTTAACTCGTGTAAGGCATTTTGTCAATGCATATCCGTCAGCTCCGACAGCTCTATGCCCCCAGTGTGGGTTCAAAGATTATTTTAAAGATTCCGATAATTTGATAGGATTTCTATGTCGGGTGTTGAATAGACTTTTCTTCCACTACAAAGCGAGTCTATGGCTAATCGCTAGATATGAAAGCATCAAATCTTAAATCGAGATAATGAACAACTTAATCTGATTAAGTATGGCACAAGGCAAGCGAAATCAACTGATTATGAACGAAAAACCTTTAAACACTGGCAACGAATTAATAAACTCGTAAAAAGGGAAGTCTATGATACGAGGGAGATCGGTGTACAAGATAAGAAACAGAGAAGGTGATGAACATTATGCATATTGGTATGATTTTAACTGCTCCATTCCCACCTGATATTCGTGTGGAAAAAGAAGCTCGTAGTTTAATAAAAGCGGGTTTTCAAGTTTCATTGCTTTGCTCTACTCGAGAATCACCTTATATCCGAGAAGAGATTGTGCAAGGAATTCATGTCAAGCGAATTAATGTCACAGATACATTCGATGGCATATTTTGGGCATTGATTTTCACTCGTTTGCATCTCTACGAGATATTTTTTGCAAATATTTATTGGAGGAAAGAAGTTTTGAATTATGCGCGTGAGCGTGACGTTGATGCACTTCACCTCCATGATTTAACAGTTGCAAAAGATGTACTCTGGGTAGGACGACTGTTGAAAATCCCCGTTATCCTTGATTTTCATGAAAATTTTCCAATAGGTATCCAATCTACGGCGGTGGAGCTTAATAAAAACTGGCTTTGGAAGCATTTTTTTTACAAACTTAAACGATGGAAGCGATACGAAAGTATTTCCGCGGGGCGAGCGCACAAAGTAATTGCTGTAATTGAAGAAATGAAACAACGTCTTCTGAACGATTATGGGCTACCTGGAGATAAGATAGTTGTTGTACCGAATACTGAAGATAAGGACTACTTTTTACAGTTCGATATTAATCCAGAAATTGTCCGCAAAAATGGCAGCGAATGCTTAACCATTGGATATATTGGCTCTTATAGCTGGCATAGAGGTTTGGATGTCATTATTGATGCAGTTTATCAACTTAAATCCGAATTAAACATACAGTTTCTAATTGTTGGACGCGGGGCAGCTCATAATAAGCTACAGATGCAGGTAGAAAGCTTAAAATTGACAGATAGAGTGAAGTTCATCGGATGGCAACCATTTGAGAAAGTACCCTCTTTCATCGCTGCTTGCGATGTGTGCGTGGTACCTCATCATTCCACGGTACAAACAGAAGCAGGAGCGCCACACAAGCTTTTCCAATATATGCTTATGAAAAAACCTATTTTAGTAAGTAATTGTGCTGCCCTTAAACGTATTATTGAAGAGACACAATCCGGTCTTGTATTTCAAGCAGGAAATAGCAAGGACGCAGCGCGTTGTTTACTACAACTTCAAGACGAAAAACTCCGAAAGCAACTTGGGGAAAACGGTTATTGCTCAGCAATGGAAAAATATAATTGGGAGATAACTTCGCAAGGGCTTATAGAGATTTACAATCAATTGGAAAGATGAATAAACTTCTTGTTATTATACCAGACTATTTGAGTGCGTTTATCGCCAAGGGCGAAATTACTGAGCGTTACTACAACCCTGGCGAACTATTCGGCGAAGTACATATCCTGATGACTAATGATGACCGCATAAACCCTGAAGATGTACAAAAAATGGTTGGACGAGCTGAATTGCACATTCATAGTCTCGGCGACATATCATTCTTGCGCGTACTAAGTTGGTGTTCGTTTTTGTTCAAACCGTGGGTCAACAAAGTGATAGCGTTAGCGCAGGAAATTCAACCGTCGCTGCTCAGAACACACGGCAATTATATGAATGGTTATTTTGCTGCTCAGATTAAGAAGCAGCTATATATTCCGCTTGTGGTATCATTGCATACACACCCCGATGAGAGTGCTCGGGCGCGAACACCTTGGTTGCCCACATGGAAGCAGCGGTTGGTGTTAGAAATTCAGAAAACATTCGAGCGCGAAACGTTACGAAATGCAGATTGTGTGATTCCTGTTTACGAATCGATTCGGGAATATGCTTTGCACTATGGGGCTAAGCGAGTTGAAGTCATCTACAATGTTATTAACCCCACCCACTTGCAACGAAAAACATACTACGAATTGCACCAACCTCCGCGTATCATCTCTGTGGGTAGACAGATTGCTGGTAAAAATCCTGAAAATTTGATTAGGGCAATTAGAGATACCGACGCCGAACTGACGCTGGTGGGTAACGGTGAATACCACGAATATCTGAAATCGGTGGCGCAAGAATATGGTATTGCTGACCGTGTCAGCTTCAAACCGGCAGTGTCAAACGACGAACTTTGTGAGATGTTACCCGATTATGATCTCTTTGCTGTCCATAACGACTACTGGGGAATTCCCAAAGCTGTTATAGAACCTCTACTGACAGGTTTGCCGGTGGTTATCAATCGACGTTATCCTGAACCTGTGCCTGAACTGGATGGCGATTGGGTGATGTTGGTAGAGAACACCAAAGAGGGATATCTGAATGCTCTCAGGAGATTGCTTACTGACGATGATTATCGCAAATCGTTAGGGCAACGCGGTTATGATTATGCGTGGGAACATTTTGCACCCGATAAGATGGAACAGAAAGTAGTAGATTTGTATCGGGAGTTAGTAGCCGGATTATGATAATGATAAGAAAACTTTGCAGAATAATCACGCGCGCGATTCAGATAAACCCTTTCATTCCCGCTGTCTTGTTCCGTCACTACAGCCATAAAGCTGCTATGCAGGGAGTGGATGGATTGTATTTGATTCTCTCGTTTGACTGCGATACAGATAGGGATATCGAAGTCGTCAGTCATGTTGCAGACATTCTCAATAATATGGACGTTAAAGCTGTATATGCAGTGCCAGGGCGGCTTATTGAAAGGGGTGCCCGAGTGTATCAAGGGTTGCTTGAAGCTGATAACGAATTCATCAATCATGGGTATCGTGAGCATACAGTCTTTGAAAATGGACAGTATGTTAGCACTCTTTTCTATGATAAGTTCGATGAAGCAGAAATCGTCGAAGATATCTGCAAAGGGGACAAGGTTTTACGGGATGTTCTCGGTATCGCCCCACGCGGTTTTCGTGTGCCGCATTTCGGAACTTTTCAATCCAGGCAATATCTTGCATTTCTGCATCAGGTTCTAAAGGATATGAGTTATTTATACTCTTCGTCAACGGTACCTTTATATGCTTTTCGTTACGGGCCTATTCACGATGCTGGCGGATTATACGAGATTCCCGTTTCTGGATGCTATGACATGCCAACTACTATTTTGGACTCATACAGCTTTTGTCTTGCGCAAAAGAGTGGTATGATGAAGCAGGATTATGTGATTCAATTCAAAAAGATGGTAGATTTTTTCAGCAAGCACGATTTGCCTGGTGTGCTCAACTACTATGCTGACCCCTCACAAGTTTATAACTTTGATGGCTTTTATGAGGCAGTAAGCTACGCGGTTGACAAAGGAGCCAAAAATACGACCTATTGTAACCTACTAGCTTCGCGGATTAACGGAAGATTCGGAAGGTTATCATCCTAAATGAGTAACAAACAACTTTTCTTCTGGTCTATTGGTTTATACAGCACCTTGGTTGCAGTAAACATATCTGGGAATACATATCTACTGCTACTAATTTGGGCTGTTATTGCCCTTTTTTGTTTTAGAGACAGGTTTTTGCATGTATCCCTTGTGCTTGCGCTCCCTTTTGCCGGAGTGCTACAGAGATCGACCCTAATTAACCAACTATCTCTTTCTTTTGCACTGCAGGGGATGCTAATAGCAATTTTTTGCATGAAAGTTGCGATAAAACATATTTCTCTTCCGCAGAGGCCCTGGTTTTTTCTGCATGTTGCATTTGTTGCGTTTCTTGGATTCAGCGCATTGCGAAACCGATATAATTTTCTAGCTTGGTCATATACTTTCAATCAGATCGGATTCCTGTTTGGAGGGCTGGTTATATTTCATTATATTAGAACCATAAGACAAGTTAAGATTCTTCTTAAACTAATTATGCTTATTGCCTTCTGCAGCTATACGATTGCTTTGTTGCAGTGGCTTTCCGGCGGAACTACAGTAATCAATCTGGAAAGGAAAGCATATACCTACATTACATGGAATATGCAAAATAAGTATAATATATATGGTACAGCATTAGACTCAACTGTGTTTGGTAGATTCATGTGGGTAGGATGGTGTATTTCATTATTTATGACAAGAATAGAAAAAGGCGGCTGGAAAATTCTCATGGTAATTTTATTGCTTGCTTTTGCCCACGGAATTTACCTCTCTCATAGCCGAGAAGCAGCTTTGGCTGCCGTTTTGGCAATGTTTCTGTATTGTGTTACACAATTCTGGATAAAACGTAACAAAACCTGGTTACTGGGTGGCTTGATTACGATTGTGTTAAGCTACTTTGTAGCTAAATACCTATTTGCCTATTTTAAAAACATTGCGACGTATTCAGAAATGCTAGAGCAAGAATCTCGGCTAACAATTTGGCCCGTTTACTTCAGGGCATTTACCACTAATCCATTGCTAGGAGTTGGCATGCGAATATTCACAGATAATATCTCAGAGTTTGGGTTTTACGTCACAGAAGGGCTAACAGGCTCATCGTGGCTCATAACGCTTGCAGAGCAAGGAATTCTAGGGTTAGCTAGTTTTGGGGCGTTGTTTCTCTACCTTTGGTGGAACCTGCTTGGTGGATTACACGCACGAGTGGGCGGAGAATTAAGGCTTATGGTGTCTTTGTTCTTGACGCTGTCTATAATCTATTCCATCTCTGGACTTTTTACTAATGCTCTGGATGGAACGTTTTTCTGGATGACATTCTTTCTGGGATATCGACTTATTGAGTTGAAAACAATTGGTATAAATCGTAACCGCACATACGCAACCGCAGACGCGTCTAGTTTACGTGGTTTAAGTTTGGAAGGTAGTTTATGACTGTAGTTCCATATAACCAGAACATTCTGTGGGTGTCATACTCGTTTCCGCCGATAATCGATGCTGAGAGTATCCAATCTGCCGGGTATGCTAAGTATATGGCTAAACGCGGCTGGCGCTGTTTTGTTGTTACAAGTAAGCCAACGAATGCCCTAGATGTAAATCCTATGTTTCAGGAAGTTCTGAAAGCGGTTGTTCTCAATCGTGTCTCACATTCTAATGGTGCGGTGCGGAACGCTGCTAAAGTGATTAATTGGCTAGCTGTGCGATTGCCATGCTCTTGTCTGGATTGGCTCTCTCCTGCTTACCAGGAAGCTTTGAGAATTTGCCAAAAAAGGCAGATTGCTGCAATTTATACACGGGCCCAACCTCAAGTGGACTCTTTGATTGGGCTTTTGTTGAAAAGAGTTAGCAACCTACCATGGATATCACACATCAGTGACCTGTGGATAGGCAATCCCTATGCGTCTCATAATGCTTTGCCACACCATTTAGTCAACAGTTGGCTTGAGAAAGAGGTGATGTCAAAGGCAGACGTAATCGTGCTCACAGCGAATCGGACAAAGCAAATCTATGAGCAACGTTATCCGACGTTAGCCAATAAGTTTCGATACATACCACATGGGTTTGATCCAGAGTTCATAGGAGAAAAGCACAACAATGTTAAATTCATGGCTAAAGGGATGAAACAGGTTGTGATTGGACATCTGGGGTCGCTGTATAGCAAACGCACGCCGGTACCATTCTTGGAAAGTTTTTTTAACTATCAACCATACCAATCATGGACGAAACAAGTACGTTTCGAATTTGTCGGACATTGTGATAGTGCTATTGAAGAAAGCATGCGCCCCTGGATACAAAAGGGTTTGGTGAGTGTTGAACCAGTAGTTGAATATCGGGAAGGCTTGCAACGATTACAGCAGTATGACATTTGCTTACTCTTAGACGCGTTAGTAGATAAAGGAGGAGTATTCATGCCTTCCAAACTCGTTGAGTATATAGGAACTGGAAAACCCATACTTGCTGTCACTCCAAAAGAGAGTGAGAGTCGAGATATCGTTCTCCGGGCGGGTGGCGTGGCTTGTGACCCTAGGGATCCAGTAGACCTCGAGGCGGCAATGAATAAACTTGCAATGGTTGTGAGCAATCCGCATAGCTTTAAGGTGCCTGAATCGCTGCGAGTTTCTTTGTCTCTGCCAGTCTGCGCCGCAAATCTTGAGGCTATAATCCTTAATGCTATTGAAAATAGGAAACATTGTAAAAAGAATAAAGCCTCGTAAAGAAATTCAGTTGATTCAAGGATAAGATGTAACCTGTTGCTTGAGGAGGCAGCAGTAATGTTCCTTGGATATATTGGTTCAGTAATTGGGACTCTACATCATTTGGGGCAATCAAACCTCAAAAAAGAGTTACAGTATGTGTGGGATAGCTGGGACGCAAGTACTGGTCCCCCCATTTGCAGGCTCAAGTAGTACAAATCGTAGTGAATTTATACCATGAAAAAAGTAATGGTGGTTTTTGGCACTCGTCCAGAAGCTATTAAAATGGCTCCGGTAGTAAAAGAATTGGAGAAGTACCCTGATAAAATCGAATCCGTTGTCTGCGTAACAGGGCAGCACCGCGAAATGTTAGACCAGGTTATTTCTCTTTTTGAGATTAAGCCTCAAATTGACCTTAACCTTATGGAGCCGAATCAGACATTGGCATCCCTGACGGCTAAGGCTATCACGAGCTTGACGGATGTTATTGCCAATGTTAAACCCGATATTGTTCTGGTACAAGGTGATACTACAACTGCGATGATAGCGGGATTAGCCAGCTTTTATCAAAAAGTCTCCGTTGGACATGTTGAAGCCGGTCTGCGCACTTATGACAGGTATAGCCCGTTTCCAGAAGAAATTAACCGTCGGTTGATTAGTGTGCTTGCAACCTATAACTTCGCCCCTACGCAGACAGCGGTTAATGCTTTAATGAATGAGGGTTACCCAGGGGAAAGCATATTTCTTACCGGCAATACCGTCATAGATGCTCTTTTAATGACTGTCAAGAGAGATTATGAAATTGACCTGGGTTTTTCTCCTCTGAACGACAAGCTTATTCTTGTCACCGCCCATCGTCGAGAGAATTTTGGTCAGCCCCTTGAAAATATATGCACTGCCCTTAAAGAAATAGCGCGATGTAACCCAGAGGTAGAGATAGTCTATCCCGTACATCTGAACCCAAACGTTCGCAGTACAGTATATCAGATGCTATCAAATCAAGAAAGAATCCATCTTATAAAACCTTTGGAGTACGAAAAGTTTGTCCACCTTATGAATAGTTCCTACCTTGTTTTGACAGACTCCGGTGGCATTCAGGAAGAAGCCCCTGCTTTGGGCAAACCTGTTTTAGTCCTGCGTAGTGAGACAGAACGGCCAGAGGCTATCGAAGCAGGTGTTGTGAAACTTGTTGGTACAGATACCAAAGTAATCATAAGCGAGACAGAACGATTGTTGCATGACGAAGAAGAATATACAGCAATGTCAAAAGGGATTAGTCCATACGGTGATGGACATGCTGCAGAACGGATTGTAAAAATCATAGTGGAAGGTTGGTTTAGTTCCTACGTTCCAAGGAAGATTTGTTATGTATCCAGAAATAAGAAAATACGCTATCTTTAATGTTGTTTTACCATTATATGAGTTTCTTACAGGTAGAAATATAGTAGAATGGCTAAAGAGAATGGAGCCTATGCAATGGTTAAGTCTTTCAGAAATTCAAGAGATTCAGTGGAAACGACTCAAAGATATTTTGAGTTTCGCTTACCATGAAGTTCCATTTTACAGACAGAGATTCGAGCAGTATAAACTTAATCTGGATAAGATAAATAGCCTTGAGGATTTTGTTCAAATTCCTTTGTTGGACAAGGATGAGATTATGAGAAACTTACCTCTCATGATAGCACCAAGCAGCAAAAAGGACAAATTACTATGCACCAGTACCGGCGGCTCTACAGGGAGAAGTATCATATTTTATCAAGGGACGAGGAAATTTGCCAGTAGCTGGGCTTCCAGAATTAGAGGTGACCGATATGCAGGCTTTGAGCTTGGGGAAAAAGCTGCATGGCTCTGGGGTTCCGACAAACCAGATTTGAAATTCAGATTGAAAAATTTTTTACTAAATTACCAATGGCTGAATGCTTTTGACCTCAGTGAGCTTTCAATGCGAAAATATATTCAACAGTTGAACCTATTCAAGCCAAAGTGCATCTTTGGATATGCATCGGCACTGGATACCCTTGCCAAATTTATTCAATCTGAGAAGCAGGAGGTTTTTTCACCTTCCGCTATTATCTCATCGGCAGAAGTTTTATACAAACATCAACGGGAAAGAATTGAGAAATTGTTCAATTGTAAGGTATTCAATCGCTATGGTTGTCGTGAGATTGGCTTAATTGCCATGGAATGCGAACATGGCAACCTTCATCTTAATGCTGATAATTTATATGTGGAATTTCTCAAAGATGGGCACCCTGTAAGAAATGGAGAAATCGGAGAGATAGTTATCACGGATTTGCAAAACTATACAATGCCATTCATAAGATATCGAATCGAAGATATGGGAATTCCATCATCGGAAGTGAGATGTCCTTGTGGACGCGGACTACCAGTAGTGGAACAGGTGATTGGAAGAAATAGCGACATATTTGTTAGTGCAACAGGAAAAATGTTGCATGGAGAGTATTTTACACACCTATTCTACGGTGTCAATGAAATTAAACAATTTCAGCTTGTTCAAAAGCAAAAAGAATATTTGATTTTGAGGATAGTCCCAAATGAAAGATATGTGCCCGCGGTTCTAACTCCAATCATAAATAAGATTAAAGCTGCAATGGAAGCAGACACAGACATACAAATTGAAATCGTAGATGAAATTCCATTAACGCGCTCAGGCAAACATCGATTCACTATCTCTGAAGTACCAATTCAGTTTTAAATATGAGCCATTCATTTTTACATGACAATCGGGTAGTAATTTATCAGCAAAATCCAATTATTGAACCTGGTTATCCCCGCTTTTCGCCCTTCAACCCTTCTGAATGCTATCCTGAGTATCCTTTCGGCGCAGAATACCTATCAGCCGAAGAAAATTTAGTTTATGCTGGGATACGCAAGGTATTTGAGCTATTGGAGCTAGATAAAAAAAATTTAGGCAGCAAAAGTTGGAATCCGTTGGGTGAAGTTATTCAAGTTGGTAGTAAGGTGCTTGTTAAACCAAACTTTGTAACCCACTTTCACCCACGCGGGGAAAGCATGGATTGTATGATTACTCACGGCTCAGTTCTGAGAGCTTTAGTCGATTACATTTTTATCGCAACGGGTCCTTCTGGTAAAATTACGATTTTAGATGTTCCACTTCAAAGCGCAGATTTCGAAAAAATTGTGGCGCACACTGGATTGAATGAAATCCGACAGCTATATTGGGAAACATTCCACTTTTCTATTGATATAATCGACGCTAGGGTAAAAAAAGTAGTTCTCGACGATTCTGGTTGTATCATTAAAGAATTTGGAGCCCAAGGGGATCAAAATGGATATCAGGTAGTCGATTTGGGAACAGCTAGCGAATTAGAGAAACTTGCTGATGATTTTCTCAAGTTTCGGGTTAGTGATTATCAACCCGAAAACATACCAAAGCATCACCAACATGGAAAACACGAATACCTCATTCCCCGCTCATTGTTAGAAGCTGATGTTGTCGTCAATGTTCCCAAGCTAAAAACTCACATTAAAACAGGTGTCACTTTGTCGCTGAAAAATATGATAGGTATTTGTGGGGATAAAAGCTGGTTACCTCATCACCGAGTTGGGCCACAAGCAGAAGGTGGTGATGAATATCCGATTGGTGGCCAGTTTAAACGTTTTGAGGGAGAGATAATTCAAAAGCTTAGGCGGTCAAATCCTTTTATCTGGCGTACCGGTAGATTTTTAGGCAAACAATTAATTCATCTGCTCAAGTTTGCTTCACGAACCAGGTCTAATACCGGTGATTTAGCCTGTCACCCGATGGATATTAATTTTGGTGAATGGTATGGTAATGATACAATTTGGCGAACTGTGCTGGATATGAATAAAATACTTTTTTATGCTGACCAATTTGGTATTATGAGGTCTGAACCGCAGAGGAAATATTTCTGCTTTGTTGATGGCTGGATAGCCGGAGAGGGGCAAGGGCCACTTCTTCCGACACCTAAGAATTGCGGCGTTTTCATTGGCGGTTTCAACCCGATAGCGGTTGATCTGGGGTGTTTGGAAGTTATGGGATTTAATTGGCAGTCGATTCCAAAGATTTGCGAAAGTTTTCAGCTTAAATCATACAGCTTAGTTGACTTTAATCCCGATGAAATTAGATTTATAAAAAATGGATATAAGGAAGATAATCGCCCATTTCAGCCTGCTATAGGTTGGAAAGGGCATATCGAAAAGCAGATTGAAAATTAATGCCGCAGGAATTGATAAGTTTATGGCTGAAGTTCTAAGAATTTTATATGTACATCCACTTTCTCAATTAGGTGGGTCTGATATAAGTCTTTTCCAGTTAGTTCGTGAAATGATTAATCGGAATCATAAATGCGTTGTTGTTTTTCCATTTGATGGTTTCAACGTGCCCAAATTCAAACACATAGGCGTACAAGTTCGATTTATACCTGAAATCCAAGGGTTTAATAGAACTTATAATCTCCTCAGATTGAGTTTAAAAACTGCGAAAATCGTTCCCGCTATTAAAAAGCTATTAGATATTATCAAACAAGAAAATATTGACATTGTTCATTCTAATACTACGACAACTTGGCCTGGTGGCATAGCTGCACGGATAGCAAAAGTTCCTACGGTTCACCATGTTCGTGAGGTGACTATTGCTTCACCTAAAATTCTTGGTTGGGCAATAACCCATATAGTAAATAGCATGGCGGACAAAATTATAACGGTATCAAATGCCGCTGGTAAAGTATTTCATGACAACAGAATTCTAAAAAACAATTTGGTAACAATTTACAACGGTGTGGACATTCAAGAATTTCATCCGTCCAATGAAGGCACCGCTCTGCGAAAAGAATTTGGAATAGATGACAATACAGTTCTCGTAGGGTTAGTAGGGCGTTTCAATCCAAGACGCGGGCATCGTTGCTTTATTGAAGCTTGTGCAAAGGTAAAAAATGGTTCTTCTGTTGACACGAAATTCATGATAGTTGGCGGAAAACCTAAAGTACGAGGTAAAACACAAACTGCGGAGGAGAAATATGAATCTGAAATGTTAAGTCTAATAAAAAAACTGGGATTGGAAAGGGAAATCATTTTAACCGGCACCAGACAAGATATACCACAAGTCATGGCGGCTTTGGATATTCTCGCCCACCCTTCAACTACAGATGCGGGACCCAGGTCGCCTTTGGAAGCGATGGCAAGCGGCAAGCCTGTTATAGCGTCAGCCGTCGAAGGCAATATTGAAGAAGTAGAAGATGGAGTAACCGGAATTCTATTTCCTTCTAGTGATTCTGACGCGCTATCGCAAGCTTTGATTAAGCTGATAGAAAACAAAATAGCAAGGGAAAGACTTGGGAGTGCAGGCCGAAAGCGGGTTGAGCGTCTATTCACCACAATCATAAATGCAGATAGAACCGAATCACTGTATTTTGACCTGTTAAGAACCTACAGAAGATAATGCGAAACTAATGCTGGAGTGAATAATGGCAAATCAAACAACTACGAAATATCGGACATTTATCTCACGAATAGAAAATAATCATATAGAAGAGACTTTACTTTATGGGCTACAGTGGATTAAGTGGGACGAAATCATAGGATTTAATTCACATGTATTCATTAAGCCCAATTTTACTTGGCCTAAATATAAGCCGGGCGTTACCACAACCCCCAAATTAATAGAAACGCTAATAAAGGTTCTTAAAGTAAGGACACACAACTTTACCATAGGTGAATCGAATGGAGGCGTTAATACCTGGACAGCAGAAAAAGCATTTACAGGACATGGATTGTATGAAATCTGTAAAGCCAATGATGTCAACTTGGTTAACCTAAGTAGTCTGAAATCTGAATATGTGGAGATAGAAGTTGATTCAAAACCATTTGGAGTTGAATTGCCTTCAATGTTACTGCATGATATAGATGTTTTTATCACTCTTCCCGTCTTGAAAACACACGTTTTTACAAAAGTCAGCCTGGGAATGAAAAACCAGTGGGGGTGTATTCCAGATGCGATGCGATTGCTTCATCATCCAAATCTGGATAGGGGCATTGTGGCGCTGAATAAGGCGTTGAAGACACGCATTTCCATCATTGATGCAATTTATGGATTAGATGGCTGCGGCCCAATGTATGGCGAACCTGTGAAAATGGATTTGCTTATTGTCTCGAATAATGTAGCGGCAGGCGATTTTATTGGATGCAAGCTGATGGGCATTCAACCTGAGACAATCAAGCATTTAAGAATTGCCCAGAAGGAAAATCTCGCCCCGGAAAATATCCAGGGTATTGATGTCAATGTAGATGTCAACCAGTTTGTAAGCAGGCAATTCAAAGTTACTCGGACGCCATTGAGTTGGGCAGCATTATTAGCATCGAAAAGTTATCCATTGACGAAGCTTATCTATGATTCCCCCTTAACACCTGCGAAGAATTTTGTCATGGGATTGATAAGGGGAAACTCGCAAACACAATCGTATAGTTAGAAAAATATCCATTTACAGGCATGTTTCAACTTTCCTCAAAAATTAGTCCCCTCCTTAGAGGGGGGGGACAAAGTGATGAGTGATGAGTGATTTTTTACTTATCACTTATCACTCATCAGCTCAAAATGACAACCCCCTACCCCCTTCCCCCTTACCAAAGGGGGGCAGGGGGGTTGTGATAAGGGGGACTATTTTCTGAAACATGCCCATTTACAATCTCAAATCGGAAATTTTGTAGGGAATGCAAATGAACTTTTCGACACAGTCTTTTCAAGAAACCGTGATGCAAGAATTGGCGAAGCTCTCTGAAATACAACAAGAAAAGGTGCTCTCTTTTATCCATTCTCTCATTGGGAATAAATTATTAACCCTCATACGTATCAACTTAAGACCATTTTGCGCCCCCCTCCTTCCTCCCCCTTGACGGGGGAGGCCAGGTGGGGGTGGAGATGGCGTACCTGCTTTCTTTTCACCCTCCCCTGGCCCCTCCCGTCCCCCTTCTTAAA
>Ga0194113_10000427_pt1 | contig 54669 bp, 29 predicted proteins | sample TA2MahC200mmetaG_FD_146193 | JGI IMG/M metagenome (GOLD analysis project Ga0194113, IMG submission 146193) | Freshwater microbial communities from Lake Tanganyika, Tanzania - TA2015017 Mahale Deep Cast 200m | ecosystem: Environmental > Aquatic > Freshwater > Lake | place: Tanzania: Lake...
CCCCGATAGCTATTTGTCGATTCCTTCCAGCTCCTTCTCCTTGAAGGTGGCCAGCGGCAGGGGCGCCTTCGGGTCCTTGCCGGCGACGTAGTCGAAAACCTTTTGGACCTCCTCGGCCTCGGAGCAGAAGAGGCGGGCCACCGGAAGGTCGTTGGGGCAGGCCTCCTCGCACATGCCGCAGCGGACGCAGGAGGAGACCATGTGGTTGAGGCGCGTGAGGTGGAACAGCAGGGTGTCCTGGGGCATGCGCAGCAGGCCCTTCCTGCCGGCCTTTCCAAGCATGGAGCGGGGAGTGGGCTTCATGAACTCGGCGTCGAAGATGCACTCCTTGCAGTAGCAGATGGGGCAGGCGTCGCGGCAGTTGTAGCACCGGATGCAGGTGGAAATGGTCTCGAGGAGGCCCTCGAGGGTGCCCATCCGGGCCCGGGTCTCGGCCAGCCACTTTTGGCGGAAGTCGGCGTTCAGGGCCGTCCGGCGGGCGATCTCGGCCTTCCGGCCGTCGGCCGGCCGGCCGGGCCCGTATCCCGCCTCCCCCAGGGCCTTGAGCGCCTGCTTCCCGAGGTCCGTCTGCGCCTCGATGTACAGCTCCTTCGTGATGTCGCCGCCCAGGTGCAGCACGGCCAGGTCGGCCGTCCCCTCGACCGGCCAGAAGTGCTCGCAGGCCCAGCAGGTGTCGCGCAACATGGTCTGGCACTGGGTCGCCAGGGAGGCGGTCGGGTCCTGCCCGGCCTTGCGCGCCTCCTGCGCCTTCTTGTCGTAGACCTTCATGCGGAAGGTGCCCAGGCAGTCCTGCCCGATGAAGAGGATGTTGTGCCGGTCTATCTGGTTGAGCTTGACGAGCTCCACGGCGGCCCGCAGCTCGCAGGGCCGGAGCACCGCCGCTATCTTCTCGGAGGGCTCCGTCTCCGAGAGGAGCTGGAGGAGCCTCGCGCTGTTCACCGGCATCACGAAGCTCACCGGCCGGGCGCTCCTGAGGGCGGAGGCCCTCTTGACGAGCGTCTGGTTTATGGACGTGCCGTGGGCCGATTCCTGCGGTATGAGCAGGGCGTCGACCACGTGCCTGTCCAGGAGGGCGGCCAGGGCGCCCGCCAGGGCGGCGTTGAAGTCCCCGTCTCTCACCGGAACGTGGATGGCGTCCATCATCATCACCTCAGAGGGCCCACTCCTCCCGGAACCTGCTGGGGCCCAGTCTCCTGAGCTCCTCCGTGAACTCCGTCACGGTCTCGGCGAACTTCTTCCCCTCGCTGGCGGATATCCAGCGCACCCACAATCGCCGCTCGTCGAGGCCGAGGTCCTTCAGCAGCTGCTTGAGGATGGTCGCCCGGCGCCTCGCCTTGTAGTTCCCGGACTGGTAGTGGCAGTCGCCGGGGTTGCAGCCGCCGATGAGGACGCCGTCGGCCCCCTCCACCAGCGCCTTGACAACGTACATCGGGTCCACCGCGCCCGAGCACATCACCCGGATGGGGATGAAGTTGGGCGGGTACTGGAAGCGGCTGACGCCGGCGAGGTCGGCGCCTGTATAGGTGCACCAGTTGCAGAGAAAGCCCACGATCTTGGGTTCGAAGCCGGTCATTCATTCACTCCCTTTCATCCGAGCGGTCATCTCCTCCCTCATCCCCTCAGGTCAGCGCCTCTATCTGCGCCCAGAGCTGCTTCATCTTGTGGTTGGAGAGCAGTATCGCCTTCGAAGGGCAGGCCATCGCGCACGCCCCGCACGACACGCACTGCGACGGGTTGACGTGGGCCACCCAGCGCGTCGCCCCCCGCCTGCGGTCCGCGACCTTCTTCATCACGATGGCGCCGGCCGGGCAGACGGATTCGCACTGCCTGCATCCGGAGCACCTCTGCTCGTCCGCCTCGGCCCGCTCGGCCGGGACGGGCACCTCGCCGGACCTCATGAGCCCGTTCAGGGTGGCGGCGGCGGCCTTGGCGTCCTGCACGGAGTACCGTATGCCCCGGGGGCCGGCGGCGCAGCCGACCGCGATTATGCCCTTCCTCTCCAGAAGGTCGAACGCCGGGTTGAGCTCCCTGAAGAACCCGTCGCCGTCCAGCGGGACGCGCAGCACCTGCGAGAGCGCCTCCGTGCCCGGGGCGGCCTCCTGCCCGGTCGAGAGCACCACGAGGTCCGACCTTATCCGCAGGAGCTTGCCGGTGTCGATGTCCTCGCCGACCACGACCAGCCCGTCCCGGTCCGCCGCGACCTCGGAGACCCTCCCGCGCAGGAAGTGGATGCCCATGTCCCGGGCCTCCCGGTAGTGCTCCTCGAAGCCGCGATACGGCCCCCGGAGGTCGATGTAGTGGATGAATACCTGGGCGTCCGGGTAGCGCCGCTTGAGCTCCTTGGCCTGGCCGATGGCGTAGGTGCAGCACACGAGCGAGCAGTGGGCCTTCCCCCGCCCGGTCTCGTCGCGGGAGCCCACGCACTGGATGAAGTCGATGACCTTCGGCACCTTCCCGTCGGAGGGCCGGTGCAGCTCGTGGTCGCCCGGGCGCGAGGCCACTATCATCCTCTCCAGGTCGAGGAAGGTGACGACGTCCTTGTGCACCCCGTAACCGAACTCGGGGAGGTTCGCCGGGTCGACGAGCCGGGAGCCCGTCGCCAGCACCACGGTGCCGACCTCCACTTCCTTGATGCCCCCGGGCTCCTTGATCCTGGCTGTGTAGTTCCCGAACACGCCCCCGAACTCCAAAAGCTCGCTTCCGAGATGCACCCGGATGCGCGGGTGCTGCATCACGCCCTCCACCTTCGGGACCAGTATGCACTCGCGGCAGTAGTGCATGCAGCAGCCGTCGGGCTTGCACTCGTGGGTGGGGAAGGTGGTGCTCAGCTGCCAGGTGCGGCCGCCCAGCTGCCCGTCCCTCTCGACCAGGTGGACCTCGTTGCCGTCGTCGGCGAGGTCGATTGCGGCCTGCATCCCCGCCACGCCGCCGCCGAGCACCAGCGCCGCCCGCTTCATGCCGATGCGCCCGCCGTGGAGAGGCTCGAGCATCGAGGCGCGCGCCACCGCCGCCGCCAGCATGAGCCGCGCCTTCCCGGTCGCCCTCTTTCGGTCGCGGTGGGGCCAGACGCACTGCTCGCGCAGGTTGGCCATCTCGAGCATGTACCGGTTGAGGCCGGCCGCGACCAGCGCCCGCCCGACCATCTCCTCGTAGACCCGGGGCGTGCAGCCGGCGACGACCACCCGGTCGAGCCGGTTGTCCGCGATGGCCTTGCGGAGCTCCTCCTGGCCGTTCTGGTCGCAGAGCACCGCCGTTTCACCGACGAGGACCACGTCCGGAAGGCCCCTGACATACTCCTTGAGCGACCCGAGGTCCAGTCCGGACGACAGTTCGCCGCGGCAGGAGCAGAACAGCACGCCGGTTCTCGCCCTCCCCTCGGTGGCGCGCATCACAACTCCTCCAGCGCGGCGTCGATCATCGGGATTATCTGGTGCTTGGCGAACCCGCGGGCCGAGGGCACGCCCGACGGGCAGGCGGCGGCGCAGGCGCCGCAGCCCTTGCAGAGCACCTCGGTGACCTCCGCCTTCCCGGTCCGGGCGTTTGTCTTGATGGCCTTGGTCGGGCAGGCGGCCTCGCAGTAGCCGCAGCCGGTGCACCGGTCGGCGTCGATGAAGACGGGGATGCCCTCGAGCGACACCGTCTCCTTGGAGAGGACCTCGACGGCCTTCTGGGCGGCCCCCAGCGCCTGCGAGATGGTCTCGTCCATGAAGCGGGGCGAGTGGGCGGTCCCGGCCATGTAGATGCCCTCGGCCGTGAACGAGAGGGGCGCTATCTTGGCGTGGGCCTCCATGAAGAAGCCGTGCTCCGTCTGCGGGATCTTGAGTATCTGCGCCAGTTCCTGGTTGGTCCCGGGGGGCACGGTGGCGGCGCTGAGCACCAGGAGGTCGGGCCTGAGGATGAAGCGCGTGGCCAGGTCGTGGTCGTTGACATCCACCCGGAGGCGGTCGCCCGAGATCGTGAGGACGGGCTTGTCCGTGTTCTCGTAGCGGATGAACTGGACGCCCAGCTCCCGGGCGGCCTTGTAGTGCTGCTCGTTGAGGCCGTAGGTGCGCAGGTCGCGGTACAGGACGAAGACGCTGGTCCTGGGGCTCTTCTTCCTTATCTCGAGGGCGTTCTTCACGGCCTCGGAGCAGCACACGCGGGAGCAGTAGGTCCGGCCGGTGTCCTCGCGGCTGCCCACGCACTGGATCATCACGACCGTCCTCGCGTCCAGCTTTCCCTCGTGTAGGACGCGGTCGAGCTGCAGCTGCGTGATGACGCGCGGGTCGGTGCCGAAGCCGAAGTAGCCCGTCGGGACGAGCTCCGCCGCGCCCGTCGCGACGACGATGGCGCCCACCGAAACCTCTTCGAGCGTGCCGCATTTCGCCTCGATTCGCGCCCGGAAGTTGCCGATGAAGCCCTCGATGTCGCGCACGCGGGATTCGAGGTGCAGGCGGATTCTCGGGTCGGCCCTCACCTTCGCTATCAGGTCATTCAGGTGCCTCTGCGGGTCCCCCCCGGAGAGCAGGGTGAAGATGTTGCGGACGTTGCCGCCGGGCTCCGCATCCTTCTCGACGAGATGGGACTCGAAGCCCTGGGCCGCAAGCTCCGCCGCCGCCGTCAGCCCGGCGAGCCCTCCGCCGATCACGAGCGCCGCGTGGGTCACCTTCGCCGGCTCCTTGTGCACCGCCTCGGCGAGCCTCACCTTCTCGACCGCCATGAGCACCATGTTCTTGGCCTTCCTCGTGGCCCGCCGGGGGTCGTCGCGGTGGACCCAGGAGACGTGCTCGCGCACCGACGCGAGCTCGAAGAGGTGCTGGTTGATGCCCGCCTCCTTGAGGGTGTTTTGGAAGAGGGGCTCGTGCGTGCGGGGCGTGCAGGAGGCGACCACGACGCGGTTGAGCCCGTGCCCGTCGATTATCTCCCTCATGTGCTTGAGGTGGTCGGCCGAGCAGGTGTAGAGGCCGGTGTCGGCGAACACCACGCCGAGGTCCTTGCGCCCGCGGATGTAGTCGGCGACCTCCCTCACGTCCACCACGCCGGCGATGTTGGTGCCGCAGTGGCAGATGAAGACGCCGATTCGCGGCTCTTCGGCCCCCACCTCCTTCTCGGGAGGGAAGCTCTCGACCGCCGTGAGCGTCCCGCGCTCCGACGAAAGGCGCTCGGTCGCCTTCGCCGCGGCGCCCAGGCCCTGGGCCACGGCGTCCGGGATGTCCTTGGGCGCCTGGAGGGCCCCGGCGACGAAGACACCCGGGCGGCTCGTGCTCACCGGCTCCAGCGCCGGCGTCGAGGCGAACCCGAACTCGTTGAGGTCGACGCCGAGCTTTCTCGTCAGTTCCCTGAGCTGCTCCGGCGTCTGCATGCCGACCGAGAGCACGACCAGGTCGAAGCGCTCCCGCCTGGTGGAGCCGGTCTCGTCCCGGTAGCTTATTACGAGGTCCTGCGTCCTCGGGTCCTCCTCTATGTTGGGCACCCGGCAGCGGTGGTAGACGACGCCGTACTCCCTCTCGGCCCGGTTGCGGTACTCCTCGAAGCCCTTGCCGTAGGTCCTCATGTCGATGAAGAAGATGTGGGTGTCCGTGCCGGGGGCGTGCTCCTTGGCGATGATGGCCTCCTTCGTGGCGTAGGTGCAGCACACCGCCGAGCAGTAGGACCGCCCGGAGGGCTCGTCGCGCGACCCGACGCACTGGAGCCAGGCGATGCGCCGGGGGTGCTTCCCGTCCGAGGGGCGCTTCACCTCCCCCTTGAACGGGCCGGACGAGGAGAGCATCCTTTCGAACTGGAGGCTGGTGACGACGTTTTGGAACACGCCGAAGCCGTACTCCTCACGCAGCTGGGGCGCGAAGGTCTCGAAGCCGGGCGAGAGTATTATCGAGCCGACGTCGAGCTCCTCCACGACCTCCTTCTGGTCGTAGTCTATGGCGCCGGCCTTGCAGACCTCCTTGCAGATGCCGCACTCGCCCTTGAGCTTCTTCACGCAGTTTCGGGGGTCGATGACGGGCTTGTTCGGGACGGCCTGCGGGTACGGGATGTACACGGCGGGCCTGGCGCGGAGGCCCATGTCGAACTCGGACGGTATCGGGATGGGCCTGTTCTTGGTGAACCTCTCGAGCTTTATGGTCTTGGTCGGGCAGATGGTGGCGCAGGCGCCGCAGGTCTGGCACACCCCGGACTCGGTGTCGAAGGGCGGTTTCACCTTCCGTTTGTAGCCCCTTTCCGCGAACCCGATGGCGCTCTGGCCCATCCTCTCGGCGCACACGCGCACGCACAGGCCGCACAGGATGCAGTTGTCGCCCGGCTCCTTCTCCAGCGGACGGAAGCGGGACCCCTCGACGCCGAGCTTTTTGGCCATCTCCAGCATGTCGGGCTGGCCGGGGCACTGCGTCAGGATGAGCTCCATCACGAGCCGGCGGGCCCGCCTGACCTTGTCGGAGCCGGTGGCGACCTCCATCCCGGGCTCGGCGGGGGTGGTGCAGGAGGCGACCATCCGGGAGCGCCCGCCCTGGGCTACGTCCACGATGCACAGGCGGCACACGCCGTAGGGCAGGAGGGCCTTGTGCCAGCAGAGCGTGGGTATCTCGACGCCGCCGTTCTGGGCCACCTCGAGTATCGTCTGGCCCCTCTCGAAAGGCACCTCGTTGCCGTTGAGCTTCAGCTTGGGCATCAGGCCCCCTCCCTGCCCTTGATGGCCGCCTTCCCGTCGTTCGTCTCCAGGTCGCAGCGCAGGCACCGCCGGGCCTCCCTCACCGCCATCTCCTCGGTGAGGCCGGTCTCCACCTCGACGAGGCTCGTGGTGCACACGCAGGATTCCACGCAGGGCATCGCCGGGCGCCGGGATTGGGATACCTCCTCCTCGGAGAGCTCCACCGGCCCGACATAGACCGACGGCCGGCTGACGCGGTATTCGCGCTCCACCGGCCTCCCGTTGATGTACCTGTCTATCATTTCGGCGGCCACCTTGCCGGCGCCCATGGCGTCGATGACCGTGGCGGGACCGGTGGCGACGTCGCCCCCGGCGAAGATGCCCGGCACGCTGGTGGCGAGGGTGCGCCCGTCGACCTTGACGGTGCCCCGGTCGTCCAGGGCGACGCCGGAGCCCCCGCACATGGCCAAGACGTCGGCCCGCTCGCCTATCGCCACTATGACCGTGTCCAGCTCGGTGGTGAACTCGGAGCCGGCGACCGGCACCGGCCGGCGCCGCCCGGAGGCGTCCGGCTCGCCCAGCTCCATCCGGACGCATTCGAGGCCCGTGACCCGGCCGTCCTCCGTGATTATCCGCCTGGGCGCAGAAAGGTACACCATCTCTATGCCCTCCTCGATGGCGGCGTCCACCTCGTCCTTGAACGCCGGCATCTCGGCGCGGGTGCGCCTGTAGAACAGCGTGGTCCTCTCGCAGCCGCGCAGCCTCCGGGCCATGCGGGCGGCGTCCACCGCGGCGTTGCCCCCGCCTATGACCGCGAGCCGCCGTCCGAACGAGGCGCGCTTGCCGAGCGAGAGGTCCTTGAGGAACTCCATCCCGTCCATCACGCCCTCGGCGTCCTCTCCCGGGATGCCCAGCCTGATGGATCTATGCGCCCCGGCCCCGATGAAGACCGCGCTGTATTCCCTGCGGAGCTCTTCGAGCGTCAGGTCCTTCCCGACCGTCACGCCGGTCCGTATCTCGACGCCGGCGTCACGGATGCTCTGGAGGTCCGATTCGAGTATCTTTTTGGGCAGGCGGTACTCCGGGATGCAGACGGCCAGCGCCCCGCCGGCGACGGGCAGCTTTTCGAAAACGGTCGGCCGGTAGCCCCTGAGCGCCAGGAAGTAGGCGCAGGAGAGCCCGGCCGGCCCCGCCCCGACCACGGCCACCTTCTCGCCGCCCGCCGGCGCCGTCGGCGTCCTGGCCGGTTTGTAGTCGAAGCCCCCGGCGCGGGCCTGGTCCGTCGCGAAGCGCTTGAGCGCCCGGATGGATATGGGGTCGGCGTGCTTGCCGGCGCTGCACTTGGTCTCGCAGGGGTGGTGGCAGACGCGGCCGCACACCGAGGGGAGCGGGTTGTCCTTGCGGATGATCTCGTAGGCCTCCCTGTACCTCTGCCGGGCGATGAGGGAGATGTAGCCCTGCGCCTCGGTGCCGATGGGGCACGCGTGCTGGCAGGGCGACGAGACTATCTCCTTGCACACCCCCGCCGGGCAGCGCTTCTCGACTATGTGGGCCAGGTACTCGTCCCGGAAGTACTTGAGGGTGGTCTGGACCGGGTTGGCGGAGGTGCCGCCCAGCAGGCAGAGCGAGCCGTTCCTGACCACCTCGGCGAGGTCCGACAGGAGGTCCAGGTCCTCGAGCCGGCCGCGCCCCTCGGTTATGTCGGTCAGGATGGAGTGCATCTGGGTGACCCCCACGCGGCAGGGGGTGCACTTCCCGCAGGATTCGTCTTTGAGGAAGTTGAGGAAGTACTTGGCGATGTCCACCATGCAGGTGTCCTCGTCCATCACTATCATCCCGCCGGAGCCCATCATGGCGCCGGCGGCCGTGAGCTGGTCGTAGTCCACCTGCAGGTCCAGAAGGTCCGGGGGGATGCACCCGCCGGAGGGCCCGCCCGTCTGGACCGCCTTGAACCTCTTGCCCTTGGGGACGCCCCCGCCGATCTCGTAGATCATCTTGCGCAGGGTGATGCCCATCGGGACCTCGACCAGGCCGGTGTTGTTTATCTTGCCGACCAGCGAGAATACCATGGTGCCCTTGCTCGTGTTGGTGCCTATGGAGCCGAACCAGTCCGCCCCCCGGTTGATGATTAGCGGCACGTTCGCCCAGGTCTTCACGTTGTTGATGTTGGTCGGCTTGCCCCAAAGCCCGCTCTGGGCGGGGTAGGGCGGCTTCCCCCGGGGCTCGCCCACCTTGCTCTCGATTGAGGCCATGAGGGCGGTCTCCTCGCCGCACACGAAGGCGCCGGCGCCCCGGAATATCCTCAGCCGCAGGCCGAACCCGGAGCCGAGGAGGTCTTCGCCCAGAAGGCCGCGCTCCTCGAGCTGGGCGATGGCGTAGGTGAGGTGGACTATCGCCAGCGGGTACTCCGTGCGGACGTAGACGTAGCCCTCCGAGGCGCCCATGGCGTGGGCGCCGATGATCATGCCCTCGAGCACCGAGTGGGGGTTGCCCTCGAGCAGGCTCCGGTCCATGTAGGCGCCCGGGTCGCCCTCGTCGGCGTTGCAGATGATGTACTTCTGGTCGCCGGGGGACCTTCTGCAGAGCTCCCACTTCTGGCCGGTGGAGAACCCGGCGCCGCCCCGGCCGCGCAGTCCCGCCCTCTTGACCTCGTCTATTATCTGCTCCGGCCTCATGGCGAGCGCCCTGGCCAGCGCCGAGTAGCCCCCGATGGCGATGTAGTCCTCGATGCGCGTCGGGTCCAGCCTCCCGTTGTTGCCGAACACTACGCGCGTCTGGTGCTTGTAGAACGGGATGTCGTGCTCGTGCACCACCGTCTCGCCGGTGTTGGGGTCCCTGTAGAGGAGCCGCTCGACGATGCGGTTGTGGACCATGGTCTCGCCGATGATCTCGGCGGCGTCCTCGGGCTTCACGCCGTGGTAGAAGATGTCCTCGGGCCTGATCACCAGTATCGGGCCCTTCTCGCAGAACCCGTGGCAGCCGGTGACCACGAGGCCCACCGCGTCCCCCAGGCCGTGCTTTTTTATCTGCTCGCGCAGGGCTTCGGCCACGCGGGCGGAGCCGTAGGCGCCGCAGCCCGTGCCCTTGCACAGCGTGAGCAGTCGCCTCTTCGGGTCGCGCCCGGAAAGGATGCTCCGCCGGAGCTCCTCGAGGTCGGCGGGGCTCCCAAGCCGCGTCATCGGGCCCCTCCGTCCTTGCCGGGCGCCGCCGGCGGCGCCCAGCCGTACCTGCGGAGGGTGGGGTCCACCTTGGCCACGGACATCGGGTGGTAGTCCTCGCCGACGTTCATCACCGGGCCCAGGGCGCAGGCGCCCATGCAGTTGACGGTCTCGAGGGTGAACTTCATGTCCGGCGTGGTCTCGCCGGCCCTGATGCCCAGCTTCCTCTCGACGGCTTCCAGTATCCTCTTGCTGCCCCGGACGTGGCAGGCCGTCCCGAGGCACACCCGGACCAGGTGCTCGCCGCGGGGCTTGAGGCTGAAGGCAGTGAAGAAGGTGGCGATGTGGTATATCCTCGAGAGCGGGACCCCGAGCACCTCGGAGACGTAGCGCAGGGCGTCCTCGGGCAGGTAGTGGTACTCGGCGTTTATGTCCTGCAGTATCGGGACCAGGGCCCCCTTCCTGTCGGGATAGCGCGCCAGCAGGCGGTCGTAGGCGGCGCGCTTTTCGGGCGCCAGCGTGGCCGAGAAATCCGGCGGCTTTGGGATCTGGGGCGTGTTGCGCACGGGGCAGCTCTCCATGCACACGCCGCAGCCGGTGCACTTGTCCACATCGACGTAGCGCGGCCTTTCAAGGACCTTTATCCTGAAATTGCCCGGGGCGCCCTCGACCTCGACCACCTCGGCGTTGGTCAGGAGGCGGATGTTCTTCTGGCGGGCGGTGCCCACCAGCTTGGGGGCGAGCGTGCACATCGCGCAGTCGTTGGTGGGGAAGGTCTTGTCCAGCTGGGACATGGTGCCGCCGATGGAGGGGTTCTTCTCGACCAGGTAGACCTTGTAGCCCGACTCGGCGAGGCTTATCGCGGTCTCCATGCCGCCGATGCCGCCGCCTATCACGGCCACGGCCCCGACCATCTTCTTCTTGCCCTTCTCGCCGGAGACATCGGCCGCGGCCATCTATTTCACCCCCAGCCTGGCCAGGAGGGCCTTCGGCTTGACGTTGTTGAGATTGAGGCCGAGGTCCTTCTTCGGGTCCATCCCCATCGCCAGCCCGATGACCTGCGGCAGGTACAGCACCGGCAGCTTGTACACCTCGTTGAACGCCTCCTCGATGGTGGCCTGGTACTCGTCGTACATGATGGAGCAGAAGGGGCAGTGGAGGACCATGGCGTCGGCGCCGACGTCCTTGATGTCCCGAAGCTTCGAGTTCACCACCTTGGTGGCGGTCTTCTCCTCGATGGCGAGGATGTCGCCGCCGCAGCAGCGCTCCATGTTCAGGTACCGGACGGGCGTCGCCCCCACGGCCGAGATTATCGTCTCGAGGCTCCGGGGGCGCTTGGCGCTGTCAAAGCCGTCGAATAGGTAGGCCGGCCGCTCGTAGTGGCAGCCGTGGTGCGGGGCCAGGCGGATGCCGGTGAGCGGGCGCGTGACCCTCTTGCTTATGGCCTCGGGGCCGATCCACTCGTAGAGGACCCGCGTGAAGTGCGTCACCTTGACCTTGCCCCGGTACTCGGGCGCGCCGCTCTCCCGCAGAATCCTGTTGATGTGGTTTCGCTCCTTCTCGTTGCCGGCCAGGACCTTGCTGGCCTTCGTGAGGGCCCCGGTGCAGGCCGAGCAGAGGGTGATGACGTCCAATCCCCGCTCTTGGGCCTGCACCAGGTTGCGGGCGGCTATGGAAAGCGAGGTGTCGTGGTCGACGTGGCTCATCGGGTAGCCGCAGCACCCGAATCCGGGGATGTCTGCGAACCTGATGCCGAATGCCTCGGCCACCTTGCGCGAGGAGACCTCGTAGTTGAGGCCGCGCGTGGCTATCGTGCAGCCGATGAAGAGGGCGTACTCCTTCATTTCGAGCCCTCCTTGTCGGCTCCGGGTGCCGGGTGCCGGGTGCCGGGTGCCGGGCCGGGCTCCTTCTTCCCTTCCGCCCCCTCGCTGCCTTGCTGCCCTGCTGCCCTGCCGCCTTCGTCCGCCTTCTTCTCCGCTGCCCGCTGCCCGCTCTCCGCTGCCCGCTCGTCTATCTTTTCATGGACCACTATCTTCTTCGTCGGCTCGGGGTCCTCCTTTATCCCGGGCAGCCCGAGCTTGCCGCGGGCGCGGTTGTCGAACTCGGAGACCTCGATGAGCCGGCCCCGCTGGCAGAGCAGGCCTATCGCCCCCTTGAAGGCCTTGTGCGTGTGGCCCTCGCGGGAGGCGATGTGCTGGATGGCCTGCAGAATCTGGGTGGGCTTGACGTCCTGCGGGCAGCGCTCGAAGCAGTTGTAGCAGCCGGAGCACAGCCAGATCCCGGGGCCGGAAAGCACCTGCTTGCGCATGCCCAGGTTGACCATGCGGATGATGCGGCGGGGGTCGTAGCGCGCGTCGTGCTCGGCGACCGGGCACATCGCCACGCAGGTGCCGCACTGGAAGCACCGGCGGATGTTCTCCCCGCCGGCCTCCCGGGCGACCTCCTCCCGGAAGCCGGGGTCCAGCTCGTCGCAGTCGACGACCGGGAAGGCTTCGGGCCCCTCCGCTGCCTGTTGCCCGCCGCCCGCTGCCTGCTTCCCGTCAGGCTCCTTCCCATCGGCCTTGGTCTCCGCCTCCCCGGCCATTCCAGCTCCCCGCTTCAAGGGCCATGGATGGGGTCGCCTCGACCCCTTTCCGATACCCCGGATTGAGGGTATATTAGTATAAATAATAAGCTTATTGGACAATCGGGCCCAAATCCCTGTCCCACCTCACCCGGCGTGAGCTGTGCTGGCCCGAATCAACTGCGGCGTCTCCAGGCGGCAGCCAGCGCCGCCGCGAACAGGAATGCCAGGGCGGTCGCCGCCGGTCCGGACCCGGGCGTGGACTCCTTTTTGACCGTGAAGTTGACGCTCGCCGAGTCGTAGCCGCCCCGGCCGTCGTGGATGGTCAGGCTGACGCGGTGCCTCCCCTCGGAGAACTTGCGGCTGATTATCGAGCTGTTGCCCAGAAGCTTGGTGCCCTCGGTCCAGGAGTAGCTGAGGGGGTCGCCGTCGGCGTCGGAGCAGGCGGTGCCGTCCAGGCGGATGCTGTCCGAGGCCCTGTACTCCTTCCCCTCCGTCGGGCTGGATATATGCGCCACCGGCGGGTGGTTCTCGGGGGGGCCGAACCAGGGGATGTCCACATTGCCCATGTCCACGCCGAGCTCGGGGTCGTGGACCACCCTCCAGGCTCCCGGGTAGCTCAGGCCGCCCAGGAGCAGCAATCCCGCATAGGTCCCCCGGTCCGTAGCGATGGAGGCCCGGCGGGCGCCCTGGACCTGGAAGAAGGCCCGCCCCGTGGAGGCGGGGGCGGAGGCGTTCTCGAAAAGGCCCACGTCCGATGTCCAGGTGAGCCAGCCGCACCTCTCCCAGTTGTCCTCCAGCCTGAGCTCTCGCTCGGCCGCCTTCCGCGGCATCTCCTTGGCCTCGGGGGGCGCCTCGCCGGGGCGCAATCCCTCGTCCGCCGCGCTCGCCGTGACCTCCTGGCCGGAATCTTCCTGGTACGAGGCGGTCCCGCCGCCGCCGAGGGTCTTTTGGACGAATGCGGCGTCCATCCAGGGGGCGGCCGAGGGCGCCGCGGCCCAGGTGAAGCTCGTGCCCGATTCGAGCAGGAGGCGCGGCATCCCGTTCGCCGGGTCGAAGTCCCAGCCCTCGATGAGATGATCGACCTTGACCCGGGCCGACCAGGTCGTCATGTTGAAGGTCCGGTCGGGCAGCCGGGCGGCTGCCGCCGGCTGCGCCCCCGCGGCCGGAAGGCTCACGTTGTAGAACGGGACGCCGACGGTGGACGATTTGGAGAACACCCGGATGTGGAACGAGAACCTCAGGAGGTTGAGCCTCCCGTCGCCCGGCGAGGCGTTGGTCGATGACCGGTTGCCGACCACGATGTAGTCCAGGTCGCTTGCCGAAAGATCGAATGCTATGTCCTTGACGGCGGTCCCGTTCTCGGTCCTCGTGCTCTCCTCCACCGGCCCCCGGGTCCAATACTGCCGCAGGGAGACGGCCTTGTGGACCGGCTCGGAGGCCAGAAGCTGGTCGCCGGCGACCGGCGCGTCGGACACCGCCACGCCGCCTATGCCGTCGCCGTTCGAATCGTTGAACTCGATGATCGAGGCGAGCCGGTGGACCAGGAGGGCCCTCACGGTGACCGGCCGGGACCGGTTCGTAAGCTTCCCGGCGGCGTCATGGACCTCGGCGCCGGCGATCGTCCTGTTCCAGGAGGCAACCAGCGTGATCGGGCTCCTCACGGTCTGGTTGCCCGTCCCGAAGACGACGGCCATCCAGGAGTCGCCCGCCGGCGCCCTCGCCATGACATACTCGCCGCCGCCCAGAAAGAGGTGCGGGAAGCTGCCCTCCTCCCTGACCGCGACATCCTCGCCGCCCGAGCTTTCGGCCCATCCGGCGGTCACTACCAGGGCCACCAGACCGATTACAGCGCAATTGCGGAATCGCACGGCCATCCCCCGCCGGCTGTAAATCCGCCGGTGCGATTAAAAAGCTTGCGCCCTGCCCCTTGAGCCTTGCCCAATGCGCCCTGCGCCCTGCCTTGCGCCCTCCATTCTACGGCCGCAGCTCCGGCGGCAGCCCCTCCGGCCCGCCGGCGCGGTAGTAGGCGCCCATGACCTTGTTGACCTCGTCGTAGCCGACGATGTTGCGGTCGACCATGTTCTTGAGTATCTTGGCCCGGGCGCGCAGCTCGTCGTAGATCATCCGCTTGTCCTCGAACTTGAGGCGCGGCGCGATCTTCTCCTCGAGGATGAAGGAGTTGTTCATTCCCCTGAAGAAGTGCGTGTCGGTGAAGGGGTCCCAGCGGAAGACCGAGCGCGTGAGCACGCCGTCGAGGTCCTTGGAGTATCGTATTATCTCGTCCACGGAGGTGACCCGCCGGATGAGCCGCCCCCCCTCGTAGAGCGAGGACTGGAAGACCACGGCGTTCAGGTTGTCCATGAAACGGATGGGGACGTTGATGGGGTCGCCGGTGAAGCGCTGGATGAGCTGCTTGGTCGAGGGGGCGTGGAAAGTGGATATGACCGCGTGGCCGGTCTGCATCGCCTGGAACATGACGCTGCCCTCGCGGCCGCGGACCTCTCCGACTATGATGTAGTTGGGCCGGGAGCGCAGCGCCGCCCTCACGAGGTCGAAAAGCTCCACCCGGCCGGCCTCCGGGCCCGCATCGCGCGTTATGAGCCGCTGCCAGACCGGCTGGGGCGCGATGACCTCGGGCGTGTCCTCGGCGGAGTACACCTTCTGGTTGTGGTTGATGAACGTGAGTATGGCGTTGAGCGTCGTCGTCTTGCCCGAGGCGGTCTCGCCCGACACGATGACGGACATCCCGTTCTCGAGGCACAGCCACAGGTAGGCCCCGATCTCCGTGTTGAGCGTGCCGAACTTTATGAGCGCCGTCACGGTGAAGGGCTTCTCGCTGAACTTGCGTATAGTGAAGCTCGAGCCCTGCTTGCTCACGTCCTCCGAGTAGACGATGTTTATGCGGGAGCCGTCGGGAAGGGCGCCGTCGATGATGGGCTTGGCGTCCGAAACGGGCTTCCCTATGCGCTCCGACATCGTGCGCAGGAACTCGTCGAGCTCGATGCTCGAGCGGAACGAGACATTGGTCGCCATCATGCCGAATACCTTGTGGACTATGTACAACCGTTCGGTCCCGATGGAGTGTATGTCCTCGATGTAGGCGTCGCGGATGATGGGCTCCAGGGGGCCGTGCTCGATGATGTTGCGCACGAGGAAGTACTTCATCTCCTCGAGCTCGCGGCCGGTGACGTACACCTTCCTGGTCTCGAAACCGGACATCTTCTCCGAAAGCCACCCGCCGACCGCCGACCGGTCCTGGGTGGTCACCTTGGCCATGAGCCGGTCCAGGGTCTTTTCGAACTGGTCGCGGGTCTCGTGCGCTTTCTCGTACGGCGCCTCCTTGAGGATGCTTTGGAGGATCTCGTCGTACTTCTCGTGCGTCTCGTCGCTCATCTTGGGCTCGATGGTGATGTAGCGCTTGCCGCTGATGCCCATCTTGAAGACGTGGATGAACATCGGGGGCTTCGTCGGGTAGATGAAATTGAAGTCCTTGAGCTTGGCCATGTCGCTTTGGAGGTGGAGGTAGGGCGACGGCTCCTTGTTCCCCTTCTCGACCCAATCGCTCAGGTACTCCTCGAGGTGGGGGTATTCTCTCCTGAACTGCGCGAACTTCTTGAAGCGGTCCTCGATGACCATGTCCTTCCGGCAGGGAGAATAAGCCCTTCCATCGTATTAATATTTGCGAACCCCCCGGACTGAAGTCCGGGGTATCTAGCTTTCAGGACCTTGCGCCCCGCGCCTTGCTCCATCCCTTGCGCCCTGCGCCCTCGTCCCCATGCTACCTTCCTGCCTTTCTGCCTTCCACCCCTGCACCCTCAGGCAACAGTGGTGATGTCGATGATGAACCCGACCTTCGGCTCTATGCGGAAGCCCGTGACCTCGACTATGGGCATCATCGACTGGACGTAGCGGTTGACCAGGATGGAGCGCGCCGTCGTGCCCTCTATGATGGTCGTCTTTATCGTAAGGAAGATGTCGGCGTCCGCCATGAGGGGGGCCGTGACCGCCTGCGGGAGCTCGCCGTCCTCCAGGCACATCACGATGGTCTTGTTCATTCCGGCGAGCTTCTTGAAGAACGCCAGGGCGTTGAGGACCCTCTCCTCGTCGATGTCGTTCTTCACGAGGGAGGAGAAGGTGTCGAAGAACACTATGTCGCGCTCGTAGAGCTGCTTCGAGTTCATCACCCGGCTCAGGAAGTCCTGCCGCGAGATCGCCTTCCCGATGAGCGGGTACACCGGGATGAACAGGAGCTCGCGGTTGAGAAGGTAGTTCACGACATTGTAGTCCAGGGACTTCATCTGGTCCAGGAAGGCCTTGGTCGTGAACTCCGTCGAGACCATCGTGGCGGAGTGCCCGTTCTTGAGGAAACCGTAGATGAGCCGCTGGGAAACGGCGCTCTTCCCGGCCCCGTACTTCCCGACGACAAGCACGATGGCCCCCTTGGGAAAACCGCCCCCGAGGTTGCGGTGGAGGCCGTCCCGCTCCAGCTCGATTTTGTAAAGCTCGGGCATTACGGGCTTGAATGGGGGCTGATGGACTTAAATGTTATCATGAGGCGCAAGGCGCAGGGGTGAAAGGCAGGAAGGCAGGAAGGCAGGAAGGCAGAAAGGCAGCAAGGGAAGGCAGCAAGGCAGTAGGGGGGACGGAACGACCCAGCGTCCCCTTGCACCCTTGCTGCCCTGCTGCCTTGTTGCCTTGCCCCCCAAGGCCTCAGTCCCTTGCGCCTTGCGCCCTGCGCCCTGCGCCTTCCGCGACAATCGCCCTGAGCGTCACCTGCCTGAACCCGGTCACCACGAAGAAGCTTTTGCCGTCCAGCTCCCGGTCCAGCTCTTCGTCCCCGGTGTCCACGCGCAGGACCGGCGTGCGCGAGAGCTTGGAGGGCGTGGCGGTGATGATGATGTTGTCCAGCCCGACCTTCCGTATCACAGCAGGGCTGAGCTGGAGGTTCCCCCTCCCCAGCACGAACCCCTGGGCGCCTATGGGGCTCAGCACCAGCACCGCCCTCGGGTGGCGCTCCAAAAGCCCAAGCAGCGTCCTCTCGTCCGCGTCCTTGGCCACCAGCTCCCCGCCGAAGACCGCGTCCACCCCGAGCAGGGTCTTTTCGATGCCGAGGCGCCTCCCGATGGTCTCCAGCGTCGAGCCGGGCCCCAGAATCCAGAGCGCGTCGCGCATCGCCCCCAGCTTGTCCAGCATGTGCTCGGCGATGCCCTCCTTGACCTCGTCGTCGCTCTCCGACTCGATCATCAGCTTCCCGGCCTGGATGTAGTTGGGCTCGTGGGGCGTGCGCGCCTGGCCGAAGAGCCTGACCCTCCACTCGCCCTTCCGGTAAAGCTCCTCGTCCAGGTCCAGTATCTCGACCAGGGCGTTCCCCAGCCGGCCGTCGAGGAACTCCTGCACTATCTCGCTCACGATGACCGGGTTCAGGCCGAAGACGCCGGAGTGCATCTTCACGCCCGAGGGGATGCCCAGGATCGGGACGGAGACGCCCACGGTCTCGAATATGTCGCGGGCGGTCCCGTCGCCCCCGCAGAATAGTATCAGGTCGGTCTTGAGGCCCATCATGACCTCGCAGGCGGCCCGGGTGTCCGCCGGGGAGCTCCTCTCGGGCGGCCGGTAGACCACCTCGAACTCGCCCAGCGACCAGCCGGCGTCGACGAGTTCCCTTTCGCCCATCAGGCCGCCGGCGGTCTTCCACCTGAGCAGGAATCTGGCCCCATAGACATCCCGCGCCTCGCGCAGAGCGCGCAGCATGAGCGTCGCCTTCTCGGGGGCGACGGGCACGGCCCCCCTTTTGATCGCCTCGTCGACGACGCCGTCCGTGCCCTTGAGCCCCACTCGGCCGCCCATGCCGGCGACCGGGTTCACGATGAGGCCGACGGTCTTCACGGACAGTGAATCGCATGTCGGAATATCAATCTGATGCGGGCTGTGGATAAGGACTGGGGCAGCAAGGCAGCAGGGCAGAAAGGCAGCAAGGGAAGGCAGCAAGGCAGCAAGGCAGCAAGGCAGGAAGCAAGAAAGGAGACGGCCGTCGTCCCTTGCTGCCTTCCTCCCTTCCTGCCTTGCTGCCCTCCTGCCTTCCCTTGCTGCCTTTCTGCCTTTCTGCCTTCCTGCCCCCGTCCACTTTACAGGATCTTAAGCTTCCTCCCGTGCTTCTCGAACGCCGCGAGCGCCTGGTCGCAGTCCGCCCGGGTCAGCCCGGCGTTCATCATCGTCCGGATGCGCGACTTGTCGCGGGCGACCATCGGGAACACTATCGGGAAGGCGAACACGCCGTCCTCGAAGAGCCCGACGCTCAGGGCCTGCGCCTTGGCGGACTCGCCGCACATCGCCGGCGTTATGGGCGTCGTGGAGTTGCCGATGTCGTAGCCCATCTGCTTGAGGGCCTTCTTGAAGTAGTTGGTGTTGTCCCAGAGCCTCTTGTTGTGCTCCGGCTCGTTCTCGACGACGTCGAGCGCCGCCATGCACGCCGCCGCGGTAGCCGGCGGGGCGGAGCCGCTCAAAAGCCAGGTCCGGGACTTGTTGAGGGCGAAGTTGCGCAGGTCGTTGGAGCCGGCGACTAGGCCGCCGACCACGCCGAACGCCTTCGAGAAAGTCCCCATCTCTACGGTTATCTTGCCCTCGACATGGAAGTGGGCGCCGATGCCGCGCCCCTCGCCCAGGACGCCCTCGCCGTGGGCGTCGTCCACCCAGGTCATGGCGCCGTACTTGTCGGCTATCCTCACTATCTGGTCCATCGGGGCGGTGTCGCCGTCCATGCTGAAAACGCCGTCCGTGATGATGAGGATGCGGCGGTACTTGTCGGCGTTCTTGAGCGCTTCCTCCATCTTCTCCATGTTGACATGCGGGTAGATCGCCCGTTCCGCCTTCGTGAGGCGCACGCCGTCGATTATGGAGCCGTGGTTGAGCTCGTCGGTCAGTATGAGGTCGCCCTCTCCCACGAGCTGCGGTATCAGGCCGGCGTTGGCGGCAAATCCCGTCTGGTAGTAGAGCGCCGCCTCGGTCCGCTTGAACTTCGCTATCTTCTTCTCGAGCTCGATGTGCAGGTCCATGTTGCCGGCGATGGGCCGCACCGAGCCGGAGCCGGCGCCGTGGCTTCTGGCCGCCTTTATCGACGCCTCTATGAGCTTGGGGTGGTTGCTCAGGTTGAGGTAGTTGTTGGAGCAAAGCATCAAGACGTCCTTGCCGTCCACCTTGCAGCGGGGCGAGGAGGGGCCCTGCAGCACCCTGATCCTCCAGTCGAAGTTCTTCTTGACCAAATCCTCGTATTCCGCCTTCAGAAATCCTGTCGCGTCTCTCTGCATCTTTGTGCCTCCCTACTTCCCAGGATACAAGACGACCTTGCCCGAGTTGCCGCCGCGCATGGCGGCCATCCCCTTCTCGAACTCGCTCATCGGGAACCTGTGGGTGATCACCGGGTCGATGTTGAGGCCGGCCTTGAACAGGCCCGCCATCCGGTACCAGGTGTCCCACATCAGCCGGCCGTTGATGCCGTAGATGTTGGCGTACTTGAAGACCACGTCCTTCGAGAGGTCGATGCTGGCGTTCTCGCCGAAGACCCCCAGGAGCGAGAGCTCCCCGCCCTGCCGGAGCATCCTTAAGCAGGTGGTGACCCCCGCGGCGTCCCCGGCGTTCTCCAAAACGACGTCGGCGCCCCTCCCGTCGGTGTGGTCCTTGACGAACTTGACCGGGTCGGTCTCGGCCGAGAGGATGGCGAAATCCGCCCCCATCTTCTTCGCAAGATCGGTGCGGAACCTGTTCTTGCGCCCGATGGCGATGACCTGCCGGGCCCCGACCAGCTTGGCGATGCCGACCTGCATCATGCCTATCGGCCCCACTCCGAAGATGACCACGTTGCGCGTCGGGACCTGCGTCCTGAACAGCGAGTGCGTGGCGTTGCCCAGCGGGTCCTGGACGGACGCCCACTCGGGCTTGAGCTTGGGGTCGTTCTTCCAGCAGTTCATCGCCGGTATCTTGGCGTACTCGGCGAAGATGCCCGGGACGTCCACCCCGAAGATGCGGGTGTTCTCGCAGATGTGCATCAGGCCCGTCCGGCAGTTGAAGCAGGTGCCGCAGGCGATGTGGCACTCGCCTGAGACGTAGTCGTCCACTTTCACGTTCCTGACGTTGCTCCCGACCTTCGCTATGTGGCCGGCGAACTCGTGCCCGTAGAGCAATGGGGGCTTTATCCGGTTCTGGGCCCACCCGTTCCACTCGTAGATGTGGACATCCGTCCCGCAAATCGACGCCACGTCCACCTTTATCAGGACATCGTCCGGCCCGACCGAAGGCACCTGGACCTTCCGGATCTCGGTGCCGCCCTCCTCCCCCCTGACCTTCACGACCGCATCCATCTTCTGCAGCCCACTACCCCCGGGTCTCCCCGATGGAGGATGGCGGTATTTAAGGATACTGTAATAATCATCAAACAATACGGGACAGCGGGCAGCAAGGCAGGCCTCGGGGCCGAAAGGCAGGCAGGCGGGAAGGCAGCAAGGGAAGGCAGGAGGGCAGGCAGACAAGAAAACAGGGTTCTTCCTTCCCCCGTCCCCTGCTCCCTTGCCGCCTTCCTCCCTTCATGCCTTTCCCCAATCGCATATATTTATAAGCGCGCCCGGCGTTGGGCCGTTTTGGGCCCGCGTGGGGTAGCACGGATATCCTAGGAGCCTGCGGAGTTCCAGACCTGGGTTCGAATCCCAGCGCGGGCGCCCACCAATTTTGAGAAGGCGCCCGCTGCTGGGATTCGACCGAACGAGCGCCCGATGCGGCAGGGAGGGCGCTCGTTCCGGTCAGCAAAATGGGGGAGCGTATGCGAGCCCCATTTTGCATTCGCGACCAGCGCGGGCGCCCACCAATTTTGAGAAGGCGCCCGCTGCTGGGATTCGACCGAACGAGCGCCCGATGCGGCAGGGAGGGCGCTCGTTCCGGTCAGCAAAATGGGGGAGCGTATGCGAGCCCCATTTTGCATTCGCGACCAGCGCGGGCGCCCACCAATTTTGAGAAGGCGCCCGCCGCTGGGATTCGACGAGCGCGGGCGCAATGCATCGGATTTTTATAAGGAATTGGAGCTATCGGGACCATCATGACCGGCAAGCAGCGCTGCGGCTGGAGCACCAACGACCCGCTCTACATCGAGTACCACGACCGCGAGTGGGGCGTCCCCCTCCACGGCGACCGGAGGCTCTTCGAGTTCCTGGTCCTTGAAGGCGCCCAGGCCGGCCTCAGCTGGCTCACCATCCTCAAGAGGCGCCAGGGCTACCGCCGTGCGTTCGACGGGTTCGATTTCGGAAAGGTGGCCGGCTACGGCCCCGCGGACGTCCGGCGGCTCCTCCGGGACCGGGGCATCATCCGCAACCGGCTCAAGGTGCTCTCCGCGATCAACAACGCCCGCGCATTCCTGAAGGTGCGGGAGGAGTTCGGGTCGTTCGACCGATACATCTGGGGCTTTGTCGGCCAAAGACCGGTCGTGAACCGCTTCCGTACGCTCCGGCAGCTTCCCGCCCGGACCGCCTTGTCGGACCGGATAAGCGCCGACCTCCGCCGGAGGGGCTTTTCTTTCGTCGGGTCGACCATCGTCTATGCCCACATGCAGGCTACGGGGATGGTGAACGACCACCTCGTTTCGTGCTTCAGGCACGGGGAGCTCGCGGGGACCTGAGGACGGGCCGGCCCTCCGGCCGTCCACGTCGCGCGAAGGTACGATGAAATCGTTATATATTGAGAAACCGGTCCGGTCGTATCGGTCCCGGCCGACCGGCTGCGACACAATCGGAGTGGATACACATGAAAAGCGCGCTTCGAAGGGCGGCCTGCGTGCTCGCCGTTGGCCTGTTGGTACTTGCCGGTTTCGGCTCGCTCTTCCAGGACGCCGCCGACGCCAAGATGCAGACCTACCCTTTGCCGCCCGTCCCCCCGGGCGTCCCGAACGGCTCGGAGATAACCGCCGGCGCCAACGTCATCCAGCACCTGAACAACGGCGACGCCGAGGGACTGGCCAACGACGCCATGTCTTACCTGCAGGACAAGGGCCTGGACAGCATAAACCCCAAGCTGGGCTGGCTCACCTTCGCCCGGGACGCCGGCATCTACACCGGCGAGCTCGCCATGAACGCCCAGCACGACAGGGTCTACAACGCCTACAGGAACCTGCGGTCGCAGGGCTATTCGCCCCAGGAGATAGCCGACTGTCTCTCGCGGCCGGGGCTCTCGCTCCCGGACCGCCTCTGGGAAGCCCGCAAGCAGTTCCCGGTCGACACCGCCAAGGAGGCCGTCGACATGTGGAAGGGAAACTACGGCTACATGATCTCCGGCCTGGAGGTCCGGATGAAGTTCGACGCCTACGTCGACAAGAACAGCGAGAAGGCGCAAAACGACATGCTCCACAACTTCGGCGAGGGAATCCACGAGTTCGGGTGCCAGACCGTGAGCTTCGTCCAGTGGGTCTGGAACGGCTGGTTTCCGCCCAAGCCCCCGAAGCCCCCGAAGCCCCCGAAGCCCCAGATAGACCCCCCGCACAAACCCCCTTCGAACCCGGCGGGCGACCACCCGGACGACAACGAGGACGTGTCGACCATCCGGGTCACGCGCGACAAAAGCCTCTTCAGCGCCTACGAGAGGCTGGCGCAGATCAGGGGCGACAAAGACATCGTCCGGGAGATGGAGAGCATCCGGAACATGAACAGCACGGTCACCGCCACGATGATCCCCCACTGGCGCCCCGACGTGTGGTACATGGCGAGCCTGCTCTACGACGATTTCACGCTGCGCTACGAGGATTTCGTGCGGGACCTCCCCGACAGCGCCCTGGACGCCATGGACGCGTACACCATGACCATAACCCAGGCGGACCTTGGGGTCAAGATAGACAAGAAGATAAAAGACACCACGGTCCGTCCGTTCTCGATGCGGGCGGTAAAGAAGGCCTTCGAGGAGGAGCCGTCGTTCGTACATGCCATAATGGAATCCTACCGGGCCGGGATCGACGACATCCTGAAGCTCCCCCGCGTGGCCGTCCTCCAGAACGGCTTCTGGCAGGCCGCCGGCGCCATGATAGCGGAATGCGGCGAGCCGGTGATGTACGTCGACGCCAACTTCGCCGGCGACACCATCGCCGGCTGCTCTGCACTGATAATACCGTCCGGCGGCCTCTACGGCCTCGACGGCTCCGAGAACCTGCGGTCGAAGCTGGACCGCTTCGTGCGCGGCGGCGGGACCCTCATCGTCCTGGCCCAGCAGCACGGCAGCGACTACTCGAGCGTTCCCGGCGGCCTTTCGGGCTACGGCTGGACAGAGGACCAGAGCTGCCAGTACAACTCCGTCGGCATCACGACCTACGTCCCGTTCCTCGCCGGCCAGGACTCGCCGGCCCTGAGCATCAACGTCGACGGCTACTTCACCGGCTGGCCCTCCGACAGCGCGATAGTCCTGTCGCGCACGAAGAACGCCCAGCCGGCCCTGCTCCTGTACCCCCTGGGCAAGGGGCACGTGGTCGCCACCTCCGCCTACGAGGACTGGGCGTACGGCAACCACGCCGCCTCGACGAGCGGGAAGAGGCTGCTCCGGGACCTGGTCGCCTGGGCGGTGGCGCCCGCCGAGATACCAGAGTTCGCCCAGGGAACCGGCGCCATATCGCTGGACGTGCCGCTCGAGAACCCGGGCGGCTCGGCCGCCACGAAGGTGGTCTTCACGGCCGTGGACCCGGACCGCAACATCGTCTCCAACTCGGAGCGGTCCGTCAGCATAGCGCCCAACTCCACCGGCAGCGCCAACTGGGCCGTGGGGGCGGAGCAGAAGTCCGGCATCTGGTGGCTGGACTGCGCCCTCCACAACGCCACCGGCGCCCTGCTGCGCCAGTCCTTCGACGCCCAGCGGTTCGCAGTCTCGAAATACAGGGCGACCCCCGGGGGCTTCGCCTACCGGTTCAGCGGCGTCGGCTTCGACATAACCACCGATTCGGAGCACGTGCTCATCGGCTCGGAGGTCAACTTCACCGTCCATCTGTACAACCACGACAACGACACGAAGAACATCACCGTCAAGTTCGACTGGACGCACCAGATTCTGGACCAGACGACCGTCACGCTGCCGCCCAACGGGAAGGTGGACCTGAACTGGACGCGCCGCGACGCCAGCTCCGGCCGCATGTGGGCCTGGATCTACGACCAGGACGGCCGCCAGCTGGGCGTGGCCTCCAAGGGCGTCCGGGGGATGCGGCCCACGATGAAGGTGGAGGTGTCGGCCGACGCGGGAAGCTTGGGCCCCGGGGGGACGGTGCGCGCCACGGTCAGGGTCGGCTCCAACCAGGACCTGGTCACCAGAACGACCGTCTCGCTCCTCGACGAGATGAACGGCCTGCTCGCCTCCGGAACGCTGGAGCTGGCCCATCTTGCCAACTCCGCCTCCACCGGAACGGTCAACCTCACCATCCCGGAAACGGCGATGTCCGGCTACCTCCTGGTCACCGCCACGGCCGAGGCATACGGCAACCGGGGGGCCGGCTCGACCCGCGTCCTCTATGTGGGCGCCAACGGCACCCTCTCCGGCCGGGTGTACGACCTCGTGTCCAACAACTCCATCCATAACGCCGAGGTCCGGCTGGAGGGCTCCTGGAGGACCTTCACGATCCGCTCGGACGGCTCGGGCAACTACATCGCCGACGTGCCGGGGGCCTGCTACCGGGTCGTGGCCAGCGCCGACGGCTACAACCGGGCGCGCGTTACGGTGCCGGTCCGACCCCACTCGAACAACACCCGCGACATCGCCACCACGCCGGCCGGCAACCGCAACCTGACCCTGGGCGACCAGGGGATACAGGGCCGGGTCCTCACACTCCTCGACGAGCAGGGGATTGCGGGTGCCGGCGTGGTCTTCAACATCTCCACGAACCAGATACTCGTCGACACGGACGCCGCCGGCCGCTACTCGATGCTGCTCCCCGCGGGCGTCTGCCGGGTCGTCGCCCAGCTGGGCGAGGTCTACTCCGGAGAAACGGAGGCAGCCGTGTTCTCCGGGCGATTGACGGAGCTGGACCTCCACGTCGAGGCGGCGGTCCAGACCGGCCGGGTGCTCGACATCGTGTACGGCACCCCCGTGGAGGGAGCGACTGTGGTGTTCGACGGGAAGCTCGCCGCCGACACGGACGCCGGCGGCCGCTACAGCATGCCCCTCCCGATCGGCTACCACTCCGTCGCGGTCATCGCGCCGGGCCACACCTCCGCCATCGACGGCCTCCTGGTGTCGTACCGCGCCTCCGGGCGGGACTTCTTCGTGCACCCGACGCAGAACTGGACCACCGGCGTGGTCCGGGACCTGGTCCACGACACGCCGGTCGCCGGCGCCTCCCTCTCGTTCGACGGCGCCCCGGCGGTCACGACCGATGACGGGGGGCGCTACCGCGCCCTCCTGCCGACAGGGTACCACATTGTGGGCGTCTCGTGCCCCGGATACGGGGACATCTCCACCGGCTTCCACCTCGCAGAGCGCAGCTCCGACTTCGATTTCTGGCTCGAGCCCCTGACCCGGACGGTGACGGGCACCGTGCGCGACCAGATGTCCGACACGCCGCTCTCCGGCGCCTCGCTCAGCTTCGACGGCCAGGTCAACGTGACGACGGACGGGAGCGGCGCCTTCACGGCATTCCTCGGCACGGGCCATCACTCGGTGCTCGTCACGTTGGGCGACTACCGGACGGTCACGACCGGCATCCACGTCGCCCCCCGCAGCTCTCCCTACGACTTCTTCCTCATGCCCCTGACCACGACCGTAAACGGCACCGTCCGCGACCTCATATACGAGTTCCCGGTGGCCGGCGCCTCCGTCAGCATCGACGGGACGCGCAACACGACCACGGACGCTGCCGGGCGGTACACAATGTCCCTTCCCACGGGCTACCACTCCGTCATGGTGAGCGAGAGGAGCTACACCACGCTTATGACCGGCATCCACGTCGCCGTGCGAAATTCGGACTACGACTTCTACCTGACGCCCCCGGCGTTCAACCTGAGCTTCGCCAACGGGACCGTGCGCGACCTCGTCTACGGCACCCCCCTGGCGGGCGTCTCGCTGGTCTTCGACGGCTCGCTCCCGGCCTCCACGGACGCCTCCGGCAGGTACTCGCGCGGCCTCGGGACCGGCTTCCATTCGGTGACGCTCTCGCTTTCCGGCTACGACAACCTGACCACCGGCTTCCACCTCAACGGCCGCGCCTCGGACTACGATTTCTGGCTCGCCCCGAACCGAAGGACCGTGACGGGCACCCTGCGGGACCTCTCCGACAACTCGCCGGTCGCGGCGGCCAGCGTCGCGGTGGACGGCCAGCCGGTGACCCAGACGGATGCCTCGGGCGGCTTCTCGGTCACGCTGTCGACCGGCCTCCACAACATAGCGTTCACGAAGACGGGCTACCGCCAGCTGGCGACGACCCTGCAAGTGACCGCGCGCACGGGGGCGCAGGCCTTCCTGCTGTGGCCCGCCAGCTACGTCCCTCCAGCCAGCGGCGGGAACCTGACCGGCCACGTTTACGACCTCGTCTCGGGGCTGCCCGTTCCCGGCATCACGGTCTGGTTCGACGGCTGGGACCGGACCACGACGGACCAGAACGGTTCCTACGTCATCCCCTACCCGGCCGGCCTCTACCGGATTTTTCTGAGGGGCACCGACGACCACGACCCGATAGACACCCTCGGCTATTCGGGCGTCTCGGTCTACCCGGGGAAGAACAGCACCGTGGACTTCCACATGGCCCCCAGGAAGGGCAACCTGACCGGCATAGTCTACGACGTCGTCTCCAGAAGACCGTTGCCGGGCATCACCGTCTGGTACGCCGGGTGGGACCGGGCGACCACGGACCGGAACGGCAGCTACTCGTTCACCTACTATGCCGGCAACAACCGCCTGCTCGTGCGCGGGACGGAGGATCACGACCAGCTAGACACGCTTGGCCAAATAGCCGGAGTAACGATCTACAGGGGCAGGACGTCGACCATGGACGTGTATATGGACCCGCGCAAGGGCGTCCTCTCCGGGACGGTCCGCGACCTCGTCTCCGGAGAGCCCATACCAGGCATCTTGGTATGGTACGCCGGCCGGGACCGGACGAGCACGGATGCCGACGGCACGTTCTCGTTCACCCATTACTGGGGAGTGGACCGGCTCCTTTTGCGCGGCACGGACGACCACGACGAGATAGACACCCACAACCAGCCGGCCGGCGTCGCCATCTACCGGGGAAGGACCTCGGTCATGGACTTCTGGTTGGAGCCGCGCAAGGGCAACCTGACCGGCACCGTCTACGACGTGGTCTCCGGGCTCCCCGTCCCGGGGATATCGGTCTGGTACGCCGGCTGGGACCGCGTCACCACGGACCAAAACGGCACCTACTCTTTCAGGTACTACCACGGGGTCGCCCGCCTCCTCCTGCGCGGCACGGACGACCACGACGAGATAGACACCCACAACCAGCCGGCCGGCGTCGCCCTCTACCGCGGCAAGACCTCGGTCATGGACTTCCACATGATGCCCCGCAAGGGAGGGCTCTCGGGCACAGTGCACGACGTGGTCTCCGGGCGGCCGGTCAGCGGCATCTCGGTCTGGTACGCCGGCTGGGACCGGGCGATCACCGATGCGAACGGGACCTACTCGTTCAGGTACTACCACGGGTCGGACCGCCTGCTCCTGCGCGTGACCGACGACCACGACTCCATAGACACCCACAACCAGCCGGCCGGCGTCGCCATCTACCGCGGCAAGACCTCGGTGATGGACTTCTACATGGAGCCGCGCAAGGGGACGCTCTCCGGAACGGTGCGCGACGCCGTCACCGGGGCCCCGGTGGCCGGGGTCACGCTCTGGTACGCCGGCCGGGACCGCGTCACCACCGACGCCAACGGGACCTACTCGTTCCAGTTCTATCACGGCATGGACCGCCTGCTCGTGCGCGAGAGCGACGCCCACCACGGCTGGGACACGCTCGGGAATATCAACGGCGTGGCCATCTACCGCGGCACGCGCGCAGCAGTGGACATCTTCGTCCTGCCCAAGCCGGCCCCCTCGACCGGCACCATCGCCGGGCGCGTGTTCGACCTGGCGACCGGGCTTTTGGTCAACGCCACGTTCATGATGGGCGGCAAGACTGCCGCGGCCGACGGGAACGGCACCTTCTCGCTGACGCTTCCGGCCGGCCCGAACGCCCTGTCCATCTCGGCCGACGGCTACGAGACCCGGACGATGCAGGTGAGCGTCCCCGTCATCCGCACGACGAAGATGGATTTCTGGCTCACCCTGCTCAACGGTACCGGCCGGTTCTCCGGCACGGTCGTGGACAAATCCGGCAACCGGACCATCCCGGGGGCGCAGGTTTCGCTCTACTGCGGGTGGCCGGAGCCGCTCTCGTTCAACCTGACGGCCGGCGCAGACGGCTCGTTCTCGTCGGACCTGCCGACGCGCTCCTACGCGATAACCGTCACCGCCAACGGCTTCAGGACCTTCGACGGCGGCGTGACGGTCCTCAAGGACCGGACCGCCACGCGCAAGCTCCTTTTGGACCGCGACGGCAACTTCACCCCCTGGCCGGCCGAGCTCGAGCTCGTGTCGCTGCCTGAGCACGGCCGCTTCTTCATCGGCGACCTCGCCGCGCTCGAGGTGCGCCTGAGGAACATCGGCGACCTCGTCGGAGAGGCGGAGGTCGATTTGAGCGTTCCGGGCATCCACGACGGGCTGGGCACGGCCTGGATACTGCCCAACTCCGAGGACGTCGTGCTCTTCGAGTTCCCGGTGCCCGACGACTTGGAGGAGAAGCGGTACAAGGTCCGTTACACGGTGCTGGGCGCGACATACGAACGCAACATCACCCTCGTGGGGATGAAGCTCGATGTCTCCGCCTCGCTGGACAAGCGGATGTACCTCGCCGGGGACACGGCCACGCTGACGATGGCCGTGAGGAACCTCAAGAACTTCGACGGGCAGTTCTTCTCGCGCGTCCGGTTCGGGGACTCGGACACCTCCACGCCCTTCAACCTCTCCGCCGGCGGGAACGCCACGTTGACCTTCCAGGTGCCGGTCAGAAACGCCACCCTGGAGCGGATGTTCTACTCGGTCTACTTCGCCTCGGGCCGTTCGCTCTACATCAACTCGATGCAGGTGCTGGTCAAGCCGGCGGGCGACGTCGCGCTCTACACCGACAGGCCGCTGTACCGGATGGGCGAGACGGCCGTCGTCTCGCTGGAATCGGCCTCGACGGGCCCGGTGAACGTGTCGACCGACTGGTTCAGCACCACGGTCGACCCGGCGACGACGAAGAGCCTGGCCATCCCGGTCCCGAAGCTTCGGTCCGGGACCTACTTCATCACCTACGTCCACGGGAGCTTCCGCGGCACCTGCCCCATCGACGTGGACGGCTACTCGGCGCGCGTCACCCGCGCCGATTTCAAACAGGCGTCGCTGGATGTGGGCGGGGAGGCCGAGATAACCCTGGATGCCCGATCCAACCTGGACCTCCAGGGCACCCTGAGCACGACGGTCATCGACCCGCAGGGGAACGAGGTCGGGCACTCCGGGACGCCCTGGGCCCTTCACACCGGGGAGAACCGGGGCACGTTCCCGGTGTCCTTCGAGCGCACCGAGCAGACGGGCATACACTCCATCGCCTACACGCTCTATGTCGATCTCGACGGGAAGCGGACGCCCCTCTTCAGCGGCCGGAAGGCCTTCGACGCCGTGGACACCCAGGCCCCGAACGTGACCGACACCTTCCAGTCCAAGAACGGGACCAGTTCGGTGGTGATAACGGTCTACACCAGCGAGAGGACCACCCTCGTGGTCGATTACGGCGCCGACCAGTCCTACGGCAGGGCCGTGGTGTCCACCTTGCCGGGACGGATACACAGCGTCGTCCTCTCCAACCTCTCTGCGGGCAAGACCTACCACTACCGCGTCACGGCCACGGACCTGTCCGGCAACGAGGTCGTCTATCGCGATATGACCGCCAAGACCAGCGTCCCGGTCGCGGTCCAGCCGGGCACGGACCCGCTCCTGGCGATGGCGCTGGTGGTGGTCGTCATCGGGACGGTCATCGGCGCGATGGTGATACGGAGGCGACCGAGGTAGCCGTAGCGAAATCTGGCCACCTCAACGCGGCGGCATCGCGCCCGGCACCTGCCCGGCCGGGGCCTCTTGGGGCGCCGGCTGCTCGGGCGCCATCTGGCCGATGGGCCCCGGGGGCTTCCGGCGCACGAGAACGGCGAGCACGACGGCCGCCGCCAGCAACGCCACCATCGATGCTATGACCCACCAGTAGCTCTCCAGCAACGTCTTTTCCGTCTTGACCGGGGGCTTGGGGGGATTCACGACCTCCGGGAACTTCACCGTGACCGTGATCTCGGCGCTCCCCTCGTTCCCCGCGGCGTCCCAGGCCCGGGCCGATATCGTGTGGTTCCCCTCCATCGACCGGGTGGTGGCCCAGTCGAACGCGATGGAACCGGAGCTCGAGTTCGCGACGCTCAGGCCGTCCATGAAGAGCTCCATACGGACCACGCCGACGTTGTCGGTGGCCCCGGCGCTTATGGACACGGTGCCGTTGAGAACCGAGCCGCCGGCCGGCCGGATGATGGCGACGACCGGCCTGTATGTGTCCGCCGGCGGGGCGGGCCCCGATATCCGGAAGGCGGCGTCGCTCCTGTCGGAGGCCTCCTGGGGCGGGTCGTAGCCGTCGACGACCGAAACCTCGATGAGGGCGGCGTCAGTGGTGGTGTTGGGCACGGTCCAGCTGTACGCTCCGTCGTCGGTCTCGTTCGACGAGAGATCGGTCCACGGCCCGGCGGTGCCGTTCGCCGAGAACCTCAGGGCCACGCGCTTTTCGCCGTTCCCGCCCGAAGAGGCCCAGGCTATGGTGTGGACAGTGCCTGCGAGCCAGTTCTCGCCCCCGTTGGGCGAGTTGAGCGTTATCCCCAGCGGGACGGGCGCCTCCTTTATGATGAAGGCCCGGGACGAGTCGTTGGCGCTCTGGGGCGGCTCGTACGAATCCGTCACGGTCACGCGCACAAAGCAGGTCGGGGAGGGCGTGTCCGGGACGGTCCACTCGAGCGAGCCGTTGTCGGGCGCCCCCTCGATCATCGGGTCCCACGGACCTTCCAGTGAAAGCGTCGAGGATTCCACCCTGACGGTCCGGTTCCCGTTCCCGCCGGAGCTCTGCCAGGTGATGTTCTGGACGCTCCCGGCAAGCCAGGTCTCGCCGCCCGCCGGAGAAGTGAGATCCACTCCCAGCGGTATGGCCGCCTCCTTGATGGTGAACGGGGCGTCGTTTAGGTCCGAGGCGGTCTTCGGAATGGCGAAGCTGTCCGTTACCGTGACCGTTACGAAGCAGTTGGTCGAGGGGTTGTCCGGGACGGTCCAGTTGAAGCTCCCGTCGTTCGTGTCGTTGCCGGCGAGGGGCGTCCAGGGCCCGCCCGATCCTGCGGTGGAGTAGGCCAGCGAGACGTTCAGATCGCCGGTTCCGCCGCCGGCGATCCAGGCGATCTCGTGCTCCGTCCCGGCCACCCAGACCTCCCCGCCCGAGGGCGCAAGCAGGGTGACCGCCGGGACGGGGGCATTGGACGTATTGAAAGTGAATGTGTACGGCGCGGCCATCGTGTTCCCCGGCTCGGAGTCGTCCCGGGCCGAACCGGCCACCGTCACGGTGTACATCGCCTCCAGCCCGAGGCCGGAGGCCGGGAACACGACCTCCTCGCCCAGCCAGGCCGGCGCCCCCAGCGAGGGAGCGCCCGGCCCGGCGATCGACACCGAATTTTGCGCCGCCGAGAGGTTCATCATCTCGCTGAAGCGGACCAGGACGGTCGTGCCGGTCGAGACGTTCTGGGCCCCGTCGAAGGGGCTACTGGAATTGACGTAGGGCCGCGTGGAGTCTATCTCCAGGTCACCGGGGCTCGAGCGGGCGGCGGTCTGGTTCATGGCGTCCTTGAGTGAAATGCGGACTCGCACCCGATTCGAATCGATTCCAGGGACAACCCAGTAATTGTAGGCTCCGGGGCCTGCGGCCGGCTGGACTATGTCGCTCGCGATAGCGCCGGTATAGTTGCCGCCCCCGTCGGTCGAATAGGTGAGGTTGATGGAATAGGGCGCCGTGCCGTTCGAGACGTTCCAAGCGATGGTGTGCGCGCTCCCGCCGCTCCAGCTGACATTGCCCAGCGGCTCGAGGAGCGAGAGAACGGGCTGGGGAGGCGCAAAGTGCAGGTTCCTGTAGGCGAGGATGCCCTTGCTTGAATAGCTCGCGATGGCAATATCGGGGCTCCCGTCGCCGTTGAAGTCGGCGGCCTCCACCCCAACGTATGAATCGGTGGCGCAGAGCCCGGTCGAGTTCTCCGACCAGGAACCCGTCCCGTCCCCGTAGAAGCAACGGATGGCGCTGCCGGAGACCCTGCCGAAGACCAGGTCCTGGTACCCGTCCGAGTCGAAGTCCGCCGAGCACACGTCCAGGTAGTGGCCGTTGGTCGGGAGGCCCGTGGAGCAGGACGCCCAGGAGGAGGCGCTGTTGATGTTTCGGTAGGCGCGCACGCCCCGGTTGTCCCCGTACGAGCTGATGATGATGTCCACCGAGCCGTCGTTGTCGAAATCGGTGGCGTTGACGCCCGAGTAGCGCTCGGTGGGAAGCCCCGTGGATGCGTTGGTCCAGGACATGGCCCCGCCGGACCCGCCGTTCCCGAGGTAGCAGCGGACGCCGCCCCTTCCGCCGGCGGCAAGGTCCAGGTTCCCGTCGTTGTTGAAGTCTGCGAAGACGACGCCGCTGTCGCGCTCGTCGTTCGAGGGCAGTCCGCTGGAGTTGCTGACGAACTTGCCGGTCCCGTCGCCCGTGTAGACCCGGATGCCGAGGCTGCCCGAGTAGCCGTTGGTCGTGGCGAAGTCGAGGTTCCCGTCCCCGTTCACGTCGGCGATGTCGAAGCCGCGCCAGGTCCCCGTCGTCGGCACGCCCGACCCGGAGGTAATCTCGGTGAAGCGTCCGGTGCCGTTGCCCCTGAACAGGTGGATGCCGTTGGTGTTGTCCGGGGAGCCGGCGACGACGTCGAGGTACCCGTCGTTGTCGAAGTCCCCGGCGCGAAGATCGCTGCCCGCGGCGCCGGTGGGCTGGGGACTCACGGCCGTCCAGCAGCCCGAGCCGTCGTTGAGGTAGACCCGGAGGCCGCCGCTGGTGGCGGTGGAGAGAAGGTCCAAATCGCCGTCGTTGTCGACGTCGGCGAACGTTATGCCGTAGTAGTTGGCCGTGGCGGGCAGGCCGGTCCGCGAGAGCGTCCAGGAGGCCCGGTCGCGCGCCATGGCGCCGCCCTCCTCCGCAGGGACCGCGAGCGCCGGAAGCACCAGCAGGAGGCAGGTCGCTATGACGATGTTCCTCAACCCGGCTCTGGCATGGGTATGTATATATCCGCGCGGCATACGTCGGATGATATTATAGAAATATAAAAAAGATGTCTCTCGGAAATTGAGAGAAAAAGGCGCAGGACGACCTGCGCCGGCGTCCCTCATTTGAGCAGGCTCACGTGCCCGACCCACTCCTTCTTTCCCTCGCCCGAGCCCTTGGCCTTGTCCTTTTCCTTGGCCGCCGCGTCCGGCCCGGTCTCGCCGCCGCCGGAGCCGCTGTCGTCCAGGGCGCTCGACGACTTGTTCGACCGGCTGGAGTTGTGGTCCGCGACCCTGTTTTGGAACGGCGTGTGCCGGCCGCCCTCCTCCTTGGCCATCCGGACGCCCTCCTCGTTCACGGTGATGTCGGAGTCCTTCATGTCCTCGAAGGCCTTGCCCTTCCGGGCGAGGTCGGGCGCGCCGTCCCCGTCGAGGTCGGCCGGGGCCGGCTCGTAGGAGCGCCTTCCGGTGGCAAGGCCGGAGCCGGGGTCCCTTGCCGTAGCGGTCGATGCCCGGGTGGGGGACTCGCGCAACTCCGGGGGCTGGTCGGCGACAGCCGCGCCGGTGGATGCCTTGGTCGGGCTCTCGCGGAGCCTGTTGCTGGCGCCGGTGGATTGCAGCTGGCTCTGTGCCTGGTAATAGTCGTAGCCCTTCTTTGTGCCCAAGGCCTCTCCCTCGTCGGCCTTCGTGGAGCCCTTGACGGTCCCGTCCCAGCCCTTGCGCGCGTCGCCCTCCGAGAGGCCGTCGTCGTCGCTGTCGTCGTCCACCGGCCCGCCGCCGGCGGTCCTCGCATGGGAGCCGGTCTTCTTGGGCTTCTTCTCGCCGGGCAGTCCCTTCTCGTTGATGGCCATGCCCTGCACATCCGGGGCACCGTCGCCATCGTCGTCGTCGTCTAAGGCCCCGTGCTGGCGCTTGCCTGTGGGCAGGCCCGATGCCGCATCCCGCGGTGCAACGACGCCTGTGGAGGCCAAGGTCGGGCTCTCGCGGACGGCGGAGCCCACCGCCGAGGAGATGACCGCCCCGCCGGGGAGGGCGCCGCCGACCAGCGCCTGCCCCTCAGGGGGAGGACTGCCGGGATGCACGCCTCCGTGCCACGTGCGCGCCCCCCGGTCCTCGTGCATCGGGCTCTGGCCGCCGTGGCCCTTGTCCTCGTACATCGGGTTGGTCTGGGCGCCGCTCAGCGCGCCCCTGGACTTGTAGTAGTCGTAGCCCCTCTTCGAGGCCCAGGCGTAGGCCAGCACCGAGACGACGGACACCACTCCGCCGACGGCCACGCCCGTGGCGCCCGCCACGGCCGGGTTATCCAGCCCGGCGGCCGCCGCCGCCGACCCGTTCCCGGTCTGGCGCACCGTGACGGTGACGTTGTGGTCGCAGGTGCCGTTGGCGCCGCCGAAGTTATAGTAGTAGTACGTGTTGTTGCCGCTGACGACGGTCCCGCTCTTCTCGAGGACGTGGGGTATCACGTATGTCTTCTTGAGGTCGCTCTGGTTGCCCCCGGAGTCCTCGAGGAACGCCCTGACGATGTATTCCCCCGGCGTCGTCGGCTGGGTCCAGATGAAGTCCATCCGCACCATCGTGCCGAAGCTCGTGCTGGGAGTCGTCCTCGTGCCCAGGTTGTAGAACGCCGGGCCCTCGGCCGTGACCGTCACCTTCGCCGGCGGGGCGTCGGCGCCGCCCGTGTTGGCCACCTCGACCGTGACGGTCGAGTTCTGGCCCGGGAGGGGCGGATAGGGGCCGATGGTGATGCCTCTGATCTCGAGCCTGAAATTGGCGGGGGACCATTGCTTCTGCCTGGCCATCTGCGTCACCGCGATCTTGGAGACTGTGTACTCCTTCGGGTTGAACATCGAGGCCATGACGGTCAGGTTGTACTGCCCCGGCTCGATGTTGGCCGGCCAGGTGAAGTTGACCGCCATCACGCCCGACACAAAGACCTCCTTGAGAGTTATGTTATGGAGCTTGTAGGAGGACGGCCCGTCCGCATATGCCAGGACGGTCACCAAAACGCCCGTCCAGTTCCCGGTGAACAGGAGCTCGGCCGTGACGGTGCTCTCCTGCCCCTGCATCGGCGGGAACGGGTCAAGCGAGATTCCAAGGATTTGGACAACATTGGGGTGCGGCCGCAGGTCGACGACCAGGCTGACGTCATGGGACATCATGACGCCGGTCTCGTCGATGGTCATCACAGTGACCGTGTAGACCCCGGACGCGGGCATCGGCGACCACATGAAGTCGGGATGGCTGGCGCCGCCCGCGGCTATCGCGGGGATCACGGTCGAGCCGAGGAAATGGCGGGTCGCGTCCGGATACGGCCCGGTCGCCTGCACCGCCACTACCGTGTTGTTGGCCTGCGCGTGGCCGTCGTTGTGTACATCGACCGTGAGGGTGGCGCTGTCCGGGGCGACGGCGGACTGGACGACCGTGACGGACCGGATGTGTATATGGGCCGCGCAGGGCAGGACCGTGTAGATGCCGCTCTTCTGGGCTATCTGGCCGGCGCCTATCACCGTTATTGCAACGTCATAGGTGCCCTCCGGCGGGTAGGTCCAGGTGAACGACTGGAAGCTCGTGGCCCTGTCGGCGAGCATCGTGATGTTCGACTGCCAGCTCATTCCGCCGGCCGAGCCCTTGGCGTCCACATGGACGTCGACCAGGTCGGCCATCGTGCCCAGGTTGTTTGTGACGTTGAAGCTTATCGTGGTGTTCTCGCAGGCGTAGCCCGGGTTGGGCGAGATCCTCAGGCCGGTTATGTCCAGGGTCGGGGCTCCGGCCACGGGGCCGGCGAACCCGACGAACGACAGCGAGACTGCAGCCAGCACGAGCAACGCCAAATTCCTGTTCTTCGACGATATCACGATATCAGGCCTCCCATGAGTTCTGTGGTCGAAAATCGGGCAAGTGATATTAACCAGTATACACAAATCTGGTATACTTGGATGCAAATTCGGCCAAAATGGCAAATCGACACCCGTCGGGCTTTTTTGCCTGTACGCCGATACCGGGGGCATGACGGGCGAGGGACGCTGGGCCCTGCCGGACCGGGCGGCCGCCCTGGACCGGTGCACCGCGCGAAATAAGGAGCACCTCCGCTGCGTGCTCGACATCCTGGGCGGGCAGGCAAAGAACGCCGAGCAGGCGCGGGCGCAGCAGGGCGCCCATATGGAGCTTCTCCGGATTCTCGGCGAGGCCAAAGCGGGCGCCTCGCTGGCCGTCAAGCCCTCCCTGCTGGGCGCTCCCTCGGACCGGAAGCAATGCCGGTCGAACCTGCTCGAGCTTGCCAGGGCCGGGCTGAAGCGGTGCGTGCCGGTGGAGCTGGACATGGAGGGCCGGGGCCTCGTCGATTTCACGCTGCAGACGGCCCTGGAGGCCGCCTCCAGGGGCCTTCCGGTGACATTGACCCTCCAGGCCTATCTCTACCGGACGGCCGCCGACCTCGAGCGGGCGCTCGACGGACGCCTGCGCCTCCGCATGGTCAAGGGCGCCTATGCCGGCGACACGGATGACTTTTTGGATATCCAGACCAGGATGAGGAACCTCTGCGGGCGGCTGCTCGAGGCCGGGGCCGATTTCTGCGCCGGGACCCACGACCCGGAGCTCATACGCTGGCTGGAGCAGAACGGAAGCCGGCGGAGCCTTGAGTTCGGGTTCCTGATGGGCATTGCGGACGAAACGAAGCTCCGCTTGGCCTCCTCCGGCTGGCGCGTGGTCGAGTACGTGCCTTTCGGAACGGAAAGCGGGCCATACATCGCCCGCCGGAGGCGCTATCTCAAGGAGCTCGAGCGCCTCGGAAAGGCGCCGGCGCCGTGAACGGCGCCCTTTCCACGCATTGCGGCGCCGTTTCTCCTATCATCGAACGCGAACCGGTCACCCGGCACCCCGTCACCGATAGTTGAAGCGGCCGCATCCATTGCACAGGGCCGTTTATGCCGGCTTTCCGGCCAGATCCAGCCTGACGACGAACAGGTCGGCGTCGCCGTTGCTGGAAAGGGTCTTGGTCCCGGAGGTCGGGTCGAAGTCGGCGCTTCCGTGGAACTTGCCGGCGAAAACGACATTGCCGTTGACATCGATGCAGAGAGCCAATCCGGCGCTGCTCTTGTCTATGCCGGACACCGCCGCGCCAAAGTTCAGGGCCCAGTCAAGGAGCCCCCCGGGCAGGTACTTGGCCAGGAATATGTCGCTTGCATATCCGGTGCCGGCGGCGTCCAGGTAGCTCGTGTCTATCGTGAGGTCGAAGTCCACCTGCGTTCCGGTGAAGAAGCCGGTCCAGAATATGTTGCCTGAATCGTCCACGGAAACGCGGGTCCCGCCGTCGTTGTTCGGTCCGCCCACGCCGTAGGCCCACCTGTACTCGCCCGACTGATCGTACTCGGCGATGAAGGCATCGGTCCCTCCGTTGCCCTGGACATAGGCCGACTGGTTCGTCGGCTGGAAGTCGCAGAGCTCCGAGAACGTGCCCGTAATGTAAACGTTCCCGGCGCTGTCCAATGAAAGTCCCCCGAGGGCGACCCGGTCGGTGTACTGCCCCCCGATCGCGCCGGCCCAGAGGAACCCGCCGGATGAGCTGTACCGCGCCAGGAACACGTCCTCCTGGCCGCTCGCGTTGGTGAGGTTGACCTCCGCGCCCGGGTCGAAGTCCACCGAGCCGTTGAAAGCCCCTGCCACCCAGAACGTGCCGTTGGCATAGGCCTGGATGGCCCGGCCGGAATCGCCCGATGTCGAGCCGATGGCGAGATGCCAGCGGTAGGTCCCGGCGGGGGCAAGCGAGGACACGAACACATCGCCCCCCGCGCTGGTCGACGATGCGGTACCGGTGCCGGGGTCAAAGTCCACCACCTCGTTGAAATACCCGGTGGCATAGGAGTTACCGGCGGAGTCGACCGAGATGTCGTAGGCCTCGTCCCTGCCCGCCCCGCCCCAGGACACGGCCCAGTAACAGGCACCGTCGCCACCATAACTGGCCGCAAAAGCATCAAGGTCGCCATAACTGGCCAGGGAGATGGTGCCCGCTCCGGGGTCGAAGTCGGCCACCAGGCTGAAAGCGCCAGCGAGCCGGAAATCGCCATTGCCCTCGACGAAGATTGCATACGCGATATCGGCGCCCGTCCCGCCCACCCTGAATGCCCACACATAATTGCCATCGGAGTCGTACTTGGCGACGAATATGTCGTTTTCCCCCGCCGAGGTCAGCTCCCTGACGCCAGTGCCCGGATCGAAGTCGACCGTGCCCCTGAAATGGCCCGTGACATATATATTGGCCATCGCGTCGGTGCCGATGTCCGTCGCCGTATCGAAGCCGGTCCCCCCGGCCGAGAACGCCACTGGTTTCAGGTCCGGCGTCGCCGACGCCTCGTTGGAGAACGGGCCCCGCCCCATCCGGTTGACCGCGGCGACCTTGTAGGTGTAGGCCCGGCCGTTGGTGACGGTGCCGTCGCGGTAGGTGGTCTCCGTGCCGATTCCGACCAGCGAGGCGCCGTCGCGGAATATCGCATAGCCGGTGATCGGCGCGCCCCCGTCCGAGGCGGGCGCCTGCCAGCTGAGCGATACATTCCGATTGGAACCGGTGGCCGCCAGCCCGGTCGGGGCCCCGGGCACCGTCGCCGGCGTGGCCGAGACGGCGGCGCTGCGCGGGCCCTCGCCGTACGAATTGGTCGCCGACACCTCGTATGAGCGGGCCTGGCCGTTCGTCAGGCCGGAGTCGCTGTAGGCCGTGGCGACCCCGATTTGGGTAAGTGGCGATCCATCGCGATAGACAGAGTACCTGCTCACGGGGGAGCCCCCCTCGCTCGCCGGCGCCGACCAGGTCAGGTCCACCCGGCCGTCGCCCTCCGTCGCGATCAGGTCCCGGGGAGCCGAGGGCGTGTCGAAGCTCGATTGGGGGGTGGCGTTGACCTCCGCCGAGCGCGGCCCCTCGCCCTGCGCGTTGGAGGCGCTGACCTGGTAGTAGTAGGTGGTCCCGTTTATCAGGGGCGAGTCAACATGCCCGGGCGCCGGAGGGAGCAGGACCAGGAAGGCGAGGTTCCCCGGCTCGGTCCCGCGGTATAGGAGGTAGTTCACGAGCGCGCTCCCCCCGTCCGAGGAGGGCGGCTGCCAGGACAGGGTGACCTGCCCCAGGCCGGCCGCGGCCGCAAGGTCCCGGGGCGCCGAGGGCTTGGAGAGGGGCATGGCCAAGAGCTCCGGCGTCCGCGGCCCGTTGCCCAGGGCGTTGCGCGCGCTGACCTGGTAGTAGAACCTGACATCCGGCAGGAGCCCCTCGTCGACATAGGTCGTCAGGTTCTCGAGGGGCGAGAGCAGAAGCAGCGAGCCGGGGGCCGTGCCCCGGTAGACGGAGTAGCCGGTGATCATCGCCCCGCCGTCGGATTCGGGAGGCTCCCAGTCCAGTGTGACGTTGGAGGCGCCGGGAACGTACGTCAGATTCCGGGGCGCCGAGGGCACCGTCGGGCCGCCCGAGGGGACGGCGCTCGCCTCGGCGGACCGGGGGCCCTCTCCGGCCGAGTTGACCGCGCTGACCTGGAAATAGTAGGTGACGCCGTTCTGGAGGCCGGTGTTGGTGTAGGTCGTCGAGCTCCCGGTCTCGGTGAAGAGCGAGAGGGCCCCGGAGGCGTTGCCGCGGTAGATCCGGTGGGCCGCGATGGCCGTGCCGCCCGTGTCGGCCGGAGGGTCCCAGCCCAGCGTGACCTGGCCGTCCCCGGGTCGCGCGGTCAGGTTGCGCGGGGCAGAAGGCAGGTTGCCCCCCCCGCCGGGAACCGCGGACACCATGCCCGAGCGAGCGCCCTCCCCGTCCTGGCTGACCGCCGAGACCCTGTAGTAGTACCGCAGCCCGTTGGTCAGACCGCCGTCCGTGTACGAGAGCGTGACGTCGAGCTCCCGGATCATCCCGAGGTCACCGGAGACCGTGCCGCGGTAGACGCGGAAGTGCCGGAGCGGCGAGGAGCCGTTGTCGGCCGGGGGCTGCCAGGAGAGCGAGATCACCCGGTCTCCCGGGGCGGCCTCGAGGTTCAGGGGCGCCGAGGGCGGCTGGACGAGGCGCGGCCCGGGGGGCCGCGGCCACAGGAACATCGCGGCCGGCAGGACGATCACGACGACCACGATGGCGGCGATGGCCCCGAGCGGCGCCTTCCCTTCCTTTCCTCTCACGGCACTCCCCCGTCTAACAATGGACGGACTGGTTAAAAGCCGTTACGGTCGGGATGCTCAGGATACCGGGGCCGGGTGCCGGGTGCCGGGAACCGGTGTCCAACGCGGCGCACGCTGCACCCTGCACCCAGCACCCCGCACCCTGATTTCCTCAGAGTTTCAGGACCCCCGCCTGGACCAGCCCCGACAGGACGGTCAGGACCAGCAGGAGGATCGTGGCGCGCCCGGCCCACCGGTGGACCGGGCGCATGGAGGGGTGCTTCCGGGCCACCCTGAGAACGACCAGGCCTGAGGCTGTCATCCCCAGCGTCATGACCAGGGATAGGACCCCCAGGAAGGAATGGGGCACCCGCAGGTGCATGCCGGTCGCCTCCTGAACCATGAAGTAGCCGTAGAGGAGGCCCGTCGCCGCAAGCGCGGCCCCGGCCAGCATGACGGCCCGGTGGCCCTTCATCCACCATCTTTGCGTCCTCAGGCGGGCGACGAACATTCCGGCGACGAGGACGACGAGCCCGGCGGACAGGAGCGCGGCGTGGGGCTGCCAGGCCATGGTCGGCGGCTCCGAACCGGCCCCGGTCGTGATGTCTATCGAGCCGTGGCCCCGGCCCAGGTGCTGGAAGTTGAAGTCGTCTCCGGAACCCAGCGCCCAGATGAAGTCCAGCGTCCCGTTGGAGGGAATGTCCCGGTCGTAGCTGTCTTTGGTCCTCAGAAGCCGGGTGAACTCGATTGTGGTCCTGCCCCCGGCCTCCGAGCCGCCGTACTCGAGGATATCGTTTCGGCCGGGCGGGGAGAGGCTCGTGTCCGGCGGGTGGGGCCCGTAGGACCCGGTCGAGAAGCAGTCCAGGATTCCCGGCTTGCCCCTGGAATCGACCCATCCCCCTATCATGTCGGCGTCCTTCATCATCTGGGTCGGCTCCAGCCCGATGGCGACCCAGCCGGTGGTCCGGCCGACCATGGCCAGCCGGATGACCTCGCCGGTGACCTTCCAGTGAAGCTCGAAGCTCCCGCCCCCGAATGTTCTCTTGAAATCGTACTCGCCCACCGAGACGGTCCCGTCGAGCGTGGCCGCCCCGCCCGGCCTCGCGTAGATGACCGGCACGGTGGCGTTGGCGGTATTGCCGGCGGCATCCGTCGCCCTCGCCTCGATGGTGTTGGTGCCCTCGGCGAGCTGGAGGTCGACCGACCAGCTCGTGTTCCCGGAGGCGAGAGCCCACGCGCCGGTCCCCACCCGCGCCTCGACGCGCGAGACGCCGACGTTGTCCGAGGCGGTGCCGTTCACCGTAATGCCGGCCGAGGTGAATATCGAGCCCTCCGGCGGGGCGGTGATGGAGATCGAGGGCGGCGTGGTGTCCACCGGCGGCGGAGGCGGGGCCGGCTCCTCGTAGGTCACGTTGACGGAGGCCGCGGCCGTGTTGCCCGACGTGTCGGTGGCCATCGCGTCGATGCGGTTGGTGCCCTTGACGAGCGTGACGCTGGAGGACCAGGCGGTGGTCCCGGAGGCGGCCGTCCAGGCGCCGGAATTGACCCTGACCTCGACCTTTGCGAGCGCCACGTCGTCCGAGGCGGTGCCGTTGACCGGAATGTCGCTCGTGTTGAACACCTGGAGGTTGGACGGCCGCACGATGCGTATCGTCGGGGAGGTCGTGTCCGGCGGGGGACCGGTGCTGACGGTCGTGAAACCGGTGGAGTCCCCGCCCAGGCTGCAGTAGGCCGTGGCCGATAGCGTGTCGCCGTTCTGCGCCGCTATCGTGTAGGTGTAGTTGAATGTGGTGAAGGTGGGCTGGGAGTCATAGTCCTGGGTGATCTCCAACACATTGTTTTTTCGGATCTCGACCTTGAACACGTAGTGTTCGGTGCCGAACACCACGTGCGTGATGCTGACGTTGAGCTGCGAGAGCCCCGGCAGGTACTCGACCGAAACTCCAGAGGGCGGATGGGCCGAGACCACCGGGGCGAGCGCGGCAAGCAGGTTGACCAGGAGCAAGAGCCCGGCGAGCGCGGCGGGCACCTTTCCCTTCCTTCCGTGGGCCACTCCAGAATCCCTCCTACGACCTTGTGCGATGGGTTCCACCTAATAAACCATTTCGCATGATTACACACAATCCCCCTGGTTCCAGCGCCCCTCGCCCTGCACCCCGTCGTTCCCCGCACCCCGCACCCTGCACCCCGCACCCTGAAGTTAGATATATGCAATCGCTCATCGGGCTCCAAATGGACGGCCCCCTGCTCGGCGAGGCGGCGGCGCTCATGGCGTCGGTGCTCTGGACGTTCACCTCCCTCGCCTTCACGGTCGCCTCCCGCAAGATAGGCCCCTTCAGCGTCAACATGTGGCGCATGCTCTTCGCCATCGGCCTGCTTTCCGTCTCCCACATCGTCATCCTGGGCACGCTCGTGCCCCGGGCCTCCGACTCCCAGTGGATGTGGCTCGGGCTCAGCGGCATAGTCGGGCTGGCCATCGGCGACCTCGGCTACCTGGGCACGCTCATGATCATCGGCCCGCGGCGCGGGACCCTGCTCATGGCGACCAACCCGATATTCTCGACATTGCTGGGCGTCTTCATGCTCGGGGAGGTCCTGTCGCCCTGGGCGCTCTCGGGCATCACGGTCACCCTGCTGGGCGTGGCCGTGGTCATCCTGGAGCGCGAGGAGAACAGCTCCGAGGCCCCCCTGACCCCCAAACAGAAGGCGCTGGGCGTCTTCGCCGGGGTCATCGGCTCGGTCGGCCAGGGCGTGGGGCTCGTGCTCTCCAGGTACGGGATGGTGTACGTCGTTCCCGACGACCCGCTCGACCCGCTCTCGGCGGCGCTGATGAGGATGCTTGCGGCCTCGGCCTTTTTCTTCGTCGCGGTGGTGCTCATGGGCCGGCTGGGCCGCATGGGGAAGGCCCTGGGCGACCGCAAGGGCATGGGCGCCACCTTCGCCGGGACGGTGGTGGGGCCCTTCCTGGGCGTGTGGGTCTCCATGGTGGCGGTGAGCCTCGCCGACGCCGGCGTGGCGGCGACGCTCATGTCCCTCATGCCGGTGTTCGTCATACCCGTGGTCTATGTCCTCTACCGCCAGAAGACGAGCTGGCGGGGGGTTCTGGGTGCGATAATCGCTTTCACGGGAGTGGCGATATTGATGCTGTTGTAGATGCGAGAGGGAAAAGGCAGCAAGGCAGCAAGGCAACAAGGCAGCAAGGGGAACGGAACGAACCGTTGTCCCCTTGCTGCCTTGTTGCCTTGCTGCCTTGCTGCCTTCCCTTGCTGCCCTTCTGCCTTTCTGCCTTGCTGCCTTCCCTTGCTGCCCTTCTGCCTTTCTGCCTTGCTGCCCCGTTTCCTTTATATATGCTATAACGTTTTCGTTCCCCGGGGTCCAACCATGCGCAAAGTCGCGTTAGTCGGCGCCGGCCTTTCGAGATGGGGCATCCGCAACGCCACCTGGCGGGAGATGGTCCAGGAGGCGGGCAAGATGCTCTTCGACACCACGCGCAACCTGGACAAGAAGGACATCGACAGCCTGATAGTGGGCGCCGCCCAGCCCGAGCGGTTCACCTTCCAGACCCACGTCGCCCCGATGGTCGCGGAGGCGCTCGGGGTCACCCCCACCAGGGTGATCATGCGCACCGAGCTGGCCTGCGCCTCAGGGCAGTGCGCCCTCCGGGTGGGCTACGCCTCCATCGCCGCCGGCCTCAGCGACCTCGTCCTGGTCGTCGGCGCCGAGAAGATGAACCTCCCCAACATGGCCGAGGCCCAGGCCTCCATGGCCTGCGTGCTCGACCGCGACTGGGAGGGCGTGCAGGGCTACAGCGCGCCCCCGTTCTTCGCGCTCGTGGCGCAGGCGCACATGCGCAAGCACGGCACCACGCGCGAGCAGCTCTCGATGGTCTCGCAGAAGAACCACCGCTTCTCGGCGACCAACCCCTACGCCCACTTCAGCAAGGAGTACTCCCTCGACGACATCTCCAACTCGCTCATGATCTCGCCCCCGCTGCGCCTGCTGGACTGCTCCGGCATCACCGACGGAGCCGCCGCCGCCCTCCTGGTCCCCGCCGAGGAGGCCAAGAAATACTGCGACACCCCGGCCCACATCATCGGCACGGGCCAGTGCGCCATGGGCAACCTCATCTACCGCCACAAGGACATGGCGACCTGGGAGCCCTGCCGGGCCGCGGCGAAGGAGGCCTACCGGTCCGCCGGCATAACGGCGAAGGACATCGACTTCGCCGAGACCCACGACTGCTTCACCATCTCCGAGATAATGGAGTACGAGGACCTGGGCTTCTGCAGGAAGGGCGAGGGCGGGAAGTTCGTCGAGGACGGCCAGTCCGACCTGGGCGGCAAGGTGCCCGTCAACACCCGGGGCGGCCTACTGGGCTGCGGCCACCCCCTGGGCGCGACCGGCATCGGCCAGGCCACCGAGGTGTTCTGGCAGTTCAACTCGCTCGTGCCGAAGAAGCGCCAGGTGCCTAGGGCGAACATCGCCCTGGCCCACAACCTCTCGGGCCTGGCCAATGTCCATTCGATACTCGTCTACGGGAGGGATGCCAGATGAAGATAGAGCTGCCGGTGGCGCTGGACTTCTACCCGCTCGAGGGCGACAGGCAGACCCGGATAAACGCCTTCTTCGAGAACCTCAAGCGGGGCCGCCTGACCACGACCAGGTGCAGGAGATGCCAGAAGGTCCACTGGCACCCGCGCGTGGTGTGCGACGGGTGCACGAGCGACGAGCTCGAGTGGATCGACCTGCCCAAGTTCGGCCGGCTCGCCGAGTTCACCGCGATGACCGTGGGCGCCCCGATGGGGTTCGAGCGCGACATCCCGTTCGTGATGGGCATGGTGGAGTTTTTGGGCCTGGACATCAAGGTCGCCTCCAGGATCGACGGCGTCCGCTTCGAGGACGCCTTCTTCGGCATGGACGTCGAGCTCAAGACCGTCTATCTGGAGGACGGGCGCATATTCTTCCGGTTCAAGCCGAGGAGCACCCCCGACGAGATCCTGGCCGGCATAAAGAAGGTGGTCGTGATAGGCGCCGGGAACATGGGCTCGGGCATCGCCCAGTCCTTCGCCCAGGCCGGGTACGAGGTCTCGCTTCTGGACATCGAGCAGAGGTTCGTCGACGCCGGGTTCGCCCGCATCCGCGGCCCGCTCGAAAAGCGCGTCGCCAAGGGCAAGATGCGCAAGGAGGACCTGGACGCCCTCATGGCCCGGATAAAGGGCTTCACGGCGATGAAGGACGCTGTCGAGGGCGCGGGGCTGGTAATAGAGGCCGTCTTCGAGGACCTGGCGGTCAAAAACAAGCTCTTCGCCGAGCTGGACGCCCTGTGCGCCCCCGGCACCATATTGGCCTCCAACACCTCCTCTCTGAGCATAACCGAGATGGCCAAGGTCACCGGCCGCCCGGAGCGGTTCGTCGGAATGCACTACTTCTACCCGGCCGCGGTGAACCAGCTCCTGGAGGTCGTCGCCGGCGAGAGGACCGCTCCGGAGGTGGTCCGGGCGATGCTGGAGCTGGGCCGCAACACCGGCAAGATCCCCATAGAGGTCGCGGACGCCCCCGGCTTCGCGGTGAACCGCTTCTTCGTCCCCTGGCTCAACGAGGCCTGCCGGATGGTGGAGGAGGGGCTGGCCAATCCGATCACCGTGGACGAGGCGGCCAAGGACGCCTTCAAGATCGGCATGGGGCCGTTCGAGCTCATGAACGCCACCGGCGTGCCGATCGCCTTCCACGCCGAGTCCTCGCTCGCGAAGGGGCTGGGCAGGTTCTACGAGCCGGCCGGGCTCCTCAAGACACAGGCCGGGCTCAACAGGCCCTGGGAGATCAAGGGCGAGGTGGACCGGTCCAAGTTCGAGCCCATCCGGGACCGGCTCTTCGCCGTCACCTGGGGAATAGCCGTCAAGCTGGTGGAGGAGAAGGTCTCGTCCATCGAGGACACCGACACCGGGGCCACCACGGGCCTGCGCTGGAGGGCCGGGCCGTTCGCGATGATGAACGCCTTCGGCGCCAGGAAATCGGCGGCGCTCCTGCAGAAGTTCGCAAAGGAGTCCAAGCACGACTTCCCTCTCCCGGCCATGAAGGACCTCAGGGCCGGAAAGCCCTGGGCGGCAAGGACCGTCAAGCTCGTCCGCGACGGCCCGGTCGCCACGCTGATTATGAACCGCCCGGACCAGATGAACGCCCTGAGCGGCGCGGTGTTCGACGACCTGGACGACCTGCTCTCCGAGCTCGAGAAGGACAGCTCGACGCGAGCGGTCATCGTGACGGGCGAGGGGCGGGCCTTCATCGCCGGCGCCGACATAAAGGAGATGGCCGGGAAGGACCCGGCCCAGATGAGGCAGTTCACGGCGCATGGCCAGAAGGTGCTGCGCCGGCTGGAGAGGCTCGACAAACCCGTGATAGCGGCCCTCAACGGCTTCGCGCTGGGCGGCGGCCTGGAGCTCGCGCTGGCCTGCGACATCCGGATAGCTTCCGAGCGAGCCCGCTTCGGATTGCCCGAGGTCAAGCTGGGCATATTCCCGGGCCTGGGCGGCACCCAGAGGCTGACCCGCCTCGTCGGCAAGGGCCCGGCCTGCGAGCTGGTCTTCTGCGGCGACATCATCGACCCGGCGACGGCTCTGAGGCTGGGCCTGGTGGACCGGGTGGTGTGCCCCGACCGTCTCATGCCCGAAGCGCGCGAGATGGCCCGCCGCATCTCCCAGAACGCCCCCATCGCGGTCTCGCTGGCCAAGTCGTCGATAAACAAGGCCCTCGAGACCGATCTGGACGCCGGGCTGAGATACGAGCTGGACACCGTGATGAAGTGCATGGCCACCAGGGACAAGAAGGAGGGCATGCAGGCTTTCATCGAGAAGCGGAGGCCGGAATTCCTGGGCGAGTAGCAATCCTTATAAAACCCTACACTATCCTGCCCTTCACAGGACGGGGCTGTGGGGTAGCTTGGTATCCTACATGCTTGGGGAACCAGCCGCCCTCTGGCGGTGAATCCACAATGCATGCGACCGGCGTTCAAATCGCCGCAGCCCCAATCCCGGGGCGGGTCGCATGAAGCAGAGGATTCGAAGGCTCTTCTCTCGTTCGCCGGACCTCGACTGCGCCGTCTTCCTCAACGCCGTGGAGCCGCACCTGGACATGGCCTTCTTCTACGTCACGGGCCTCTCGAACGGGCTCTTCGAGGGGGGCGGGGCGGTGATCACGCCCGACGGGGGGCTGGACATCGTCTCGAGCAAGCTCGAGGAGGAGAGCGGCAAGAGGAGCAGGGCCCCGCTCCACATCTTCCGCAAGGTCGCCGAGGCCGATGCCCATTTCACAGCCCTGCTCGCCGGCAGACGGAAGATAGGCATCAACGCCGAGGAGCTCACCCATGCCGGCCATCAACGCATCAAGCGCTGCGCTCCGGGAGCGACCCTCGTCGACATATCGCAACAGGTCAGGGAGGCCCGGGCCGTCAAGGACGCATCGGAGATCGCGGCGCTGGGGCGCGCCTGCGCCATCGCCTCGGAGGTCGCCCGCGAGATCCCGGCAAAGGTCAAGACAGGAATGAAGGAGTACGAGCTGGCGGCCGAGATGGCCTGCCTGCTCCAGAGGAAGGGCGCCGAGAGGCCCAACTTCACGATAGTCCAGTTCGGCCCCAACAGCGCCGAGCCGCACTACCTGGGCGGCGACGCCGTCCTGAGGAAGGGCCAGTTCGTCCTCCTCGACTTCGGGTGCGTCGTCCGCAAGTACAATTCGGACATCACCCGCACCTTCATCGTCGGGAAGGCCGATGCGGAGCAGAAGCGGATGCATGCGGCCGTTGCAGGGGCGCAGCAGGCCGCCCTCGACCTGATAAGGGCCGGCCGGGACGCTAGCGAGGTCCACTCGGCCGTGGTCGCCTCCGTAGCACGGTCGGGCTTCGAGGGCCGGATGACCCACTGGACCGGCCACAGCCTCGGGCTGGCGACGCACGACGGGATGAGGTTCGCCGACTACCCCCTTAGGCTCGAAAGGAACATGGTGTTCACGGTCGAGCCCGGGGTCTATATCCCGGGGCTCGGCGGCGTTCGCATCGAGGACGATGTCGTGGTCACCGCCGGGCGCCCGAGGCTCCTCACCGACGCGCCCCGCGAGCTCATCGAGCTGTGAATGCCGGGCTATTCCTTGTGCCCGAGCTTCGTGCAAAGGGCCCGGTGGATGACCAGCGGTATCCCGTACTGCCGGCGCAGGGTCTCGAGGACAGCCGCCTCGGAGGGGTCTATCCTCCCGTCCGAGAGCGTCGCCCCGAGCACGTGGGAATACTGCTTGACCGCATCCTTCTCCAGGACGCCCAGCTCCTCCAGCACGGAGAGGTGCTCCCCGGGCGTGATGCCCAGGCTCGACTGGAGGGCCTCGAGCAGCGTCGCCTCGCTGTCGTCGATGCGGCCGTCGAGGAACGCGGCCTCCATCGATTTGCGGTAGACCTCGAGGTCCTGGCCGCCGCTCCCGATGCCCGTCCGGTGGACGACCGAGTCCTTCACTGTCACCTTGTCGCCGGTCTGCCCGCCGGCGTGGACGATGTACTTCCCGTCGTCTTTCATCCCGCCGGTCCGTATGTCGGCCCGGTTGACGACGCTGTCCTTGATCTCCACCTTCCCGCCGGCGACAAAGTCCCCCTGGACCACTATCATGTCGCGGATGTGCGGGATGTGGACGGGCACCGCCGCCTCTATCCAGCCCATGAGCGTGCCGAGGTCCTGGCGGAAGGACAGGTATCCCTGGAGCTGCTCGGCCGGAAGGTACATCGCCGACATCTTCATCTGCTCGGCCACCTCCGTCGGCCCGGGCACGGCCCGTGCGGTGAGCCGGCTCCTTCTCGTTCGTGAGGTACATCGCGGGCGTGAGCAGGGACGGGTCCTTGAGCATCTGGAAGAGCTCCCGCGAACCGGCGTTGTACACCCTCTCGATCTGGTCCACGCGGCCCAGGTTGACCTCCTGGACTACGAGGTTCTTGAGGTACGTCCAGAGCGTGGTCGCCTCGTGCCGGCCGTCCCCTCCGCCCTCTATCGGGGTCCCGGGCGGCGCCTCCGTCCGGGTGAGCTTCCCGTCCAGGGAGGCGACTGTCCCCTTCCCCCTGGGCGCCAGACGGATCCCGATATGGTATACCTTGAGCAGCTTTCCGGGGAAGAACTGCCTGTACTCGTAGATCATCGAACCCGGGCCGCTTTCGAGGATGCGGCACTCGAGCACCTGGACGTTGTCGTCCTCGCCGGCGCTGATGGTGAATGCGGACGCCTTGCCCCTGAGGATCTCCAAGACCCGCCCGGGCGGGACCCCCTCTATCTCCTCCTTCTTCCCCGTCATCTCAGAGCCTCCCCGTAGGCTTCCAGGATCCTGTCTGCGACCTTGGGCCAGGTGTGCCGCTCCAGTGCCAGCCGGCGGCCCTCCTCGCCCATCCGCCTCATCCTGCTCCCGTCCTGCAGGAGCTCGGCCACCGCGCGCGAGATCGCCCCCGGGTCCCCGTAAGGGACGAGCAGCCCGGTCCTTCCGTGCTCCACCACCTCCGGGACGCCTCCCACGGCCGCCGCCACCACCGGCCGCCGGCACATCGCCGCCTCCAGGAGGACTATCCCGAAGGCCTCCCACTGGCTGGGGAGGACGAGCAGCTCGCAGCCGGCGAGCGCCGACCGGTAGAGGGAGCGGTCGGGCAGGAAGTCGATGAAGCGGACCCGCTCCCCGAAGCCGCCCCGGCGGGCCGCCTCCGCGAGCGCCGCCTTCATGCCCCAGTCCTTGCCGAGCACGACCAGCGTCCCGTCGAAGCCCCCCGCTATCGACGGCATGGCGGCGAAGAGGTGCTCCAGGCCCTTGTTGGAGGCGAGCCTCCCGGAGTACAGTATGTACCTCCCCTCAATACCTGCATGTTCGCGAAAGCCCTCCGCAGAGGGCCCCGGCTCCCACTCGGCGGGGTCGATGCCGTTCCCCACCGTCCTGCACTTTGCGGCGGGGGCGAAGTGGGATATGTAGCCCTTCTCCAGCTCCGTGACCGTGAGCACCCGGCGCGCCGGGCCGTAGACGGCCGCGGCCGAGTAGAGGTCGTAGAGCTTGAGCAACAGGCGGGTGCGGGCCGTCTCCTTCTCCTCGGCCGGATGGTAGTGGGGCGTTATCACGAGCGGCCGGTCACGGGCGCGCGCCGCCGTGGCGGCCGCCTCCAGCTGGAAGTAGCGGTGCGAGTGGGCGTGGTACAGGTCGCAGCGCTCCTCCAGCAGGCCCGAGACCATGCCCGGGATGACGAGCATGCTCCAGCGGTCAGAGACCGGTCTCATGTACGCCTTGTGCCGCTTGACGCTTATCCCGTCGATCGTTTCGCTGTCGGGCCGGTCGCCCCGCTTCCACGGCGTCTCCGTGAACATGTCCGAGGCGTGCACGACCACTTCGTGGCCGCGCCGGACGAGCTCCCTCGATATCTGCAACACGTGGTCCTCGGCGCCGCCGGGCGCGCCGAAGCGGAAGCAGGCCTGGGAGACCCTCATCGATCGCGCCCCCTCTCCGTCACGGCCGGCCCCCCGCCAGCCGCCCGTAGTTGCGCCTCAGCGCCGAGAGCGCCTCGGCCCTCTCCGGGCCGGAGGCGAAGGACTGCGCCACGCGGCACAGCATGACCAGAAGCCGCGCCTTGAGCCTCAGACCCAGAGGGACCGGCATGTAACCCCCGACTCAGCCTCCGAGCAGCCTCCGCAGCACCCCGGCCGCCTTCCCGACCGCCTCCGCGACCTTCTCGGGCGGCACCCCGCCGATCTGGGCGAACCGGCCCTTGCCGCCGCCCGACCCGCCGACCGCGCCCGCTATCGCCCGTGCGGCCTCTCCGATGTCCGCCTTCACGTCCTTGCCGAACGAGAGCATGAGCCCCCCGGAAACGGCGCTCCCCACGAGGCAGACCGTCGCCGGCTCCGACGAGAGGGTGGCCGACACCTGCCGGGCGAGCTCGGCGTCTATTTCCTCGGCGGCGGCCACCAGGGCGTAGCCGGCCACCCGCTCCGCTCCGGCGCGCAGGCGGCCGGAAAGCTCCCGGGCGGCGCGCTCGCGCAGGGCCGCCACCTCCTTCTTGAGACCCTTCCACTCCTCGAAGAACCGCCGGACGGTCCTGGGCAGCTGGTCGGGCTGGACGCTGAGCTCGGAGGCGCTCTCCAGGAGCTGGCGCTCGAGCCTTTGTATGGTAGCCAGCGCGGCGACCGAGGCGGAGTACTCCAGCCTGACCACGCCGTCCTGGATGCGCTCGGCGCGCGTGATCTTGATGAGCCCGGCCTCGCCGGAGGTCCTCGTGTGGGTGCCGCCGCAGGCCTCGGAGTCGAAGTCGCCGACGCGGACCACCCGTATCACCGGCCCGGCGGGCGCGCCGCCCTGGTAGAGCGACATGCCGTAGCGCCTCTCGGCCTCCTCGCGCGGGAGGCTTGCGTACTCGACCGGCAGGTTGGCCGCGACTATCTCGTTGGCGACCTTCTCTATCTCGTGCACCTGCTCCAGCGTGACCTTGTCGTAGTGCGAGATGTCCACGTGCGCCCCGGTCTCGCTCTTCTCGGCCCCGGCCTGCCAGACATGGGGCCCGAGAACCTTGCGGGCCGAGCCGATTATGATGTGGGTGGCGGTGTGGTGGCGGCTCAGGGCCATCCTCCGGCGCCAGTCCACGACCCCCTTCACGACCTGCCCCCTCGCCGCGCCCAGGGGCCCTTCCAGCGTGTGCAGGATCGTCCGGTCCGATTTCTGGACGCCGATGACCTTCACCCGCTTCCCGCCGGCCTCCAGCCAGCCGCGGTCGGAGTGCTGGCCGCCGCCCTCCGGGTAGAATGCGGTCCTGTCCAGGATGACCTGTTCCCGGCCTTTCTCATCCGTTCGGACCAGGACCACGCGACATTCGAACTCCCTGCAGCCCGGCTCCGAATAGTACACCGTCTCGCTGGCGTTGAGCCCGGGCGGAAGCTCGACCGCCTTCCCGGCCTCCCGCTTCTCGCCGGCATGCCTCGACGCCACCAGGGCCGTGAAGGCGTCGGGGACCTCGACGGCGATGCCCTCCCGGGCCGCCACCGCCTGGACCATCGCCGGGTGTATCCCGTGCGAATCGTAAAGCTCGATCAGCTTCTCCACGCTTATTCCCCGGCCCCCGGCCCCCTGTTCCTGCAACAGCCGGCGGACCATCCGGCCCCCTTTCTCCACGGTCTCGCGGTAGCGCTTCGCCTCCAGGTCCAGCATGGTGCGCAGCACCTCCTCGGACTCCCCCAGCCTCAGTATGTCGGCCGTGGTCGACTTGTGAAGGAGCACGAGGTCGGCAAGGGGCGTCTCCATCCCGAGCTCGTCCATGAGCCTGAGCGCCTTCCGGATTATCAGGCGCGCGAGGTACCCGGCCTTGACGTTGGAGGGCACGATGCCGTCGGCGAGCATGAGCAGCACGCACCGGGCGTGGTCCGCTATCGTGAACACGTTCTCGACCGGCACCATGAGCGCCATCAGCTCGTCGAGGCCCAGCTTGATGCCCTTCTCCGAGAGCCGGGCCGCCAGGCCCTTGCGCTGCTCGAGCAGCTTCGAGGTCGTCGAGACGCTCATCATGCCCGCCAGGCGGGCGCTCTCGGCGAACACCTCGGGGTGCGCCCCCCTGTCGGGCGGCTCGACCCCTGCCAGCTCGAAAAAGCGCCTGAGCGTTCCGGGATAGATGGCGTCGTATATGGTGGGCGTGCCCTGCGAGACCCACACGAACCGCTCCAGGCCGTAGCCCGTGTCGACCACGCTCAGGGGCATCGGGCCGTAACGGTCGCCTCCGAGCTCCACCGGCCCCTTCGGGTCCGCCCAGAGGTCCATGAACACGAGCGTGGCGAGCTCCAGGCCGGCGACCATGACCTCGAGGGCCATGCCGGCGTTCCCGCCGCCCATCCAGGGGTTCTCCTTGTATACGATCTCCTTTTCGGGCACCCCCAGGTCCTTCACGAGCAGATCATGACAGTACCGGGCGCACTCCTCCTTCCAGTATATCATGCCGTCTTTCTCGTTCGGCCGGTTGAAGGCGTGGTGGGCCATCATCTCAAAGTTGGAAAGATGCCGGCCGCTCCTCCCAACACTGTCCAAATCGGTCAGCCTTATGCATGGTTGAGATATGGTCAAGGGGTTCGCGGGCGGCGGCACCTCGCCGGACGTAACATGCGGTTGGAAGTCGTAGATGGAGGCATTCACTAGGAACACGTCGTCCCGCCATCTCGCGATCACCGGGAGCCTTCCGACGCGCGTATGCCCGTTCCTCTCGAAGAACAGGAGGTACCGCTCGCGCATCTCCCCGACGCCGTACTTGCGCGGCATCTTGGGCGCGCCGATGAACGAGTATTCGACGCAGGGGGTGTCGCCGCACCGGTCATGGATGCCCTTGATGCCCCAGTACCAACTGTTGCAGGTGGGGCATTGCATCCGCTCGTAGTTCCGCTCGCGGAAGAACTTCAGGTCCACGCTCATGTCGTGGCCGGGCATGACGGGAGGAAATAGGCGGAAGGCTATATAAAAGGGTTATTAAGGCAGCAAGGCAGCAAGGGAGCAAGGCAGCAAGGGAGCAAGGCAGCAAGGGAAGGCAGCATGGCAGGAAGGCAGAAAGGCAGCAAGGGAGGCAGCACCGTAGAAGACCGCTGCGGCGGTCTTCTCGGCCTAGGCGAGCGAAGCTCGCCTGCGGAGGCAGCAAGGGAAGGCAGCATGGCAGGAAGGCAGAAAGGCAGCAAGGGAAGGCAGCAAGGCAGCAAGGGAGCAAGGCAGCAAGGGAAGGCAGCATGGCAGGAAGGCAGAAAGGCAGCAAGGGAGGCAGCACCGTAGAAGACCGCTGCGGCGGTCTTCTCGGCCTAGGCGAGCGAAGCTCG
>Ga0194113_10000428_pt1 | contig 54592 bp, 46 predicted proteins | sample TA2MahC200mmetaG_FD_146193 | JGI IMG/M metagenome (GOLD analysis project Ga0194113, IMG submission 146193) | Freshwater microbial communities from Lake Tanganyika, Tanzania - TA2015017 Mahale Deep Cast 200m | ecosystem: Environmental > Aquatic > Freshwater > Lake | place: Tanzania: Lake...
CTACCATCTCAAAGCCCTCTGCGAAGCGGTAGTACAATGGTTAGAGAAATTACCCTTGGCGCAATTTTGCTCTTTAATGGGGATAGACGATTCCCAACTTGATTTTGTATAAAACCAAATTCATAGTTACTTACACCTCCTTCCGTTTTTGCTTTTCCTTCTTCGCCCAACATTTCTGGGCGATGCTTTGTGCGAAACATTTAGACGAGTAAAGTGAGATGAAAAGCCCGTATTAAGCGAAATATAACAGAATATTTTAAGGTTTTGAATCTACCGACTGTTGGAAATTATAAGCTCTAATATAAGAGGCATCTTAATGCATTCCTTAATTTCAAAACTATTCCTGTTTATTCTTCTGAGTGAACTGCTTTCATAAGCGCTATTTCGCAAGACTTTGACAACAATTCAACTTCAGAACGCATTTTGGGGGGCATTTCAGGTCGAGCTAGTGCACTGTGAAATAAGTGATGCCCCCTTCGTAGTAGCGACTTCAGTCGCTTTGGTAGTTGCCGGAACAACGACTGTTTACTACAACTACTCAAAACAAATTTCACAATGCACTAGAGCTTGTCTAAAGTCCTAACAAAGCTTTATCATATCTTTCTGCGTTTTGATAGCATGATGCGGCGCTGACAAGGCTGATATAAACATCTTCATGATGTCCTTCTGATTCTAACCGCATAGCAGCCTCTTGTTCAAATTCCGCCGCTTGTTCAAAAAGCTGTTTTGCTTTTTCCGAACCATTGTTATCAATCCTGGACATTGCCGCTCGTGCATTCAAAATATTGCTTGACGCTTTGCCAAGCAATTGTTGTAACTCTTTGCTATATGATTCATGCGTTCTTTTCATTATCAACCAGCCTCCTGATGATGAAAAGAGAATATAATCCGCTTAGTTTCAAAATTAGCTTGACGCCTATGAGGCGGACCGTTCCATGACTTCAACAGGTTTTGTCGACTTCCGCACCTTATCTACTGGAGCAAGGGTTCTATCGCACAGCCTATATGTTATGTCACCATCGCTCCAGATTTGCACATCATGGATTTTGATATGTTGCGAGCCATCCGAGGTACACAAGTGTAACCCCAGTGCAGCAATTTCAGTGTCAAGTTCATCGACTACACTGAGGGCTTGAAGGTTAGCCGCCTCCTCGAAATCCTGAAAGAGGCGATTCACGGCAGAAAAATCGGAACCAGGGACAAACTTGCCGAAGATTAAATTATCTTCATTGCGTTCAATCGTAATTTTGCCAATCTGCCGCTGTTGGGCGTCGATTAGGTAAACCCTTTGTTCGGCATACAGTTTCATAATTAGCACCCCCTCGTGTCTCGAAAAGTTTGCGCCAACCTTTCCAGATTCGCATCCGTGAAACCTGCCACGCCATCGGGATGAATCAGGCGAGCATGGTTAGGAAAACGAGTCGTGGGATTGGGCACAATTTCAAACCCCACCTGCCGCAACGCTGCCGCTGTGGTAGTTCCAACCGTATGGGCGGTTCGACGCCACTTTTGAGCTCTTGGGAAGGCTTGTCTCATCTGGGTAACTGCTTCTTGAGGTGTGCCACCCAAGAGGACAGAAATACCCGGCGGCGTCAATTTCTCATCCAGTGTCGATAGTCGCAGGTTAGCCATGTTTCCACCGCCAACCCGGTGAACCACCGTTTCAGGTGCAATATCTTCGGACCTTCCAATTGCCACTTCAGACCTCATTTTCATGGAATGGAGAACACATTACCATTCAAACACAGAGAAAACCAAATCAACCCGTCAGTCAACTGCAGCGGCTTGTTAGGCGCCTGTGGGTTCCTCATCAGGGGACAACTCATCCTCTACCTTCTCGAATATCTTTGAGTGGAATCCAAGGCCATATTCTTTCTCTAACATTATGTTGAGAAGCCCTGTGTGAGTAAAAAACACATCGGTTTCATCGTCGTTAGCGTCGCCCGATTTCTTCTGACGTCCGCCAACAATCTTCTGATATTCTTCGATAGCTTCACCGAGCCGCCGAGAAATAAGTTCCTCAATCTCTTTGGCACGGGTGATGCCGAGCTTGCTAAGTTCCCATACAAGCATCGAATATGGTTCATACCCATTCTTGTTCTTCCTCGGCAGGCGATCATCGAGTATCGCCTCCAAGACATCGGAGTTCAGGCGCCTATCGCCCCCACCAACTTGAATCTTAGAGCGATAATCTTCGCGCTCAGTAAGCAGTCGGTCGTATTCTGTGTCTATCAGTTCCAGCAATGACGCGGACCCCTACGAGATCGCTAAGATCAGATAGTGAAGCCCCAGAGAACCGGATGCGGGGACCGATGCTACCCGGAATGCAAAATTTAATACTGAAAATTACCTAAGAAATTTTTCCGTATATTCCTGTTGAAACAGCCTCTAAAATCTAATATTTTCTATAATCGCCGATGCAAACTCCGATGTCTTCAATTTTGTCGCGCCTTCCATCAAGCGTTCCAGGTCATAGGTCACTTGTTTCTGCATAATTGTTTCACCGAGGGCTTTTTGGACCAAATCGGCGGCTTCTTGCCATCCTAAATATTCCAACATCATCACCGCGGAGAGAATAAGCGAACCGGGATTTGCCATATCCTGGTCAGCGTATTTCGGCGCGGTTCCGTGTGTCGCTTCAAAGATTGCCGCATAGTCGCCGATGTTGGCTCCTGGCGCCATGCCGATGCCGCCGACGCAAGCCGCGCAGGCGTCGCTAAGATAATCTCCGTTCAGGTTCGGTGTGGCGATAATATCATATTCATCGGCGCGGAGCAAGATTTGCTGAAACATGCTGTCAGCAATTCTGTCATTTATTAGAATTTTGCCTGCCTGTGCAGGCACTGTAGACAGGCCTTCTGGCATACTATTGTTGTATTTTGTTTGTAATTCTTCTTCAGTAATGATGTGGTCGGCAAATTCCTCTTTTGCGACCTGATAACCCCAATCTCGAAACGCGCCTTCGGTGAATTTCATGATATTGCCTTTATGAACGAGCGTGACGCTTCTACGTTTATTTTCGATGGCGTATTTAACCGCCCTCCGAACGAGTCGTTTGGTGTTTTTTATGCTAATGGGTTTGACACCGATACCCGAATCTTTTGGAACGTTTAAACCGAAGGTTTGGTTGAGAAAATTGATAACTTTCTTCACTTCTGTCGTTCCTTGCGCCCATTCAATTCCTGCGTAAACATCTTCGGTGTTTTCACGGAAAATGACGACATCCATCTTTTCTGGATGCTTCATCGGACTGGGTACGCCTTGTATGTATTTAACCGGTCGTACACAGGCGTACAAGTCAAGTTCTTGTCTTAGGGTGACATTCAGGCTTCTGTAGCCGCCGCCGATGGGAGTTGTCAATGGTCCCTTGAGTGATACAATGAAATGCCTGATAGCCTTCAAAGTATCCTCCGGCAGCCATTCGCCGTATGTTTCGTAAGCCTTTTCGCCCGCATAGACATCGAACCAGACTAGTTTTCTTTTGCCATCGTAGGCTTTTCTGACAGCAGCATCTACCACCCGGCGCGTGGCTTTCATAATATCTCTTCCGATACCATCGCCTTCGATGACGGGGATTATTGGGTTGTCCGGTACTGAAATGCCAGAATCTGTTAATTTTATCTCTTTCCCTTCAGTGGGGGGCTTAATTTTATCAAAATTTATCATTTTGGGCTATTATTCCTTTAGTATGCAATAGTTGTCATAATTCTATTCATCTCTCACACAATCTGTTCACTTCGCTCAACGGTTATTTCTTGAACTGCTTTGCTTCATTAGCGTTCCGATCTCGGGACCTCTGAGCAAACTGCCTATTCACGGACATAAGCATAAGTTTCATTAAATTCTTCTTTGGTGACCGGCATAACCAAAGTGATTTTAGAATAAATCGGATCGTCATATAATGATTCTTTCATGGCCTGTTCAACAATTTTGTGCCGCTTCATGAGCGAATACTTTTCAAAAGCATCTGAGACAATAAAAACGTGTAAGTAATCTGCGACATGGCTTGGCCGAACAAAAACTTCGGGTTCAAAGCTGTCCTTTAGCCCTTCTAAAATGGCTTGTTTTATTTTGGCAATAGACTGATGTTTATCCATTATATTTCTCATCGTGAAATGCCTGAAGGGATTGGGCATGCCATTCCTCATATTCTGCTTTTGTGAGCGGAATCACGGAGATAATAGTCGGATATATGGCATCTCCTACCAAAGCTTTATAAAGAACTTCCCCAACCATTTCCATCCGCTGCATATCATGGTATTTTTCAAAAGCATCGGAAATGACGCGGATATACAAATAACCATTATTCAGGTTGCGCTCAATTATTACTTCCGGCGCAAACTCCTTCAGACCCTCCAAAAGCACTTTTTTTATCTTGGCGATGTCTCGCTTTCCAGCCATTGTTTAACCTCCTTTACATACTGCAGAAACTTTCGAGCATATTGTGCATTCAATGCTTTTGTTTGATAGCGCAGTTCAACCGTCCAATCTCGAAGGATACAAAATTTCATGACGAGATTATCGGGCAAAGTTAGCCCCGTTGCGCCAAGCAATTCATCAAGCACATGCGTTTTGTAATCTTCTGGCAAGGTTGGCAAATTTTTTAACGCGCAAATCGCCGACTTCAAAGCGCATTCCACCGTATATCCTCCAAGATACACAGCGCCATTATAGCGTCGCTTCCGGCTTGCTATCAAAACCTGGGCATCTTCCAACCTTTGATCAGCAAGGTGTCTCCATTGGGTTGCAGTTCCCAAGCCTCGTAATGCTGGAGAAGACATTTCGGGGAAGCGTACTTCTATACTCTGGCCCACTCGCAAACGCAAGGTTTGAACAACGTTGTCTGGAATCGTAATTGAAAATCCTGGTTCAACCCGTAGTCCTGGCATATTTTCAGGGAGAAAGGTGGACAGATTTTGCCCCCTTGCCCTCTAACCCTCTTGCCTCCTCTCTACTGATGTTCATTTTCGATCTCGTCCAACAACTTCACCAATTCCTCAAATCTTATATCTAAGCCCAAAATGCCGATGATTTCCTCGGATAGGTCGCGGATGGGGGCTGAAACAGTTATGCACAATTGTTCGGTAACTTTGGAGATATAAAAACTGGTAACGTGTGGTTTACCATCTTTCAATGGCTCAATAAACCATACCCTATCTGAGAAATCCTGGTCGATATCGAAGGTTTCATATTTTGCTCTATCAACAATTTGGGTGATGTTCCTGGTTATTTGTCTACCTTCTAAATTAGTGATATAAGCAAATTGAATGAATGATTCATCATTAACGAGTTCTTGCAAGATTGGCTCTTGACGCGAACTATCCATTGATTTCATATCCAGCGAATCTATTATACTTTCAATCAACTCTATTGCTTTGGCTCCTGCTTTCTGTTTGAGCATGTCAAGAATAGATTGGGGCATGAATACATCTGGCAAATGTTTCCTGCCCTGTCTCTCCATCTCTTCTGACGAAATAACCGTTGTTCTGCCTTCGTCATACTGTTGTTGAACCCATCTATGAATTTTCAGAACGCCCGGATGCCGTTTATCCACCATAGCGTCGCCTTTTAATCCTAAGTGACTGTTAATCCAATGCGCAATTCCAGCCAAACCGGATTTATCCGTCACAGCAACTTCAGGCGGTCGATTTAAAATTTTGGTGGTGTTGAAAATGTTGTATATCTCCTCGTCTTTTAAACCCCCATCGGCATGGATTCCCGCTCTCGTCGTATTAAATTCGGAACCTACGAAAGGATAGTTTGTCGCAATGTGTGCTTTGATTTCAGCTCTGAAATAGTTGGCTATTTCAGTGATGATAGTTGTGTCTATTCCATCTGTATCGCCTCTTAAACTGATATATTCTATAATTAAACCCTCGATAGGCGGATTGCCCGTTCTTTCGCCGAAACCCAACAAGGTGCCATTTGCACCAGAACAGCCATATAACCATGCTGTCGCGGCATTGATGTGCACTTTATGAAAATCATTATGTCCGTGCCATTCCAACCGCTCTGACGGAACACCACCTTCATGGATTAATCCCCATATCAGTTTTGGGATACTTCTGGGCAAAGCAACGCCCGGATAAGTAACGCCGTAGCCAAGGGTATCACATGCCCGTATTTTTATCGGAACACCACTCTCATCGGAAAGATTCATAAGCTCTTGAACTAACGGAATAACAAATCCATAAAAATCAGCTCTGGTGATATCTTCGAGATGGCATCTCGGTATAATTTCAGCATCAATTGCCGCCGCAGCCATGTCAAGATACCAGTCAAACGTTTCTTTTCTTGTCTTATTCAATTTGAGAAATAGGTGATAATCTGAGACAGACATCAGTATGCCAGTTTCTTTCAGCCCTAGCTCTTTTACCAAACGAAGTTCTGCTTTATTCGTTCTTATCCACGCGGTAACTTGTGGAAATTGATAGTCACGCTCTAAGCATTTTCCTACTGCTTCCTTGTCTTTTTTACTATAAAGAAAAAACTCGCTTTGTCTGATAACTCCATTAGGACCTCCCAATTCATGAAGAAAGTCAAATAAATCCACGATTTGGTCAACGGTATATGGTGGACGCGCTTGCTGGCCATCTCGGAAGGTAGTGTCAGTGATGAATATATTTGCTGCAGGTTCAAGCGGAACCATCTTGTAGTCAAAGGTGATTCTGGGAATTTCATTGTAAGGAAAAATATCACGAAATAAATTAGGTTCTTTTACATCCTGTAACTGATATTTTACTGGAATTTCATTTAATATGCTTTTTTTAAACATCTTGACTTTTTCAATAGCTCCTTTGATTTGATTTTAATTTTTAAAAATTCCTTAGTGTTTCTTTTGATCAAACTTTTCTTTTTAAAAGAAAAGTTTGGATGGCAAGACGGCAAGATGGCAAAATGGCAATTGCTCTTTAGCCCTCTTGCCCTCTTGCCCCTTTGCCTTTTTCATCCCGCCGCTTTCTTAGTGCGATGCAATAATTCTTGAAGCACCGCAAATTGAGGAGATTTCTGCACTAATGGCGGACAAGGGCAATTCCCCAAATTGAGATTATATCCGCAGTGTGGACACAAGCCCTGGCAATCCTCTGAACAAACCGGCCAGAGTGGAATTTCAACCACCATAGCCTGGTAAATATCTTCGGTGATATCGATATACTCGCCGGTGTAGTATCTTACGCCTAAATCTTCATCAAGCCAACCCTCTTTTTCAGGGTCAGATGTCAGGCGATATTGCATCTCGAAATTGGCATTCAAAGCTGTTTCAAATATTTCCAGGCATCTGCCACACTCAATTTCTATCTCCGTTTTAAGTTGCACGGTGACATAAACTTGAGTGTTTTGCCTGAAGAGTTTTATTACTCCATTGATAGGATGAATAAAGTTTACATCTTCCACCTCCAAAGAAAGGTCTTTTGCATTGCAGGCAATTTGATGAATTACGTTTTCTCTATTCTCAATATCCTTTACTTTGAATTGTAAGTTATTCATCTTAAATTCTCCCTGGTTCAAATTTGTTATGAATTACTTTCATGGCGCGTTCCGTCTCCAACATTTCATCATAAGAAATAACATTTAGTTCCTCGCGTGTGGACGCATGCGGATAATAGGTAGCTGAAGTCGCCAGACTTCAGGTTTTATCCGCGTCCGTCAATTAATCTGTGGTATCTTGTCTCTTAATAAACCACTCCATCAACCGAAATCCCTTGTCAAAATGCAGAGAACTTTTCGCCGCCACAGCTTCAGAATATTCTGTAAATCCATTGGGATAAATCTCTGTCCCATAAGCGACAAAAGGCACTTGTCCATGGATATGTTTTCGCAATGGAATTGGAGTTAGATGGTCAGGCAACGTTAACATCCTGTATTCACGGAAATTTTCAATTTCACAAAGAATAGTTCCTATCACTTTACTATCAAGTGCTTCAATCGCTTCAATTTTTCCGTCTATATCTCCAGCATGACTTGTTTCGTCAGGAGCTTCAACATGGATAAGTACGAAATCATGGTCTTTCAACGCTCCCAGCGCATATAGCGCTTTCCCTTTGTAATTCGTATCCAGATATCCTGTCGCGCCGGGCACCTTGATGATGTCCAGTCCCGCGTAATATCCAATTCCACGCAATAAATCGACGGCGGAAATTACCGCGCCTTTGACGCCATATTTTTCCGCGTATTTCGGCATTGATGGCGGTTTACCCTGTCCCCAGAGCCAGATGCTATTCGCCGGGAGTTTTCCCAGAGAGATACGTTTTTGATTGACCGGATGAGCGGAGAGCACATCCTTTGATCTTTCCATAAGTTTTCTTATAACTTCCTGTTCTCTTGCCCCTTTGCCTTCTTGCCCTCTTGCCTCCTCAGGCAGATATTGAGCGTATTTTTCACCAATTATATCATGCGGACGTGTACATTGCAATGTTTCTGAGCCGCCCGTATGCACCATAAGATGCCGATAGCTGACCCCTGGGTAAAACACAATACTATCTGTGCTTAACTCATTATTAAGCGCGATAATTAATTCTTCCGCTTCTTCTGAGCTGATATGACCGGCGCAATAATCCTTTAAAATATCTCCCTCCAAAGTTACTAAATTACAACGATATGCGACATCGGCTTTCTTTAATTTTATTCCCAATCCAGCGGCTTCAAGCGCGCCACGCCCCATCGGATAAAGTACGGGGTCATAACCAAGCACGGAAAGAATGCCCACATCACTGCCCGGAGATAGGTCTTCAGGGATTATTATGGCTGTCCCAATCACGCCTTGTTTGACCATAAAATCTAAATTTGGAGTATAAGCAACTTCCAACGGAGTTTTGTTATTCAGTTCAGGCAGTTTATAATCTGCCATTCCATCGCCGATTATGACTATGTATTTCATATTTAGCTTGACAATGCGTAGGTAATTTTCAATATTAAAGTTTATGAAATAACCTCCGCGGGACATTGTATCTGGTATCTATGTGTCTGGTGTCTGGTGCGCTACAAAGCACAAGACACAAGGCACTCAGGCACTTTGGTCCTCTGATTAGATACTAGCCTCTCGATATCTGACGCACGGGGTCCATGAACCAAGCGGCCTTTTGCACCCTTTGCATGACATCTGCCCTTGCCGCTGCTTGCAGTAGGTGTTCACGACATACTCGAATACCCTGGCATTTCGGATTGCAAACGCAATTTCCTCTGCGATTGAAACCAGTATAAGGCGCTCCTCTTCTATGAAGGCATCTCCGTTAGCCTTGTTCAAGACCTCTAACACGCCAATCTGCTCTTCGCCTGCCACTAAAGGAATAGCAATCATATTCCTTGTCTGGAAACCGGTCTCTGAATCGATCTTTTCATAAAATCGAGGGTCGTTATGCACATCGTTGATAATCTCTGATTGCTGAGTCTGAAAAACAGAACCAGCCAGGCCCCTATCTGTAGGTAAGCTTGCAGCCATCAATATCGGCTTTGCAGGTCCCTCGACCTGATAGAAATTGAAGTTCTGCTTCTCGTCATCAAGTAGAAGGACAGAGGCTGCTTCGGCTGAAACTGCTTCCATACAACAATACAAAGCTATCTCTAGCAATTCATGGAGGTCCATTGACTGAGCAAGCATCGAGCTTACTGTCAGATAGTGATTCAGTTGCGAGAGGCGCCGCTCAGATTCTGCACGCTCCGCAAGACTGTTGATTGCATTAGCAAGCAAGTGAAGAAATTTCTCCCAAACATCCGGCGAGGCTGACGCCGCGTCCTCATCCGCTGTCATCCCTATCAAACCGACGCATCTCTCTTTGAATCGCAGAGGATACAATATAAGGTTAGCGGCAATATTCCAGGCCGGAGGAGCGGATACCGAGAATGGCTGTAAGTCGGGTTGATTAGAAATCTGGTCGAGTTGTTCAGCACACAGATTCTCTATCTCGGACGCTGCTTCAGGTTGAAAACCATGTTGAAAGAAGTGAGGTGCAAACAGCCGTGAATCTACTATGTAAAGGAGAACTGAAGATGATTGCATCATTCCGGCAGCGTTAGGGAGCACGCTCGCTACGAGCTCCTCAAGACTCTGGGTCATGTAAGCCATTTCCATCAATTCCACCAGTCGTAAAGCTTCCTCAACAGTAGGTTGAGGTTGTAATTCAGTAGCAGACATAATAAGCACTTCCTTACGTTAGTTGTTTCCGCCGCTTAACTATGATTAGACAGAAAAATTCTGTATAAGAATATAGTGTTTATCAACGTTTCAGGTACATTTCATTAGGCAGGTCTTCAGGCGCCATTATCGCGGTGCCAATTGTGCCGTTTTGTGCCATGAAATCCATATTTGGAGTATAAGCAACCTCAAGCGGAGTTCTGTTATTCAGTTCAGGCAGATTGTAATCTGCCATTCCATCGCCGACTATGACTATGTATTTCATATTTAATTTTGACAATGTCACTTATTCTATTCTTTCCACTATCCATGAAAGAATTAAAATCTCTTTCTGTTGGAACCTTTCCTTGTAAAGATTAATTGCTTGCCGAAAGAACTATCAGACTTATTAATGTCAGTTGCGTAAACAATTGCGGTGACTACTTTGTCTCTGAAAAGTTCACCGAATTCATCAAACCAGAATCCTCTGAAAGCCTGATTTTCCGATTCTGGCATTACTGTCACGCCTCTGAATTCTTGCCATAGTTCTTCATAAGTTTGCTCGAATTTTTCTTCTTCAATTGGAAGGCGGTTGCCTTGCTCATCCGGATTATATTCAATTGGCAGATAAATTTCGTATCGTTTGCCAAGAGCCATCCAAACTTTTTCTTTTCCTAAAAGAAAAAGTTTGATCAAAAAGAAAAGAAAAGGAATCTTTACCTTTTATAACAACCCCTTTTCTTTTTTGAATTCAGCGACGCTTTTTCTGACTTCCTCTTCGCTAAGAACTTCAATTGGCAGATTTTTTCCATTGAGCCATTCAAGGTCTCTTTCACTAACTACATATATTTCCTTGGGTAGATAATCAAATCTACAGTTTCTTAAGATTGTATGGAAAGTTTTTTCCGCCAGGTCTTTGTCCTGAGTGCTGATTCTGATTGCTGGCATTTAAACCATCTCCTTGATATAGAAGTTTCCTCACACAAAGCTGATTTAATAAACGCATTTAGCATTTATGCTCTAACTTGACAATATTCAAGATATGTTAACTCAGGCTGATTTACGCTTTATTCGGATGGACTGCTGACGTCTCCGCAATTCTTGTGAGCGCCGCTGCCAAAAAGCCAACTTTTGTTCCAACGTCATATCTTTCGTCTCTTCCTGGATTTTCTCGCCTCCGCGATGTTGCATCTCAACGCAATCAAAGGTCTTCCGCTTCTTCATACGCAATCACCTCCCAAGGAGAGTAAATGGCAATGTTGGCATACCCTTCAAGCGTGTTAACTGCATTATATAATGGGATTTTCTCGGAATGTACAATGTGCCGGAAGTTCCAACTCACTACCTAGAACATTCCGCCACGTTGGCCAGAGCAACATGAAGAGCGTCCACTGACCATCTCTGAGAAACGACCCTGGCATCCAGATAGGCTCTTTGTAATTGCAGCGCTTCATCGGAAACATCTACAATTTCCATTAATTCGAGCATTTCATCGAAGAAATTCCGTACTTCAACAGGCGCGAGCTCAATCTCTTCTTGTACAATCGCGGAGGTCACCAAATGAAAGCGCCCACTCCGAACTTGATTGAAAAACATCCGGCTTGCTTCCTCAAACTCCTCATCGAACACTCCGCCGAAAACAGATGTATCTGCGTATACGCGAAGGAGACGGATATTCATTTTACACTTTCCTATATAAGATATTCAGAAAAAGAAGCAGAAACCGTTGCGAGCCGAAGGCAAAGCAATCTCTGAAAAACTCGGTTTCTATGTATCTCTGATTATTTCACAATGAGCATCTTGCGCGTGGAGACAAACTCCCCCGCCCGCAACATGTAAAAATCCACTCCGCTACCGACTTTCTCGCCTGCGTCATCCCGACCATCCCAATACGCCGCTTTGTCCTTCGTCACATAAACACCCACCTTTTGATTCCCTAATGCGATGGTGCGGATGAGCTGTCCTTTGACGTTGTATATCTTGATAGTAACCGCCGCATCAACTGCCAGTTGATACGGAATCCACGTGTCCGGGTTGAAGGGATTGGGATAATTTTGCAGTGCTTCGGTTGTGAGTGGAATCCCATAATCTCCTCTCCCTCGAAGGGAGAGGTCGGGTGAGGGTGAAATCTCTCTTTTCGTAAATATCTTTGGAGCTAAAGCAAGCGCGTCTCCATCTCCAGAAATGCCGCCCAAACTGCCGTCTTCCTGGACATTCTGGGCATAGATGTCAACGTAAGTGCCACCGCGATAGTCATGCCACGTGATGATAGCGCCGCCTGCACCATCACTGACAAGGTGGGGACTCCTTTGGTCATTTGCCGCCGTGCAAATCGGGACGCCATCTTTTGTCCAAAGTACTACGCCGCTTCCATTCACCCGCTGGGCATAGATGTCAAAATTGCCACTGCGAAAGTCCTGCCACGTGATAACAGCGCCACCTGCACCATCGCTGACAAGGTGGGAATAATGTTGGTAAGATATCTCCGTGCAAATCGGGACATTGACCGTCGGGTCAGAGGGCCAGCCGCCAACAGCCTGGATTCCAGCTATTCCTGACTCAATGGGAAATCCCTCTGTCGATATCGTATCAGGGAATGCTACTGTGATATAGGAAGTATCTGCCATCTTTACACCGACACTGTCGCCGGCAGGCGCGTCCGAGGCGATATCCAATGAGATGTAGAAAGTATCCGGCTTCTCTACAGTAATTTCGCGGTTGACCTTGAAGGTGATAGAACCATTAGAGAAAGCGCCGCTATCTATGAGAGTTTGTTGGTCGCTTTCCAGTAGTTTGATTAACGAAACATCGCTATCATCGCCTTTGCCTGTGCGGTCGAGTTTGAGGGAGGCGATGGTGATTTTGCCATCGGCGTTTGCGCGCTGTGTTACTGTTAAATCAAGTTGTTCCATTATTACATCGGTTTGACCTTGGGTAACGGTGGAAGGCACGTGGCTGACGCCTGAGACAATAAGCGTGTCTATTATAGAACCCAGTCCCGCCCAGTCAGCGGGATTCTCCCATTTTTCACCCTGGAATTTTGGGCCTTTAGGGCCACTTAAAACATCTTTGAGTCCATCATCAACCTTCCAATCAGCGCCCCATTTGCCGGAATAATTATCCACCCAAAGAGGTAGATTTCCCTTTTCCAGGATGAAAGGCTCATCCCATTCTATATCTTGACCAGGGCCTATATGTCTTCCATTAGGAGTAGTTAGGTCGAATAAACCTGGAAGTTCTCTTAGATGTATTCCATTCAAACCATTATCAAAATAGCTTGCGTGTGAGCCTAATGCGACATAAACAATGGGATGATTGCCGATTTTCTCTAATTCATCCCAAGCTCTTGTTACTTTATCTCCACTATCATGGTGCGCAGAATACGCCGCATATTTAGGGATTAACTCTTCTCCTTGCGGTTCTAAGAAGATAGAGGCCATTTCCCAGTCGCCCTCATGAATATTAAACCCAAATTCATAAGCTCCCCATGGATTGTAGGCATAAAAGAGCCAATACTGAAGGACAATATAACCATTATCCTCAGTCTGGCGTCCGTAATAAATAATGGATTTATCTGTGATTTTTTTATATTCCTCTAACGCAGCTTTGGCATAAGGCGCGAATATTTCGTCAAATGGTCCCCATTCTGGTTCAACAGGCATAACCAATGGCGACTTACTGTTTTCGTCAAACCAAAGGTAATATTCTTCCCAATTACTTATTTTGGGATTGCCCAAGAATGATAATTTTAATTTACCCTCCTGGATAATCGGTCTATTTACATATTTAAGCCACAAACTACAACGTTCCTCTACATAAGGCTCTAAATTCATTGGAACATATTCATCGTATTCCTCATTAGGATATAGATACAGAATTGGTTCATACTCTCTAAGCAAGGTTCTTGGTTCAAAAGATAAACCCAAGGAACTCACATATAAGATAGATAGTATTACCAATGCGATTAAACAATATTTTCTTCTATTCACTTTTACTACCTCCTTGTTCAGAACTAATTACTATGTCAAGATTTGCAAGGAATATGTGTTATTTTTTATCTTCCAAAGTATACACGGATAGCGGCGAAGTCATTTTGTAATGTTCTAATATATCGAACCCGCCGCGTTTGGTATGAACGCGCATGATACCGCGCTTCGCGTGAAGCAGCATAAAGGCGAATATAGTGAGCACTGATAGCGGGTAAACGTGCGCGAACTTCCAAATTTCGCTCATAGTGGTTGCCTGGATGTATATTTATCGTGGCTAAAAAAGCATCAACCCAATGTAAAACGGTATAAAAAGCAAGGATTACTAACCAATCTAAGCAAGCACAACCTGTAAAGTTAAACTGGTCGAGGATATGAAGATTTCTACGGGCTTGCATAAGATGTTCACGCGGTTGAGGCATCTTTTATTCCTGTTCTTTCCCAGACCTTGACAAATTTACTGGGGATAATTCCTTCCTCTTCCGACCTATCATATCTAATTATCCAGTGATAATCTATATGGTTGCGGGGAAATATATCCATCATTTCGCAGACGGCCTCCGATACTTGTATATCAGCCTCATAATTGTCACCTGTCATAACTGCCCACAAACGCAGATTATGAGGATTTTTGTAAGCCCAGATGCTTTCAACTTCCTTGATGGGTTCAAGTTTTTCTATGAAAGCCTTGATGACAGCATTGACATCCGCCGGCAACGGAGGCAGAGTAAGATGCCGCGTGCCTGGGGGCAGAGATTCGATTTTAGCGCGTAATTCTGCATCCATCTGTTCATATTCTTCTGGCGTGGCAAGGTCTGAACTTGGGTCAAATAATTTTTGTTTGAGTGCTTCCATAATTTTATCACACCTTAACAAAAAATCAGTCGCTCAAAAACTTTCAACCTGTTTTGAGATAATTTATGATTAACTGTTGATATCTTTTCATACGAAACTTCTTTTAAAGTAAACGTTCGATGACCACCTGTCTGCGCCGAAGGCAGACAGATAAACATAACGTTCCTACTTTGCGCTTTTCGGAGCGGCCTCTTAGTTTGGATTCTCCGTGAGCAGTTTTTCTACTTGTGCTGCTTCACACAAAATGTTATCTGCAGAAACGAAAGTTAACCCAGGCTTCTTTGCCCGTTTTATGTCCGCATCTATTATCATTGCAGATGCAAGTTGAATAGCATCATAACCTCGAAGCGGATGGCGTTGAGTCAATTGAATCGCCAAATCGACCACAGTATCGCTGACTTCTATCTTCGTATAGGAGCGGCGGAAGTGTTGTAAAAAAGTTCTCAAGGCTTTCCGACGATTTTTATCGGAGATTTCCCCCATACGCTGTTTACGCGCAAGCGCGGCGGCAATTTCCGCGCCTGTCACCTTTGTAATCAATCGCTCACTTCGCCTGGAACGGTGTAAGATTTCTTTGACCCACGGAGTTCCTGTTTCACGGATATATCTTTTGACCAATGCGCTACTATCCCCAAAATAAATCACCGTGGCCCCCTATCCTCTATAATGATTTCGGATACTGGTTTGCCTAAAACTTTAATAGGCTCAAATTCCTCCAGAGAATGCTGGGAAAGAATTTCAAGCTCAGAGAGATACCGTTCCATCGCAACAAGCTTTCTCTTGATTGCGCTTTTCCTCATCAAAGAAGCGCCTCCTCAATTTTCCCTTCTAAATAAAGCTGTTCTAAGCGATATATCTTGAAAGCATCATGATGACGTTTGGCGGCATATATTTGAAAATCTTGAAACTTACCATCATCCGCCTCGTAGAGAGGAATTCCATCAGTGGCAATTTCAAACATCAGTAATGGGTCTGCCGAGTTTATAAACACCAAATCCAGGTTGCCACAATCAAGCGCAAAAACTAAATCTCTTATCAGGTCAAATTCCCACTGCCAATCGTGTTCGCTTCGCTCACCAAATCCCCCCTCTTTCCCCCCGCATGCGGGGGGACGAAAGAGGGGGAAGCCACATTCGGCTTTTGGTTCTCTTAATTTAGTTCGGACGGCGATATCGACATCGCTTTCAGGATTGGCATGCCCACGCGCGTATGAACCAAACAAAATGACCATATCTAACTCAAATTTCTTCGCTATCTCCTGTAATCTTTCATTGTCAATTTGCATAGTAAACTGTTTCTATCACCGCCGCTTCAGTTGCCGGAATAATAATTGGTTCTTTTGCTGTTTGAAGCGCGCGGTCCGGGTCTTTAAGACCATGTCCGGTCAATACACAGGCTATTGTCGAACTTTTTTTGAAATATCCCCGCTTATTCAATTTAATTACGCCAGCAACTGACGCCGCCGAGGCGGGTTCGACAAATATCCCTTCCAAACCCGCAAGCATCTTATAGGCGGTCAGGATTTCGTCATCTGTTACTGTATCAATGAGGCCATCGGATTCATCCCGAGCGGCTTCCGCAGATTTCCAACTGGCGGGATTGCCGATTTTTATTGCGGTGGCAATGGTTTTGGGTTTTTCTATCGGATGACCTGTGACAATTGGCGCGGCTCCTACAGCCTGGAAGCCCAACATTTTCGGAAGTGATTCCACCATCCCACGCTGTTTATATTCTTTGTACCCTTTCCAATAGGCGGTTATGTTGCCGGCATTGCCGACAGGTATAGCATGGTATTCTGGCGCTCTACCGAGATGGTCGCAGATTTCAAAGGCTCCAGTTTTCTGCCCTTCAATGCGATACGGGTTGATGGAATTGACCAGGGCAATCGGATATTTGCTTGTAATTATCCGAACAAGTTCCAGCGCGTCATCGAAATTTCCTTCAACTGCAAGCACCTTTGCATTGTGCATAAGAGCTTGCGCGAGCTTGCCCATTGCAATTTCACCTTTGGGAATTAAGACCACACAATCGATTTTCGCTTTAGCGGCATAAGCCGCCGCAGAAGCAGAGGTATTGCCCGTCGATGCGCATATTATCGCAGAAGCACCTTCTTCAACCGCTTTGGATACTGCTACAGTCATTCCTCGGTCTTTGAATGAACAGGTGGGATTCAAACCCTCATATTTCAGATATATCTGTAAATGTCCACCGATTACTTCGCTGAGATTATTGGCTTCTATGAGAGGGGTATTACCCTCCTTGAGGGTGATTATGGGTGTTTTTTCCGTGATAGGAAGATAATCACGATAATGGGAGATGACACCATGCCAAATCATCTAAAATTTCCTTAATCCGAGTCTTAAACGTTTGAGGTGAAATACAAAGTGAAACGTAAAACGTGAAACATGAAGAATGAAACGTGAAACGTGAAGCGTGATAAAAACTTTCATATCACGTATCACGCATCACGTATCACGCATCACGCATCACGTTTCACGTTGTTTATAACTCATTTTCCACACGAATCAACATACTTTCATCTTTCACAACTTCTAATCCGTCGATGTGCTTGATAGCATTCTGCATATTCGCTTCGACTGCCTTATGGATAAGCATCACTAAATATACCGTATTAAGGCTATGCTGTTCTTTTTGGATAACGGAGGCAATGCTAATCTGATGCTGTCCCAATATTCCGGCAATCTGAGCGAGAACGCCAGGTCTATCCACAACAATGAGACGCATATAATATCTTGTTTGGCATTCACTAATGGGTCGCAGGGGGATATTCACGGTATTATCAGGATGCCAGCAGGGAGGCACTGGAATAGGCGAATTGCTTTTGATACCTTTCGCTATATCAATAATATCCGCGACAACGGCGCTTGAAGTGGCTTGCTGACCAGCGCCTTGCCCATAGAACATCGTATCGCCGACAGGGTCGCCGACTACGTAAATCGCATTGAATACTCCGCTCACATTTGCAAGCATGCTGCGTTCTGGCAACATAGTCGGGTGAACGCGGACTTCTACTTTGCCTTCAGAAAATTTTGAGATGGCTAAAAGTTTTATGACATAGCCCAATTCCTTCGCGTATTGAATATCTTTCTGCGTAATTCTGGTGATGCCTTCGGTATAGATATTCTCCAAAGGCATATCGATACCATAAGCAAGGGAGGTCAACAAGGTAATTTTTTGCGCGGCGTCATGGCCTTCTACATCGGCAGTGGGGTCCTTTTCGGCATAGCCTTTCTCTTGAGATTCCGATAGAGCCTGATGGTAATCTGTGCCTTTGTCGCTCATTTGAGTCAAGATATAGTTAGTTGTGCCATTGATGATGCCGTAGATAGCTTGAATTTGGTCAGCAGCAAACCCCTCGCGAAGGGCTTTGATGATTGGAATGCCACCCGCCACACTTCCCTCGAAGAGAAGGCTGACATTATTTTCATAAGCAGCTTTGAAGATCTCTCGACCATACCTGGCAAGCAGGGTTTTGTTGGCGGTTACAATATGTTTTCCGTTTGCCATCGCTCTCAGGATATAGTCTTTAGCATAGTCAATACCACCAATCATTTCTACAACAATATCGATGTTGGGGTCATTTATGACTTCATCGGGATATTTGGTTAAGCGAGACGGTTCTATAGCAACCCCTTCGCGTGTAGTAGGAACATTGCGGTCAGCTATCTTCAGTAATTCAAGGTCGATACCAGTTCTTTGTCGAATTAAATTGAAACTGTTAATAAGAACTTTAGAAACGCCGGTTCCCACAGTTCCCCAACCGATTAATCCTACGTTGATTTTCGCTTTATTCACAAAATGCTCCTTAGTGTTTCTTTTGGCCAAAAGAAAAGAAAAATTTTCCTCTTATTCTTGTTGTTCAATCTTTTAATTCCTTTTTGTTTCTTTTGATCAAACTTTTCTTTACTAAAGAAAAGTTTGGAAGAAAAGTTTGCCAAATGGTCGGGGCGACTGGATTTGAACCAGCGACCACTTGAACCCCATTCAAGTGCGCTACCGGGCTGCGCTACGCCCCGACACAACGGTTCCCCAAAATACAGCCAAAAATTTAAGTATCTTAAATATTAGCATGCTCAAGGAAGTCATGTCAAGGGAAAAATTTTAGATTTCCAAAATCTCGGAGACTTTGGAAATCTAAATTCACCTACGAGGGAATTAAAAGAAAATGTTGGACATCAACATTGATAGGACTTTAAGCAACAAAAATAGTTTTCGGATTACCAAAGTTTGTATATGAAGGAAGACGAAGAAAAGATAGAGAAATATATTGAAAATTTCTTGACAACAGGCGAAATGACGATTAATATAGTAGCATAAGAAAAAGAGGTGAACGGAATTCGGATTTCGGATTTCGGATTTCGGAATTACCCCACGCTTGAAAGCGGGGGCTTCTTGGTCAATGACTTGTCCCAAAAAGCAGCGACTATTTTTGGGACAAAAATATCAGGTGTCGGATTGAAACCCGACTCCTCAAAAGGTTGGGCAATTCCTCTCCACGCATGGTTTCGACAAGCTCAACCCGGCGGAATGCGGGAGCTTCCTTGCCCGTTTTCTGTGAAAATTAATGTTGTTTTGGGGAAATGGCCGAGGGAAGAAATAAATGGCAAGGAGGCAAAATGGTAAAGAGGAAAAGCCTTCCCTTCCTTTCTCCCATATTCTACCTTAATCGTTCGTTAAACCACAGAAGCGGCTGTTGCCATTGCGAACCAATCTATTGAGGAAAAGAAAATGATTTTAATCAGCGCATGTTTAATCGGTTTGAATTGTAGATACGATGGTAAAAGTAGCAACGAAGAATTTCTGCTTGAAAAAGTGCGGAACGGAGAGGCTTTGCCCGTATGTCCAGAACAATTAGGCGGATTGCCAACACCTCGCGTTCCAGCGGAAATCGTCGGCGGGACAGGGGAGGATGTTCTCTCTGGCACCGCCAAAGTTTGCACCTCCGATGGCCGGGATGTTACATCGGCTTTCTTGCGCGGCGCAAGAGAAACGCTTTATCTTGCTAAATTGGTGAAAGCTCAATATTTTATCTTCAAACAGAAAAGTCCATCCTGCGGCTGTGGACAAATCTATGATGGGACCTTTACTGGGACGCTCAAGTGTGGCAATGGTGTTACAACTGCGTTGTTATTGAGGGAAGGGCTTATCCATCTGTCCACCTGCGTCTATCAAGTAGGTGATATCTTTAAGTACCTAATTTGATTCTTTACTGTTATTCTGAGCGAAGTTTCTCCCCTCTCCACGAAGTGGAGAGGGGACGGGGGTGAGGTGGGAGGGGGTAGGGGAGGGTGACGGGTGGGGTCCACAATTTCACCGATTTCACCCCCACCTACGCCTCCCCCATCAAGGGGGAGGAACAGTGGTGTATACGCGAAATGCTCTGTAGGGTATGCACACCTATTTGATTATCACCATTTTCTTCGTAGCTGCGAACTCCCCTGCCTGAATAGTATAGTAATAGACACCCGATGCCACTTTCCCGCCAAAGCGGTCTTTGCCATCCCAATAGGCCGATTTTTCTTTGGTCGCGTACATACCAGCCTTCTTATTGCCTAAAGGGATAGTGTGAATCATCTGACCTTCAGCATTGTATATGCTTATGGTGACCGGCGCATTCTGTGCTAATTGAAATGGTATCCAGGTCTCAGGGTTAAATGGATTTGGGTAGTTTTGTAACAGCGTTGTATGACCTGGTAACGGTTGACGCCAAATTAATTGTTTTAATTGCTCTAAAACATGCTTTTGCTCTGTTGTAAGGGAAAGATTTTCAAGTTCAGCGATAATTTTAAGCAGCAATTGATTTTCATCTTCAATAAGAAGAGTTGGCGTTTCTTGTTCAGGAAATGGTGTAATCAACCCAGGTGCAGCTAAACCTGCGGCTTTATTGAGAATTAAGATGGCGTCATTAGAGCGAACCCTCCCATCGCTATTTACATCAGCGGCCCACGTCTGTTCAGATGTGGGGTTGATTAATCCGACCACTATCTGTAAGGTTAATAAGACGTCAACGGCGTTAATGCGCCCATCATAATTGACATCGCCTTTCATACGTGGTTGCACACGTATAGTCATTTTTCCATCCTGGGTCTCCGTCGGGATAGTCTCGCCGCGCTCGTTATATACTTCCGCTTCTTTGAATGTCAAAACTGTTTCCTGGTCTGAAATGCCTTCACGAACTTTAAATACTAAATCGAGCAAGGAACCACTGAATTCTGTAGTAGCTTCTGGCATGGCCATCCCCAATAATATTTCTCCAGGAATATTGTGATTCGCGGTATATTTCATTTCTGAAAAGTCGCCCGGTTTGGTTTCGACTAAATCCAAAAGATTTTTATCATACGTTACTACAATATCCCCGCCCGCAACTCCCTGTACGTTTTGGGCAACTATATGAACGACAACAGCATCTTTCGGACCCGCGGTTTTCCTTTCTGGCATCAGGGTGAGTAGGACAGCAGGTTGTACAGTAAGGTCAAAAAGAACGGGCGAGACCTCTCCTGATATTATTTGTAAGGTTGCTTGAATTTGGAGATATCTTCCATTTGGTGTCGCACTCAAAGAAACTCCATTCCCTGCATCTTCCCAGACGGACCAACTTGTTTGGTCATTTGAGCTTCTTGCTTTAACTTTGACGGATGTTCCTTCAAGCTCATAACTCTTCCAGGAAATTGTACGCCATGATGTGGATGTCAACCTACTATCATAGACAACTGTCCAATTGCCTATCCTGGTGGTTATCGTTCCTGAAATAATACCCGTCATGTCACTATAACTGTAGTGTCCGCCACTTCCGATAATTGCTTTGGATAGGTCAACTGCATTTGTCGCGGGGTCTATCCTCTTAATATATTCATCTCCCAGATTGCAGACCCAAACTTTACCAAGCGTATCAACGGCTACGCCTGTTGGCTGGTCGCCAACAGGTATGGTAGCTAAAACATTACCATCGTTGTCATATCGAGTGACTGTTCCAGGACCGGAATTTGCTATCCAGACATTATTGTCACTGGTGCATGCGACCCCCCTGCTCTGGTAGGGGCAAGCCTTAGTCCATATTTTAACGCCAGTCGAAATATCAACCTTAGAAAAATTACTCTGTTCCCACCCCGAAGCAAAGAGATGACCACCATAATCTAAACCCAATCCATAAACCGTGTGCCCCATGTCTATTATACTCACCGTTGGTGGGACAGTTGAAGACTCCAACCTTAGAATGTTGTTAGCATCTCGCCCGGATGACCATAAGACGCCATTGGCATCAACAACCGCACCATAGGGTGTATGATGCCATGGTGAAACATCCACGGTCTGAAGAATTGCCCCGGTCTTCCCATCTATATAATAGAACATATAAGAACCATAACATCCAACCCAGACATTATTATACGCATCAACAGCAATTGACCTGGGCCCAGGAAACGTCCAATCATTTCTATATGGTCCAGTATATTCCCCAGGGGAATAGGCACCTTCATGACCTGGAATCAGGACTACCTCAAAAAGTATGCACTCATCTTCGCCCCAAGGGAGTATTTCATTGCCGGTGATATCACCGTCTTCATTAACATCAATAGAAGTCTCTATGATGCCGTTCCCATTTCGGTCGATATACTGTCTGTTCTCATAGAGCCCCACTTTCACAACTGTTCCTGCATTTCTATTACCCAGCCAAACATTGCCATCAAGGTCTACCGTTGTTCTCGAAGGCTGCCCGTTAACATCTTGGGGGCATGTTCGATAACGACCCAATTCCTTTCCGGTTACCGTATCAACTTTTGAAACAGTATTTTCTTGGTTAGGAACCCAAATAAATGGTAAAGTAATTCCCTTCTTAAAGAGCTGTAGTTGGTTATGCACGGTATCATGTTCTACTCCAACAAATATTCCCTCATCGAAATCAGCGTCAGTAGTGTATATTCTACCAAACGCTGGAAGCTTCTCGCCGGAAGAGGCTAAGCCTATAGCTATTAACCCAAACATTAAAACCCAATTTATAAGTGTTACCTGTTGTAAAATTCTTTTTAACATCGTTTTGTTCCTCCTATTTTTGTTGAAGCGCAGATATCTTGCAAACAGGTGGGAAGGGAAGGAAAGGATGGAAAGGGGGGAAATCCTTCCCTTCCTTCCCTACGCTGTTTTATAAGAACTAGCACCAAAGGTTATATAGTGGATTTTATCATAGCCAGGGCACTTGTCAACATAGAACTTAAATCCAGAATGAGTACATCCGCACGCCTGTCGCAAGCTCCAATACCATCCAGATGCTTCCAATGACAAATTCCCCCAAGATTAATCCTAAGAAAAAAGGTGTGGCGCGGCGGTGGGCTTTCAACCCTCCATATTTGAGGATAATCGTTTTCGCCAGCCAACTTAAAAGAATCGGAAACCACACGGTATTCATTTGCCAACTGCCAGAAACGGCGTATCCTGCCGGGTGAAAAGACCACCAGATAAATCGTCTGCGCATAATCATCAGGAAAAACGAAAATAATAGCCCGATACTGATAAAGCTAATACCTTGATAATCCGTGTTCGTGGGATTATTCATCAAACTTTGAAGCTGATTAAATGCTTCCTGCCCAAACCATCGGGTCGCAGTATTTCCCGCGCCAACTCGGTAGGATATATGCAACAGCGCCCAGAACGCGGCAAGCGCGCCAAACGCAGATGCAAATACAATCGCAATAGACACACTGACCCCGCTAATCCTCATCCGTTCAGCCATTTTCAAACTCTCTAATTGATGGGGCATAGGATGTCCGCGATACGCGCGGTTGAAGCCGTTGAAAAATGCGAACATGGTTAAGGTGCTGCCGTTAAAAAAATGTGAGCCGAACGCCATCGGCAATATCCTCTCTGGACCGGAAAAATGTAGGTCATGCACAGGCGAACCGAGTTCGGCGCGCATTCGAGTGATTGCGAGGGATACCGTATAGTAGATTAGAAAAGATATCGGGATGACCCAAAATGTCATCCCGGCGCGGTAACAAAAGCCTATCAAGAAGAGCATTCCTAAAAAAATCCCGGCAACGGCTGCGCGATACCCCCCCTCATTCCCCCCCGTCGACAGGGGAGAAGGTTCTTTTGAGTCATCCGCTTTTTTTCGCGATGTAAACACTAACTTAAAGACATTCCGCAGGTGTTTTCGGCTTCCCCAGAGTCCAAAAATACATATTCCGATATATGCGCCGAAAGACTGTTCATTCACATAAGGAAAACGGGGCAGTCCACGCAAACCGAGCATCGCGCCAACGATATTCTCCGCTTTCCAGAAAAGGTAAAAGAACCATGAGGAAAACGACAGGTCTAACGGTATAAAAAAACTTAACCCAATAACGAAAGGATAAAGAGAAATAGGCGTCCATCCGATTGCATTCCAGGGCCTCTCCGTGAAAAACGGTCTAAGGTCATAAGCTTTCGTTTGCAACGCGGGAATTGTCGGATACAACACGTTTAAGCCATTGAGAATAGTGATACCAGCCGCAATAGCAAATCCTATCCACAACAGTTTTTGTTGGAGAAAATTTGAGGCCTTTGCATCCTTCATCATCGCAAGCGGTAACTGAGTTATCGGATAACTCAGCCTTTCCTGCTCAGTCCACTGTTTTCGGATGATGATATTGATGCCATTCATGATAAAAAGAAGAACGAAGAGAAAAGCAGACCACCAGAGCACCGGTCTCAACCATCCGCGCAGATGTTCTACCGTATACAAGGTAGAACCGCCTTTGTAGTAATCTTCCAAAATCCCTTTATCCCATACGGAAAGCCAGGGAGGAATGTAGGCGTGAAATAACTCCGCCCATTCATTTTCCGGCGTCGCAAACCAGCCTCCATGTGAGAGCGCGGGGCCCAAAACCTGTACCATATCATGTCCTGCAAGTGCAGTAACTATACATAACATGGCATAGATGAGGAGCAATTCACCTTCATGTAGCACCAGTTTTGGCGAAAGTTTGTTCAGCAGAAAATTGAGTAGAATAAGGATGAATATACAAAAGACAACGTTGTAGAAAAGAGAAACGCAGGTTGGATACGCCCCTCCGCGAACGGTCTCTAATTGTATAGTCCAGTACGCATGGATAGGAATTAAAATCGCGCCAATAAGAATGGCTCTGAAGGTTGCACCGCGCTCACTTTCTCGCAAATATTCCTCCTCAAAAGTGTAATGGTTTTTGACTCAATTTTCGGGTAATTATAATCCAGGTGGTCGGGTTCACTTGTACTGTTCAAGACTCCCCTGAAACTTTATTCCCAGGACCATCTCGGTTCGCTCAACATTGCAGGTCATCCGGGCCTTGGGCGTACCGACAACGTGAAGGATATCGTGGTCGATGGTCGACTCAATGCTGAGGCGGCAGGCTTCGGCCAGGTCGTGTCGACAGACCCAGCCGTTTCTGTACTTCCCCTTCAGTTCCTCTCAATGGCGTCCGATGCCTAAACGACTGTCAACGATGTAATCCGGCCGGAGCACGATAGTTTTCATGCCGGAGGCGTCGTGGAACTGGCGGCACATTTCTTCCTGCAGCCGTTTGCAGATGCCGTACAGGTCACCTTCAATGCTCCTGGTCTCCGCGGAGAAGAAAATGCCTTTCGGGTGAACCGTCATGCACGAACCGACGTGAACAACTCTTTCAATACCCCGCTGCCGTGCCGATTCGAGGACGTTCCATAGCCCCTTCAGGTTGACGAGAAATGCTTTCTGGTCATTTTCGACGGGAACGGTGGCAGGACTGGGGAAGTGAACGGTCAAATGAATGATGGCATCCATGCCTTCGGTTGCCCGGTGTACCACATCGAAATCTACGATGTCCCCGTAATGCACCTCTTCGCCCTGCCATTCACCGTCGATATCGTTCCATTGTTCCCAGGATTCCAGTGAATAGACGGCGGCCCGGATTTCATGCCGCCCTTCCAGGTTTGCAAGCACGGCACGGCCGGTCCATCCTTCAGCACCAAAGACAACAACTTTCATTCTGAGTCCTCCTTTGTTTGGGTGTTATTATTCTTGGTTTCCCTGCTGAAATTTTCAATGGACGTGAAACGTGAAGAGTGATTTATTCTTCAAAACTACCTAACTAATTTTGAAGAATAAACTTTACATTGGAGTGGAAAAGACTGGTGCTGAATGCTTAATTATATCCGCTGATGACGCTGATGACGCGGAAAAATTCACCAGAAAGCCGCGAACCTCCGTGTAATCAGCGGATAATAAAAATCTGCCCCAAAATGAGCGAAATCACCGTTATAATATAAACTTTATTTTTCAAAGGTAGTTTTTCACATTACATATCACGCATCACGTATCACGTATCACGTTTCACGCATCACTTCTTTATCTTCCCCCATGTCGTAGCAAGTTTGCCGGCGGAATTTACCGCCAATTTATTCGATTCCACCTGAAAATTCTGCTCAACTTCCGCGTCAGTTAAAGCTCTGTCGTATATTCTGACTTCGTCGATGCTGACTTTATTCCATCTGTCGTTATTAACAGTTGTATGATAATCCTTTCCCAAAACAATAAAATTGGCGTGTCCGTCTCCTGTACCGGCAATCTTTCCCGCCAAAGCGATAGAACTATCTTTTTTACCATCGGAATAAATTTTCAACTCTTTTCCGTCGTACACTCCAACCCAGTGATGCCACCCCTCTTTGACGGTAGTTTTTGAAGTCACGGATTTCCAGCCTCCGACACCAACGTAAAAAATCATGGTTACTGGTAAACCAGCGCATCCGCCCCAATGTAAAATCCAGTAATCTCTCCCACAGATGACGCCGTGACAGGGCTTTTGGACATCTATCCAGGCTTCCACGGTTACGCTATCGGCACCAATTCGGGTTATATCGTCATTTATAGGCACTTCCACCAGGTCAGAAGTCCCGTTAAAGCTCAGAGCCTGGTCAATCTTGCCATCAACGATTTGGGGGTCGCCTACCATGGTTCCATCATTCTTGTTCTCCCAAATGTCCTTAACCTTTTTACCTGATATATCCTCTTTGTCAAACGTCCAGAAGCTAACCAGCCCGTCAGTGACAAAGGGCTCGCCACGTCCGAAACTGGGCGCGGTAGTATAACCGATTAGCAGCGCTGAAGTTAGAAATAGTAGTAGAAAGAAGTTTATGGTTTTCATTTCCCTTCCTCCTGAAATTTTGGTGTTTTTAAATCAGAATTATTTTAACAATTATTCTATAAGATGTCAAGACAAATCTATTTTTTTCCCTCCTTCACGTTTCACGCATCACGTTTCACGTATCACTTCTAATGCACATATCATGCAATATGAAATTGCAAACTGAATTACCTAACTGTATATTTTTTGTACAACTTCGACCATTTATAGTACAAATAACATCGCCGAACATCCGAAATCACCTAATCTGACTATTGTTTGCGCGATATAATCCTGGCATGATATTTGCTCTTCTATTCAAAAATCAGATTATAGCCGCTGATTTTCTGACTGCGCTGATTGGAATAAACTTTCAAATCAGCGCGGTCTCAGAATCAGCGGCTATATTTCCTGAAAACAACCTTGCTGAAAAATAAGGAGAACGTTTATGAATGCCAACAAACCCTTAATTTGGATTAGCTTTCTATGTCTATTCGTTTGGCTTTCTCAAATTGGACAAAATATAACTTATGCCCAAGAAACAGAAAAAATCCCCCTACCCCCTTTAGGAAAGGGGGAAAATAAAACTGTCCATTTGGGCGAGATAGCAGTAACGGCGACACGCGCGGCGAAGGACACGTTTCGGACACCCAATGCCATTTCTGTAATCGAACAAGCGAATATAGAACGGATGAATGCGCAAATCACACCTCTGATTTTACGGGAGACAGTGGGCGTTTTTGCGCAAAAAACGACGCACGGTCAGGGTTCGCCTATTTTACGCGGTCTAACAGGCTATCAGACGTATATCCAAGTTGATGGTATACGGCTGAACAACTCCACCTTCCGTTCTGGCCCGAATCAATATTTAGCGACCATAAATCCCGATAGCCTGCGGCGCGTGGAGGTGTTTCGTGGGCCAGGGTCGGTGTTGTACGGCAGTGGTGCAATGGGTGGCGTCATCAGCGTGTTCACGAAGGATGCTGACACACCTGGCACTAAAGAATTGATAATCAAACCACGCCTGTTTGGCAAATTTGCCAGCGCGGATAGGGAGAAAGACGGGCGGCTGGAAGTTAGTGGAGGTTATGACCGACTGGGTTTCATCATAGGCGGTGGGGTAAAAGATGTAGAAGACTTGCGTCCCGGACGTGGCTATGACGTACAATTGAAAAACCGCAAATTCTACTTGACCAGTCAAAAACCAACCAGTATCCCTGCGGATGCGTGGTTAGTGGACGTAGAATCACCCGTCGGTTGGCGCGAATACTCCAGCGATACAAAACTATCGTTAAATCTTTCTGACAATCAAGCGGTCAAGCTTGCTTATCAATTGGTACGCCAGCCCGATGTGCCGCGTTACGATAGCCTCTCGACCAAACAGTTTGAAGTGTTTTCGTTTGCGCAAAATCGAGATTTGGCTTATGCCAACTACGTCGGCAAGAAACTTGTCCCGGTTTTAGATGAACTGAGTGCTTCCATCTCTTATCATCGCCAAAAGGAGGAGAACAAGCAAGTCCAAACAGGGAAAACTGAACAGACGAAACTATCAGATACTGTCGGAACATTTGGTTTAAGCGCTCAAGGGACATCGCTTGCTGCTAAAAAGCAGCGCATCACGGTAGGCAGCGATTTTTATTTCGATAACCTCTCCAGCAAAACTATTAAGACAGACCTGAATACAAAAGCAGAAAAAATAGACGAAACATGGGGAGTTTTCCCTGATGGTTCGAAATTCTGGGACTTGAACCTGTTTGCACAAGATGAAATTCAGATTCTCGACCGACTGGAAGTTACGTTAGGCGGAAGATATGCTTTATCTTCTGCTGAAGCTGACTTGAGTTCACGTGATAAAAGTTTTGGCGTTTTTAAAGATTCATGGCCAGCGCTCACCGGCAGCGCTGGTGTTGTGGTGGGGATTATAGATGAATTGAACTTAGTTGGCAACGTCGCCAACTCTTTTAGAGCGCCTACGCTTAACGACACTACCGCAGTTATCGTTACCAACGAGGGCGTGGATGCTCCAAGCCTTGATTTAGAACCAGAGAAGGGACTGACGGCCGAAGGCGGATTCAAAGCGCGCTATAAATATTTTTCCGGCTCCTTAATCTACTACTTCAGCCAAATTAAAGACTTAGTGGCGCGTGTGCCAGTTGAGGAAGCCTACAAAGGTCAGACGCTGCCTGAGTTGTATACAGACATCCAGGCTGCTTATCCAGGGTTGGATGTATTCGTGCAGGACAATATCGACGAAGCTCAGATTCAAGGTGTTGAAATCGATGGATTAGCGCCAATCACTAATGAATGGTCGATTTTCGGCAATCTGACTTTTACACGCGGTAAAGTTACCGTTCTCAATGGGAAGGCGCCTGACCCAAACAAACCGTGGGAATCTCGCATCCGAAGAGAGCCGCCGCTCAATGGGTTGTTAGGAGTGCGCTTTGAGGAGAAAGACGACCGTTTTTGGGGCGAGTTTTTCGCTCGAGGAGCGGTTAAACAAAATCGATTATCCGAAGGCGACATTCGCGACCCAAGAATTCCCGGGCTCACCCGCGACGTCAAAGAAGTCAAATTCGACGAAAATGGCCGAGCCATTGATGCCGGCACCCCAGGTTGGTTCACTCTCAATATCCGAGGCGGCATGCGCTTGACTGAGTATAACCGTTTGACGATTGGAATCGAAAACATCCTCAACCGACGATATCGTGAACACGGTTCAGGCGTCGATGGACCTGGCGTCAATTTCATCATTAGTTTGGATAACAGAGGTAATTTTCAATATTAACTTGACAATGTCATATTTCAAATTTTCGCAAAAATTAGTTGACAAAGTGGCAAATTGGCAAGATGGCAAGACGGAAAGATGGCTAACGGAGTAAGTGAGTAAGTGGGTGGGTGAGTGGGACCAACTTACTCACCTACTCACTTACTCACCTACCCACTCACCCCTTTAGCCTAATGCTACTAAGAATTCATTTCTGCTCCACATTGTTTTAACCGCCTTTTCCCAACCGCAGAGTTCACTGAGAAGGCGCGGAGGACGCAGAGAAAAACAAACATTATTTCGCTGCGAACTCTGCGTCTCCTCTGCGTTCTCTGCGGTTAAAAGAACATAATTAAAGCGCAATTCTTAGTAACATTGCCCTTTAGCCGTCTTGCCTCTTTGCCGTTGTACCGTTTAGCCGTTTTACCCTTTAGCCCTCTTGCCCAATTGCCCTCAACTCTTTAACCGTTTTCGCCCTTAACCCTTAACTCCAAAGCCTATCGTGCGCTCGTTCTTTATCCCATTCGGGTGTCGGTTCGAAATAACCTGGGTCATTGAGGTCAAGGTGTTTCTTGATGACATCCTCATTGAGGTCAACGCCAAGCCCCGGACCCTCAAGCACTTCTACATAGCCATTCTGGATAACTGGATTGGGCAATCCCGTGACTAATTCATTCCACCACGGCACATCTACTGAGTGGTTTTCCAGCACCAGGAAATTTTCCGTTGCCGCTGCACAGTGAACACTTGCGATGAAAGAAATCGGCGAACCAGCTATGTGCATAGCCATAGCGATACCGTGTTCCTGGGCGGAATCGCCGATTTTCTTGGTTTCTAAAATGCCGCCTGCGGTAGCCAGGTCGGGATGGCAGACAGCGATGGCTCTGGCTTCAAATAAATCCTTGAATCCCTCCTTGCAGTAAATATCTTCTCCGGTGCAGATGGGAGTTGAACATGAATTAGAAAGACGCACGTACTGGTCGGTGAATTGCCATGGAATCATGTCTTCCAGCCAGGCGAGATTGTACTTGTCGAGAGCCTTCGCAAGGCGAATACATGATTCAAGCCCAATATGACCAAAATGGTCGGCGGCTAAAGGAATTTCATAGCCAATCACGTCACGCACCGCCGCCACGTAGTCGCATAAGACGCCAATGCCGTTATCCGTAATCTGGATGCCGGTGAACGGGTGCATAATGCTGTGGGTTTGAAGCATTCCTGCCGGCGCACAGATAGTGTTAGGAATACCCTGACACTGCCCAATGCCCACATCCATTTTCAAAAACGTGAATCCCTGCTCCATCCTGGCTTTTAACTTTTTCCCCATTTCCGTTCCGTCGGCAACAGTAGGGGTATCGCAGTAAATGCGAATCTTGTCGCGAAATTTCCCACCCGTTAACTGATAGGCCGGAACATTGTAGGCTTTGCCGGCTAAATCCATCAGAGCCATCTCAATCCCGCAGACCCCACCGCCTTGACGGGCGTGAAAGCCAAACTGCTTAATCTTACGGAAAATCTTATCGACATTGCAGGGATTTTCCCCCAATATGCGGTTTTTGAGCATCAGAGCGTAAGTCTTGCTTGCTCCATCTCGGACTTCACCTAAGCCATAAATCCCCTGGTTAGTATCAAGACGAATGATAGGCCAACCTCCGACTTTGGCGATGCGCATGTCGGTAATCTTGAGTTCAGATGGGCGAGAATTAGTATTCACATTTTGAGTTATTTTCTCAATATCAACATTCTTACTTTGAGATACCATTATATCCTCCTAAATTTTGAAACTTATCATCAAAACGAATACGGCAAAACAACGTTGACATCTTTTTAGTGAAACGTGAAACGTGATGCGTGATGCGTGAAATATTACGTTCTGTTAGACCTCAATATACTTCTAAATTTCATTACCAAATGTATTGACAGTAAGAGTGACTTATGTTAAATTATTCTCATCATGGCAAAGCGAAAGGAGCAAATAAAGATGTCGTTAATATTGGTTACTGGCGCTGCTGGGCAGGTGGGTTCAAGACTCGTTAGACAATTACTGGAACGCAGCTATGAAGTGAGAGGATTGATTCTCCCCGGTGACCCAAATCGAAATCGTTTAGACGGATTGAAAATTGAAGTTATCGAGGGAAATATGCTCGACATGGCAGTTTGTGAGAAAGCAATTGCAGGTGTTGATGCTGTTATTCACACCGCCAATCTCGTCGGTCCGCTACCTGGAATGTCTGAAACTGATTTCTTCGACAATAACGTTCGGAACACATTCAATATTGTATACGCCGCCTCAAAGCGGGCTGATAAGTTGCAACGCCTGGTCTATATCAGTTCATCAAGCGTATATCCCAATGATGCGCACGTAATCGCGACTTGCTATAACCCTGTAGATGAGATGCACCCGCTTCGTCCCCTGGGCACTTATGCGCTTGGTAAACTCATCGGCGAACAAATTGTTACAGCGCATGCCCGTCAGACAGGTTTACGAACGGCTATTATCCGGCCCTCGGGAATCGCCTCTGGAACGTCGGCTCTTGGGCGTTGGTCTGTGGGGTTTGTATGTGCAATTCTGAGAACAGGGCAAAACAATCCGAAAAGCGCGCTCTATATGAGCGATGGTACAGAATTGTGGCATGAATTGGAAGCAGCGGCTGTTTCACAAGACCAGCTCTGCGCTATTCGTGATTCTGAGGGAAGACCGTGGGTTTACCAATTTGTAGATGCTCGCGATGTCGCGCACGGTTGCGTCTGCGCCTTAGAAAGCGGCGCTGCGATTGGCGAAGTATTTAACGTCAGCGCGCCCCGTCCTATCACTTATGATGAAGCAACTCAGGCAATAGCTAAAGCGACGGGGCAATCTATATTGGAATGGCAGACACCGGTGCGTTGGTTATTCGACCTTGATAACACTAAGGCTAAGTGTTTGATTGGTTACCGGCCAAAATGGGGCATTGAGGAAATGGTCGCTTCGGCGTTAGCAGTTCAGCGTGGTGAATCGGATGGTTTCGTCTAATTTTGGTAGTCACCATTTATTACTTTGGCTTTGCAAAAAAGGAAAAGGGCAAGGAGGCTAAACGGCTAGACGGCAAGGGGGCAAAGAACTATTAGCCATCTTGCCATCTTGCCATCTTGCCGTTTTGCCACTTTGCCATTCACGCTATAAACAAAGTATTAGATGGTGAGCGCCAAAGCAATGGGAGAAGAATACCATGGCTCTGAAAGCAGGTTCAATATTTAAGAAGGTGAAATTGAAAGATGGAACAGTTGCTATACTTCGCGCTCCCAAATGGGAAGATGTCAATGAGTTGCTGGCATTTGTTAATGGGCTTATCGGTGAAAGTAATTTATACATTGAGGTACAAACTAAGCCGACATGGGAGGAAGAATTAGATTGGCATGCCAATAAGTTGGCGCAAATTGAAAAAGGAGAGGCAGTCGTTTGTGTAGCGGAGGTAATGGGATACATAGTGGGTAACTCATCAATTACGAAGAAGAGCGGCGTTCAAGCACATGTTGGCGAGTTAGGTATCAGCCTTCAAAAAGGCTACCGTGATATAGGATTGGGCACGGAGATGATGAAAGTCCTCATTGAAAAGGAGGGGACTTCCGAAATCTTTGAGACTTCGGAAGTCTAAGTTAATGCGTCAAAGCGTAAACGACGATATTGATGCCCATCTTGAAGGCCTCTTCACGTTGCGCTTCGCCATAAGGATAACATGGATGTCCTTCCCATGCGCAGCCTAAGTCATTCATGTTATACAGTAGAGCTAATCTCTCGTTGATGAATATTCCCTCATGCCAGGGTCGCACCTGCTTATCGCCGCCCCAAATAGTGTTGGAGTTTAGGCCGTGAGTACTCATGTAATTATGTTTAATTGCTGTATCGAATAGAGGAGAATCCTCTTTGTTGTCCCATTTGCCCGGCATTTTCAACTCAAAAAAACTGCGATAAACCGGGTGGTCGAGAGGAATCGGCTTTAAAGAATTGTCCGGAAAAACTTTTGAAATCTCGCGACGGAAGGCATAGTCAAAACCTAAACAATCATCCGCCAACATGAAGCCGCCGCGTTCTAAATATTCTCGCAACATCGATTGTTCTGTGTCAGAAAGAGAAATCTCCTGATGTCCAGTGATATACAGAAAAGGATACGAAAAAATTTCTGGGTCATCTAACGTGATGTATTGCGCTTCATTTCCATCTATCTCAACGGGGACGTTTGTATACTGCTGAAGTTTCCGAGAAAGTTGAATATCTGATTGTGAGGAATAATGGTCCCCCAGGTCCGTGTACCAATCGCCACCATTATAGTTGACGCGGAGGAAAACGAAATGCTCGCCATCATCGTTTTCCTTCGTATATTTTTGGACTGCGAGCGTGGGAAATGCCGTCAATAACAACCCTGAACACACGGCGGAAATCCCTGCGATGCCCTTGAGAAAATCGCGTCTGCTAATTTTTTCAGGCATGAAAAACACCTACCCCTTTTAACGGAGTCTATTGAAAGAAATAATTGGAATAACAGATTTTAACAGAAATACGGGGATTCGTCAAGTAGAAAATGAGGAGAGGTGAAAATTTAACAGCTACAGAAGCCTTTTGAGGGATTTTTTAGTGGGATTTGATGGTTGACCAGGTAGTGGCGAGTTTTCCGGAAAGGTCAACGGCACCTGCATGTTCTAAACCTTTGTCCATGATGGTTTTGATGTCCTCTTTAGTCAGCGCTATTTTGAAAATCGCCACTTCGTCAATGAGGCCAGTTAAATCTTAAGACGACAACGTATCATCCGAAGGGCAAATTCAACGGAATCTGTTACCGGAGATACCGGAGCGATGTCTCCAATCAGTTGTGGCATCTGGATTTGGCCGGCCCTAGCACCAAAGCTTCGGCTTTTGGTTGAGGGAAGCACGTGATATTCAGCCAATCAAAGGTGATAACTGTTTCTACTTTCGCTTTTCGCCTGTTTCTCTCGAGATGTAAGTGCTTGAAAAACTGTTGTCACAAGGTTTCGATGCTTAACTTAATGCGTATGCCCTCTTTCCCCCGTACACGGGGGGGAGGGGGAAGCGACCAAAGCAATCTCCTCTTGGCTTACAATAGGAGATTGCTTCGGCGTTCCGCTAACACTCCCCTAATTTGAAAGTGTCAACTTAACTCCGGCGAAAAATGAATTATCCCCCTGTCATGGCCGCTTTCAACCAGAATACCACTCAGGTAAAACTTCCTACGGAAACCCAAAATCAAATCTCAATACACTGCTTCAAATAAGCTAAATTCTTTTCAGCAGCTTGCGGTGGATTATCTGTCGCGGGTGTTTCCAATACAAGATACCCATCGAAACCAATCTCTTTGATTGCTTCGCAGGCAGCCTTCATCGGAACTTTTCCCTCGCCTAATGCCTGTCCACCCGCATCCTTAATGTGAATTTGAGCAATTTGCCCGGCCAATAATCGTATCTCCTCAACTACATCATAACCTGCGGCAGTAGCGTTGCCAACGTCATAATATATCTTCACATATTCAGAGCCTATCCGCTTCACAAGGTCTAACGAATCGGGCGCATTCATCGCCATTTCTAAAGCTAAAGTCACTTTAGATGGTGCGGCAGCTTTGGCGCACTCCTTAAAAGCTTTAACCGCATAAAGAACAGCCTCTTCGTTTTCAAGGTTGCGCATACCGAAGAAGGGAACTAAAATAACACCTGCGCCAACGGACTCGCATCTTTTGATAACACCGGTTAATACGTCCTTTGCTGCTTTTCTCGCTTCCGCATCGGGGGATGCTAACCCCTGCGGTCCGCATACGACGGAAGCTACAGCAACCCCGGTTTTCTGTGATAACTGCTTAAGTTCAGCAACAGCATCTTCGTTAATATTCCAAAGCTCGACGCCATCAAAGCCAAGCTTTACAGCATCCGAAAAAATCTCTTCTCGTGTCCCGCGCAGGACACCTTCCATAACACCGTACTTCATAATAAACCTCCATTTACTTAAGTAACTGTTCAGATTGAAGATTGAAAAATCTACAAGTGGAGCGAAGCCACTCTGAAATCTGCAATCTGAAAGGTGCAAGATATTTTATCAAACTTACTTATAATGTCAAGCGGATTGATGATTGAAGATTGACGATTGAAGACTGTAGACGCTTGAAAGCGGAAAGGCCACGAAAGTCATAGCTTGTTCAATCTTCATTCTTTAATTTTCAATTTCTTTGTCAGCCTGCGCTATATCCGCGCTACAGCGACTGGTTTACCTTCTTGAGCAGATTGGTTTGCCGCAAGCGTAACCGCCGTTGTTTTCAACCCATCTTTGTAAGTGGAACGGATTGGCGAACTATCCCCACTTCTCACTGCATCTACGAAGGCCCGGTCAATTGCTGGGATGGGCTTATTTTCTATTTCTATTGTAGCTGCGCCCGCTGGAACTATTTCCAAACCTGGATAATGCATGATTATATGTCCTTCCAGCAGAAATTCAGTTTTGCCGTGTCCGCCTCCTTGGGTCATAGCGCAGGAAACCGTTAGTATTCCGAGAGCACCGCTCTCAAAAACAAAACTGGCGATTTCCAGGTCTGGAATAGTATGGTTAGCCATAGCGGTATTGATGCGTAGCGCCTGGTATTTAAACACCTCAACGATGTCCCCAGCCAAAAAGCGAATCATGTCCAATTGATGCGTGGTTTGCTCGTGTAGCTTGCCACCAGAGCGTTCCATCACTCGCCACCAATGGGCATCGCCACCTGCCACTCCACTGAAGTCTTCAGCAACTACCATGCCGATTGTTTTGTTAGCTAAGAATTTCTTGGCTGCGTCCGCGTTGTTGCTATATCTCGATTGATAGCCAACAGACGTTATTACGCCAGCTTTATCGATGGCTTCAGCCGCTTCAATTCCCTTCTCCAGGTAGAGATTCACAGGTTTTTCTACAAAGAGATGCAAGCCCGCTTTTGCGGCGTCAATCTCCACGTCACCATGTAAATTAGGTGGCAGGCAGACATAGACAGCATCTAAAGCCTCTTTTGAATACATCTCCCTGTAATTTGTATACGGCGTGCCGATAACTTCAAAGGCTAATCCTTCCTCTTTCTTTCGCTGCTTCCATCTCTCTGCTGCCTGTTGTGCTCTGCCTTCTACAATATCACTTAAAGCTGTTATCTGGACGCCTTCGATTTTTGCTAAACCTCCGAGGTGGCTATTCGCAATTCCACCTGTGCCAACAAAGCCAATTTTGATTGACATTTTTATTTCCTCCTACTTGGTGAATCTGATTCTATTGGTAAACCTAAACGGAATGGACGCGCCCGGTGTACCTGGGCCAACCGTTGCGTTCATGTATCCAACCAGTGGCTTCGACGTAGCGTTCCTTGATTTCTTTATCATAACTTGCATGTCGGCGAGCCATCTCTTCCGCATATTCGTACTCCTTCAACTTTTCAGTGTCAAGCTCAATCCCCAGTCCGGGTTTGTCTGGGATGCACAGGAACCCTTCGATATACTTCATCTTCCCGCCTTTAAGCACATCATCTTTCCACTGATTGTAATGCGCGTCAAGAGCATGCAGCAACCCAGGAATTGGCCCACTCCAGGTCGCCAAGCGGGGATTTTGCTGGTATGGCATGCTGAAAGCAGATATATGCAACCTAAACATCATATTGACTCCCATTTCATATCCTGAGTGCTGTGTGCAGCCCATGCCGACGAATTTCGCCACATCGTAAATCCGCTTCATGGCTAATGGCCCAACATAAGCATCTGGCGCTGAGATGTCCGCCGGGTCGTATTTTCCCATGAGCTTAAGGTCAAGCTTCTGGTCAAGTGTAGTTGAGCCACCGGGGCGCGGCAAAAACGGCGGCAGCCAACTATGGGACGAGAAGGGAATCGTAGTCATCATGCGTAGACGGTGCATAGACCTGAATTGATAGTCCAAAGGGCCGCCCACAGGTGTCTTGATGTATTCAAGGTGGCAAGCCTCAACACCTTTTAATACATCCAAAGCCGTCTGAGCGTTCCAGGAGCCGTGAGTGTCAATGCGAATATCCACATTATCTCCTAAAACTTCTCGAATGCGGTGGATAAGTTCTATATAGCGCATCGGCTCGTAGTCTACGACGGATAATTTAATGACTTTGAAGCCATGTTCTTTTATCAGTTGCTGGCAGTGCTCATGATAATTTTCAAAATTCACTTCCCCTTCGCCGTTCAGGTCTGGAAATCGATGCCACGTATATGCGGCAACAGGAATCATCTTCCTGTAGGGGGGAGATTGCCCGAAAACTGCGCTAAGATATTCGTGCAGTGGCTTTTTCAGCGCTTTGCCCACAATATCCCAATACGCGGTATCCAAATCCTGCCTAATCAATTCATCGAATGGACTTTTGCCCACGACTTTGTCCTTCAGATTCTTTAACCCCTCTTCTGCCAGAACACCACCACTTTCTCGCAATCCGACTAAACCTTTGTCTGTATGGAATTCATAAAACGTAAACGCTTGAGCGGATGCGTCGTCCCGCTTGGTGCCGAGCCAGGGCATCAAAACGCGGTATGCCAAAACGTCCGTGATTTTCACGTCAATTTGTTTGACTTCTTCATCAATTTGCTGCTGTTTTTCCTTGATTGATGCCACTAACCTGGCATCAAATTCTTCGACTTCTGATAGAGTTATGTTCATCGGCAACACCTCTTTTAGAGAAATTCGGGGACGTTGTACTATTACAACATTATAACGTAGAAGCAAAAATTTTTCCACCTAATTTTACATTCTTCCTCTTATTTCTTTTGATCAAACTTTTCTTTCTTAAAGAAAAGTTTGGTTACCCAAGCGATTTGGAAATGTCTTCGTTTTTTCAAAATTTTTGGTAATATTTTATCACTTTGATTGTCTATATATCATGGAGGCAAAAATGAACGATATGGAGCCAAAAAATGGAGACGAATATCTGGTGAATAGGGCCTTGTCAGGAGATGCCTATGCTTTTGAAGAACTGACCAAAATGTATTATGACTCGGTTCGTTTTCTGGCCCTCTCTATCCTCAAGGAACAGCAAGAGGCGGAGGATATAGCGCAGGAGACATTTTTGAAGGCTTATAGCCGACTAAGGGAGTTAAGAAAGCCTTCCTCTTCTTTTCTTTTTAATCAAACTTTTTCTTTTAGGAAAAGAAAAAGTTTGGATGGCTCAGAAAGATAGCCCGAAATCTGGCGACAAACCGTCTCAAACAGATAGAAAGGTTCAGGCACATCCCGCTTGAAGAAGTCACTCCTGATGAGTTGGCGGTGTTTTCTTCTGATGAAAGGTCAGCGAAGGAAGATTTGATAGATAAAATGATGCAAGCGATAGAGACATTGCCTGAAGAGGAGAGGGGAATTCTGAGGGGAAAGTATCTTGAAGGGAGAAGATATGAGGAACTCGCGAGGAGATATAACTTGTCATACAACGCCGCCGTAGTTAAGGCGCACAGAACAAGGAGGAAGGTTAGAGATATTGTACTGAGATATGAAATCGAATGCGCAAAGAAAAGCGCTTTGCGCGGCGATGTCCTGTCAGCGCGCCATCACCTTTGGTTTCTGATTAAGCACGTTGCCAATGTTTGCTTGTATTTTAACGGCAAGTATTATCCTGGTACCAAGAATATTCTCGCCCATCTCTCACGCTGTAATGTTTTACCAACAGATTGCATTCAGCATCTTGAGAGTATTACGTTAAACCCGGATGCTAAAAAGGCTGTTCAAGAATGCATCCGTCTCGCCCAGGAAGTTTTAGAGTTAACGAGGGATATTCTGCCAGAAGAACAACGTAAGCTCGCCTTTGATGAGCTTGAATGGTTCAGCCGGTGGGATGGTCGTCTTTGATTTTGATCTTTAGACTTCCGAAGTTTTCAAGACTTCGGAAGTCTAAAAGATGGTTTTCCGCGTGCGTCGATAAAATCCGTGGTATCTACCCGAAATCCCTTGTGCGCACAAAATGGAGTCGCGCGGAAATAACATATATCTGCCTATGCCGCTATTTACCAAAGTCAAAATAGAAGGCCAAGAAGTATTTTCGCTTAATTTTATAAATGGCCACAAACCTCGAAGCCACCCCAGCAGTCTCAAAAATAATCTCATTCACCCTTCTCTACGGACACGTCTAGGAAGCACAAAGGGTGCATCTATCTGGAAGAGCCCTTTGCCTATCCCTTGCTGCCCATCAGGATTTGTGACGAAGACATCTCTTGCACCGGGTTTAGCTTCGCGGGAAATGACAATCCCCACCTGCAATTGGGAAGCACTGATGACTTTGACGTCAGTAACTTCAATGCCACCACCGCTGAAGGCAATGGTTGCTCTCTCCTTGAAATCGCTTCCAGCGATGGTGACAGAAAGTTGCTCACCTTGAAACGCATGGTCTGGCTCTATTTTCGTCACCTGGGGCGGTTCAACTGACACAGCTATCACCTGGAATAGCCCTTTTCCTACTCCTTGGTTCCCAGCGGGATTCGTGACGAGAATATCTCTTGCGCCTGGTTGAGCCTTGGAAGCAATGGCAATCCTCGCCTGTAATTGGGAAGCACTGATGATTTCGACGCCAGTGACATCGATGCCGTCGCCACTGAAAGTAACTTTTGCTCCTGACTTGAAATTGCTTCCAGAGATAGTGACAGAAAACTGTTCCCCTTGGAACGCTCTGTCTGGGCCAACTTTCTCTACAATTGGAGTGACAACTGGCGCGTCAACTCGGAACAGTCCTTTTCCTGTCCCCTGGTTTCCATCAAGATTGGTGACGGTGACATCCCTTGCACCTATCGGAGCAGTGCTGGCAATGGAAATTCGCGCTTGCAATTCTGAAGCAGTGATAAATCCTACATTACCAACGTCAATGCCCGAACCACTGAACGAAACTCTTGTTCCCTTCTGGAAATTGCCCCCAGAGATGGCAACAGAAAGCTGCTCACCTTGAATGGCGTGGTCTGGGTCAACTTTCTCTACGCTTGGAGGCACAACTGGCGCGTCGACGCGGAATAACCCTTTTCCTGTTCCCTGGTTTCCATCGGGATTGGTGACGGTGACATCCCTTGCACCTATCGGAGCAGTGCTGGCAATGGCAATCTGCGCTTGCAATTCTGAATTACTGATAAATTCCACAACACCAACTTTGATTCCTTCATTGCTGAAAGCAACAGTCGCTCCCTTCTGGAAATTGCTCCCAAAGATGGTGACAGAAAGCTCATCACCTTGAAACGCTCTATCGGGTTTAACTCCCTCCACTATCACTATGGGACGCTCAACAACCTGGAATAGCCCTTTTCCTATTCCCTGATTTCCATCTGGATTGATGACGATTACATCACTTGCACCTGGCGGAGCATCGGAGGCAATGGTAATTCCCACTTGCAATTGAAGATTACTGATAAATTCCACATAATCAACATTGATACCTTTTCCGCTGAATGCAACGGTTGCTCTCTGCTGGAAATTACCCCCGACGATGGTAACAGGAAGCTTATCCCCTTGAAAGGCTCGGTCTGGTTCAACCCCTGTCACTATTGGGCCTACAATTGGAGCGGGAATGAGATTAAACCAACTTTCAAAGAGTCCTCCCTGTAGACCATAAGGCTTACCATTAAGCCTTATGCCGGATTTTCCGGTTCCACCGATGTGATGCCCATCTACCGCTCGCCCCTTTCCATCTATGACGAAATCGCAATTCAGTTGAACAAGGATGGTAAGCTGGTTTTGTTGTCCGAGTATACTTTCAAGGTATCCACGGATATCTGGGGCTGGCACGAAGATACATAGGGTACCATCTAAAGTAATTTTCCCTGGTAGATATTCATGGTGGTAGATACCAATGTTTCCGATGTCTCCATGGAGTGGATAGAATGGAGATTTGGCTGCGACTAAGAAAACTTCGTTCAGAATATCCTGCATATCTATATCCAGAGAGAGAGGATTACTAAACTCTAATTGAAGTCCTTTCTCCATGAAGCTGTTTAAGTCAATATCCCCTCGATGGCGCCACCAAATCTTCAGGGTTGTTAAGTCTGGTTCAATTCCGCCTGTAGCGGAGATTTTAATAGAATTCGTGGCCGGCGTCGGCGTGATGGTAATATTATCACCCGCCACAAGGTCAATATTGCCACCAGGATTCTGCACACCATCCACGCTAACAAGTCCGCCCATTTGAGCCGCAGTGACGTTATGAGGATTATCGGTTCTGGCGGAGTGGGTTTCGCCGATAGTGATGCGATTGTTGGCATCATCTGAGGTAATCGTGATGGCATTCGCCTGAATAAGGTCAATATCTCCACCATCGTTCCGCACCCCATCAACGCTTCTTATTGCTCCCACTTGAGCGGCGGTAGTATTGTGCGGGTTATCGGTTCTGGTGGAGTGAGTTTCGCCGATAGTAATGCGATTGTTGGTATCGTCTGGGTTAATCGTGATGGCATTCGCCTGAATAAGGTCAATATCTCCACCAGGATGCTGCACCCCATCAACGCTGACCGGCGCGCCTACTTGCGCGGCGGTGGTTTGGTGCGGGTTATCGGTTCTGGCGGAGTGGGTTTCACCAATGGTGATGGTGTTAGCCGCATCGTCTGAGGTTATCGTGATAGCATCATCCTGGATAAGGTCAATATTCCCACCAGGATTCTGCACATCATCGACACTGACCAACGCGCCCACCTGTTCCGCTGTAGTTTGGTGAGGGTTATTAAAATCAGCGATATGGGCGCTCAACAGTTTGTAGAGCATCGGGTTATTCGGCACGATTAGCCGGTACTTGCGCGTGAAGGTATCGTCAATCGTTATAGTGGTGTCAGTTTTATTTATAATAGCCAGCAGAACTTTGGCATCTTCTTGAGTACCGCATTGTAAGCAGGTTTGTAGATATTTCTCGTAGTAATCTTGAGCGAGGTTTGCTTTCAATGATTTGGGGTCAGGAGGCGCCGCTACCTTCGCGAGAGTAAAGTTTTGTGTAACATTACCAGTGACAGTAATCTCTTGCGCACTTGTCACGAATCCGCTGGCGCTGGCCTGGATGGTATATGTTCCAGAAGTGATAAGGAGCTCATAATTGCCATCGGAACCAGTCATTGCACAATTTTTTACAGCGCCATCCTGCATCGCCTCTACAATGGCGCTTTGTATCGCGGTGGTTCCATCCGATTCTGTAACTTTCCCGGCAACTTTGACTTTGCCCGCATCTGGTGAATCTATGCTCACGACAACCTCAAAAATCTCTTTGATGCGGTTATATTCGCACTTTTCTTCACAGACTGAAGGGTCAGTTAAGACCGGAACTGACTCTTTATTGCACTCTTTGTATTTCAGGTATAGGTAATTTAAGCCGTTTTGAGGTAGTCCTACGACATCGATCGAGCCGCTTGCGCTTACCACTATCTCACGCCCACAGCAGTCAATCGCGACGCCAGCCGAGAGGTCTATCGTCAATTTCCCATTTTCTTCTTTGAGTGTATCCTTATCGACCTCTAGCCCACAGACGATTCCTCCACCGTGAATAATTCTGTTGATAAGTGCATCTTTTCCCCTGAAATAACTTTGTTCAATTTCAAAATCCCGCACTGTCAGCAACTTTCCATAGAAATATCTATTGCGCTCAAAAGGGTGGAGAGTGCAAATATCATTTGTTGTGTTTCCCATGATTGTTTCCTCCTTCTTTTTTAAGGACAAGCTGGCAGGTAGTTTGCGAAGTAAACTACTGAGCGAAGCGAACATGCCCTACTTAAGTTAGGGTGGTATCCACTCCCACCCTTGAGTGTCTCTCAACCTGTCCGCCCGCTTCTGTATCTGCGAGGACGGTATCCCGGCTTATGACAGAAGTTTGACCGAGACGAAAAACAGGTTGAGATAAAATTGAGTTAATTCCCAAATATGAATGCATATCCAAATAAATCCAGGGTTGCAAAATTTTCACCCCGGAACTGGTATGAGCCGGTTTTTCCGCTTCAATGATTCGGCGTACAGTATTGAGTTCATTCATCGCTTGAACAAGATTCCCAGAAATCTGAGATACATTCTGCTTGACATCATCGTTCTCATATTTTATCTGAAAGGGGTTCAAAAGCACGCAGAAGCAGTATAGGCAATCGCCAAACAGCGTTGTCCAGATTTTGTTCAATTCGTCGTCGTCTTTTATACAGTTAAGTTGAAACTGCTCGAAAATAATGGGCTCTTTTTCGGTGTAAATTTTGATGAACGCTTCGAGCCCTTCCCGCGTTCCTCTTTTCTTATATAACTCAGGAACCGCCGCTAAAAGCTTGCGCTTCTGGGCTTCCGTCCAATTCTCATCAAAAGCGACTGCAAGCCAGGAGGAAAGCCAGGTGAGAAAATCCTTTTCAGGAGTGCCTTCCTCAAAGGGAGTTGCATTCACATCGAAATATTTGGTAACGCTAAAAATCTCTTCCTCTAAATTGAAAAAGAACATCTCGAAGAGTGATAGGAAACGCTCAAGAAAATCTCTGCTTGCGGCATCTTCTTGATAAATCCCTGGCAAATAGCGCAAATACGAGATACGGGGAAAATAGGCGCGGACACTTTTGATTTTAGGAGTGCGCTGCTCGTCCCCCAACAAATCGATTTTCAGCCAAAGATATTGCCCTTGGGAACTCAGAATCAAAGCATCCTTGGGATTCATCATCGGTTGAGACCAGGCGGGGTCGGACGGGAACTCTTTTGTATCCGAAATATAATAAGAGACTGTGATTTGAGTTTTTTCAGGGATTTCGGCGTCTAAGACAATTTTGTGCCATTGGAGTTCGCGCATCCCGCTGTCGAGAGCGTTTGAGATATAGTTTCCCGCGGTGGAGAACCGCTGGACATATTCTAAGAAAGTTATCTCACCCGTTTCACCCTCAAGAACGTAGAGATTGTCCTTTTTATCTGTGTAAATCTGCTTACATACTCCTGAAAATTCTGTAATCACCCTAATTAGTTCTCCTGTAGGATTGAACTTATACAGAAATCTGTTCTCCTCCGCTTCAATTTCCTCTTTGACATCTAACCTCCCTATATAAAGATTTCCGAATTCGTCCACAGCAAGCCCTGAGAATTCTATTGCTTCAATGTCCAGTTTTTTCTCTGGGTCAATCTTCAGGCTGATAGTTTCCAGCATCCTGGTGTGAATATCGAATTTTAAAACCTCCTTGTTATCTGCTTCGAGCACATAAAGGAAACCGTTTTCAATTGTCAGATTGGTTGGATTCTTCAACCCTTCTGCGAAGACGCCTAACAACCGACCACCCTCGTCGAATTGCAGAATGAGTTGATTTGCATTGTCCAAGACATAGAGATTTTCCTGGGCATCCAGGGCAAGGTCAATCGGTTCAATTTCATTTGCCAGAGGGTTACCCTCTGAGTCTTTTAGAGGGTTGCCCTCCGAGTCTTCTAAAGGTCCAGCAAGCCATCGAATCTGAAAGTTAATCCTGGCGAAGGCTTGAATCCGATTAGTACAGGTATCAGCAATGTAAAGATTAGAGGAACTGAGGGCGATAGCTTGCGGAGTGCAGAATTTCCCCGGTTCCGTACCGCATCCTCCAAAGCACTCCAACCATTCGGCGCAGCCTGTATTTGTATCATAAATCAGGACATTGCATTTTTCGGCGTCTAAAATATAAAGCACGCCGCAGGAATCCACTGCAAAATCCACGGGGATATTTTTCAATAAGGAAATATCCAATCCGAATACATGGACGAATTCTCCATGAAGCGAGAGTCCTTCTTCCGTAATATCAAGGTTTTCTTGGGAACCTGCTTCCCAAAGGGATTTGGTATTGATTGTTAGAAATTGGAATTCTTTTGGTCTCATTGACTTCCTCTCTGGTCCTATTTTTTAAATACGTATAAGGGGTGCGGATTTATCTATCCACCGACTTAGCTCCAGAGCGTGACCACCTTGGCATTGGCCATAACATCCCTTAACTCCCCAGGAGATGGTGGTACTCCTGGCATTGGGGCCACCGACCTCTGCTCACCTCCAAGAACAAAGAAGAGGGTACCGTCCTCCTCCAAAAACTGGACGGGATATATGCCACGGACGAGCGGTGGCGAGTTAATGGGCACATCGAATCTGTATCTTTTGATGATTGCTCCGAGCTCATCCTGGAATGTAAACTAACCGACCGGCTTCTTCGTTTGGCGCTGAACCGTCACGGCTGGATTACGCAGGGGTGTGAGAGTTGCCCTTGCTGTCTGCTGAACAACATGGGTCAGTTCGTGCGCCAGTAATTGCCGTCATCTGTCTCCGGCGCATACTGACCCACTCCGAAGGCGATATCCCGTCCCACAGTAAAGGCCCGCGCATTCAGTGCCTGCGCCGCCTCGGCTGCCTGCGTGTTCCTATACACCCGTACCTGGCTGAAATCGTAACCAAAGCGCGGTTCAAAAAAGGCAAGCTCTGATTCAGACAAAGGCTGACCACCTCCCCACAGGACGTTGATGCAGGTTTCCAGATTCGGGGTGACATAGGGGGTTTGGCCCAGAACCGCTTTGGTCTGGAGAGGTACTTCTTCTTCCAGTTCTTCCTTTCTTTGTAACATTCGCTGATGAGGAAAATTTAACTTCGCTTGAATCAGTCTATCGCTGCAAATCAGCCGCCGATGAAGGAGGTCGGCTGGATTTGCCTTGTTAGGCTGTTTTGTCACGGTTACAATTCCTTCAATACAACTATAAGTGCATCTCCTACCCGTGTGACTTTTTCAACCAAAAACTTTGTACCGGGCATGAAAAGAACTTCTTGTTCGGGATACTGGGCAATCCTGGAGATGTCTTTTCCGCTTTTTCCTACCGATTGTATGATAAATGCGATATTACCTTCGCGTTGAGCCACCCCTGCTCCTTTTGTCGTACTTAAGAAAGCTTGTGTGACGAAGGTGTTTCCCTGTTGATAGATTCTTTCAGCTTCCGCAATAGCCATTGATTCACTTCGAGCAAGCTTCCCTTCGTAGGAAGGTAATTTTCCCAGGCCTGACATCAATTGCAGTATCAAGGACTGAACCTTGGGTGTCGCTTCGTTAACCCCCCGCAAGGCGCTTTGAACGGTAACCCAAGCTTCGGCGGAATATGCCCTGATAGCAATCATTTCATCAACGGTTAACGACAGTAACTCCGGATGTGCTTTTCGGACTTCCTTGACGGCGTTCAGATGTTTCAGATACTCCTTAGCACCGAGTACGTCCTTAACAGGCTTGACCGTGCTGGACTTCGCCTTAAGAGGAAAACGAAGACCGATATACCACCATAGCAAATCCTTCCCAAGGCTTGAGGCTGCTTTTGAATCATCACCCTCAGCCTCAACCGAGCGTCGTGCTGTTAACGTAACCTTGAGTGCTGTTGTTTCCGAAATAACAGTGGGATAGATGTAGCCACCTGGGCCAATGTAATAACTAATCACGCTGTGGCCAGTTTCCTGACTCCATTGTCGGGCCTCGGCCAAAGCCTTCTTCTCTGACGAATGTACTGTCCTTAAACAGGTGACCATCTTTCCCTTTAAGGGATCAGTCAGGTAGCTTACCATCGATCGCTGGAGTACAATGTTCTCCTTATCGAATGGTGAGAAGGTTTCTTTCGGGGAAAAGTAAAATGGTCCACCCCAGATCGGCATGCCTAAAGACTGGAATGCATTCTCAATGTATTTCGGATCGTCGGCAACCACCGCATACTTTTCTTTTTCCTTGCCGGAATCTTCCTCCTTTTCTTTTTTCTGACTCTCAGACTTGGCCTCAGATTTCCCACAAACGTCTTTAGAGGTTTTCGCCGAAGAATCGATAAGCTTCAGGTATTCCTTTTCGGTCAACCTGGCTATGTTCGAACATATGCCTGGCCATGTGCGGGCCGCCTCGTGGAGCTTCGCCCGATATCTCTCGGGTAACCGACCAAGAATGATCTTAATCGTCTTAACTTTCTCCCCGTTCAAGTGTTTGGCCGCGAGGGCCCAATTGGGCTCCGGTTTCTTGTTCATGGCCTCGATATAGGTCTTTAGGCTCCGCTGGATCTGAAGGCCGGCAGTTCGGCTCACCCGAACGTGGGATGGAAGAATGGATTCGCTGCTAGACATGGTGTCCTTGCGTCCCTGTTGCAAGACATGTACAAATTCGGGTGCAATGAGTCTCTTGCCCCCCGCAGTTTGTGGCTCGAACTGGCCACTGTTAAACACGATGTGTCGTCCGATTGTGAAAACCTGGGCGTTGACAGCTTGTGCTGCTTCTGACGCTTTGGCTGCGGTGTGTACCCGAACTTTGCTGAAATCATGCGAAAAACGTGGTTCAAAGAATGCTCTGATAGCAGAGTCCATCGGCTGACCGCGTGAGCGCAGTACATCGTGTACAATAGAAGGTGCAACTGAATGGCCAGTGTTATTTCCCTGACCGAGCATAGTTTGCAAGAGTCCACATTTCTGGCCCCCTTGCTCTACCTTGCATTTGGACAGAGACTTCGTTTGAATCGGATGCTGGACAATCACCCGTTGGACGAACCGATTCCCATAGCGTTGCTGGAGCCCCAGCAACTGTTGGATTTTCCGGCTTTGATTCATCGGATGGAACAGCCCCATCCGTTGTATGGCGGAAACATGCTTTGCCACGCACGCCGCATCCCCTATTCCACTGGTTATCCTTTCCAACGGATTGGCCTCGTGCGTCTGTGCGTTCGATGAGGCTTCAGCCTCCATCTGTCTTTGGACCTTGGCATGTGAATTATGTTCCGGGCTCACTTGTGCTGTTTGATGATGCTTTGACATCTTACCCTCATATATAGAAGCAGTTCATCAGTTCAGGATTTCAGAGAATCCACCCCTGAACTTATGAACCAATACTTCCCTTACTTCCATTTCCCCATTTCCTTGATTCCCTCATCTCATCGTCTTATCGTTTTACAGACGGTTTCAGGCACGCGGATTTCAATGTTGTGTGTTCCCGAATACACAAGGCTTAATGGTAAAATATCAATGTTCCCGTCCTTGTATTTGTAATTTCCGGCGGCTCTTAAAGCCAACCGCGTCACGCAATCAACACCAGTAACACCTTCGATGACCGCGTAAATCTCCGATTGATAGACACTTCGTCCAAATGGCCAGCCATCTCCATCAGGGCCGCCTGTTAGAGGATGCAGGAAATTTTTTAAAGCCGTTTCAATCTTCTCCTGCATTGCCTCCGGTTCGTTTTGTGGTTTAATCCGCACTTCCGCATCTACGGAAACCTGAACATATTCCGGTGGTATAACATTCAGGTTGGTCGTCAGCAGCCGATGCTTATCCAGATGACGGCACACGGTATTGAGGAACCCCTGGCTTGGCGTAGGGCGTTCTAAGAGGCTGTAAGGAACAACGGCAACCTTCACAAGATTTTCCTCCGGATATGGAGCTGCATACGCCCGCGCAACTCTTAAACCTGGTGTATCCTTCGCTATGCTTTTATAGTCTTCAGCAGTTACAGCGCGGTATGGAATTTTTAGGTCTTTTCTTACCTGCGCCTGCGCTACTTCAAGAGATTCTTCCTCTTTGCCGCCAGAGGCCTGGAGTTCATTTTCTACCTCTATTTGGATAGGATTTCCTGCTTCATCACAAGCCCGATAGATGGTTTTGGCGTTAATGTTCCCGATTTCCCCTCCACCGAATCGATAAGTGAGCTTTATCTCTGAACCTTTGGGAGGGATGCAACCATTGACGCCATCCCCGAATTCAATCTCGCCCTCCGTTAGATGCAGAATATAATGGTTATCCCCTGGCCCTGAGGCATCAAAATCGTCTCTCTCCTCCCATATATTAGAATCGCCATTAGGTCCCTGGACTGTTAGGGCTTGAATTCCAGCTATGATAGGGTAATTTTTAGATTGAAAAACTTGATAGGAAAGGCCTGAACTTATCGTTTTATCGAAAATGGGCTTGAATGTCTCCTCATCTTTTCGGGTTAATATTTCATCTTTCACCGTTTGCCCTTGTGTCGCTGAAATAGTGTTGAGCTTTATCGTATCAATGCGGGGCGGTATCTCATAGCCTTCTTTCACAATCTTACAACGTACCCAGAAGAGGTTATATTCCTCTTCCAAAAAAGGAGGTAATATTTGACGCGTGATATCTGAGGGTATGACGAAGGAAATTCTACCATTTTTGGTCAATACTATCGTATCATCTTTTTTGAGTTCCAACGTTACCCACTTCTTAGTTTCTTCCTCTTCATGCCAATATTCCCAAACAAGTTCGGCAGAAGGAAAGATTTGCGGCGATTCCTGACCATGCTGTCCCCTGAGTGGCAGGTCAGTTTCATATAAATAAACCGTGATTGTCATCTCCTTCCCAGAAACTTTCTCCAGGTCGAGATTAAAACCCAGGTAGAAGATACTACCTGCCTGTGCTTTTTCCCCGAAGGCATGATAAAACACACCAACTCGATTATTAGCGTCTGTATGGTCTGTATACTTCAGGTCAACGAAACTGACAATTTTCGCAAGGTTTACGGGAAGTACCTCAACAGCCGCATCCGTCTCAAAAACAATCTCCTCGCCTGTCGCGCTCTCACGCGCTATCACTTGAGTATCTTTAGGGATAGTGACCGACCCGTTTTTCGAAGCAGTGAATGTGACATCAACCTTAGCTGGCGTTGCGGGTTGCGGCTTTTCATTCAATAGCTTCAAAAACTTCAGATAATTCCTATCAGGAAGTTGATTGAGACTGTAAATCTGCATCTCCGCAAGCCAGGCGAACAGTTCCAGGAAAGTGATTCCCGGGTCTGAAAGATTGTGGTCAGTCCACTTGGGCGCATACTGAGGAATCCTGGCTCTGGCTTCTTCGACCAGTTCCTCAAATGTCTTGTCGTCTAAATCGGGGATTGGTAAATTAGAAATTGGTTGTGCCATTTGTTACTCCAAGTTTATTTATACCATTTCGGTTTTATCGTCGTGAGACTTTCGGGGTTTTCCAAAACCCCGAAGGTCTCTACGATGTCAGCAATTTCGGGGTGAGTTCATGCTCCCCGCTATAAATCAAAGCATAAGAAGGAATCGAAATCTCCACAGGATTCTCCGAAGTAAAAGTCATCTTTTGTCCGTCGCCTTCCAGGGTCATGGAAACATTTTCAACATGGTCAATCTCTTCGATTTCCTCAAGAAGAGCATAAAGGTCGGAGAAACAGACCATTCTTCCGAACTCCCATCCTGTTCCGTCGGCTCCGCCGGTGAGAGGATGGAGAAATGCTTTCAACGCATCAACCGCGTTTTTCTCGGCAACAGAGGCGAGATTTATTGAAGTCGGATAGATATCAACAGTGACCGACACTTTGATGTAGGCTGGTCCCATCACCTGAAGGCTCTTTGCCGAGACAACGACATTGCTACATCGGTCCTGGAGGTATTCTTCGACTTTTCTGAGCAGTAACGGCGATGGAACCGGCTGCTCTTCGCTGCTTTCGGGGACAAGCACTACTGTTACCCATCCGGGTTCAAACGCCCCTTGATTATTGAAATTCGGCAGGCATTTCACGCGCGCAATATCGGGAGAAGCTTCCTTTGCCAGCCACTCATAATCTTCAAAAGTTACCGCCCGGCCTCTATTCCGCAACAGTTGAGGTCCTCTTTCCAGAACCTTCTCTATCAGTTCAGTATCCGAACCGCCGCCGGCGGGGTCGGGGTTGTTCACTTTATCCACAAAGGGAATGGAAGTTTTGAGCGTTTGAATTTCTGAAGCCTCAACGTTCCCCGCCTTTCCACCGCCCGATTGATACGTGGCGCGGATGTTATCCTTTCCGATGGGCGGAATCATGCCATGCCCTCCATCTCCAAACTGTATCTCGCCTGAAACTCTGTTGATGATGTAATATCGGCTTTTGGATGTGGAATCAAAGAAGTCATCAACGCACTGCCATCGAACCCAGATTTCCGTTGGCTTACCAGAAGCATCTTTGACCTCTGAAACCACCCCCCCCTTGCCCCCCCCGTTCACGGGGGGGGATAGGGGAGTGGTCTTGATAATAGCTTGCTTCTCCTCCTCAGAGATACTCCCTACTTCATTGACCTGCACTTCCTCAGAGAATACCGGGGTGTTGGTGAATTGAAACGCTTGAAGTTGCGTGCCGTCGCTTGAACCGAGAATCTCATTTCGGATGGTAGCCGCCTGAAGCGCCCACGTAGCGTTGAGATAGATGCCTTTCACCTTAGGGGCTGGAGACACGTCCTCGGGCAGCACAAAATCCAATGGGAATACCCGCGACTCTTCTGGACATGGTTCACGACAAGGGGAGTCCGAGGACGCCGTCGTTGATGTCGGTGTGGTTCCCGTCACGCTTTGCTGCGAAGGTTGAAATCGGCCATCAATGTCAACAGCCTTGAGCCAATATTTTTCTTTTCCAAACAATGATGTTTGAGCAAAGTCAGGCGGGCCCAATAATTCTACTGTTCCGCTTCGAGTCAGATTTTCCGTGCCATCCACAACATCAAGGCGAACCCATTTGTCCTCTTCAGTGTAATAGTACCATTGGACTCTCGGCCTATTCTCATCTGGATATCTTTGGTCTTCCAACGAGAAGAAAAGGCTGATGGGTCCCTTCAAAAGCTGTTTGTCAAAACCGAGATACAATGTTTGACGTTCATCTGTGAGAGGCTGGAACGGTTGGAATAATTCAGTTCCTGTTTTGCTTTTCTGCGTCACATCTTGAAATTCCATGTTGTTGTGAGTCAGGCAATACTGTAAATCGAAAGCCTCTTCAAGACTGTAATCGATTTGGAGATTATTAATCACCGGCGGGTCGATTTCACTTGTATCCGGCTTCCAGGTTGTTCCATCAAAAACGAACTTTTCCTTTCCATAATCCCCGCTCACGATGCGAACACGAAGCCAATAATTCTCCTGACCGATGACTGAAATAGTTGTTATATCTTCAGGGCATGGAAAGGTAACCTCACCACTCCCAGTCAACTTAATTGGTTGGTCATTTGGTTGACCATCAACCAAACCCTCTATCTTTTCTATAACTGTCCAACCTTTGCCATCCCAATATTCCCAGGAAAGAATAAGATTTTCTTCTGTTACATCTTCAGTTGTTGCTTCAAGCGCCGGGGTCTTATCATAAAATTCTTTTTTCGCGGCTTCTAAGATATTCGCGGCCCTTGTCTCATCGGTGTTTAAGATACTTGCAAGTTGTTCTGGCGTCTTTTGTAGAAGCTGCTCAATGGTCTTAATTCCCTCTTCTGCTAATCTTGCAGCAAAAGTTTCACCAATGCCCTGAACTCGGATTACAGACATAATAGTTTGCTTGCGGCTAATTTCCATGTTTAAAGTGATTTTAGCTCCCTTCTTTGAGAAAGCTTCCTGACTGGCGATGTAAAATGTGTCGTATAATTTCGGCTGCGTACCGAAGGGATAAATATCATTGGATAAGTCCAGAGGCACGTCGTTACTGAAAAGCAAATCCGCTCCTATTCCCGTGCCTGGGGGAGAGGTAGAAAGTGCAATCGTATCAATTTGGAGATTATTTATAGTTTCCCAATCCTTGGAAGCATCGCGCACTCGCTTGACCAAGACGCCTTTATTATGAGCGTATTTGAGCTTTTCTTGAATATACACCGTTGGTTCGGTCTCGGGAGCAGTTGTCTCTGTCTTGGGAGGAGGGACAACCGTGACAAATTCCATTTTTGGAGTATCATCGGTTGTCTCCCAATCCGCTATTTGGAGCTGGTCGCCAGGGGTGATGCCGAGTATGCTGTCCACTTGAAAGCTGGATACACCAACGGGAACATAGTCTGCTATTGTGACACTGACGCCAAGAATACATCGGATCCATCGCGTTTCGATGTTGTTGATTTTATACGGGATGATTTCCCAGTCATCGTTTTTGACTAATGTTATCTGCCCTGCGCTTTGTTGGAATTCACCTCCAAAATCAAAATTATACCACCCCAGACTTTCTACCTCTTGCCCATCTATCACCTCAACCTTTTTGCCGTAATATTGCCAGGACACAAGCTGCGGATTGAGCAATTGATAAGGAGGAGGAGGCGGGAAAATGTGCAGTTGATAAGGAAACGGAGAGATGGTGAGTTGGATGTTCGCTTTGCCTTTGATGTTAAAAAGATTTTCATGGCCCAAATACAGGGCATGTTCTTGCTGGTCCTGATTCACAAATAACTCGAACTCTTTGCTTTCATTAAGACTCGGGAAATGGTCGAAGATTCCGTCCTTTGTGGGCACAAGACTGTAAATATCTGTTAATGCCGCTGCCGTGGCAAGGATGTTTTTCTCCGTCTCAAAAATCAAAGCCTCCCCCCCCCCGTTGACGGGGGGGGATGGGGGGGGAGGAGCTTCAGCTTGAGTCAACTCAGGTATCGGAACATCCACTGGAGCGCCAGTCGCAAGCTGGAAAGCCAGAGGCACATTTGATGGTTGAGCGGGGACCTGTTTCACACCGAGCATATCTAAGAAGGCGATGAAGTTCTTCTCCGGGACTTCATTGAGTCGGTGCATCACCTCTTGCAAGATATGAAAGAATATTTTCAGCAGCGCAACCCCTGAGTCATCAGCAGAAGCGGCATTCCATTCTGGGACATAGAAGGGAGCTATTTGTTTCGCCTCTTCTAAAAGTTTTTGAAAATCTCTTTTGTCAATCTTTGGCGGAGCAATCAACATTTTTGACCTACCTTCCTTTACTAACCTTCAGTTGTCCAGTTATTTGGAACTGAGGTTTGATGAGGCTTTTTGCCTCATTGCCGGAACTTACAGAAAAGCAGTTTGACCCTTGTGCCGATTCGGGGTAAGGCATAATGAGGCAC
>Ga0194113_10000431_pt1 | contig 54522 bp, 45 predicted proteins | sample TA2MahC200mmetaG_FD_146193 | JGI IMG/M metagenome (GOLD analysis project Ga0194113, IMG submission 146193) | Freshwater microbial communities from Lake Tanganyika, Tanzania - TA2015017 Mahale Deep Cast 200m | ecosystem: Environmental > Aquatic > Freshwater > Lake | place: Tanzania: Lake...
AGGCGTTTTGCATGTCCGATTATGGTGGAACAACCAGATGGTCCACTCTCTTGACTATCCTCTGGCTGAGTTCCCTAGAGTTCACTTTTGAATCGTAAAGGAGTTCACTTTTCAAAAATTCCTAACAGGTGGCGGGTGACACGCAGTTTCTTGTATATCGTCCAAAATCCCAGGTGTCAGGACTCCAGGTTTGAGATGCCCTGCCTGAAACCTACGGAGCTGCCCTGCCAATTAATGGCAGGGCAGCAGCTATAGCTTTTACAACCCGACGTCGCTCCTTTCACACTAGCAGACTGGCGGCACATTCCACCCGTGCCGTTCGTTCTATCCACCGGCAGAGCAACTTCACTTGTAGTCGTAAAACCCCTTTCCTGTCTTACGCCCCAGTTGTCCGGCGGTGACCATTTTCTTGAGCAGGGTCGGTGGGGCAAACAGAGGATCCTTCAGTTCCTCGTGCATAGCGTTGAGGATATAGTAGACCGTGTCCAGCCCGATGAAATCGGCCAGCTCCAGGGGCCCCATGGGATGGTTCAGCCCCAGCCTCATGGTCTTGTCGATATCTTCCTTGGTGGCCAAGCCTTGCTCATAACACCGAATGACATACACCAGATAGACCATACTCAGTCGATTAGCGATAAATCCGGGGGTATCCTGACACAAGACTGTCTCTTTGCCTATGGACTGGCAGAAGGCCCTGGCCATGTCGATGGCCTCACTCTTGGTGACCAACGTTTTCACAATCTCGACCAGCCTCATCACCGGCACAGGGCTGAAGAAGTGCAGCCCCAACACTTGGCTGGGCCTCTTAGTCGCCATAGCCATATCCAGGATGGACAAGCAAGAGGTGTTAGTTGCCAGATAGGCATCTGGCGGGCAAACCTTGTCCAGGCCAGAGAAGACCCTCTTCTTCTCTTCCAGATTTTCGAGGACCGCCTCTATTACCAGATCGCAGTCCTTGAAGTCCTCTATTTTGAGGGTGCCCTTGATCCGTGCCAAAGCAGCGTCTTTCTCCTGCACGGTTATCTTGTCCTTCTTGGCCGCCCTTTCCAGGGACGTCTGAATCTTTGAGATACCGTTATCCAGAAACTGTTGGTTAACCTCCATCACCACCACAGGATAGCCAGCACGGGCGCAGACCTCAGTGATGCCTCCGCCCATTAAACCACAGCCCACTACTCCTACCTTTTTGATCTCCATGCCACTCCTTTCTCTAATGTTTTGGCGTTCTTCGCAGCCTGACTGACTACCGCCTGAACCTTACTTTCCTTTGAGTTCCGGTTTCCTTTTCTCCAGCCAAGCCGTCCTAGCTTCTTTGTGGTCCTGGGTTGTGAAGAGGAAGTCCATGAGCTTCGCCTCCAGCCTCAACCCATCTTCCAAGTTCATTTCGATCCCTCTTATCATAGCCTCTTTGGCTGCCCTCACTGCCAGGGGAGGTATTTCGCAGAGCTTCATGGCCCACTCCTCCGCTGTAGGGAGAAGTTGTTCGGGAGGGACCACCTTGTTGACCAGCCCAAGCCGGTAGGCCTCCTGGGCATCAATGCGCTCGCCGAAGAAGAGCAACTCGGCTGCTTTGGCTCGGGGCATAGACCGCACCAACCTTTGCGTCCCTCCCCAGCCCGGAATTATCCCCAGAGTCACCTCTGGCACTCCGAAAGTAGCGCTCTCCGAGGCAATCCTCAGGTCGCAAGCCAGGGCCAGTTCAAGCCCTCCGCCCAGGGCGTGTCCGTTGACGGCGGCAATGGTAGGCTTCCACAGCTCGAGCCCACGCATTATGGTGGGCGGCATACGCCACCATTCGTTGCGTATCTCCCCCAGCACAGGCAACATATCCTTAATATCCGCTCCAACGCAGAAAGCTCTATTGCCACTTCCGGTGAGAATAGCCACCCACCGATCATTGTCATCTCTGAACTCCACCAGGGCTTGGCTCAGCTCCTGAAATGTCATGGGGTCAAGAGAGTTTAAGGCCCGTGGACGGTCTATAGTGATATATGCAATCTTGCCCCGTTTCTCATACAAGAGCGCCATTTCGTATCCTCCTGTGGTTTATCTTTCTTAGGCCACTTCTTCCAGTAGCTGTCTGCCAAGGTCTGTCACATTGGGCAGTTGAGCAGCATGGGAGGCAATAAGACTAGTACAGATCATGCTGCGGAGCAGGTCAAGCCTTGGCAGCGGCGGAATGGGCTGCAAAGCTATGGCGCAGGGCACGCAAGGTAACCCGACTGTCCAGCCTCGCCTCCTTAGCATAGCCTTTCATGATCTGCCAGAACCCCTGCCTGGTAAGCCTTTCTCCTAGCCTGTTTAAGAATAGCGCCTTTTCCTCTTTCTCATGTGCTAGCCGAGGGCGGGCCTCTTCCAAATACCGCTTAAGTGAAGGAACTGACTCTCGGCTGACAGAACCGTTTCTCTCCCTGGCCCCCTTGACACAAAAGGAAACGCAGTCGTCTTGCACCCTCACATCCGCCAGGTTTAGCGACATGAGCTCACTTATCTGCATGCCGCTTCCGTAGAGGAGTTCTAGCATAGCCTTGTCTCGCTGTGCCTCAGGAGTGGAGTGTCTTTCCGGTTGCTTCAGTAGTTCCCTAACCTGCACTATCGAAAGGGGTTGGGGTGGCGGTTTCTTCACCCTGGGCGAACCAAGGTTCTCCGTCGGCGTGTCCTTTCTGACCCCGTTGCTGACGAGGAACTTGAACAGGGATTTGGCTGAGGCGGTCTTGCGGGCGACTGTTGACAGTGCGTAGCCCCTCCGCTTCAGGCTGACAAGGTAGCTCAGAATGAGCTGACGATCGACCTCAGACCAGTTGTCCACCCCTTTTTCTTGAAGAAAATCGACCAGTTGAAAAAGATCATTTCTGTAGGCTGCCGTGGTATTCTCGGAGAATCGCTTTTCGGTTGCCAGGTAACCTAGGAAAGCCTCGACTTCCTGCTTCATAGTCTCTCCTTGAACAAATGACTTCCTCTGTGGACGGCAATTATTGTAACACAGTTATGGCCAAAATGATAGAATTTATGTTAGGTTATGGAAGGAAAAAACCTTGAGCTGCAATTAAGAGCATTGCCCAGACGGCCGGGCGTCTACCTGCTTAAGGACGAGGCGGGCAACGTAATCTACGTTGGTAAGGCAGCTAGCCTGTACCATCGAGTGCTTTCCTACTTTAGTTCGCCTCACAACCTATCGCCGAAGCTGCGGCGAATGGTGTCTCGCGTGGCTGACTTCGAGTTCTTTGTCACCGACTCTCAGCAGGAGGCAATTCTGCTTGAATGCAATCTGATCAAGAAGTATCGGCCACACTACAACGTCGCTCTCAAAGATGACAAGAGCTTTCCCTACCTGAGAATAAGCGTTGCTGATGATTGGCCGAGGATACACACCACGCGGCGCTTGGAGAAGGATGGTGCTAGGTATTTCGGTCCCTTTGCCAGTCCCAGATCGGTGCGCCAAACATTAGCTTTGCTGAAAAGGCTGTTCCCCTTCCGGAGCTGCAAGAAACCAATTACCACTGGTAAGTCGAGGCCCTGCCTGGAATATCACATCCACCGTTGCCTAGGGCCTTGCATCGGCGCTGTCAGCCGAGATGAATACAGGCAGGTTATAGACCAGGTGATCCTTTTCCTCGAAGGAAAACAGGAGGTGATAGTACGCCAGCTACGCCATACAATGGCGGCGGCCGCAGAGAATCTGGAGTTTGAGAAGGCGGCCCTGATCCGAGACCAAATTTCTGCTGTGGAAAGAGTCATTGAACGACAGAAGATTGCCTCAGCAGAAGGAGAGATGGACGTCATCGCCTTCGCCACGGCGAGGGGGCAGGCCTACGCGTTGGTCTTCCTTATTCGCAACGGAAAACTGTTAGGGAGGGAGAACTTCATGCTGACAGGAACGCAGGGTGAGGAACCTTCCCAGGTCATGACCAGCTTCGTACAGCAGTTCTACAGCTTTGCTCCTTTCATACCAGAGCAGATACTGCTTCAGCATCCCCTAGAGGGAATGCCACTGGTCAGGAAATGGCTGGAGAGCCGCCGGGGAGCGAAGGTCGATATACAGGTGCCCCGCCGAGGGGTGAAAAAGGATTTGGTGAACATGGTAGCAGAGAATGCGCGCCAGGGCCTGGAGCAAATGAGAATCAAACTGCTGGCCGAGCCGGAGATTCTGGCTAAGGCCCTGGAGGAGCTGAAGGAGGAGCTTTCGCTGACCTCCTCTCCGCAGCGGGTGGAGTGCTACGATATCTCGAATATTCAAGGGGCCTTTGCTGTAGGGAGCATGGTGGTGTTTGAAGGAGGACTGCCCCAGAAAGCTCATTATCGTCGCTTCAGAATCAGGTCAGTAGCAGGGGCCAACGACTACGCCATGATCCAGGAGGTACTCAGAAGACGGTTCAAAAGAGGGGCAAGCGAACAAAAGGATGGTAGCTGGGCCATGATGCCCGATTTGATATTCATTGATGGTGGGAAGGGACAGCTCAACGCCGCTCTGGAGGCGATAAAAGAGGTTGGGCTAGAGTCCATCCCCTGTGCCAGCATCGCCAAGGAGAATGAGGCCGTCTTTGTACCCCAAATATCGGAGCCTATCATGCTCCCACGTAATTCCGCTGCTCTCTACCTTCTGCAACGAGTAAGGGACGAAGCACATCGCTTCGCCCAAGGCTACCATCTTAAGGTGCGCCAGAAGGAGTCCCTGGCCTCGCCTCTTGATAACATCCCCGGCGTCGGGCCAAAGCGAAAGCGGGCACTGCTCAGGAGGTTTGGGTCAACCAGCAGGATGAAAGAGGCATCGCTGGAGGAACTAGCCTCGGTAAAAGGAATGACCAGGCTTGTGGCTGAGAAGGTGAAAGAGTATCTTTAGATGAATGTTTATAAGACACGGCCTTTATGCTATCAAGAGGCCGGCCATGTCCCAGCAAACGTAGAATCCAGGCCTCTTGGCTCAACTGTTGCACACCGCTAACTAATGTGGTGGTATAATGAGATCGTCAGAGGAAATTGGGTGGGAGTGTACTGACTTCCCAGACTCAGTCATCTTTAACCTTCAGAAGTATCACAAAGAGTAAGGAGCAATTAGCTGTCACCTAAGTTGATTCGTTACTAAAGCAAAGGGAGGTGGCAAAATGATAAAGGTTATTATCGAAAGGCGCTGCCAACCCGACAAAGCGGCTGAGTTGGAAAGCGTACTGGTGGAGCTGAGAACCAAAGCTGTCCAGCAGCGGGGCTATGTCTCCGGTGAAACTCTCCGGTCGATAGACAATCCGTCACATTGGCTGGTCATCAGCACCTGGCTAGACATCGATCTATGGAAAGCTTGGGAGACCAGCCCAGAGCGCCAAGAGATCGCCCACAGGTTGGAGCCTCTCCTCGCTGCTCCTGAGAAAGCCTCCATTTTCAGCTTTGTTTGGGAGGCTTGCTGGTGGCCGCCGAACCTTCAGCAACACAAGAAGGCAGTCAAATCCTAGGCAAAGCCCGCAGATCCGTGAACCTTGTCTGCGTTGCTGCCCAGCTCTTACCACTCCGCTGACCGGAATGTAGTCACCACTTGCACAGCCTTCGTACAACTCTTCGGTGCGAGGGCGACCAGAAGGCGGCGTGATCGCAAACACCGGCTGATGTGTTGTAAAGCTGCGCCTTTTCGGAAGTCACGTCTTCTTTATCAGATGCCATCCAGCCGATGTGCATAGCCAATCAGAGTGTTGTTACCGCGGCTCTCCCCCCACAATCATCAATGCTGGGTCCCACAAGCACCACGAAGGATAAGAGCGTGCTTTTGCGGCAATGGCAAGGGACGCATATAACCTGTCATTCCCGCGCCAACGGGAATCCAGAAGCCCCCAAAAAAGGTAGAGCTTTCTGGATTATTGCCCGTCCTGGAAGAATAGGAACGATACAATGAATATAGACGACGTATTCCGTAGCCACTGGACAATGACGACCGCAGAAATTAGAATCTCTCTCAGTCATGAGACAGGCTACTGACCTGCTCCTGTAGCAGAGTGGTCTAAATGAGAATGAGATATAGAGCCGTTCTTTTTGACCTTGATGGCACGCTGCTGGACACGCTCGAGGATATAGCTGATTCCGTCAACGCCGTGCTCGACCGCCTCGGCCTTCGGCAACACAGTCTCGAAGCTTACAAGCGTTTTATCGGCGATGGTGTGCAAGAGTTAGCCAACCGAGCGCTTCCAGAGGACAAACGGGACCCAGTCACAGTGGCCCAAGTAGTTTCTGCCATACGTGAAGAGTACAACAAGCGGTGGGCCGACAAGACCCGCCCCTACGAAGGTATTCCGAAGCTACTGGATGCTCTCGCCGCCCGTGGGATCAAGATGGCCGTCTGGTCTAACAAGCCAGATGATGTCACCATACTCACTGTATCCCGGCTTTTGCCACGGTGGCGATTTGAGGCCGTGATGGGAGCACAATCGGCAATGCCGAAAAAGCCCGATCCTACAGGGGCAACCGAGATAGCGAAACGCCTTAATATCCCGCCCGGTGAGTTCCTATATCTTGGCGATGGGGACACAGACATGAAGGCAGCCAGCGCCGCAGGGATGTACCCGGTGGGCGCACTGTGGGGCTTTCGCACCCGCAACGAACTCTTAGCTGGTGGCGCCAAGAAGCTAATCCGGCATCCGATGGATTTGGTGAAGCTCTTATAGTTTCATGCTAATGCTTAGCTGCAATAATTCGCATTACATCACTGGGCCAGAGACCCTTCTCCGCCTGCAGCGGGTCAGGGTGACAAAATGGGCCTGTCATTCTGAGCGTAGCGAAGAATCTCATCTCGCCGATTTCGGTAAGAAAGCATTAGCGTGCTGTCCCCGTAATGACCATACAGTTGTCATCCCACCCCCGACACCGAACCCACCTTACATATCTACGGGATTCCTGTCTTTGCCAAAAGATTAGGGGGACAGGGAAGATAGCCAGGCAAACGCGGCTTGACTTGGGTTTATCGCCCCGACTGTGCTAAACTGCCCAACAAGGCTCCTGGTTCGCCCCAAAACGAGCTTGTTAGGAACCTATGGTGGCAATTGGTGCCTGTAATAGGGATGAGAGATGTCCGATGTAACCGGAAGAATGCATGACTGACATCGCTGCACCTGCCACAGAGAAAGGGCTTCCCTCCAAGTGGCTGGTTCTAGGGGTTGTCATGCTCGGCACCATTATGGGGCCTCTCGACGGCAGCATCGTGAACACCGTTCTCCCTACCATCACCCAGTCTTTCCACACCGACATTTCCATCGTGCAATGGGTGCCCACAGTCTATCTTCTAACAATTAGCTGCCTCATCCTTCTCTATGGTCGCCTGGGGGATATGCTGGGCTATAAGAAGGTCTTTGTTTATGGCCTGGCTGGTTTCACGGTGGCCTCCGTTTTGTGCGCCTTATCGCACAATATCTGGATGCTAATCTCCTTCCGGGCCGTGCAGGGGCTGGCGGCAGCCATGACCATGGCCGTTAGCTTCGCCATTATCACGGCGGCCTTCCCACCAGTCGAGCGCGGTAAAGCCCTGGGCCTCAGTGCCGTTAGTATCGCCGTGGGCCTAGCCGCCGGACCAAGTCTCGGTGGGGTGATTACCGAACACACTAGCTGGCGCTACATATTCTTGATCAACTTCCCCATTGGGGTGGTCTCTCTGATACTGGCTATCCGCTTCATACCAGAGAGTGTCAAGAAGGCCGGACAGCACCTTGACCTGCGTGGGGCCTTGGCTGCCTTCATCTGTCTCCTCAGCCTCCTCCTCTACGCCGATAGGGGTGAGCCCTGGGGATGGCTATCGCCTGGGTGCATCAGTCTTCTGATCGTCGGAGTCCTCTCCGGCGCATGGTTTCTCAGGATACAGCAGACATCGGTGCAGCCCATGCTTAATCTATCTCTCTTTTCCAACCGCGTCTTCAGCTTTGCCAGCTTGAGCGCCCTCTTCAGCTTCATGGCCGCCTATGCGCTGGTTTTCCTGACGCCCTTCCTTCTGACCTTTGCACTGCATTACAATATCGGCAAGGTAGGCTGGGTAATGGCCAGCGCCCCCATAGCTACCCTGCTGGTAGCACCTCTCAGCGGCGCAGCCTCAGATCGTATCGGCACCAGGGGCCTGACCTTTTGTGGCATGATCCTCTGTTCCCTGGGCTTGGTTTTCATGAGCAACTTGAAAGCCTCTGCCAGTGCCTCTGATGTCATGTGGCGTCTGGCTGTCTTCGGTGCGGGGTCAGGCATGTTCCAAAGCCCGAACAACAGTGCTGTCATGGGTAACGTCCCCCGGGCCCACCTGGGCGTGGCCTCAGGGGTATTGGCGGCAGCGCGCAATGTCGGCATGGCGCTGGGGATCGCTGTCGCCGGTGCCGTACTATACAACGTGGCCCCCATCGCCACCTCAGGGCAGCCGGGCTCCTTTACCCCCAGCGAGATTGAGGAATTCCTGACAGGTTTGCACTGGGCCTACATCGCCGGGGCAGCGCTGGCGGGCATTGCTGCCCTCACCTCTCTTGGGGCGGTCGCCCGTCGCAAACAGGACTAGAACAAAGAACTCAGGAGGCCTGAAATGTATTGGGGTCAGCAATACCTGGGGGACAGATTGGCCCTGCTTGTATCAATCGGCTATTTGTGACCAACTGGAACCGCTGCTCTCTCTGCCGCCCCCCACAGAGCTGGTGTTCTCTTGTATCATCTCCAGGTTGCATGCGCCCTCGTCCTGCAACTTTGTCATGTTCTAGGGGCACACTTGTGGCCAAGCCGAGGCTGGGGGTGGTATAATTCATACTGCGTCAAGTCATTAGGCATAGCTGAGTGGATTGGAGGTAGACGATGGGAAAGAAAAACTGTGCTGTTTGCCAGTGTTGTGGTAGAAGGGCAGAATACACCGACTGCTCCAAGGGATGTACTCCGCCTGACGATGCCCGTTGCGAAATGTTGAAGGGTTGGTTATCGGTTTCTCGCTGGAAAGGCACGGGCAACGTTGACCACTACGACTTTTGCTCCTTGATTTGCCTTCAAGAGTGGGCAGATGCCCAAGTTCCTAAAATTCCCCAAGCATTTCTAAAGGAATTTGAAGAGGACTGAGTAGAGGTAGTCATAGCCCGGCCAGCCGATTTAGAGAGTGGATACCTATAGCCTAGCTGATTATGTCCAGGCGTTTGTCTTATGTGGGCAAAGCTAAGTAGAATAACCTATTGCGTAAGGAGGCCCAATGAAAAAGCTGCAAGCCTTGCTAAGCTTGGTAATGGTGCTGGCTGTCATCAGTGGCATCGGTGTCCTTGCAGGGCCATCACCCGTTGCAGCTACTATTAACGCGCCACCGACTTTTGATGGCCTAGCTTCAGTCACATTTACTACGTCCGATAATGTCTATCACCTGAGCTGGTTGGCGGCTACAGATGATCATACCCCGCAGTCGGAAATCACATACCGCATCTTCGCGTCAACGGCGCCCGAGGTATCCAGCTATGACTTCAGCACTTCTATCGCCTCTACTGTTGGGGCAACTTCGCTTGACATCACAGGTCTAGACTCACCACAGCGGTATTTCTTTATTGTCCGGGCTGTTGACGAACAGGGACTCAGTGACGGAAACATCAGACAGCAGGCAACACGTTCTCTGTATTTGCAGAACGCCACCAACTTCAGAGACCTTGGTGGCTACACCAGCAAGTGGGGCATCCAAGTCAAGTGGGGCAGGATTTACCGTTCCAATAACCTCGTCACACTAACCGATGACGATCTGGCCAGGGTCAACAGCCTCGGCTGGCACAGGATGGTGGACATGAGACTAGACTACGATATTTCCAGAGACGGTGGAATGGATAGGACCTATGCCGGGAGTGAGACCAAGTACGATATGTTACCTTTCAACTACGGTGATCCATACCTTAAGAGCCTGGTTCCGCCAGGCCCACCTATTCCGGCGACGTGGCCCCTGAGTTGGGACCTGTCACAGGTGGACTGGGATAACTGGTACATCAACATCATGGAGCAGAACAGGGAAGGCATCAAGGATATCTTCGACCGCTTCACCGACCCCTCCCAGTATCCCATAGTGTTGCACTGCACTCAGGGCAAGGATCGAGCAGGGGTGGTCAGCGCTCTTCTGCTTTCGCTGCTTGACGTTCCTAAAGCTACGATAGTGCAGGACTACATGCTGACGCACGACTATACCCTGGCAGATATCAATGCGAAACTGGGACAGATAGAGACCATGATGAGCGCGTTCCCGTCTATGTTCCCTCCTGAGGTGACCTTGGCGGACTGGCAGAAAATGGTAGACTGCTATCAGCCAGCTATGGAGAATCTGTTGAGCTACCTGGACACTCAATACGGTGGAGTCGGGGGCTTTCTGAGCCAGATAGGCGTTGACGAAATAGAGCAACTGGAGATCATGTCCCTTAATCTCGAGTATCCCACGGTAACCGGTGTAAGCCCTGCCTCTGGCAACCGGGGGCAGGCCATGACCGGTGTAACTATCACTGGCGCTAACTTCGCTGGAGCCACAGCCGTGAGCTTTGGCACCAGCATAAGCACGGACAGCTTCACTGTGGATAGCTCAACCCAAATAACGGCTAACATCACCATTGATGGCCTTGCCGCTATCGGTTCCAGGAATGTCTCTGTCACTATACCAGGTGGCACTGGAACCAGGACCGGCGGCTTCTCAGTGACAGCTCCTCCTGCTCCCACAGTAATCGGAGTTAGCCCCGACTCTGGCAAGCAGGGACAGACCATGGATGTGACCATCACTGGCAGCGGGTTCGACGGCGATGTCTATGGCACCACAGCGCGAGCCCACGACGTCACCACGCTGAGCTTTGGCTCAGGGATAACCATCAACAGCTTCACATTGGATAGTTCTGACCAGATAACTGTCAATATCGCAATCAGCAGTTCGGCCGCTAGTGGTGTCAGAGATGTCTCAGTGACTACCCCAGGAGGCACTGCCATCCAGACTGGCGGTTTCACTGTCAACGAGAGCAAGAAAGGACAACCCGCCTGGGTTTGGATTGCCACCGGGGTCGGTGTGCTTGCTGTTATCGTGGTGGGTGCTTTGGTTGTGCGTCGAGCAGCCCGGCGGCGAGCTTAGTTCTTTCCTGCCGCCCCTGCACCACCATTTCCTATTGCCCAGCATTTGCTTGTTTCGTCTGCTTGCACCAACCGGCCAGTTGTTAGACGCCTCTTGGATGAATCACCTATTTATCTTTTCCCTGTAACGGCGGGCTATATCAATAGCTACCTCTGTGACTTCAACCGCACTCTCGCCCAGTACCAAGAACAGCGGTTCCTTTCCCCAGCCAGCTCCCTCGTAGAATAGTCGAGGCATTACCCCATATTTTTCAAACAGTTGTTTGACCTTCCAGGGCATGGAACCGCCGTCTCGCCCGGCGACCTCTTCCGGCTCCTCAGCCCGATCCACCGCGCCCAAGACAAGTCCCTTCTCCCTGCAGTACTGCTGAACAACTTCAATTATCTCCTGGTCGCATTTGAAATTGATAACGGCATTGATTTCGGGATCGTATTTGCGAACCTGCAGTAGCCGTCTGGCCAGATGATCCGATGCCCCCCAGCCCGGCATGCCTGCAGCCTGAGGGCGGCCGCGCACAGCCGTTACTCTACCTTCCACCGCAGCCACATCCTCGGGGGTCTGGGCCCCACGTAGGGCATACGCCAGATTGACCCTCACCTCAGGTATGAGACAGGCAAACTCTGGGCAATTCTCTAACATCTGCAAAGCTGTTACCAGGTTACCCAGAACCGCTTCAGCCTCGGCCGTGTCGCTCATTTCCATCCTTGAGCTTTCCTCAGTATATCGGATGACAGTTCGGCCACCTGTTTACCGGAGATAAGCATGCCACCGAAGATGGCACCCATTCGCGGGTAACCAAAGACAGCGTTGATCGCCATACCAGCTACCAGTAGGCCGGGAAATACCTGTTTGGCTTCGGCGACAAGTTCTCTCTCCCCCACCTCAGCCCACATCGGTTTCTCGCCGATAACATTACCAGTCTCTGTTTCTAGTCTATTGCCGATTTTGCGGGTAACTATACGGCACACTTCGGCATCGTGTCCGGTAGCATCTATTACCAGCTTGGATCTTATCGCCAGCGGGTCAACGTGCAGATTCGCCAAAGACACTGCGCTCCAGTTCAATACCAGGCCGGTTATCCTGTCATTTTCTCGAATCATTACATCTTCCACGGAAATCAAGTTGAAGATGCGAGCACCGGCCTTCACGCACCGGTAGCAAAGAGCGGAGACAGCCTCTATAGCGTCAGCTACATAATATCCCTCCTGATATTCTGTAGCTGTTATCCCAAATTCATCCAGAATGTGTTTGGCTTCATTCTGAACCACGATCTTGTTAAACATCATACCGCCACCCCACATACCACCACCCACACTCAGTCTCCTTTCATAGATGACCGTCTTGACCCCCTCCTTAGCCAAATAGTACCCGGCGGCTAGACCCGACGGACCAGCACCAACTATGGCTACATCTGCTTCCATGAACTCCAGAAATTCCTTTGTGTAGCTCTCTGTTATTGCTTTGGAAATGGTTACCTCATCCACTTTAGATACCTCACAGACTCTATTCTTTTCTCTGAAGAGCGACTGGGGAAAAGTACGCCAGCAAGGGGCTTGCTTATCTTGTCAAAAAGCGATATCCCCCTCCCCTTAGCTGCGATCCCCTCCAGCGTTAAGTAAGTAAAGAAAAAACCAGAAGTTAGGAAATACTGAAGCCTTCTGGTTTCAACTCTTTCGACTTCCCTACGCTCGAATTACCGAGATCAGGTTCAAAGGGTCGTCCTTCCTTGAAGGGAAGGACTCTCAGCCGTCCAGCTCCCCTAGATATATTCAGTTTCTCCTATTGTGTTACATTCGGGCCAACGATGTCAATGTAGACACCTTTCAGTAACATTCCGACGCAACGCCCAGTTATAGCCCCCAGCGAGCAAATCGCGACAACAATGGTGTTTCCCTGGGGCAGTGTTTCAAAATAGTTTTGGCCCTTCCCCTTCATATATGCGGGATCGGCGATGTGCTCCACATCTGTTGACTGTGCTAAAATTAGACCTCATCGTCAGGCAGACGTGAGAAGATAGCATGAAAGCCCAGGTTCTGAAGAACATCTCGCCAGTTGAAGACCGGCCTTTGGAGTTGGTGAACCTGCCAGTCCCTCGGCCGAAAGCCAGAGAAGTTCTGGTGAAAATCTCGGTCTGCGGGGTCTGCCACACGGAGTTGGATGAGATTGAAGGACGGCTTCAGCCAAAGCTGCCCGTCGTCCTGGGGCATGAAATCGTGGGAACAGTAGAAGCTCTGGGCCCGCAGGCAGCCAGATGGAGGATCGGGGATCGGGTGGGAATCGCCTGGATCAACTCGGCTTGTGGCCGGTGCCACTTCTGCCAGGAAGGAAATGAAAATCTGTGTCCTGAGTTCAAAGGCACCGGGTGTCACGCCGACGGGGGCTATGCCCAGTATGTGGCGGTGGCAGAAGATTATGCCTACCCCATTCCTGATAGGTTCTCCGATACCGAGGCAGCCCCCCTTCTGTGCGCCGGAGCCATCGGCTTTCGGGATATGAGGCTTTCCGGGGTCAAGCCTGGCCAGACGCTGGGGCTTTTCGGGTTCGGAGCGTCAGCCCACATCGTCCTTCAGGTAGCCAGGCACTGCAGTTGCCAGGTCTTCGTCTTCACTAGGAGCGCGGAGCATCGCGCCTTAGCCCAGAGACTGGGAGCAGCCTGGACAGGGACGGCGGAAGATGATCCTCCTCAGAAGGTCAACTGCGCCATAGATTTCACCCCTGTAGGGGAGACCGTGCCTCAAGCCTTGAGGGTCCTGGAGAAGGGCGGGAGACTGGTGATAGCAGTCATTCGAAAGAGGACTCCTATTCCTCCTCTGGACTATGCCCGGTTGCTGTGGGATGAGAAGGAAATCAAAAGCGTAGCCAACATCACCAGAAAGGACGCCCAGGATTTTCTTCCCCTGGCTGCCGAAATCCCGATTATCCCTGAAGTCCAGCAATTCAAACTGGAAGAGGCCAATGAAGCCCTGATCCTGCTGAAGCAAGGCCATATCCAGGGAGCCGCAGTCCTGAGGATGTCTTAGCCCTCTCCAGGCCAAAGGTGAAGCCAGTTGACACCTTTAGCCACGACCAGGCCGATTTAGTTCATTCACTAGTGTCCCTTCTCGTCCTTACCCCTTGAACAGACGGAACGTTGCTTGCCACCATCTATTGAGCTATCATGGGAGCATGAAAAGGGTATCCGCCATAGATGAACTAGAGGCCAAAGGACAAGCCGCAAAGGCGGCATCCAGAAAGCTGGCCCGGCTTTCCACTGAGGTCAAGAACCGGGCTTTGTCCAACGTGGCTGATGGCCTCGTCTCTCGGACGGGTGAGATTCTCGAGGCCAACCAACGCGACCGCGCTGCCGCAGAGGCCTCAGGCATGGGTCCGGCGATGCTTGACCGACTGCTCTTGAGTCCAGAACGCCTTGCGGCTATGGCGCAGGATGTGCGGGCAGTGGTCGCACTCCCCGACCCCGTGGGCGAGGTCTTCGACATGCGCACCATGCCCAACGGGCTTCAAGTAGGCAAGAAACGTGTGCCTTTAGGGGTGATCGGCGCGATCTACGAGAGCCGGCCTAACGTCACGGTGGATATTTCCACCCTTTGCCTCAAATCGGGCAATGCGGTTGTCCTTCGCAGCGGCAAGGAAGCCATCAATTCCAGCCTGGCTCTGGCTAAGGTGGTACAGGAAGCCGCCTATGGTGCTGGAGTGCCTGGGGGAGCTGTTCAGATCATCGAGTCCACTGACCGCGCTGTGGTAAACCGCATGCTCAAGATGAGCAGCGTCATCGATCTGCTGGTGCCCCGAGGGGGCGCCGATCTTATTCGGTTTGTGTCTGAAAACGCCGCTGTCCCGGTGGTGGCTGGTGGGGTGGGGGTATGCCACACCTATGTTGACAAGAGCGCCGATCTCCATAAGGCAGTAGCTATCGCCTACAATGCCAAGGTGCAGCGCCCCACGGTATGTAATGCGCTGGATACCCTTCTTGTCCATGCTGACATTGCCGAGTCATACCTGAAGTTGATCAGCCGTGAGTGGGGTAAAGCCGGTGTGGAGATGCATTGCGATGAGGCCGCTTTGCGGATACTCAAGGATGTTCCCTCCCTGAAAGTGCTGCCTTCGGTTGAAGCTGACTGGGGTAAGGAGTTCCTAGCGCTGGTCGCTGCCGTCAAGGTAGTCAACTCCCTGGATGAAGCCCTAGAACACATTCAGCGTTATACCTCAGGGCATTCCGAGGCCATCGTCACCGAGGACTACACCGCAGCGCTTCGCTTCCTGGACGAGATTGACGCGGCCTGTGTCTATGTCAACGCCAGCACTCGCTTTACCGATGGAGGCCAGTTCGGACTGGGCGCTGAAGTGGGCATCAGCACTCAGAAGCTTCATGCCCGTGGGCCTATGGGGCTGAGAGAACTGACCAGCTATAAGTGGATCATTTTCGGCAGTGGCCAGGTCCGTCCTTAGACCATGTTCGCGCTGCCCGCATGACATGTAGGGGCGGACGTTCCGTCCGCCCTGCGGAGGTGGGAGGCCTTTGCCTCACTACCTCGTCATCCGCCAGGTTACCAGGCGTCACCCCTTTACTTTGAGGCAAATCACGGTATACTTTTATCCAACACGCGAACTGTAAAATGCCCCAAGACAGACTGATGCAGATCAGGCATAATATTCATGAAGTGGAAAGGCGTATCGCCAGAGCTGCTGAGAAATCTGGCAGATCTCCTGGCGATATAACCATCATTGCTGTGACCAAGACGATTGAACCCCGGCTCATTCAGGAGGCTTTCCAAGCTGGTATGAGACACTTTGGTGAGAGCAGGATCCAGGAAGCCAGTGACAAGATCGGTCAGCTCTCTGCCCTCCAGCCGCCTCCTACCTGGCATATGGTTGGCCATCTTCAGACTAACAAGGCCGGTCTAGCCGTAGAGCTTTTCCAATTCATTCAGAGTCTCGATTCGATCAAACTGGCAGAGGTCATCAGCCATCGTGCTCAGCGCGATATGCCCATTCTTCTCCAGGTGAACGTTTCCGGTGAGGCCAGCAAGTTCGGGTTCTCTCCTGACCAGGTCTCCTCAGCAGCACAGGTGATAGCCCATCTCCCTCATCTTCAGATAGAAGGGCTGATGACTATAGCACCGCTTGCCACTAATCCCGAAGAGGTGCGCCCCTTTTTCCGTCAGTTGCGCTTGTTGCGCGACTCTCTGGGACTGGAGCACCTCTCCATGGGAATGACGGATGACTTTGAGGTGGCTGTGGAAGAAGGGGCCACCATGGTGAGAATTGGTCGCGCCATCTTTGGCGAAAGAGAGGAGTAACATGTCTGTGAGAATCGCCTTCATTGGTGCCGGCAACATGGGTGAGGCCATCATCCGCGCCATCCTGGCTAAGGGAGTAGCCAAGACCGGTGACGTCGTGGCCAGTGACGTCAGCAAAGAGCGACGTTCCTACCTGAGCCGCGAATACGGGGTAGCCGTTGTCTCAGACAATCGTCATGCTGCGGAGAAAGCGGAGATTGTTCTTCTGGCTATCAAGCCTGTTTCCCTGCGTGGGGTGATGGCAGAATTGAAAGGATTTCTTCAGCCGGAACAGGTAGTGCTCTCCATCGTTGCCGGTGCTTCGATATCCACCCTATGCCACGGCTTGAACCATAAGATTGTAGTTCGCGCCATGCCCAATACGCCGGCTCAAATCGGAGAGGGAGTCACCGTCTGGACAACCGCCAGCGAGGTGAGAGAGGAGCACCAACAGAAGGTGCGCTCCGTCTTGAGCGCGCTGGGCAGTCAAATATTCGTTTCTGACGAAAAATATATTGACATGGCCACCGCCGTAAGCGGAAGCGGCCCAGCATATATTTTCCTGATCATAGAATCCCTCATTGATGCCTCGGTACACATCGGCCTGCCTAGGGGGCTGGCTCACGACCTAGTGCTGGAGACGATTTCAGGAGCTGTCCACCTAGTCCAGAAGTCAGCCAAACATCCTGCCGAGCTGCGGAACCTGGTTACTTCACCCGGAGGTACGACAGCCGAGGGCTTGCTTCAATTGGAGGAGGGTGGCCTAAGAGCCCTTCTAGCTCAGGCTATTATTGCAGGATATGAGAAGGCAAAGATACTGAATCAAGAGTAAGGGATGGAATACTTTGTCCGCACTATCGATATTCTGTGCTATGTGCTCATTGTAGCTATAATCGCCAGGTCTATACTGTCATGGTTCAGCCTTCGGCCCGACAATCCCCTTCACCCGATCTTGGTTGCCCTTGACCTGATTACTCAACCCCTGCTTAGCCCACTGCGGCGTGTCATCCCCAGAACAGGCATGTTTGACATCACGCCTATGGTAGCCATCTTTCTCCTTTATCTGATTGGCCAACTGATACATCTTATGCCGACTTAGAGATCACTTATTATTGGTCCCACGTATAAGTACCCCGACGGCAAGATAGATGCCATACAACCTTGGTTGCGGGCAAACAACTACGGAGAAAGAAAAGCCACGCCGTTCAGGGCAACTCCAGTTACCGCAAGAAGCATCCCCAGGACTTTCATCATAAGTCGGCAAGGGATTCTGCCCAGAACCCGGCCTCGGAGTCTCGCCCACCCTTGGCGCAAGATAGATACCAATAGGTCAGGGGAAAAGCGAGGCAACCGCCTCCCATATGACCAGCCCAGCCCTTAAGTAGCTACTGGAGTCTTCCCGGGGTTCTGATCTTGCCACTTTTTCAGCAATTGCTCGCGTGTTTCCTTATGTTTTGGGTCAGGCACACAGCAGTCTACGGGACACAGTTCAACACACTTAGGTGCTTCGTACCAACCTACGCACTCGGTGCACCTAACAGGGTCAATTACGTAGATGGTGTCTCCTTCCTTGATAGCCAGGTTCTTGCACTCTGGTTCACAGGCTCCGCAACTGATACATTCCTCGGTGATCTTATAGGCCATCTAACGCACCTCCTTACCTTCTTACCTTCCTTTTAGCCCGAGAGGAGAGCTTCTTCTTTAGCGCCACGGCAACGCATTCTGGTACGAAGACGTTAACGTCGCCACCACCTTCAGCCACCTCTTTCAACAGGCTTGAACTAATGAACTGGTACTCTGCATTGGACATCAAGCACACAGTATCTATTCCTGGGTTCAACCGCTGGTTCATCAGCGCCATGTCAAATTCACGCTCAAAATCGGACCCCATACGCAGGCCCCGCACGATGAATTTCGCACCTATCTCCTTAACGAATTCGACAGTCAGGCAACTGTAAGCTCTAACGCTGACATTAGGCAAATGGGCTACCGTTTCCTTCAGCATCCCCACCCTTTCCTGAGTTGTAAAGAGGAGATTCTTGGCTGGAGTATCAAAAACACCAAGAACCAAGTGATCAAAAAGGGCGGCGGCTCTGGTAGCTATATCCACGTGCCCCCTGGTTGCTGGGTCAAAACTGCCGGGGTAAAGTGCTATCCTCAATTGTTGGCCTCCTGTCGATAGAATGAAAGGCAAGTATCCCCATAGTGCCGAACCTTAGATAGCTCGAACCGCCCCATTTCTGGTGGCAGTGTTTGGTGAGAAGACCATTGTACTATTATAGTGGAACCTACTCCAACAAGATGAGAACCAAGCAATGTCCTCAGAGTGTCTACGAAGGACACATCAGAATAGGGAGGGTCTAGCATTACGACGTCATAGACTTCGTGAAGTATAGACAACGCCTTGTCCACACTGCAGCAGTAGACTTTGGCCTGCGATGTGAACCCCGTCAGCGCTAGATTCTCCTTGATTACAGCGCAACGCCGAGGGTTGTTTTCAACAAAGTCCACCCAGCTAGCGCCTCTGCTGAGAGCCTCGATGCCGAGGGCACCACTGCCAGCATAGAGATCCAGAGCCCGCCATCTATCGCTAACCATTGGTTGCAGGATAGAAAATACGGCCCCGCGTACTAGCTCGGTCGTGGGACGTATGGAGCCCCGCGGTGATTTCAGCCTTCTACCCTTCACACTACCAGCAATAACCCTCATTCCCAGTCTAAAATTATAACCAGAATCTCCTTGTAGTCAAGTAACGCCGTCAGGGGTCTTGACGGAACCACTGGCAAGACCCCAAGTCAAACGAGAATGCGAGCCCAAGAACACAGCACAGTGAGAGTGAAACGGTTATACTATATACAGAACCGTCATGGAGTATGACAACAGCCCCCCAGCCCCCGTTATCCTCGCGGCCTGGCTGACCCATTTCGGTAGAAGGCATGCACATTCTAATCTGGTCACAGAAGCTGGCAGACATGAGGCACAAGGACCTGGCAAAGGAGACAAATGACTGATGCCACGTTTGATGCGGTAATAATTGGCGGAGGGAACAAAGCGCTACTTCTTGCCATGTATCTCACTAAATACGGTGGCATGGATGTTGCCATTTTCGAGAGAAGGCACGAGATGGGCGGTTGCCTCGCCACCGACGAGACAGCAGCCCCTGGGTTTCGCAGCAATACCCACGCCAACATAATCCTGCCCTGGTACTATGCTCCCATCTATCGCGATTTCCCGGAATTCTGGGGCTGTGGGGCGCAGATCGATCAGTATCCCTGCAGCGATGGCTCAGTGTTCAGGAACAACAGCACCTGCCTCGCTATCTACAGCACCAAGCATGACCCAACCCAGGAACGCACGGCCAGAGAGATCGCCCGGTTTTCAGAAAGGGATGCCGAGCGTTGGCTCAAGCTCTGGAGGGTGTGGCAGGGTGACGCCATTCAGAGCACTCAGATGGATATGCTCTTCAACCCGGCAGAGTTTCGTGCAGCACCCCAGGTGCTGGAAAGGCAGATGGTTGCGTACGGGGAACTTGTGAGTGCTGGCTTTGAGATGGACTCGATGGTTCTTGCGTCCAGCCAGGTCCGCGCCGCGCGGGAATTTTGGCAGAGCAGGGAAATGCAGTATTGTGTGGTCAGGTTTGCTGTCACAGCAGTGATGGACGTGAACGAACCAGGAACGGGAGCCGACTCCCTCGGCGTTACAGCCACACTACCAACATTGTGTTTTGCCAGGGGTGGCACTCACCAGATAGCTCATGCCGCCTATCAGATGCTGGTGGGTGGCCGGTGCAAATTCTTCACCCATACAGATGTAGACAAGGTCATCATAGAGGACGGGACTGCCAAGGGCATTCTACTCAGAGATGGCACTGAGATCAGCGCCAGAAAGCTGGTAGTAAGCACCCTCAATCCGCGCCAGCTTTGTTTTGATCTAATAGGCAGAGAGCACCTGGACGAACGAAGTGCGCGGCGTATCGATCTCCTGGAAACCACTTTCGCCTGCTACATGGACTACAGCTTTGCGCTGCGTGAAGCGCCTGAGTATGAAGCTGCCCAGTTTAATCCAGACATCAATCAATGCTTCTGGTTGGGGCTGGCAGAGGACAACAATCCTGAGCATGTTGCCAGGGAGTGTCACTACAGACGGCTGGGAAAGTGGCCTCCCCTGGAGGACTACTCCCCCGTTATCTGGTGCCACAGCGTGGTTGACCCGAGCTATGCGCCTCCTGGGAAGCACATCGCCGTTCATGAGCAGCTTGGCCCACCGGCCACTGCCCACACCGAAAGGGAATGGATGGAAGTGAAGAAGCGCTACGCAGAGGAGTTGGTCAGTATTTGGCACAAGCATGCCGCCAATATGACCTGGGACAATATCATTGGCTTCCATGCCAACAGCCCCTACGACAACCTGCGCATGAAGAACTTCGCACCGGACGGAAGCAATGCCATTATCGATTGCGCGCCTTATCAGCGTTACGAGAACAGGCCTATCCCGGAACTGGCTAACCACAGGACTCCGATAAAGAATCTGTATGCCACAGGTGGGGCCTGGCACCCTGGAGCAAACGCAGGATCGGCTGAGTCATACAATTGCTACAAGATTATCGCCGCCGATCTGGGGTTGGGCAAGCCGTGGGAAGAGAGGGGGAAGGAAGAGCCGGACTCCTTGGTGCACCAACTGAAGAACATAAACCTGAGGCTGCAAGAATCGGCCGCGCCGAAGGCGGATGTTTGGTAAGTACAAGCGCAGGAACTCAGGTGATGCTTCGCTTGCTCACCAAAGGTTTGGACCTGAGGCTGCCGAATGCTAGCTTGGTCACAGTCCAAAAGGGCTGAAGGGGGTGGGAATGGGATTACAACAAACCTCTGGTGAGAGTTCGAGGTACTGCACAGAAAGGTCCTGGGGGAAGTGTGCCAGAGCCTTGATAAGAGTGTGCTATCAGCATAAAATCTAGGTTGACCGAGGCCCTTGCACCGCTGATTCTCTACGGCGATAGAGACTTCACCACTGGGGAGAGCGAATGTCAGACTTCGGATATGCCAGGAAAATCTTGCGAGTGGATCTGTCATCCGGGAACATGACTGTGGTTCCTACGCTGGACTACGCTGGCAGGTTTCTGGGGGGAAGAGGCATTGCTGCCAAGATTTATTGGGATGAAGTCCCGCCTGAGGTGGGTGCCTTTGACGCTGGAAACAAGCTGATATTTGCCAACGGTCCCCTATGCGGGCTCCCCGTAATTAGCAGCTCGCGTTGGACAGTCTGCGGGAAGTCACCCAAAAGCCCGGAACGATTCTCTTACGGCAGCTTCGGTGGCACCTGGGGAGCTGAGATGAAGTCTGCTGGGTATGACTGCATCGTGGTCCAGGGTGAATCCGAGAAACCGGTCTACCTGCTTCTTGACGGTAACACTGCGAAACTCGAGGATGGTTCGTCACTTTGGGGCAAAGGGGCTATCGAGACGAGAGAGATCCTCAAGAGTAAGCTAGAAGAATCTGTCAAGGTGGCAGCTATTGGCCCAGCCGGAGAGAACCTGGTTCCTACAGCCATTTTGACTGCCGACAACGACGCCACCGGTTCGGCAGGACTAGGAGCCGTCATGGGATCCAAGAGGCTAAAGGCCATTGCGGTGAGGGGTGCCGGCAAACGCGTGAGCGTGGCCCACCCCGAGAGATTCCGAGAGCTCACTGATTATTTCCGTGAATCGGGTAGAAGTTTCGCGGAGTTCCTTAATCGATGGGTTAGGGATCCGTTTAGAGAATTCAAGTTGGTACCCGGACCGGAGATGAAGAAAGACCCTTGTTATGGCTGCCTTGGCAGATGCCCTCGGAAAATATACCAGGCCGCTGACGGCAGAAAGGGAAAGTTCTTTTGCCATTCAGCCTACTTCTACCAACCCTGGTCAGACAGGTATCATGGGGACTGGGATGATGTTCCGAGCGATGTCCCGTTCTATGCTACCAAACTTTGTGATGATTATGGGCTGGAGACGAAGGACCTCGACCTGACAATCAGTTGGCTGGTGAACTGCTACGAGGCGGGAATCCTCACCGAGGCCAATATTGGTCTACCCATATCTAGAGTGGGTAGCGCGGAGTTCATAGAAACCCTGGTTAAAAGTATCTCTCTCCGTCAGGGTTTCGGGGATCTTCTGGCTCAGGGCAGAGACAAGGCAGCGGACGCCTTTGGTTCCGCTGCCAAAGAGCAACTAATGCGAGTCGGCTACCTTTCCGAATCTGGAGCAGACGTGTTCGATCCCAGGCTTTACATTGTCACCGGACTTCTGTATGCCATGGAGCCGCGGCAGCCCATCCAGCAATTGCACGAAGTAGCTTTTGTGGTATCCAAATGGTTAGTCTCCGCAATTCAGGGTGTCCCAGTCACTCATGTTTCCACAGAGGTGCTCCAAGCGATCGCCAGAAGGTTCTGGGGAAGCGAGCTAGCTGTTGACTTCTCCACCTACGAAGGCAAGGCACTGATGGCCAAGAAGATTCAGGATCGCCAGTACGTCAAAGAGAGCCTTATTCTGTGTGACTTCCTATGGCCGGTTACTGACCTTGAATTCACGGAGGATCACGTGGGGGATCCCACGCTCGAAAGCAAGATCTTGTCTGCCGTTGTTGGCACGAAGATAGAAGAGGATGACCTCTACAGAGTCGGTGAGAGGATCTTCAACTTGCAGCGGGCCATTCTAGTCCGCGAAGGTCACCGAGGGAGGAACTTCGATACGCTTCCTGAACGCTGCTTCACAGTACCTCTGCGCTTCGATGTTTCCAGCCCTGACTGCCTGATGCCTGGGAAAGGGGGAGAGTTGATATCCCGCAGGGGTGCAGTGGTTGAGCGAGACAAGTTTGAACGGATGAAAGATGAGTACTACCGCATCAGACACTGGGACGTCGATACCGGCCTGCAAACTGGCGAAGTGCTCCAGACACTAGAGCTAAAGGATGTTGCCCAAGACTTACAACAGAGGGGGCTTTTGGATCCTCTGCACTCCAGATGATCCTGTAACTTACTGCCCTGCGTCTGGTGTGGGCACCGTACGGTACGCGACATAGTACGTTGAGGAGGACTAGTATGAAGAAGAACTACGATGTCATCGTGGTCGGAGGGGGGCCAGGGGGCACCTGCTGTGCTGCCCTGCTTGCCAAGAAAGGCATGAATGTCCTGTTACTGGAGAAGAACGAGAGGGTTGGTGGTAAGGGAATGCGGGTCTCAGTAAAAGGATTCCAGACAGAAATGTGGCCTATGAACTTCATTCCGGTGAAAAGTGGGCCCTGGATGGAGGCTTTCAAGGCGCTCGGTATTGAATCAAAGCTTCAGGTGGTGCTGAGCGACATAGCTACATACTATCGCCGGCCCGACGGGAAGTGGGTTCACAATGTCACCAGAATGACGGATCCCTATGTACCGCCGGATCCCAACATCATCTTCGATCAGTGGAACCTCAATTCCGCAGAACGCGAAGCAGCTCTGAAATTGCTGGCGGATATCGCTATGATGCCTGGTGACAAGATCGACTCCCTGGATCAGACAACCGTCAAAGAATTCTTGGACCAATATGAGCCTATGCCGTGGCCTCTCTACAGCTATATAGCATATCTGACACACCAGTTCACCGTAGGGGTGATCGACCTCGTTCCGATGTCCGAGGTGACAAAGGCTTTCCAAAGTCTCATGAACACCGCCGGCGGCTATCCCAGGGGTGGCTACGGGCGACTAGTAGAAAGCATGGCCGAGGTGGCGAAAGCCAACGGAGGCGAGGTCAAGACACGCACCCGCGTGGAGAGAATCATCATCGAGGATGGCCGTGCTGGTGGCGTGATGACGACGGATAGTGTATTCAGGGCTCCAATCGTGGTCAGCAATGCTGGCATTCATCCCACCGTCCTCAAACTGGTGGGGGCAGAACATCTTGACAAAAGTTATGTCAGCTATGTGAGAAGTCTTCTCCCCAGCCTTGGATTCACCGGTGCCCGGTACATCCTCAGTAAACCTGTGCTGCCTCATGCCTACTACCAGATCTGGTCTGAGAATAGTTGGTTTGACCTGGCACGCTACAGGGCCGCCGTGATGGGAGAGATGCCCAAGGACGTAACCGTAAGCATTTGTGTTCCCACCAACTATGACCCAGAAATGGGCCCTCCTGGTAAGCAGTTGTTAGTGCTCGGAACCAATTGCTCTCCCGCTCCCGAGGACAGAACGGTGAGATCGCTCATGAAAATGACAGACGAAGTCATTGCTGAGGCCTTGCCTGAAATATTGCCGTTCATTGAGTCCAAGGAAGGATACGCCGGCCCCGCCCAGGTGTCAGCTTTGAGCCGGGATCAGGTATTGCCAGGCCAGGGGGGAGAAGCTGTGGGGGTAGGAGTAACCGTGGGCCAGTGTGGCAAATACAAGCCCTCAGCCAGATCTCCGATACCCGGGCTTTTCTACGTGGGGTTCGATGCCGGCAGCACCAGCGGTCTCATGGGAACACACCAGGCAGTAGATTCGGGCATGAGGGTAGCCCAAATGGTTTACCACTATCATCTAGAAAGGCTGCAGTCAGTATGGGAGTGAGACGAAAGGTATAGTGACTTGATTTGTCATGGCTCGGCTGGTTTTCGTCTGTGGAGCAAGGGCGTGACACAATTACCCGCACAACATATCATTCAGTGTCGTATATCACCACGATAAATGGTGGTGTCGAGGGGGTATCAAATGACGATAAGATTAGAAGGCAAGGTCGCTGTGGTCACGGGCGGAAGCTCCGGAATAGGACGCAGTACCGCGCTGGCCTTTGCCAGAGAAGGCACAAGGGTTGTTGTTGCTGATGTCAGCACCGATGGAGGCAAGGAGACAGTGCAGATGATCAAGGATAATGGTGGCGATGCGATTTTCGTCAAGACCGACGTTACTCAGGCAGATGAGGTTCAGGCACTGGTTGCAAAAGCGGTTGAGGCCTATGGACGCATAGACTTTGCCTTCAACAATGCTGGAGTTGAGGGGGAGGTCGCTTCCATGACCACATGCACTGAAGAGAACTGGGAGCACGTCGTTAACACCAACCTTAAGAGCGTGTGGCTTTGCATGAAGTACGAGATTCTTCAGATGCTGAAGCAAGGTGGTGGAGCCATCGTCAATACGGCGTCGGTTTACGGATTGGTTGGTGGAGGGCCCAACCCGGCCTATGTCAGCAGCAAACACGGTGTAGTGGGCCTGACGAAAGCAGCCGCACTGGAATGCGCTCAGAGTGGCATTCGTGTAAACGCCGTGTGTCCAGGAGTCATCTATACACCAATGGTGAAGCGACTCATGGACGACTATCCGGCCATGGAGCAGATCGCCAAGGACATGCACCCGATGGCACGGTTGGGTACGCCAGAAGAGATTGCCCAGGCAGTAGTTTGGCTTTGCTCGGATGCAGCATCTTTTGTTACTGGGCACCCGTTAGCCGTGGATGGTGGTCTGGTGGCACGATAAAGGGATGCAGCGGGGGACCAGCAGAGAAATGGATCATTCATCAAAAGACAGAGTCATGAGCTGCACCATCTGATGGAACGCTGCACTTCTTCTCAGAATATCTCAGTGATGCTCCAACCTTGAGCCCCGCCATTTCCATGCTAGACATGCTCTAACCCTACGGTTCACAGCCTGGTTTGATTTAGTCTCCATGTTTGGGTATGATGACTTTCTTGGGACAAGAATCAGCAGGAGGTTTAGGATTGGCTAACACCGAGTTCGATCAATTCAGGGGTTCCGCCGACTACGTCGCCGATGATGCCCTGAGAAATTCAGTCAATGTTTCCATGGCTCTTAGGAGGCCCCTCTTGGTTAGAGGAGAGCCAGGGACAGGCAAGACTCTGCTGGCTCACAGCATCGCCCGCGGACTGGGCAAGAGACTGATCACCTGGAACATCAAGTCAACCACCAAGGCCCAGGACGGTCTATATGTGTACGACACTGTTCAGAGGCTCAATGATAGCCGCTTCGGTGACAGAGATGTCTCAGACATCAGATACTACATAAAATTAGGCAAGTTGGGACAGGCTTTCATCTCCTCGGAGCAGGTGGTACTCCTTATCGATGAAGTAGACAAGGCCGATCTGGAGTTCCCCAACGATCTTCTGAATGAGCTGGACGAAATGTCATTTTTTATTCCGGAAACGAATGAAACAATTACAGCAGTCCACCGACCCATAGTAGTCATAACCAGCAATGCGGAGAAAGAGCTCCCTGATGCCTTCTTGAGGCGTTGCATATTCCACTTCATCGAATTCCCCGACCCAGCAAGGATGGAGGAGATCGTTAAGGTGCATTTCCCCGATATCCAGAATAACCTCCTAGGAGAAGCACTGAAAGCCTTCTATGTCCTCAGAGGGGTCGATGAGTTTCGAAAGAAGCCCTCCACCGCTGAATTGATAGACTGGATCCGGGCCCTTATTGCTGGTGGAATACCCCACGATCGAATATTCAAAGAGATACCCTTTGTGGGCACTCTGCTGAAAAAGGAAACGGACTACGACTTCTTCGTGACGCGCCACCAGGGCAGAAGACGCCCAAACAGCAGAGCCGACGCCTACAGAATGCTGTATTGAGCATAGCTGAAGGGTTCGTATGTTCATCGATTTCTTCTATACCCTCAAGAAAAGAAAGGTACCGGTTTCCATTACGGAATGGATGGCTCTTATGGATGCGCTATCCAGGGGCCTTATCTCCAATCTGGATGAATTCTATTATCTGGCGCGGGCGATACTGGTCAAAAGCGAGGCCTATTACGACCAATACGACGTCGCTTTTCAAGAGTACTTCAAGGGAATAGAGGCCCCGGCTGAGATATCAGAGAAGATTTTGGAATGGCTGAAGGATCCCATCAATAGGATGACCCTCACGGACGAGGAAAAAGCCCTGTTCGATATGATGGACTTCGATGAGCTTTTGCGCGAGTTTGAAAAACGGCTCGCCGAGCAGACGGAGCAGCACGATGGGGGCAATTACTGGATTGGCAGAGGAGGCAGAAGTCCTTTCGGGCACTCTGGCTCTCACCCCGCTGGTATCAGGATCGGAGGCGAGTCCAGGGGTAGAGGCGCCATACAAATCGCTCAGGAGAGGAGGTTCCGGAACTATCGGAGCGATCTGACCCTGGATGTACGCCAAGTGAAGATGGCTCTCAGACGACTGAGAGAACTAAGTCGAATTGGGCCTGAGGATGAACTGGACCTTGAAGAGACGATTGATGCTACAGCCAAGAACGCTGGCGATATTGAGCTGTGCTGGACACGGAGCAGAAGAAACACCGTAAAACTGCTCCTCTTGATGGATGTCGGTGGTTCCATGGTGCCCCATGCCGAGGTGTGCAGTCAGCTTTTCTCCGCCGCCCATTCTGAGTCCCACTTCAAGGACTTCCAATACTTCTATTTCCATAACTGCATATACGATAACCTGTATCGGGATATTGAAAGACAGGGTGAAATAAGCACTGAGCAGCTTCTGCGCACCCTGGAGCCGGAGTACAAAGTGATCTTGGTGGGAGACGCCACGATGGCCGTACAGGAGCTAACGGAGAAGTACGGGGCTATCTATTACTACCAGCGCAACGACACCCCAGGGATAATATGGCTCAAACGGATTGCGGAGCACTTCACTCATTGTGTCTGGCTTAACCCCGAAACGGAGTATTCCTGGAACCATCCCACGGTTTTGATCATCGGGAAGCTCTTTCCCATGTTCCACCTTACACTGGACGGTCTTGGAGAGGCCGTCAGGAAGCTGAACGTGAGGCGGTAGGCAACTGTTCTGATCTCCTCCCCAAAGGGGCGATCTCTCGCATTTCCGCAAGGCCAGACGACTGGGCTTACCTGAAGAATGATCCGCCCTCCGCCTATAGGAGGGTAAAGCTGCTCGGCTGGTCACCTGCATGGCTGGTGTAACAAGAACCACCTACATAGATAGCACTCGGTTAATGCCGGAGGAAACACTATGACCATCAAATCAATAAACCCTACAACGGGGGAGACCATCAAAGAATATGAAGAGATGCCACCGCCAGCGGTCAGAAGCATCATAAAGGAATCACAGGAGGCTTTCCTGGCCTGGCGAAAGCAGGGCTTCGCTCAGCGGGCAAGGTTAATGAGGAAGGTGGCGCAGATTCTGCGCGATAGATCGGGAGAATACGCCAGGATGATGGCGGAGGAAATGGGCAAGCCAATTGCGGACGGCACGGCAGAGGCAGAGAAGTGTGCCTGGGGGTGTGACTATTATGCCGAGAAGGCCGAGAATTTCTTGCGGCCGGAAATGATCGAAACAGGGACTGGCAGGAGCTTTGTCACCTTTCAGCCTCTTGGCGTCATTCTGGCGGTAATGCCCTGGAATTTCCCTTTCTGGCAGGTTTTCAGATTCGCTGCCCCTGCTCTGATGGCTGGTAATGCGATTGCGTTGAAGCACGCTTCAAACGTACCCGGCTGCGCCCTGGCGATAGAGGATATCTTCCGCCAGGCGGACTTTCCTGCAAACATCTTCAGGACATTGCTCATCGGCGGCAAACAAGTCGGCGCTGTCATCAGGAACCCGCTGGTCAAGGCGGTCACCCTCACGGGCAGCGTAGATGCAGGTAGAGTAGTGGCCAGCAAAGCGGGCGCAATGATCAAGAAGACCGTTCTGGAACTGGGCGGCTCCGACCCCTACCTGATCCTGGAAGATGCTGACCTTGAAACGGCAGTGGCGGCCTGTGTTGAAAGCAGGCTCACCAATTCAGGCCAAAGCTGTATCGCCGCCAAGCGATTCATCGTAGTAGAATCGCAAAAAGAACGGTTCCAGGAACTCTTTGTCAGGGGCATGTCCGCTGTGAAGACTGGTGACCCCTTGCAAGAAGGAACCAGAGTAGGGCCTATGGCCCGTCATGACCTGAGGGACAAACTTCACCAACAAGTGATCGATAGTATCGAGAAAGGAGCTAAGTGCCTGCTTGGAGGCAGGATACCTGAGGGGAAGGGTGCCTTCTACCCTCCCACTGTGCTCACTGATGTCAAGAGAGGGATGCCAGCCTATGATGAGGAGCTGTTCGGGCCAGTGGCAGCGATCATCCCCGTAAAGGGGGAGGAAGAAGCGATCAAGGTGGCAAACGACTCTCGGTTCGGTCTCGGCGCAGCCATCTTCACCAGGGACATAGCAAAAGGAGAGAGGATCGCCGCAACTGAGATTGAGGCTGGATGCTGTTTTGTAAACACCCCGGTGAAGTCAGACCCCCGTCTGCCCTTCGGCGGCATTAAGGATAGCGGGTACGGCCGCGAGTTGTCGCATTACGGGATCAAGGAATTCGTGAACATCAAGACTGTGGTCGTGAGCCATCGCACCGACTAGCAGCATGGATACATTTTCAAGAACCAGTCGGTGGTGAGGGCAGCACACTCTTGGTCTCTTGGACATGGCAAAGAGGCCAGGACCTAGCTAACTGCACGTCCCATGCGTTGGGGCAATATATCCTCTTCGGACCCATTGATCACCACATACTTCGTCGCTCGGCATATACCTGAGTTTGGCATGAACGGTTGGGTAGGCGTATAGGACATATTGGTTTGATGCGCCAGAACGGTTGGAATAGCCAACAAGATGTTGTCAGTCAAGGGGTCAAACCAACAGCCCACAAAGCAGCAGGTGATAAAGGCTTTCGTGCTGCTCAGCGCGCTGGGATGGGATTGTATGGAGAACATACAACATATCATGGATGATATGGGCTTAGAGGTGATATCAAGCTACCGGCCGCCAGCGCCTCCCTCACTTTGCATGACTATCACATGCACCCACAATAGCACCAGGGCTCTTAACTTTTAGCCCTGAAGGACTCACGTAATCTCTTATTCAAATTTCGCTGTATTGCAACCAGGGAATCGGGATCCTCTTTCCCCTTTTCCTCCCACGGTTTGCCCAGGCCCATGTCTTTGGCAATGATCTTGTAACAGTTGTACGACTCGGAGGAACTGGCGCTCGACCCCAGGTGCCATCCCGCCCCTGTGGCATAAAGATTCTGTATCGGAGTCCTGTGGTTAGCCAGTTCTGGGGTGGGCCTGTTGGCGTCCACCTGGTACGCTATCCGGTCACCCAGGGCTATACCCCCGTGAGGCGCCAGGTTCTTCATTCTCAGGTTATCGTATGGAGTGTTGGTATCCACGCCCATGATGTTATCCCAGTTCATGTTGGGAGCATGCTTTTGCCAGAGGCCAACGATCTCCTCAGCGTACCGCTTCTTTATCTCCATCCATTCCTTTTCTGTGTGGGCGCTGGCGGGTGGCCCCAGTTGCTCGCATTGGGCGACATGTTTTCCTGGAGGCGCGTAGGCTGGGTCAACCAGGCTATTGCACCAGACCACCGGGCAGTAGTCCTCTAGAGGAGGCCAGACGCCTAACCTGCTGTAGTGGCACTCTCTGGCAACATGCATCGGATCATTATCTTCAGCCAGCCCCAGCCAGAACGTCTCATTTATATCAGGATTAAAGGCAGCCGCCTTGTATTTGGGAGCTTCGTGGAGCGCAAACGAATACCACATGATACAGCCAAAGCGGCTTTCCAGTTGCTCCACACGGCGCGCCAGGTTATGGTCCAGGTGCTCTCTGCCTATCAAATCGAAGCAGAGCTGGTATGGGCTCAAGGTGCTGACCACCAGCTTCCTGGCCCTGACCTGACTGCCATCCGTAAGCTGGATGCCGGTGGCGGTGCCATTCTCTATGATGACCTTCTTCACCTCGGCATGGGTGAAAAACTGGCACCCGTTCTGCACCAGGACCTGGTGGGCAGCATGAGCCACCTGGTGAGTCCCTCCTTTGGTGAACGACATGGTCGGCATGGTTGCTGCCTGACCCATGGTGGTAGCCCCAACCCCCGGGTCGGAGACATCATATGCCCCTGTCAGAGCCGTCCTCACCAGGCAGTATTGCACTTCCCGGCTTTCCCAGGTGTCCTGTGCTGCACGGAGGTGGCTGGCTGCCATAATCAGCCCATCCGGCACGAAGTCGGCCTCCACCAGCTTCGGCAGCAGCTCCATTTGCCTGTTCATCACCTCGGCGGTCATGCGGTCTTCCGCCGGATTGAAGATGGTATCGAACTGCACCCGTTGGAACTCATCGCTTAGCCATAATTGCCACAGTTTGAGCCATTTCTCAGCATCCCGCTCCGAGAACCGGGCAATCTCTTTGGCAGTGCGCTCTTGAGTCGGGTCATGTTTCTCGCTGTATATGCCCAGGCAGGTCTCATTCTTCTTGAAGATGCCGCCATTGGCGCAGGTGTACTGGTCGATCTGAGCACCGTACTCCCAGAACTCAGGGAAATCGCGCCATAGCGGCGCGTAGTACCAGGGCAAGATTATGTTGGCGTGGGTGTTACCACGAAACCCTGGCGCTGAAGTCTCCTCGGTGGCCAGGCAGCCACCGATTTCGTGCCTCCTCTCGAATATGCCCACGCTCATGCCGCCGTACCTGGCCAGGTACATGGCCAGAAACAGGGCCTTGGTTCCCCCTCCTATGATTACAGCATCGAAGCTCCCGTCTGCCATCATAACCCCCTTAACATGGTTTCCCTAGTTTAGAAAGCCAGCTTCAGAAAAAATCGCGGGCCGTACTACCTTTTTGATGTGCTCAAGAGTATCGCTAGTGCCTTCGAAAGGGCTTAACAATAAAGCTGACCATGCCATTTCTGTGAGGGCAGAAATCCAGAAGGTTTGTGAAGCGGATTCTGTGTCAAGCACAGAATCACATACCGTATGGTTATTACTAGGACACTGCACTAGCAGCCATTATATGTCTTGCTGATGAGTCTAGCAATGTCGCATCACCCCGTGGTGGCCTAAGCATCGCCACAACGCCTGTCGAGGTACAAATGAAAAGGTGTGGAAATAGTTAGCCGGAGCGAGTACTCTCTCTGGTTATAAAAAGCAGAAGGAGGTACTCACCCGCGCCATGGGAAGCAATCGCAAGGTGTAGTGAAGACTTCTAGGGTGGGGTTGGCCCATCAATCCGGTGGCCGCCCCCACCACCAGAACCCACTTAGGTCAATCCTCCCCTTTGTAAAGAACGAATTGGGGGTGATGAGTGCAACACACCCTGCTGCTTCTTCGCAATCACGATCCTTGGAAGCGGGCCCAGTCTTAGTGCCATTGCGTTTTCAGAGCCAGCGTGTTATAGTGTCTGCGCAGTGCGCCATAATGGAAATGCGTATTTCGTTCAGAGAAGACTGGGGATCAATGAGAGACTGAATGAAGATAGGCCTTTTCTGTGTTAGACGTGTTTGCCCACCATGAACGCTGCACTTTGGCCACTAATCTCTTTCTAGGTAACCGAGGCGACTAAAGGAAACTGACAAGCTTACAGGCAGGGCTATGGAAATTGACCAACTGCTTAGGTTAGCAATGGGCAAGAGGGCTTCGGACCTGCATTTGAGAGTGGGTAGTTGTCCTGTGTTGCGTATAGATGATAAGCTCACACCACAGAACGATTTGCCGCAGATTACAAACCATGAAGCTGAAAGACTGTTTGAGCAAATTACCACCCAAGAACAGCGAGACGCTTTCTCCAGAGATAAGGAATTAGATTTCGCATACACCCTCGAGGGGGTAGCCCGATTCCGGGTTAGCGTGTTATGGCAAAGAAAGACAATAAGTATTGCTTGCCGCATGGTGCCTCTTCAAGTCCCGACCATTGACGAACTGGAGCTACCCGAGATTTGCAAGGAGCTTATTCTCCAGCCGAAGGGGCTAATTCTGGTAACTGGTCCCACGGGGGTTGGAAAGTCTACTACTATGGCTGCCATGATTCGTCATCTCAATGAGAATAGAGAGTGTAATGTGATTTCGATTGAAGACCCCATTGAATATCAGCACCCTCACGTCAAGTCCCTCATTGCTCAGCGAGAACTTGGAGACGACACTAGATCTTTTTCTTCAGCGTTAGTCCATTCCCTTCGCCATGACCCCGATGTTATTGTTATTGGTGAGATGCGAGACTTGGACACCATCGCTACGGCGATTACGGCGGCTGAGACTGGGCACTTAGTCATGAGCACGTTGCACACTTTCGATGCGCCACAGACCCTTGACCGTATGATTGATGTATTTCCACCCTATCAACAAACCCAGATTAGACTACAACTATCACAAGCAATACTGGCAATATTGTCCCAGATTCTCGTACCGCGTGCTGAGGGCAAAGGCAGAATAGCTGCATTTGAGATTGTGATAGCCAACCCTGCTATTAGGACTCTTATACGTGAGAGCAGAACCTATGAAATCCCAAGCTACATGCAGCTCGGCGACAACAGGAGTAACATGCAGACTATGGATCAAGCATTGGCAAGCCTGGTGAAGAAAGGTAAAATCACTCGAGAAGAAGCCACGATTAGATCCAGCGATCCGGAGAGACTAGAGAGGCTTCTTAGGACTTTATGAAAACTCGGCTGAGCACCTGTACTGTGTTAGTCCTGTTCTTATGAGTATTAGGCCTTTTCATTACAAGAGGCTGAGCTTGTCCGCCGTTTAGTGCATATTGAGATTTCCGATGAGGATGATGCTATCAGGCACCCTGTCTTCAAGCGAGCGGCAGCAGACGCGTCTCCAGGTGAAACTGTCCTTCACCTCTCTCAACAGCGCCTCGCATCCCAGTTCGTAACGAGGCTTGAGGTACATCATCCTGAGCTAGGTGGCTGTGGGAACGGTCGGCCTGCCCACTCGGGTTTAGAACCCCTCCCCGAAAGGGGCGAAGAACCGCTCATCATCCAGTATCCTATCAACCACAGCTAATTCCTGATCCATCTGGAAAAGCTCAGGCGGCAAGACCAATTCCCACGGGGACGGCTGGTCGTGACTCGAACTGAACATCGGCGATCCGTTTTTGCCCCCGACCACATCAGCTCCTCGTACAGCTGACCGAATTCGACTTTTTCAGAGAGACCTGAACCAATGGCACAGACGGAGGCAGAAGCATACCCTTCAGAAGATGGAGAAGCGGTGCACATGTCTTCAACCCTCAAGTTCGCAGCTTAACCTCCAGGTATCCCCCTCAAAGAATCAGCATGCAATCACCGAAGCTGTAGAAGCGGTATCGCTGCCTGATGGCTTCCTGGTAGGCACAGTCGATAAGCTCCTTGCTGGCAAAGGCGGATACCAGCATCAGCAACGTCGAGCGGGGAAGGTGAAAGTTGGTTATCAGGCAATCTACCAGGCGAAACCTGTGTCCCGGCAGGATGAAGAGGTCCACCCAACCCCGAAAAGGCTTCAATATTCCAGATGCGCCGCTTGCCAGAGCGGCCTGCTCGACTAACCTGACAGCCGTCGTCCCTACGCAGATAATGCGGCTGCCTCTGGCTGTGGCTGTGGCAATTTCAGTGGCTGCTTCGACGCCTATCTCTCCATATTCGCTGTGCAGGTGGTGCTGCCCCGGGTCTTCCACCCGGACAGGACGGAAGGAGTCCAGTCCCACATGCAGGGCAACAAAGGCGAGCCTGACCCCCTTGTTTTCTATCTGCTGAAGAAGCCGCGGCGTGAAGTGTAGGCCAGCAGTGGGTGCCGCTACACTCCCGCTTACCCTGGCGTACACCGTTTGGTAGCGCTCTGGATCCTCCAGGGGAGCATGAATATAAGGAGGCAGGGGGGCTTCCCCCAGCTCCTCCAGCATGGCTTCATCATCGAAGCGGATAGTCCTTAGGGACTGCTCTCCCCTCTCCAGCACCTCAATATCGACACTGGTTGGTGTGGAGCCTGCCACGGCTCTCTGCCCTTTAGCGGCGATCCTTATCTTGTCGCCCACCCCGATGCTCCTTGAAGGCCGCACCAGAGCTTCCCATAGACAGGGTTCCAGACGGCGGAGAAGCAGGATTTCGGCTTTTCCACTACCATCCCTCCACCCCCGTAACCGGGCGGGGATGACCCGGCTCTCGTTAAGCACGAGCACGTCGCCTGGATTGAGGAAATCGGCGATCTCAAAGAAGTGGCGATGTTCAATAGAGCCAGTGTCGCGGTGCAGAACCATCAGGCGGGAATGGTCTCGCGGCTCCACTGGCGTCTGAGCGATAAGCTCGGACGGAAGATGGTAGTCGAAGTCGCTGGTTCTCATCTCGCTACTGCACGCGGCCATCGGACAGCCCAAACTCATTGGGGGGTTAGGGTGACTGACGTCAGGCATTCTACTCGCTCACCCGAAATGATCCCTCCCTGCTTTAGGCTGTCAATATAGACTTTCAATGAGCATAAGGCAACTATTTGTGAGCCCTGGCATTACAAACTCATTAGGGGTAGTCTTCCGACTACCCCTAATGTTGAACAACACAGCCCTTTCTTCACCACAACCCCAGGCCTCGAGGCCGCAGCACAGGGACTAGAACAGTCCCCGCACCTTCCCTGTCTCCACGTCTATATCGATTTTCCTGAATGCCGGGTCGGAGCTGGTCCCGGGCATCAGGCTGATGGTGCCGGCCATGGGGCAAAGGAACTTAGCACCGGAGAATAGCAAAACATCACGGATGGGAAGGGTCCAGCCCTGGGGCACACCCTTGCGGTCAGGCTGATGGGTCAAGCTCAGGTGCGTCTTCACCATCATCGTCGTGTACTCATCATACATGGCATCTTTCTCAAACACCTTGGCCTTCTCCTCGGCCTCTGGTGACCAAGCGACGCCATCGGCTCCGTAGACCGTCTTGGCAATCTTCTCCACTCTGTCCCGTAGCTTCATCTCATTGGGATAAAGGAGCTTGAAGTCATTCTTGTCCTTGCAGGCTTCCATGACGGTATCAGCTAGCTCCAACGCGCCATCGCCGCCATTGGCCCAGTGGGACGAGAAAGCACAACGCGCTCCGGCCGCCTCGGCGGCCTTGCGCACCATGGCGATCTCCGCTGGAGTGTCAGTGTGGAAAGAGTTGATGCATACCACCGGGTTGATACCCGCGGTCTTAATGGTATTGATATGGTGCAACATGTTGCCGAGACCCTTCTCCAGGGTCTTCAGGTCTTCCTTCGTGTAGGCGTCGGGCAAAGGCAGGCCAGCGACCACCTTTGGCCCACCACCATGCATCTTCAAAGCCCTGATGGTGGCCACCAGTACGGCTACATGCGGTTTGAGGCCGCTCAGACGGCACTTGACATTCCAGAACTTCTCAAAGCCGATATCGGCCGCGAAGCCGCTCTCGGTGACAACAAAGTCAGCCATCTTTAGAGCCAGGCGGTCGGCTATGATTGAGTTTTGGCCCACGGCAATATTGGCGAAGGGCCCGGCATGCACCAAAACGGGCTGATACTCCACCGTACTGCACAGGGTGGGGTTGATGGCGTTGCGCATGAAAGCAGTCATGGCGCCACCCACCTCCAGGTCACCGGTGGTAACTGGTTTGCCCTTCTTATCATAGGCCAGGGTAATTTTGTCCATTCTTTCCCGCAGGTCCTTCAGGTCTCTGACAATGGCCAGCATGGCCATGATCTCAGAGCTTACCGCGATGCCGAACTTCGACTGCATGGTGTAACCATCCATGCGACCGCCAAGGCCGATGATGATATTGCGCAGACTCTGGGCACAGAAATCCATTATCCAGCCGAACTCCACCCTGGTGGGATCAACATCCAGGCGGCGCATCTTGGTAAGCCGTTGCAGTTGCTCGTCATCGTAGTTGCGCTCGTGCATCATCCTGGAGGTAAGAGCCACCATAGCCAGGTTATGGGCGTTCATGAGGTCATTAATGTCACCGGTGAGGCCCATGGAGAACTCAGTCATGGGGATGAGCAGCGCGTTACCACCGCCAGCAGCGGTGCCTTTGATGTTCATCGTTGGGCCGCCCGAAGGCTGGCGAATACAACCGAGCACATTTTGCTTGCGCTTGCCCAGGCCTTCCACCAGACCCAGCAAGCTGGTTGTTTTGCCCTCACCCAGTGGCGTGGGGGTGATAGCCGTGACATCGATATACTTGCCGTCAGGCCTGCTCTTGAGGCGCTCGATGATTTTCAGGAAATCGAGCTTACCTATCCTCCCGTAGGGAATGACCTCACCCTTTTGCAGCCCCAGTTTTTGCTGCCATTCCCCGGGAGTTGGCATCTTCTCTTCTGCCACTTCTGCGATTTGCCAGTCTGCCATCTTTGTTGCATCGTATGCCACAAACACCTCCTTAATTCATCTTCTAGTATTTTTCTATGGCATCATGCCACATACCACGTTGGTATTTACCACCACCCCCTCCAGATAGGTCTCTCTGCTAAGTTACTATTTTGCCTGCATCTCTGCTGCCCTGACCGTGTTAGCCATCAGCATGGTAACGGTCATGGGGCCGACACCTCCTGGTACTGGTGTGATGGCTTTCGCCTTCTGACTGGCGGCATCAAAGTCTACATCCCCCACCAGCCTGAATCCGGCTTTCTTGGTGGGGTCGGGAATACGGTTTACCCCAACGTCAATCACCACGGCCCCTTCTTTGATCATGTCCGCCGTTATCACCCTGGGAGCGCCCATGGCAGCGATTACGATATCTCCCAGTCTGACAATGGAGGCCATATTCTTCGTTCCCGTATGCACCACAGTTACGGTGGCGTTGGCCCCCTTCTGTTTTTGCATCAGGATAGCCATCACCGGCTTGCCCACTATGTTGCTCCGCCCGCAGACCACCACGTGCTTCCCTTCAGGGCTGTTCCCGCTGCGAACCAGTAGCTCCTGGACACCGTGTGGCGTGCAAGGCATGAAATAGGGATTACCTATGAGCAGTTTCCCGACGTTGACCGGATGGAAGCCATCCACGTCTTTCTTAGGATCGATAGCATCCAGGACATTGTCAGCATTGATGTGCTTTGGCAAGGGGAGCTGCACCAGGATGCCATGGAACTTGGGGTCCTTGTTCAACTCCTGTACTTTGGCCAAGAGTTGCTTCTCTGTCGTGTTTTCGGGATATACTGTTGTCTCGGAGTAGATTCCCAGTTCCTCGCTGGCCTTGGTCTTACCAGATACATAGGACACTGAGGCTGGGTCCTCCCCTACCCGCACCATGGCCAGCCCCGGGGTTATTCCCTTCTTTCTGAGCTCCTTTACCTTCTGGGCCAACTCAGCACGGATCTCTTCAGCAACCTTAGTACCACTTATTATCTCTGCCACCATAGATCACCTCCTTGTATGATCTTGCCTCGAATAGCAGTTCGAGCCTCGCTTTGTAAACACCCCCTAGATCACTATCCGTACTTTGCCACTGCACACGGTCTCCGCTCATGGATGGTCGAAAGGCGAAGACTGGCCATCCCCCGGATATGATCAGGGTATGGCTAAATGAAAGACAACGCATCGACCAGGGAGAGGAAAAGGGGAAAAGAGGAAATACCAGAAATGAGACAACAACCAGAAGTGTGGACAAACGCTACCTGCACTACCTTTTCCTCAAACCATAACCGAATTATATCATTCGTAACACAAACACTGCAAGCCCGCCCGGCCGGGTAGCACCTTGTCAACACAAGCAGCGCTGACATATAATTTGCACTGCCTATGAAGCCAGGGATGTCCAGATGCACGCCTATTCCCGATGGAACGGTCACCTCACCAGAGGGTTTCCTGGCCGGTGCTCATTATTGTGGGATCAAGACCCGGGGAAATGGTGCTTTAGATCTGGCTATCCTTTACTCAGAGGTTCCGTGCGTCGCAGCGGGCGTCTTTACCACCAACAAGGTCAAAGCGGCTCCCGTCCTCCTGTCACAAGACAGTTTAACCGCCGGCATAGCACAGGCAGTAGTAGTCAATTCAGGCTGTGCCAATGCTTGCACCGGACGCCAGGGACTGGCTGACTGCGCTGAGATGGCTGACCTGGCTGCCAGGAAGCTGGGAATACCGCCGCAGGCAGTGCTGGTGGCCAGCACCGGCGTGATCGGTGTGCCTTTAGCTATGGAACGCATCCGCAGTGGAATTGAGGCGATCGCTCTCTCCCGCGAAGGAGGACACCAACTAGCGAAGGCAATCATGACCACTGATACTTTTCCCAAAGAAATAGCTGTCAGCGTTAGAATTGGCGGAAAGGACGTCACCATTGGGGGTGTGGCCAAGGGGGCGGGGATGATTCACCCCGACATGGCTACTCTGCTATCATTTATTACCGCTAACGTCGCTTTGGATGCTGCGCTGGCACGAGCCGCCTTGCGACAGGCTGTGGATGATTCGTTCAATATGATTTCGGTTGACGGTGATACCAGCACCAATGACACGGTATTGTTGCTCGCCAGCGGGCTGGCCGGCAATGAGCCGCTCCGGGCTGGTACACCCGAGGCGGCATTGTTTCAGGATGCACTTGGCCAGGTCTGCCTCTATCTGGCCAAGTGCATCGCCCGTGATGGAGAGGGGGCGACCAAGCTTTTCGAAGTCAAGGTTGAAGGGGCTGTTACTCTGAGGGAGGCTCGCCTCGCTGCCCGTACCATAACCAGCTCTCCCCTGGTAAAGGCCGCACTGCACGGGAGTGATCCCAACTGGGGCCGGATCATGGCTGCCCTGGGTCGAAGTGGGGCTGAGATAGACCCGTCGCAGGTTGAGCTGTACCTAAAGGAGTTGTGTCTTCTGAGAGCGGGGTGCCCCGTGCCTTTTGACCAGGCGGAGGCGAGGAAGATGCTCAGCGAGGCTGAGGTTCAGATCAGGGTGTGCCTCAACTTGGGCAGAGAATCGGCGACTGCTTGGGGTTGCGACCTATCAGAGGAGTATGTGACCATTAACAGCGCCTACGTCACCTAAAGGCCGCAATAGGCTCTCCACCGGCACATGCGGCACAGGCGATAAGGCCATTTGTCAGCGATCACAGACCGCCATTGGCTGACCTTCAAAGTCTCTCCGTAGGACTTCTCCAAATCACCGAGTAGGAAATCATCTACTCTCCTGACCATCTCCTCCTTGATGTGCGGGCTATCGCATTGGCCTTCAATACAGGAAGGACAGGCCCGGCAGACATCGTCCACACCCTCGATGACGGTCACAGCTAGATCAAGGTCAGACATTAGTTTTTGCTTTACTTCCGTTAAAACCTGAAGGAATTTGCGGTTCAGATTATCGCTGTCAAAGCTAAGAAATGGCATGCAGCATATATGGTGGGGACGTAGTTTCAACAGCTTGTCGTGATGTTTATCAGGCATTTTCGAATTTCTTTAGCCGCAGACTATTATAGCACGCCGGGGGTACTGCTATCACAGGGATAATGGTTCTTGAAATATCTTCGTTATCCTCTGATATTAATATCATATAGGATGGCAACTGCATAAAAGGTATATTCCAGAGTGGGAATTCCCATGATTGTGGTACGTGCAAAGCCACCGTTCGCCCTTTGGCACGCCATAACAAACCTCGTAATCCTTTCAGGGACGTTCGACTTCTCACCCGCGTTGGCCAGGCCCTTAATGAGCCAAAACAGGTTTTCAATGAAGTCTACCTGCCCCTTGGCGAAGTTCGCCTGCCACCTGTTCTCTCTATCCCTCAGGTAATCTCTGGTGCTGGTAAGCCTGGGAATCTCTATCCCCAATACCTTGTGGATTTCTGTAGCATAGAAAGTTGAGGCCAAAGTCGAGTGTCCTTCTCTGCCGTATCCTCCATCCTGGTTTAGCAGACTGGAAACAAAAGAGATGACTTTCTGTTCATCAAGATCAGTGCCAAGAGTCTTCAGGGTTCTTACGGCGCGATAGGTATCTTCCAGTTCCGAAGGCACTTCTACGTCTATGTTATCGACAGCGCCAAAGCCCCCTGCCTTATTCTGAAGATACCTTACCCTCTGAGCGTGATCCTTCAGGCTAGGGACCATTTTCTGACCAAGGTCATTCATGACCTCAACGGCAGCAAAGATCTCACCCAGACTATACAGTGAACTATTCTTCGCCCGATGGAGAAAGTAATCCACGATAGCCGAAGTATGCCGGGGCTCTTCACCAATTATGTGAAGGCTCTTGACAGCGAAGTAGGTGTCCCTGGCACTTGAAGGCGGCACGCGGGCAAAGAAGAAGCCACCGTCTTCCAATTGGCAACTCTTTATGTACTCTGCTATCTGCTGGCGCAGAGGATAGGTAAGATAACGCACATTGTATCCACCGCGCTGTATATTGTTCCGTTCACGATCCATATAAATTAATAAGCTTCTACTCCAATATTTCCACATTTGGGTAGAAGCTATCAGCCCTGCTAAGTTCAGGGCATTTCGACTATGCGTTTAAGCCAGCCAAGCGAGCCTCATCGCTATAGACGGTTACTCGCTCAGGTCACTGATTAATATTAAGGCTAACAAGCAGCCGCACTTCTGTCGGTTGAACCCTTACCACCAAATAAGCGTCCCCAATACCTCAACCAGAAACACGGAGCAAATGCCTGAACCCGTCTCGTTATATTATCCTCCGGGGGGTATGAGAGGTCCCGGTTCTTTTGCAGGAACGCCAGATTCCTCAATCATCCACTCATAACCCAAATCAGCACGCCATTGCAGCATCTCCTCCACAAAGGTCTCATAGTCTTTCTGAAGGGTTTCGTAAAACCTGGCACTTTCCAAGGCAATGGCACCGAAGCTGGCCGCCGCAGTGGCAAAATCAATATCAGCATCAGTAAAGTGACGGGGCTCAGAAGTGTAAACTCGCATAACACCGACCACCTCTTCTCTCAGTTTGACCGCTACACTCAGAATGGAAGCTATACCCTCCTGCTTGACCTGCTTTCGATACTGAACCCTATCATCTGTTGTAGCATCGAAGACAGCCACCGGTTTGCCCTGAAGCGTTTCGGCCATGCTTTTGTCGGCCGATACCGGACCTTTTCTGACGTACCAATCACTTAACCCGTAGGACGCGGTACGAAGCAGCACCTTTTTGTCTGGCGTGAGCAGCAGCAGTGAACAGCCTTTCGCGTCCATAGCCTTTGCCACGTCCTCAACAATAGATTGAACAATTCGCTGAGGGGAACGAGCTGAGTTCAATGTCGCTGCCAGCTTGTATAGGCTCTGATAATAGGTCTTTTCGCCTTGCTTCATTGGGCACCTCCTTTGCTCTTGTTGAATTGGAAGGGCTACCATAATCATTCGGTTTTTTCGTTCGCCCTTAACCACTGTTGAAAAGAGGCAAAGAAGAAAGAGACCATCACCTCCCTTTGTAGAAGCTATTAGCTCCTTAAGAGCGGTTTAGGCAACTATCGCCTGGGCGAGCTTCATCGCCCATTTACTTCTTCTAGAATTATACTACCAAGATTAAGACACGAAATCAATAGCTTCATTGGTCTGACTGCCCTCAACTTTTTTGGGGGGCAGAGTGTGTTTTGATATTAGTCCGCACTTTTGCTATTCTTAAACTTCAATTCAAAAGAAAGGTTAATCAGGCCGTAAGGTATGGGAAAAGCCATCGTTGTTAAGCTAGGCGGAAGCACGCTGGGCAGCCACGATACCACACTCGAGGACTTGGTGACCCTCCAGCAGAGGGGAAAGCGGTTGGTGGTTATTCATGGCGGTGGCAATGTCGTTTCGGAGTGGCTTAAACTCCTGGACATACCTTTCACTTTTGTCAGAGGCACGAGGGTGACGGACGCCAAGACGCTGGAGGTGGTGGTTGCCATTCTGGCAGGGTTAGTGAATAAGGAGTTGGTAGCCAGTATCGAGGCTCTGGGCGGACAGGCTGTTGGCCTGACCGGTATAGACGGTGCGCTTTTTGAAGCCGAAATCAGGAATGCTGAAATGGGATACGTCGGGGAAGTAGTTAAGGTCAAAAAAGCATTGCTGGGAGCTCTGCTTGAGGCGGGGTTCATCCCCGTAATCGCCCCGCTCGGCCTTCAATCGTCTCCCAGGACTCAGGAGAACAAGTTCATGCTCAATCTCAATGGCGATACCGTCGCCGGCGAGATAGCCGCCGCTCTCGCTGCCGAGAAGCTGATCTTCCTTACCGATGTCGCTGGTATTCATGATGGCGCTGGGCAGTTGATTCGGCATCTTTCTTCAGAGCAGGCGAAAGGCCTCATCACCACTGGTGTGGCTTCGGGGGGAATGATACCTAAGATAGAAGCCTGCCTGCGGGCGCTTACAACTGTTCCCGTGACCCGGATTATCGATGGCAGACTGCCCCATGCCTTGCTCAGGGAAATAGAGGGCACGGGCGATGGCACCACCGTTGCCTGATTGTTTAGAGTGTTTGAAGAGGTAGTCATGACTAACTGGCAAGAACTGGAAAAGAAGTATTACTTTCAGGTGGTGAAGCGTTTGCCGGTCACCCTGGTTCGCGGACAAGGGGCAAGGGTGTGGGATGATACCGGCAAAGAGTACCTTGACTTTACGGCTGGCTGGGCGGTGAATAGCTTAGGTCACTGCCATCCCGTGGTAGCCCAAGCCCTGGCTGACCAGGCTAATACCTTGATCCACACCTCAAACCAATTTTACACAGTGCCACAGATCCGCCTGGCACAACTGCTCGTGGAGAATAGCTGCTTTGATAAGGTATTCCTCTGCAACAGCGGTACTGAAGCCAACGAGGGAGCGGTAAAGCTGGCTCGCAAATATGGCAAGCTCCACCGGAAAGGGGCCTTCGAGGTTATCACCACCTTCAATTCCTTTCACGGTCGCACCCTGGCTATGGTGGCGGCTACGGGCCAGCGCAAGTTTCAGCAACCCTACATTCCCCTACCCTCCGGATTCGTCAATGTGGAATACAGCAGCATTGAGGCCATAGAGAAGGCTACCACCAGCCAGACGTGTGCCGTAATGGTGGAACCGATACAGGGGGAGGGAGGAGTCATTGTTCCCGCTGAGGATTACCTGAAGAAAGTGCGGGCATGGTGCGATCAGAAGGGGCTTCTCCTTATCCTGGACGAAATCCAGACCGGGATAGGACGGACGGGGACGCTTTTCGCCTACCAGCAGTCCGGTATTGAGCCTGACATCATGACCTTAGCCAAGGGGTTGGGTGGTGGAGTGCCTATTGGTGCTGTCTTGGCCACGAATAAGTCAGCCGTTTTCGAGCTTGGAGAACATGGTTCTACCTATGGCGGTAATCCCCTAGCCTCTGCTGCCGCTCTCGCTACGCTGAAGTTCATTCTTGAGAACGACGTGTCGGCTAAGGTTCGGCAGGTGGGACAATACTTGGCCAGCAAACTCGAAGAGATGAAGTCGAAGTTCGACTTCATCGTTGAGGTGCGGGGTCGGGGGCTTCTGTGGGCTATGGAATTCAACCGGGAGATTGCGGACAGCTTAGTGAGCGCGTGTCAGGAGAGGGGCTTGCTGGTTAACGGCGTAAAGCCCAATGCTTTGCGGTTCATGCCTCCACTTATCATCAGCGAGGCAGAGGTTGATCAGGCGAAAGAAATACTACAGGAGGCTCTTGCCAGCTTTTCCTAGCTGGCAGCCAGGCATTACTCTTGCCCGATAGGGAGCATCCCAGTGACCAACCACGACAGCTCGCCGCTATACCGCATTCAAGCAGGGTGCTCTTTCTGGTATACTGATTCTGGTGGCGAAAAGAAAGTTCTGATCGTGAAGGATAATGGCATGACGCCCGATATCTGGGGCAGCGGAGGACGGCCTTTGGCAGTCAGAACTTTGGGCGCCGGGATGAATATAATCATTTAGGAGTGTTACATGACAGAGAAGGTGGTGCTGGCTTACAGTGGTGGTCTGGATACCTCGGTAGCTATCCGGTGGATCAAAGAAAAATACCACATGGAGGTTATCGCTCTCACCATTGACGTAGGTGGCGATCGCGATCTGGTTGCCACGCGCCAAAAGGCGCTGAAGGTAGGGGCAGTGAAAGCGCTGGTGGTGGACGCCAGGGAGACTTTCGTCAATCAGTTTGTTTTTCCTGCTCTTCAGGCGAACGCCGTGTACCAGGGTTCCTACTCCCTGGCCACGGCTCTATCACGCCCGTTGATAGCCAAGCTACAGGTGGATGTTGCCCGGGACGAAGGGGCATCTGCTGTGGCTCACGGCTGCACCGGGAAAGGTAACGATCAGGTAAGGTTTGAGGTGACTGCGGCTGCCTTGTCTCCACGCCTGAAGGTCATCGCCCCGGCCCGGGAGTGGGGCATGACACGGGAGGAGACCATTGCCTACGCCCAAAAGCATGACATCCCCATACCGATCACCGTCAGCAGCCCTTACTCCATTGATGAGAACCTGTGGGGGAGGAGCATCGAGTGCGGTGTTCTGGAGGACCCCTGGGTGGAACCGCCAGAGGACGTATTCGCCTGGACAAAGTCCCCTGAAAACGCTCCTGACCAGCCGTCATATATCGAAATTGGCTTCGAAAAAGGGATTCCCATTAGCCTTGATGGGCAACCAATGGATGGAGTCAGCCTTGTTAGGAAGCTGAACGAAGCGGCTGGAACGCACGGAGTGGGGAGGGTTGACCACATTGAGGACAGGTTAGTGGGTATAAAATCGAGAGAGATTTACGAGGCGCCTGCGGCTACTGTCTTGCTGGTGGCGCATCAGGCCCTGGAAGCCATGACCCTGTCTAAGGATCAGTTGAAGTTTAAGCAGAAAGTGTCTAGCGAATATGCGGACCTGGTCTACAACGGGCTGTGGTTTAGCTCCCTGCGTCAGGACCTGGATGCCTATGTGCGAAGCTCACAGCGCCATGTCAGCGGGTCAGTCCGTTTGAAGCTGCACAAAGGCGGGTGCAGGGTGGTGGGGCGGAAGTCGCCTTTCTCCCTTTATCGGCATGAGCTGGCCACCTACGACCAGGGCGACCTTTTTGATCAGAGCGCTTCTCCAGGTTTCATCCAGATCTGGGGCTTGTCGGCCAAGGTGCAGGCACAGGTACAGCCTGAGGATACCTCAGAGGAGCAAGCCTCCTGATCGGCTGAGATAGTTTATGGGCTTCTTTCGACGACAGATCAGCGAAGCAGAGAAACACTACATGGAAGCGTTGCGCTGTCGCCGCCGCGACAAGGCGTTCAACCTCGGGCTGGCGGTGTGGCACTTGAAGCAGGCTATTGAGCTTGAGCCTGGCAATCCCCTGCTCCACTTCGAGCTAGGGCGGGCCTACGCAGCGGTGCCTTTGTTGGCAGTCACCCGCCGGCTTGATGGCAGCTTCAGAATCAGTGAATCGCTGGAGATGGCCATTGCCGAAGCCAAGGAAGCGCTTAGACTGAAGCCTAATTATCCTGAAGCCTACCTCATCCTGGGAGAAGCTTATATGTATCTTGGTGAAAGAGAGAAGGCATCAGAGGCTTTCGGGGCTGTGTTTCAGCTTAGCCGTGACCAGAGGCTTCGCTACCATGCACAGCGGGAGAGTCGTCAGATGAAGCAGGGGCTGGGCAAAAAGCCACAACCTGAAGAGGCGAGGAAATGTCTTGAGCAGGCGGTAGCCTATCGAGACCGAGGAGAATACCGCCGGGCTGAGAGAAAGCTGGGTAAGGCGCTCAAGCTTGCCCCCGACTGGCCCTGGATGTATGATACGCTGTGCAAGTTGGGTGGCTGATGATCTGGCTCTACGGCAGATCCCAAGACCAGGATCTCAATACAAGGCAGTATCTCGGGGCGCTTATCATATGTCCTCATGAAGGCAAATAGGCAAATGAGTTTACGAAGTCGCTTCCATAAAGATGCCGATGACTTGGTGAAACAGTATACGGCTTCTATTCCCTTCGACCAGCGCCTCTATAAGCAGGACATCGCTGGCAGCATCGCTCATGCGAAGATGCTGGCCAGGCAAGGCATCATCGCAGAAAAAGAGGCAGAGCTTATCGTCATGGGGCTGGTCTCTCTCAGAGAGCAGATCGAGCAGGGGACATTCCGCTTTGACACCGCACTGGAAGACATCCACATGAATATCGAGGCCCGCCTGACCGAGAAGATAGGCGACATTGCGGGCAAGCTACATACCGCCCGCTCCAGGAATGACCAGGTTGCCCTGGACATGCGCCTGTACACCAGAGAGGCCATCGCCGAAACGATTCGCGGGCTGAAAGAGCTTCAGCGTGCCCTACTGGCCGTAGCCGAAGCCAATAAGAGCACAGTCATGCCAGGCTACACTCATCTGCAACGGGCCCAGCCAGTCCTGATGGCCCATCATCTTCTGGCGTACTTCGAGATGCTGGAGCGAGACATATCCAGATTCAGGGATTGTCTCAAGCGCACTGATGTTCTGCCTCTGGGCAGCGGAGCGCTGGCTGGCATGCCTTACCCCATTGATCGTGACTTCCTTGCCCGGGAGCTGGGCTTCAGCCAGATAAGCAGGAACAGCATTGATGCCGTCTCTGACAGAGACTTCGTCATCGAATACGAAGCGGCAGCCAGCATCACTATGATGCACCTGTCACGCCTGGCAGAGGAGCTTGTGCTATGGTCATCGGCGGAATTTGGCTTTATTGACATTGATGAGGCCTACGCCACCAGCTCCAGCATCATGCCTCAGAAGAAAAATCCAGACGTGGCTGAACTGGCCCGTGGCAAGGTGGGGCGGGTCTATGGTAATCTCCTGGGCATGCTGACGGTGATGAAAGCTTTGCCCTTGTCCTACAACAGGGACTTACAGGAGGACAAAGAAGGGCTGTTTGATACCGTAGACACTCTTCTTTCTACACTGGAAGTACTTGCTGGGATGGTGAAGACGCTCAAGATCAATTCGGCGCACACGCGGCAGGCCGCCGAGGAAGGTTACATCCTGGCTACCGATGTCGCCGATTACCTGGTGAAGAAGGGCCTTCCCTTCCGCCAGGCCCATGCCGTCGTAGCTAAGCTCGTAGCTTACGCCATTGAACAGGGCAAGAACTTGCACCAGGTGGACATTAGCCGATACAAGAGCTATTCTCCTCTCTTCGAGGAAGACGTCTACAAGATTACGCTGGATTCATCTATCAAGGCCAGGAACGTCTCCGGGGGCACCGCTCCGCAGCAAGTGGAGGCGCAACTGGCCACCGCACGGAGGATTGTTGAAGACAAAGAAGAAGATTAAGCTGGCACCTTCCATTCTCTCCGCCGATTTCAGCCGTCTTGGGGAGCAGGTGGCTGAGGTTAGTGCCGCCGGGGCTGATTACATCCATGTCGATGTCATGGACGGGTGCTTTGTGCCCAACATTACCATCGGTGCCCCGGTAGTTAAGACGGTACGTTCCTGGACCAAGTTGCCTCTTGATGTCCACCTGATGATACAGAACCCCCTGGCCCATATCTCCGATTTTGCCGAAGCTGGCGCAGACATAATAACTGTCCACGCTGAAGCTTGTCCGCATCTGCATCGGGCGGTGCAGAAGATCAAAGAATGCCATGTTAAAGCTGGGGTGGCCCTTAATCCAGCCACGTCACTGGTAATGGTGGACGAGATTTTACCTTTGGTTGATTTGGTGCTGGTGATGACCGTCAACCCCGGCTTTGGTGGGCAGCCCTTCCTTGAGGAAGTGGTGGGCAAGATAGCCCGGCTGCGGAAGATTCTTGATGGCAGGGGTTTGACTGCTGAACTTGAAGTTGACGGCGGGATCAACGCTGACGTTGCCCCGAAGGTGGTGAATGCAGGAGCCAGAGTATTGGTGGCTGGAGCCGCCGTATTCCGCTCCGAAGAAAGTATCAAGAAGGCACTGCAAAAGCTCAGGAAGAGTCTTCGTTCCTTAGAGGTAAGCTAGTGTGCCAGTTTATGCTGAGTGCGGAGGCACCTGGTGCAAACTCTAAGCCGCCTATACTTCCCGCCAACACTTACTGTAGCGGTATGGATATTCGGCAACCACTGTCGTCTGGTACGACGTTTGGAATGGCTTACGTTGTGCCCAAACTGAGATGCCTTGCCACAAATATCACATTTAGCCATAATTCTACTGCTTGTATGACAAAGATTACCTTTACCGCCAAACTACGACCATAATAATACACGGAGAGACGGAAAGATGCAAGGGCATTCCGGGAGGCAAGGCAAGAGCGCAGTAACGTACAATGGCCGAGAGTTAAGAGAGATGTTTGCCGCAGCCACCTTGTGGCTGGAGAAAAGTGCACCAGATATCAATGCGCTGAATGTCTTCCCTGTGCCGGATGGCGATTGTGGCACCAACATGCTGCTGACCATGCGGTCTACCACAGAGGAAGCTTATCGTGCCCCTGATAGCAATGCCTCAGCAGTGGCTCAGGCTATGGCCAAGGGCGCTTTGATGGGAGCCCGGGGGAATAGCGGGGTGATTCTGTCGCAAATCTTCCGTGGTTTGGCCCAAGCATTGGAAGGCAGAGAATCATTCAGCGGCCCTGACTTTGCGGCTGCCCTGGTGAAGGGAGCAGCGGCAGCGCACAAAGCACTAAGCCATCCCGTAGAAGGAACAATACTGACTGTGGCCAGGGACGCCTCCATTGCTGCCCAGATGGCCAGTGCCCAGAGTGATAGCCTGATTTCTATCATGGAAAGCGCTGTGAGTGCCGCCAGAGAATCCGTGGCCAATACCCCTGCTCTCCTCCCAATCCTGCGGCAGGCGGGGGTGGTTGATGCCGGGGGGCAAGGGCTGTACGTTGTATTGGAGGGTGCCTTGCAATGCCTCAAGGGAGAGAGGCAAAAGATGCAGCATCGCCGTCCCCAGGTAGTCTCCAGCAACATGCCGGTGGCTTCCAAAATCCCAACCTCTGCTTTCGAGGAGGAGACGCCTTATGGGTATTGCATCGAGTTTCTGTTGCGAGGACACAAGGCGTTGGACCGGGACAGGATCAGAGAGAGGCTGGCCGACAAAGGCCAATGCCTCATAGTAGTAGGCGATGAGGAGATGGTTCACGTTCATATCCACACCTTTGACCCTGGGAAGGTCCTCGGCTACGCCAACTCCCTGGGCACTCTGCACCAGATAAAGGTGCAGAACATGGATGATCAGTTCAAAGACTTTGCCCAGATGATCGAGGCCGAGGTACCACTGACCAATATTGCTACTGTAGCTGTGGTTTCGGGGGAAGGTCTGGCTCGGGTGTTCCAAAGCCTAAGAGTCAGCGCCATTGTTCCGGGCGGGCAGACGATGAATCCCAGTACCGGTGAATTGCTGGAGGCGGTAGAATCGGTACCACAGGATAAGGTAATCATCCTGCCCAACAACAAGAACATTATTCCGGCTGCCAGGCAGGTCTCAGGGTTGACCCGGAAAAAGGTGAAGGTGGTGCCTACAACAACTATTCCTCAAGGAGTAGCTGCCCTTCTCGCCTTCGACTATGATGCTGACCTGAGAACGAATGCTTCTATGATGAAGGAGGCAGGTTCGGCAGTGAGGACAGTAGAAGTCACCAGGGCAGTACGCTCTGCCAATATTGGCAAAGTGAAGATACGGCGAAGGCAGGCCATGGGGTTCGCCGACGGGAAACTGGTCTCGGTCGGCAATAGGCCAGATGAAGTCCTGTGGCAGGCATTGGCGGGTTTAGACATAGAGAGGGGCCAGATAGTCACCCTTTACTATAATTGGAAGGCCAGACGCCGCGAAGCTGAAGGGATGGCAGAAAGGATTCGCCGCGAGTATTCCGGTGTGGAGGTGGAGGTGATCTACGGCGGACAGCCACATTACCACTACATCGCCTCCGTGGAGTAGGACTCAGGGGCCATCGTGATAAGAGTAGTGACCGACAGCGTTGCCGACATTCCCCCAAAGTTGGCTGAGGAGCTGGCTATTACCATAGTTCCTTTCTATGTGCGCTTTGACGATGAAGTCTATCGGGACGGAGTAGACCTGAGCACTGAGGAATTCTACCGCAAGCTTACGAGCAATCGAAGACTTCCTGTCAGCAGCACGCCCTCTCCGGGGGAGATAGCCGAGGTGTACGATAGGTTGGCCGAAGAAACTGATGAAATCCTTTCGATCCATGTCTCCTCTAAGTTGACAGCCACCTATGAGGTAGCCCTGCAAGCCCAGGAACAGATGAAAAGGAGAGGGAAGTGCCGGATCGAGCTTATTGATTCTCAGTCTGGGGCTATGGGAGAAGGTCTGGTGGTTATCACCGCTGCCAGGGAAGCCCAGACAGGGGCAAGCCTGGATCGGGTGGCAGACCTGGCAAGGAAGGCTGTGCTCAGGTCGCATGTGCGTATGTGCTTCGATACCTTGGAGTATCTGCGTAAGGGGGGCCGCATTGGCAGAGCGCAGGCCCTATTGGGGTCGGTCCTGAGAGTGAATCCCATTGTTGGTGTCAAGGATGGCGAGGTGCATCCCTTTGGCAGAGAGCGAAGTCGTGCCAAGGCAATTGATCGGTTGTTCGATTTTGTCAGAAGCCTCCCTAGCGTGAGAGAATTGGCTGTGGAGCATGCTACTACGCCTGACGAAGCTGAAGTGTTAGCCGACCGCCTCGGTGTCCTATTCCCCAGAGAGCGTATCTATATTTCTACGGTGGCTCCAGCGGTGGGAGTGCACGTCGGTCCTAGAGTTATCGCAGTCTCTGCACTAGAGGGTTGATGAAAGCGAGAACAGTCATTGATAACACCTCACTACTCCCATCTCACGTAGCACAGGCTCTGCAGGTCACAATAGCACCCCCTGATGCTCACCGCATTGATTGTACCCGGTAGAATGACATGGAGATAAGAGAGAAATGAAGCCAGAAAACATGCTCAAGTATAGAATCATTCACCTTCTGCGACAGGCTGCCATGGAGGCGCAGCACAGAGGTTGGTTACCTCAGGTTGATCTGCCTGAGATTGCAGTGGAACATCCCCCCAGTGCAACCCACGCCGATTATGCTTGCAGTCTCCCACTGAAACTGGGCCGAAGTGCTGGACTCAATCCCCTGGACATCGCGGATAAGGTGGTCAAGGTAATCACCCCTATTCCAGAGGTTCAGAAGATCGAGGTAGCACCGCCGGGGTTTATCAACTTCACGCTGAGAAACGATTGGCTGGCACAGCAGGTGGAGACTATTCTCACCAGTGGTGAAGATTGGGGCAATATCGATCTGAGTGATGGACTGAAAGTACAACTGGAATTCGTCAGTGTTAACCCTACTGGCCCACTGCATGTGGGACACGGTAGAGGCGCTATACTGGGAGACACCCTCGCCAATTTGCTTAGTGCTGCCGGGTGTGCAGTAGAGAAGGAGTACTACGTTAACGATGCCGGTACCCAAATGGAAGCCTTCTACCGCTCCCTTTATGCGCGTTATCGGCAGGCCTTTGGCCTGCCAGATGAAATCCCTCCGGATGGCTACCACGGTGACTACGTAGTAGAACTAGCTAAGGAGATCATAGCCGAACAAGGAGATGCCTTTCTCAGGGTACCCGAGGAACAAGCGGTGGCTGAAGTGGGAAAAGTGGGACTGAGGAAGGTTCTGGACGCTATCAGGTCAGACCTCGAGATGCTAGGGGTACGTTTCGACGTCTGGTTCAGTGAGCGGAGCCTCTACAGCGGCAGCCAGTACGAAAGGGCGATGTCCTTGTTGCGAGACGCAGGTTACATAGCTGAAAAAGAGGGGGCGGTGTGGTTTGCTTCCTCTGAGATGGGCGAGGACAAAGACAACGTCCTGGTGCGTAGTAACGGCACTCCTACTTATTTTGCCTCTGACATTGCCTACCACTACAACAAATTCGTGCAGCGCAAGTTCGATGAAGTGGTCAACATCTGGGGGGCTGATCACCAGGGCCACGTCTCTCGCATGAAGGCTGTGATAAAGGCGTTGGGCATCGATCCCAACAGGCTTAAAGTCATCATCACCCAGATGGTTACCCTGAAGCGGGGAAATGTGGAAATCCGGATATCCAAGCGTAGCGGAGAGATCATCACCCTTCGGGAGTTGGTACAAGAGGTGGGAGCAGATGCGTGCCGCTTCTTTTTCCTTTCTCGTGCGGCAGATAGCCAGATGGACTTTGACCTTGAACTAGCTAAGAGACAATCGGCTGACAACCCCGTCTACTATATCCAGTACGCCCACGCGCGCATTTCCAGTATCCTTCGCCTGGCACAGGAGAAAAACATAGATTACAGCCAGGGAGACGTTAGCTTGCTTGTCACCCAAGCCGAGCTGGACCTTATTCGAAAAATGCTCGAACTACCAGAGGTGGTAGAGGTAGTTGCTCAGACTCTTGAGCCTCATCATCTCCCTTACTATGCTCAAGGGCTAGCCACAGCCTTTCATGGTTTCTATAAGCAATGTCGGGTTGTCTCAGATGACAAGGACTTGACAGGGGCACGTCTCAAGCTGGTGGAGGCATCAAGGATTGCCTTCGCTCGCACCCTACATCTCATGGGCATGAATGCGCCTGAGAAAATGTGAGACGCCTTGCCTCGGCAGGGAGAAGGTGACTCTTAAGGGATCGCAGCCCACACCTGAGTTGCCCAGCGCTATCCCAGCTTGTGCAGCGTCTTTACCTCTTGGATAATGGTCTCCACTGCTGGTGCTTTCCTGCCCTGTAACGGCTTGCCCAAGGGATCATCAACTTCAACCTCCCCCAACAGCACCTCCAAGGTCGCCTTTACGGAGCGAGCCAGCGCCGGGAGATGGTAGCCTCCTTCCAAGGTAAATACCAGCCGTCCTTGGCATAGCTTCAGAGCCAGCTTTTGTAGTAATTGCACCATTTGAGCAAAGCCGCTGACGCTCAATTGCATGGATCCGATAGGATCTAACCAGTGGGCGTCGTACCCAGCTGACACCAGAATAAGCTGGGGCTGAAAACGGTGGGCCAAGGGAACAAGGATCTGTTGAAATACCTGCATGTATTCCTCATCGCCGCACCAGGCCGGCAGCGGCACATTAGCAGTGGTGCCTATTCCCTTCCCCACCCCCACCTCATCCATACGGCCTGTGCCGGGATAGAAGGGGTACAGATGGGTGGAGAAGTAGAGCACCGCAGGGTCATCATAGAAGGCATCTTGCGTTCCGTTGCCATGATGAACGTCGAAGTCAACAATGAGGACTCGGTCAAGGTCATATTTCCTCATGCTTTGCCTGGCAGCAATGGCAATGTTATTGAACAGGCAGAATCCCATTGCCCTCGTCCTTGTGGCGTGGTGCCCCGGCGGCCTCACCAGGGCGAAGGCACTATCTATCTTCCTCTCCATCACTGCATCGACCGCATTGAGGACCCCACCGACAGCATATAGGGCTACCTTGTAGGAAGCCGGCGACATCACCGTATCAGCGTCAAGCCATCCCCCACCCGACTGGGCCACCTTCTCGATTTGCGAGATGTGTTTTATTGAGTGCACCAGCGACAATTCCTCCCGGGAGAGGGGGGTAGTGTCAAGAGAAGTGTGTAAATTGAGGGATAGGCTTCTCCTTCCAGGTTGAGTTAAGGTGATTGGTAATGCCATAGATGATCCGATCAACACTCTCAGGATTCTGAAAACAGCTCATGGGCCT
>Ga0194113_10000442_pt1 | contig 53881 bp, 44 predicted proteins | sample TA2MahC200mmetaG_FD_146193 | JGI IMG/M metagenome (GOLD analysis project Ga0194113, IMG submission 146193) | Freshwater microbial communities from Lake Tanganyika, Tanzania - TA2015017 Mahale Deep Cast 200m | ecosystem: Environmental > Aquatic > Freshwater > Lake | place: Tanzania: Lake...
TACGGCACCTGACGGACGGGGTGGTGTTGGGGTCGAAGGGGTTTGTAGATGAGGTGTGGTTGGCGCATCGGGAGCGGTTTGGGTCGAAGCGTCGGAGCGGGGCACGACCGATTCGGGGCGGGGGGGCGCCGCTGGCAGGGTTGAGTGCCTTACGGGACTTGCGGGTGGAAGCGATTTCGTGAGCAGGGCAGCCTGCCCCGGCGGGACATGTGGAGCACGACTTCGAGGGCTCATGGGGAGCTTCCACCCGCTTTGGCGTGCGCATCGGGGCCATGAGCCTGCAGCGCCGGTTTTCCAGCCGGCGTGGGGCCGACTTGAAAGTCGGCGGTACGGGGGGGGCATGGGGGGCGGACAGCATCCCACGGGCTGAAGAGTGGGGGGCCAACGGGCAACACGGCGCTTTTGTGTTCGCAACTCACGCCCGACAGGTCGGAGTCTAGGTCGGAGTCTGAAGCAACGCCGAAAGGCCATCATCGGGGCGAGCGTCATCGGGGAGAGTGCCCCCTTGCTGCACCCCACTGGTCGCAGTACGATGCGGGCGGGTTGCGCGCCCGCGTCGAGGGTCTACGCAGGCGGGAACCCAGTTGATAGCTTTATTCCTTATGAGTATACCGACTGTAAGTCCGGCTGAAATCCAAGCTGCTCAAGCGCAGTTGGACGCCCACGTGCGCGCCATGGTCGCGTGGCATTTTGCGCCTGAGACGGGGTGCCCTTTCTGGCTCGAGTGGGCGCAACGGGCTGGTTGGGACCCGCGCCGCGAGGTGGAGGGTTTTGACGATCTCGTCGCCCGATTTCCGCATTTCCAGGACGAGTGGCTACGGGATTTGCAGCCGGAGGTATGGGTACCGGCGGCGTTCAAAGACAAACCGTACAACATCTTCGAGACCGGCGGCACGACGGGCATGCCCAAACAGCGCATCGGGTGGAACGACTACAAAGTGGACTACGAGGAATTCAGCGGCAAGGTCAGTGATGCACACTTTCCGCGGGGAGCAGCCTGGTTGATGGTGGGCCCGACCGGTCCGCGTCGGTTGCGGCTAGCGATCGAGCACTTGGCGAATTTCCGGGGCAGCCCATGCTACTTTGTGGATCTGGACCCACGCTGGGTGAAGAAGGTGCTGGCGGAGAAGAAGGCGGACCAGGCGCGGGCCTATATGGACCACGTGGTGGACCAGGGGGCAACGCTGCTCAAGCACCGGCGGATTGCTGGGCTGTTCACCACGCCCAAACTGCTCGAAGCCCTGGCCGAAAAGGTGAACTTGTTCGAGGCGGGCATCCGCGGCGTGTTCTGTGGCGGGACGACCATGGCTCCGCAATACGTCCGTTACATCGTCGAGGAAGTCCTGGAAGGCAAGATCGGTTTCTACCCCACCTACGGGAACACGCTGATGGGCCTGGCTGCGAGTGTCCCGTTGCTGTCCGAAGACAAGTTCTCCGTCACTTACTTCGCCCCACAGCCGCGGGCGGTCCTGCGCGTGGTCGATCCTGGCCAGACCGACACGTTGAAGAGCTACGGGGAATGGGGCCGGGTCGAACTCACCACGCTGACGAAGGAGTTCTTCATGCCGCGCTTTCTCGAGCGGGACGAAGCCCTCCGTCGCCCGCCCCGCCCGCCTTACGCTTGGGATGGCGTGGCCGAGGTCCGTCCGTTTGGGGCGATGGAGAAACAGATCGTCGAAGGGGTGTACTGAGCTAGGGAGAGGAGGTCGTCGGTCTCGAGGACGCGGTCGATCAAGGCCCAGCTTGGATGGGGTTGGCGGTGGACGGCTCTACCCGGCGCGTTAAGTCACGCCGCCTACGCTTATGGCGGTGGCCGGAACCAGGGTGGGGGAGGCGCCGGCGGCATGCCGCGCGGGCGTTTCATGCCTGCGGCGAGGTCCGCTGCCGTGAGGGTATCGATCCGCCGAATCACGCGGGCGAAGAAGTCGCGGAGCGGCACCAGATCGGCGGTGCGGACCTTGTCGATGGTGTCGTGCGGGTCGAAGAGGTAGAGCGGTCCCGAGATATGGCAGGCTGAGGGGATACCCGCCGTGAAGAACGGGGCACTGTCGCAAGGCGGTTCGGGGCCGAAGGCGTAGGCATCGGCGCAAATGAGGCGGTCGATCTGGCCCCGCTCGGCCTCTTCGGCGAGGAGGGTGGCGAAGGCTGGGCTGCCGTCGAAGAACAGGGCCCGCACCTCGGGGCGACCCGTGAGCCGGTACCCGCCCTGTCCGTCGCCCTCCGCCTCTTCGGCGATGTGCTCGATCCCGAGCGCGGCGACGGTTCGCTTGAGAAAGCCCTCGGCGTGCCGCTCGACGAGGGCGCGATTGCCGATGCCGCCATGGAAATGACCCGAGGCAGCGACGAACACCAGGTCGCGTGCGAGGGTTGGGCCGGCCTCGGGCCCGGCCGCGAACTGCTTGGCGAGCGCCAGCAACACGGCGAGCCCGGAGGCATCTTCGACCGCCGAAGCGAACGGCGCGTCGTGATGGCACGTGATCACGACATTCTCTGCCTCGGCACCCCGTTCCAACCCGGGGACGACCCCCACGACGTTGTGCGAGTCGACCTGGCGGAGCGAGCCGGTGCTGAGGAAGCGGGCGGTGCGACCGGCCTGCGCGACGGCCCGCACCTGGGCGGTGTGCTCCCGGCCAACCCAGACGGCGGGCAGTTCCTTCAGGTACCCATCGTAGGGCACGTAGAACTCGCAACCGTTCACCGGCGCGTCGACGAGCAAGCCGATGAAACCGACCGCGCCACGCCGCTTGCATTCATAGTAGACCTGGAAGTTCCGAATGAGCCAGTTGGCGACGTGCAACGGTCCATCCGGGATCGAGCGGTGCGCGTCGCAGACGAAGTGCGCCCCTCGCATGAGGGCCGCGCCGAGTAACTCGGCGAAGCGCATTTCCGCCACGGCAATGCGTCCCTGAAGGGAGGCGGACTGGAGGTCTTCGGGCCGGCCTTCGCCCACAAACACGGCGAGCGTCTCCCGGCCGGCGGTGGAGGTCCAACCGGTGTAGGGGATGGGAAAACAGGGCACTTCGATCTCGTCGGCCGGAAATGCCAGGGCGGTGGCGCAGGGTTCCCAAGCGTTCAGAGGGACGGCCTCGCGTCGAACGTCTACCAGGCCAAATTCGCGCCAGCGCTCCTCGAGCCAGTTTTCGAGCGCCAAACCCTGGGGATAGCCTGGGCGTCGCGTGCCCAAGCCGACGATGTGGCGCACCCAGCTCAGCATTTCGCCTAAGCCAGCCGCGCGGTTCTCCCAACAGTGCGGTAAAGGCGCGCTATTCATCGCGCACTGCGTCGCCGGGTTGCAGCGTGCCTGCGCGCACGTCCGCAGCCACGTGAGTGCCCGCGACCCAATGGGTGGCGCACACCTCACCGACGCGTTGGCCGGCGCGGTAGACCCACAACCGTTGCCCACGCTGCGGCAAGGCGCCCAGGGCGAAATCCACCACCACAAACCGGCCGGGGTCATTGACCGAGGTGACGGTGCCGGCCACGGGGATCACCGGGATGACGACCGGGAACTGCAGGGCGGCGTTCGTGGTGGGAGGGGGCTCCGGTCTAGGCGGGCGCGCCGCGGTTGGTCGGGTGGTTCGCGTTCCGGGCGGCTTCACGGCGGCGGGGCGGGGCGAGGCCGAACCTCCACTCGGCTGACAACTCGTCAGCAGCACGAGGACGGCACCACCCAGGATTAAGGTTTTCATATCTTCATCCGTCTGGCCACCGGACCGCGGACCGCGGCGCACTGGGCGCCCTGTGTCGGCGGGACACCACACCCCTCCCGGCGGCGTCGGCTCTTGGCCGAGGGTGCGCCTCGAGGTGGCTCACGACTTGCCGGTCGCGAGCCGGTGCCTGGCTGTCTGCCGGCGCCGCTCCCAATCGGCCCAACTCGAGGCCCAAGCCAGCCCGGTCAGTCGGCCTCGGGCTGGGACCCAGAGAGCGTCGAGGGTGGCGAGCTTGGCGTGAGCCGCCTGTCGTTCTCCCCAGCGCAAGTGGGCCTCGATGAAGCTCAGGTGGTTATCCGGGAAGTCCGGGGCGAGCTCGAGCGCTTGCTGGAGATGGCGCCGGGCCTTGGTGCGACTGCCGATGCTCGCGGGCCAGCCGGGTGCGTCCAGGTAGAGCAACCCCAAGGTCCGGTCCGGTCCAGCCTGATCGAACGTAGGGTCCAGATCCCGCGCCGCGTGCAAGGCGTCTTCCATCTCGCCGACCAGCTTGAGGGCGCCCAGGGTTTTGGTGCGCGCGAGTTGGCCCAGGTTGAGCGCCAGATAATAATGCGCAGCAGCCACCTGCCGCTCGCGTTCGAGCAACGCGCGGCACGCCGCGATGCCCTCTTGCGCCAGGCTCGCCCGCTGACGGTCCTGGGTGGCGTACTCCGCCCAATCGAAGCACGCGCGGCCGAATTCCCAGGCGCGCCTCCCGTCGTCAGGAGCGGCCTCGAACTGGGCCTTGGCTTCGAGATACAAGGACTGGGCGCGCGCGGCAAAGCCTGCCGCGTCGGAGCCGTCCGGGGTGTGCGCCGGCGGCGGCGGTTCCCCGCCCACCACGCCGGCCAGCGTGGCGGCCACCACGGCGGTCAGCGCCATGGGCAACCACGGGCGGTTTGACCCGACCGCTGGGCAAGGCGCGGCGTGTGTTGCCGAGGACGGGCCGGCGCCAGACGCGCAGGCGCGTGCGGCCTGACGCGGTCGCCGTCTCTCATGCGTGGAATTACAGTTTGCCATCGGTTCAACTGCGCCTATAGTGGCCGAGTGAAACTTAGTTGGAAGCGCCCGGGGTTGGCAATCCTCGTCGTGACCACGTTGGTCGCGACGGCCGGTTGCGGGGGATTCGCCGCGGCCCCGAGCGTTTCGCCGCTAATGTTCCTGGTGCCTGGCTTGGGGCATGTCGAACCCGCACAGCTCAAGGCGCCGAAGGTCCCTGGGGGAGAGGTCATGCCGGAGCTGGTTGTACCGGAGCAGGCCGTGCCGGAGGCTGCGCCGGTGCTGGCGGCTGCCCGCTGATCGCCTATGCGTTTTCCGTTCGCGTTGTCGGCGAAGATCGCCGGCCACATCATCAAGCACAAACTGCGGCGCACGCCCAGGTTCGCCATGGTGCTGCAGCTCGAGCCGCTGCACACCTGCAACTTGACCTGCACGGGCTGCGGCCGGATCCGGGAGTACTCGACGAGTTTGAAGGACATGGTGCCGCTCGAGCAATGCCTGGCTGCGGCGGCCGAGTGCGACGCGCCCATGGTGTCGGTCTGCGGGGGCGAACCGTTGATTTATCCGAAGATTGAGGAGTTGGTCGCCGGCCTGCTCGGGCAACGGCGGATTGTATACATTTGCACCAACGGCCTGTTCATGCGCAAGAAGCTGCGGGATTACCTCGCGGCCACGCACACCCCGGTGCGCGAGCCCCTGCTGGCGGAGTTGGTGGACGGGGCGCTGATCTCGGAAAAGGAGCGCGACACGATCCGCCAAGGCAAGCCGGGTGGCGGCCCGTCGATTGCGCCCAGCCAGTGGTTGTACTGGAACGTGCATGTGGACGGTCTCGAGTACACGCACGATCTGATCGTCGAGCGGGAAGGGGTGTTCAAGGAATGTGTTGCGGCCATTCGGCTCGCCCAGCGCCTCGGGTTCCAAGTGGCGACCAACACCACCGTCTACAAAGAGACCGACCCGGCCGAACTCGAGGACATGTTCCGCTTCTTCTCTTGGCTGGGCGTCGATGGCCATACCATATCGCCCGGGTACGATTACGACGCCGCCAAACAGGACATGGTTCGGCGCCTGGGGCGCGATCCGCAGGACTTCTTCCTCACGCGGGACCTGACGCGGAAGAAGTTTGGCCGCATCCTGGAGTGGGGGCGGCAGTTCACCATCTTCGGCACGCCGGTCTACCAGGAGTTTCTGGCCGGCTTGCGCGAGTTGACGTGCACCGCCTGGGCGATTCCCACCTACAACGTGAAAGGCTGGAAGGCACCGTGTTACCTCATGACCGACGGCCACTACGCGCACTACCAGGAGATGCTCGAGCGCGTCGATTGGAACAAGTACGGCGTCGTGGACGGGCAGGCTCGGGATCCGCGTTGTGCCAACTGCCTGGTGCACTGCGGCTACGATCCCAGCGGCGCCCTGGGCACCAACTACCAGCGCGGGGATCATTGGAAGAACTTCAAGTACAACTTCTGGCCACGCCCGCCTGCGGACCCCAAGGGGCAACACGTCCAAGCCTTCAACGGCGTCTCGATCGGCAAAGGGCACTTGGCGCGGGCTAAGCCGGCGCGCCCAACCTCGACCGCGCCCGCCGGCGGCAACGGCGCTCCACCGCCCCACGCCAGCACCTACTGCGGGTCGGGCGATGCGCGGCGGCGACGTGAGGAACTGGAGCAGGGCCGACGGGCGCCAGCGGCTGAGTTGGCGGCCGAGTAGCGGGGCGCCCTGGGCCACGCCCATGCCAAACCAAACTGTGCCGCAGACGACGGAGTCGAAAACCCAGACCGAGCCCGGTGCGGCCCGGGCGCGCTTTCCTTCGCTGCACGATCCCCGGTACCCGGTGCATCGGGTAGCCAGTCGATTGGAGCCGTATTTGCATGCGATCGTGGACCGGTTCCAGCCCGAGAAGATCATCCTTTTTGGCAGCTACGCGTCCGGCCAACCCACGGAGCACAGCGATTTCGATCTGCTGGTGATTCGACGAGATATGACTTCTGAGAACGCCAGCAACCTCGAGATTCGTCGTGCCTTGTGGGCTGTTCCGGGTGCTCGCCCGTCCTTTACGATCCTCAGTAAGACGCCCGAGCGAGTCGCGGAGCGCTTGACGGTCGGGAGTCCTTTTTACCAGGATATCATCGCCCACGGGTTGGTGGTCTATGCTGCGTAAACAATCGGATGAACGCGATCCGGCGGACTGGTTTTACCTGGGCGCCGACCGGCTGAAGGCGGCGGATCTCCTTTGGCAGCACGAGGGCCTGACCGCCGCAGGCATCGAACTGCTCCAGGAAGCTGTCGAGCGTTACTTGACTGGACGGACATCGGCGAGAACTACCAGTCCCTGCGGCATCAATCCGACCAAATGGTTGGCCACATCCAGCAGAGCTTACCTCAGTTTTTCCCCTCGACACCACCTGTCCCATGACTCGAACGCTTTTTCTATCCCCACCCTCCTTCGAGGGCTTTGACGGTGGCGCAGGATCGCGCTACCAGGCCAAACGCGAGATTACCAGCTACTGGTATCCGACTTGGTTGGCGCAGCCGGCCGCTTTGGTGCCCAACGCGCGCCTGCTCGATTGCCCGCCGCACAGCGTGGGGATCGAGACCTGCCTGCGCGAGGCCCAGCCGTACGACCACGTGATCGTCCACACCTCGACGCCATCGTTGCGCAACGATTGCCGCGTGGCGGAGGCCCTGAAACAACGAAACCCAAGCGTCACCATCGGGTTCGTCGGCGCGCACGCGGCGGTGTTGCCGGCGGAAACGCTCAAGGCCTCGCCCGCTATCGATTGGGTGGGCCGGAAGGAGTTCGATTTCACCTGCCAGGAAGTGGCGGCGGGCCGCCCGCTGGCGGAGGTGGACGGATTGTCATTCCGACGCGAAGGCAAGATTGTCCACAACCGGGAGCGCGAATTGATCCAAGACATGGACGCGCTGCCTTGGGTGGTAGACGTCTACAAACGCGACCTCGAAGTCGAGAAGTACTTTATCGGTTACCTGCTGCATCCGTACTTGAGCCTGTACACCGGGCGCGGGTGCCCGGCCCAATGCACGTTCTGCCTCTGGCCCCAGACCATCGGCGGCCACAAGTACCGGGTCCGTTCGCCCCAGAACGTTGCCGGCGAATTGGCGCACGCCAAGAAGCTCTTTCCGCAGGTCAAGGAGTTCTTCTTCGACGACGACACCTTCACGGCGAACCTGCCGCGGGCGCGGGAGATTGCCCGACAGCTCAAACCGCTCGGGTTGACGTGGTCGTGCAACAGTCGGGCGAACGTGAACTACGACACGCTCAAGCTGATGAAGGAGTGCGGCTTACGCCTGCTGTTGGTCGGGTACGAGTCGGGCAGCGAGGACATCCTCAAGCGCGTGAAGAAAGGCGTTACACTCGATGAGATGCGGGTCTTCACCCAAGCCTGCCAAGAGCTCGGCATCGTCATCCACGGCACCTTTGTCCTGGGTTTGCCCGTCGAAACGCGCGAGACCATCGAGCAGACCATTCGGTTCGCCCAGGAGTTGGATGTGTTCAGCATTCAAGTCTCGCTCGCGGCACCTTACCCGGGCACTGAACTGTACGAAATGGCCCGCCAAAACGGGTGGTTCGCCAAGCAGGACAAGACCGACATCCTCTTGGGCGACGGCCTGCAACAGTCCACCCTCGAGTACCCGGGGCTGAGCAAGGAGGAGATCTTCGAGGCTGTCGAGCAGTTCTACCGCCGCTATTACCTGCGACCCAAACCCGTGCTGCGCATCATCAAGACCATGCTCGAGGACAAGGAGGTCTGTGTGCGCCGGTTGAGGGAGGGGTACGAGTTCTTCCGCACCTTGGCCCAGCGGCGAGACGAGGTGGCCCACGGTTCGGCGGGCGCCTGATGCGCCTGGCCCCAGCTTCGTTCCTCGGCCGGTCGAGGATCGCTGCGCCTCCACTTCCGCTCTCGAGTCTCGCCGACGGCCCGGCGACGCCCCACCCCAATCGGAGGGGTTCTTCCGCGGACCCTCAAGGTTCAAGGAACTCCGCCGCACCCGGCTGAGCCGCGAACGCGCCCAAACCACCCAGGAGGTTGCGAACGTCCAGAAACCTTAAACGCCGCATGACCTCGACGGCTTGGCCGCTGCGACTGCCGGCGGCGCAGTAGACGAGGTAGGTCTTGGTCCGGTCCAGCTTGTCCAGGTCCGCCTCGAACGTGGTCGCGTAGAAGTTCAAGTTGATCGCGTGCTTGAGGTGGCGCGTGGCGTACTCGCCGGGCGTGCGGACATCGAGGATGGCGAAGCCGGGATCGGTGCTGCGGCTTTGGACCAACGCCAACGCCTCGGCGCCAGTAAGGTTCACCACCGAAGGCTCCGGCGGCGTGGAACAGAGGACCCGGTAGAACATCGGAACGCTCCGTTCCGTGACGGGGTTGGTGATGACGATGTCCGAGAGTGACTCCCAGGAGCTGTGCCAGGGGCCATCCACGGACGAGGCCCATTCGACGCGGCAGGTGACATTGAGTGTCGAGTTGGTCCAGGTAATCAGGCCGTGGTGTGAAAGCGACAGGATCTTGACTTCCTGACCGCGGAGGGCACCCGCGCCGCCTGCGAGCGCTATGCCCAGGAACAGAGCGTTCCAGACAGCGCGGCGAGGTCGCGTTCGCGTTAGGTCGCTTGGGAAAGTCCGTGGCGCGGTACTCGGTCGGTCGGTGGTCCTCATGAGCCGCTTTTAGCGCATCGTGCGCCGGAGGGCAAGGCTACGGCGCGGTGCCGGCCAGCGTCAACTCGGGCACCGCCGCGGTGAGGCTTTTGCGGAACCGCAAGTTGCCTAGGCGCGCGTCGCGGCCGGTTTAACTCGGCTGCGGCTCGTGCAGTGGCAGAGATGACATGCCCCCCCGGAATCGAGGGCAGCCTGCCGGTTGCCGGTTGCCGGAATGCCGGTTGCCGGAAGGGCGCCTGTATGCAGGTGCAACGTTTGGGGGTGACGGTCACCGAGGGTCGGCTGGATCGGGTTGCGGACCTGCCGGTGTCAACTATATCAAACCCGTCAGAACATATTGGTTAGCGGCCAGGCAGGCGGCCCGGGGCGGCCGGGCCAGGTGGCCAGCGGAAGGAAAGAAAAGAAAGGAAGGGAAAGGCGAGGGAAAGGAAAGGCGAGAGGACGCGCAACGAGGAGGAGGAGAGAGTGTCAACAACTATGAGCTTGTCCTTTAATGCTTGGATTTCGCCTTGGCCGAGCCTGCCCGGCCGGCCTAGTCTGGCCCCGCGATGAAGGCTCTCCTGTGCATCGCCGGCGCACTGGCCTTGGCGGGGTCCGTGGTTGTGGCTTGGCCGGGTGTGCCGGCCCCGGGGCCCGGAACTGCTCCCCCGCCCAATTTCGGCGCGTTGCGCCAGGCGATCGCCGACCTGGCCGGGTCTTTCGGTGAACGTTACCCGGGTGCTCAGGGGTACCTGGAGCGCCTTGCGCAGCTCGAACTCGAGGCGGGCGATCCGGCCGCTGGTACGGCGGTGAGGGCGCAGTTTGTCGCGCTGCAGCGGGAGGCCTTACTGGCCAACCCGTTACTCGAATTTCCCGGCCTCTTGGTTGTCAAACGCAGGCCCGCCGGCAAAGGGCCGGACCGCTTCGGGTTCCCCTCGAACCACGAGTGCAACTCCTCCTTGCCGCGGACTGGGTACGACAACGAACTGGCGGTGTTAACGCCGATCGGCCCGGGTGGCAAAGGCAAATGGCGCACGCTGCACCGGCCGGCGCAGGGCGGGTACGTGGGCGAGGTGGACCTCCACTGGGTCGCTGACCGACTGCTCTTCACGCAATCGGATTCGGCCCACTGGCAGATCTGGGAGGTTAGGATCGACGGTTCGGGCCTGCGCCGGGTGTCGCAGTTGCCGGCGGATGTGGATTGCTTCGACGCCTGCTACCTGCCGAGCGGGCAGATTGTGTTCGGCTCGACCGCGTCGTATCAGGCGGTGCCATGTTGGCACGGGCAGAAATGGGTGAGTAACCTCTATCTGATGAACGCCGACGGCTCGGGCGTTCGCCAGTTGTGCTTCGACCAGGACCACGACTTTCATCCGGTGGTGCTGGCCAATGGGCAGGTCCTTTACCACCGCTGGGATTACACCGGGATCAACCACATCTTTCTGCGGCAATTGATGGTCATGAACCCGGACGGCACCGGCCAACGCGCGGTGTATGGGAGCGGTTCTTGGTTCCCCAACGCCCTCTATTTTCCCAAGCCGTTGCCGGGGGAATCCAGTCGCTTGCTCTGCATCTTATCCGGGTATCACGGGGTGCATCGCATGGGGCAGCTTGTCCTGCTGGACACGAGCCGCGGTTGGCGCGAGGCCGACGGCATGGTCGCGCGCATCTCGGGTCGAGGCGACCCGATCCGGCCGATGATTCGCGATGAATTGGTGGACGCGGATTGGCCGAAGTTCCTGCATCCGCATCCGCTGAGCGCCAACTATTGCCTGGTGGCCGGCCAACCTCATCCGGGGGCTCTGTGGGGCATTTACCTCGCCGACGTGTTCGACAACCTGGTGCTGGTGCGGGAAGACCCCGGCTACGCCCTGTTCGAGCCTGTGCCCATCCGCAAAACGGTGCGCCCGCCGGTCCTGCCCGACCGTGTCGAGCTCAGCCGAACGGACCCGGTCGTTTATGTCCATAACATCTATGCCGGACCGGGTCTGGGGGGTGTACCCCGCGGCGTGGTCCAACGGCTCCGCGTGGTGGCGTATCACTTTGGCTACCGGCACTTGGCAGGGCCGGACAAGGTGGGTTATGGCGGGCCGTGGGAAGTGATGCGGATCCTGGGCACGGTGCCGATCGAGAGGGACGGCTCGGCGCTGTTTTGCGTGCCGGCGGGGACGCCGCTGGCCTTGCAGGCCCTGGACGCCGAGGGCAAAGCGGTGCAACTGATGCGCAGTTGGTTCACAGCGCAACCGGGCGAATACGTCTCCTGCGCCGGTTGCCACGAGAGTCCCGCGGAGGTGGCCCTGCCGACGGTTAGCGTCGCCGCGCAACGGCCGCCTCGCGAACTGATCTCATGGTACGGCCCCGCACGCGGGTTCAGCTTCGCGCGCGAGGTGCAACCGGTGTTGAACCGGCACTGCGTATCGTGCCACGACGGCCAACACGCACCGCTGGATCTGCGCCCGACCGAGGCGGTGGTGGACTACGCTGGGCGCCGGATATCGGACCTTGGGGTTCAGCGCTTGCACCCGCAGATGCGGGCCGACACGCAAGGCGCGCTCCGTTATGCGCCCGCCTACGACGCCCTGCTGCCTTACGTGCGCCGTGTCGGAATCGAGGATGACGTGCGGTTGTTGGTGCCCGGCGAGTATCACGCTGACAGGAGCCCACTGATCCAACTGCTGCGCAAGGGACACGGCGGGGTTCGGTTGGATACGGAGGCCTGGGATCGCTTGGCGACCTGGATCGACCTGAACGCGCCGTGTCACGGCACCTGGGGCGAGGTCTATCCCATCCCGGAAGGAAGCCACCAACGGCGCATGGTGTTGCGCCGCCTCCATGCGGGACCCGCTGACGACCCGGAGGTCGTGCCCCCACTCGATCCGATCGACTCGAGTCCCCTCCCGCCCCAGCCTGTGCCCAAGGCCGATCCAGTCCGCCTGGGGGGTTGGCCGTTGGACGCGGAGGCGGCTCAGCGGCGCCAAGCCGCGCTGGGGCCTGCGGAGGAAGTGCTGGACTTGGGCAACGGCGTTCGGATGAGGCTGGTGCGCGTTCCCGCCGGCGAGTTTGTGATGGGCAGCGCCGAGGGTGACCCGGATGAACGCCCGCTCACTCGGGTGGCCATCCGCGCGCCGTTTTGGATGGGCGCGTGCGAAGTCAGCAACGAACAGTACCGGCAGTTCGACCCGACCCACTCGCCCGGGTACTACGCCAAACGCCACGCCCGCAGCGACGACCAAGGTCTGCCCCTCGACGCGCCCAGCCAGCCGGTCGTGCGGGTCGCCTGGGAGGAAGCACTGGCCTTTTGCCGTTGGCTTTCCACCCGAACCGGCCGGCAATTCACCTTGCCCACCGAAGCCCAGTGGGAGTACGCCTGCCGCGCCGGCACCGCCACCGCTCTGGCGTTCGGCACCCTGGACGCCGATCCTTCGACTTGGGCGAATGTGGCCGACCGCTCGCTTAGTCGCGGCTGGCGGGCCGACGGTAAACAGGTCACCGGCGGGCTTGAACATCTAGTCCTCGAGGGTGCCGAACTAAGCGACACTCGCTATCAGGACGGTTCCGTGGTGACGTCACCCATTGGTAGTTTCCGACCGAACGCCTGGGGCCTGCACGATCTGCATGGGAACGCCGCCGAATGGACGCTCTCGGTCTATCAGCCCTACCCTTATAGGCTAGACACGCGACCTCGATTCGCCACTGCAGGCGAGCCGACCGCCGGCGCGCCGGACCTCCGCCGCGCGGTGCGCGGCGGATCGTTCTTCGACCCGCTGGCGCGTTGTCGGAGCGCGGTACGCTTGGCGTATCCGCCGTGGCAGCGCGTGTTCAACGTTGGTTTCCGCGTCGTTTGCCCAGACGAACCGGCCGATCTGGCCCATCGGATTCCATGACTAGCGATTCTCGTTTACTCGTTATTCGTTTGTGTATCCTCCTCACGTCCACCCACACCTCGATTCTATGCGCGCCACCAAACGGTATCCGAACCTGACCGCCGCCCCGGTCTATGTTGCATTAACCCTTTGCCTGTTCGGCTCGGTCGCGGGCGCGTTTGCTGCCGGTGTCGCCGCACCGGCCGCAGCGCGGCCGAACGTGATTATCATCCTCGCTGACGACCTCGGCTACGGCGATCTGGGTTGTCAGGGGCACCCACAGTTCAAGACTCCGGAGCTGGATCGGATGGCGGCCGAAGGGATGCGGCTGACCCAGTTCAACGCTCCGATGCCCTTCTGTGCGCCGACGCGCGCCTCCCTGCTCACGGGGCGGTACCCGGCGCGGTGCGGCCTGGCGTCGAACCCCACTCCGGACGCCACGCCGGCGGCGGACGCGCTCGGGTTGCCGTTGACCGAGGTCACGCTGGCCGAGTTGTTCCGGCAAGGGGGCTACGCCACGGCCATGGTGGGCAAGTGGCACCTGGGCCATCAGCGCCCCGAGTTTCTGCCCACCCGGCGCGGCTTTGACGAGTACCTGGGGATTCTTTACAGCAACGACATGCGGCCGGTGCAACTGCTCGAGGGCGAGCGCGTGATCGAGTATCCCGTGGTGCAGGCCACCCTCACCCGCCGCTACACCGAGCGGGCGCTCGCCTTTATCGAGCGACACCGCACGCGCCCTTTCTTCCTCTACTTCGCCCATGCCATGCCGCATAAACCGCTCGCCGCCGCTGAGGCCTTCTACAAGAAATCCGGCGCCGGCCTTTATGGCGATGTCCTTTTGGAGTTGGACTGGAGTGTCGGCCAAGTGCTGGTCAAACTGCGGGAACTGGGCCTGGACGACCGGACCTTGGTCGTGTTCACCAGCGACAACGGGCCGTGGTTCGGCGGCAGCACCGGCGGCCTGCGGGGCATGAAAGGCAGCTCGTTCGAGGGCGGCTACCGCGTTCCGCTGCTGGCGCGCTGGCCGGGGCGCATTGCCGCGGGTCGGGTCAGCCACGCCCCCGCCGTGATGATGGACCTGTTTGCCACGGCCCTCGCGGCGGCGAACCTGCCCAGCCCGGCCGATCGCGTCATCGATGGCCGCAACCTCCTGCCGCTCCTCACCGGGAACGGCCCCGGTCTGAATGATTTCATCTTCGGCCAAACCGGCGCGCGCTTCGCCACCGTGCGCGACCAACGCTGGAAGCTCCATGTGCTGGCGCCCACCGCCCGCCGCTCCTCCGCCCCGGAAGAGAAGTGGATCGACCCGCGCGGTCCGGATGGTGTCACGATTCTGGCCCCCTACGAACAGTGTCATCCCAGCCAGTACCCCGGCCTCGAGACTGGCGACGCTCCCGCACCGATGATGCTCTTCGATTTGGAGCATGATCCCGGCGAGCAAAGGAATGTCGCCGCGCAACACCCGGACGTGGTGGCGCGCCTCAAGCAAGGCTACGATGAGGCCAGTCGAATGGCCCCCGAGCGGCGACCTCCCAACCCTGCCGGAAAACGCGCTGCGGACTGACGAGGCCGCGGTATGGACGGCCGTCTGCCGGTAGGGCGCGCAGTCCTCTGCGCGCCGCAAACCATTGTGGTCGTACAAGATGGCGGCGCGCAGAGGACTGCGCGCCCTACCGCTATACGCATGACCATAACAGGGTAGGGCGGGCTGTCTCAGCCCGCCGTCGAGCACAGCCTACGGCAACAGTCGTCAGCCGACGCGCAGGGGCTTGCGCGCCCTGCTGACTGGTGGTCCACCTCGGTGGCGCGTGACCAAGCTCGTTTACCGACGCGAGTCGCCCTCGGCGGGTTGCGCCACCTCGCGGGGCACGAACGCCAGCGACGTCTGGAGCGGATACGAACAGGTGCAGCCGGAGCTGGACTCGGGCACTAAGACCAGCCCGCCCGCCGGGATGACGTTCAGCCAACATCCAGGTCGCGACGCTTGCGTGAGGGGTTCACCTTGAGTGGAGTCGAGGCTCAGGTCGTAGCGGCGCGGATTTCCGCCGCGCCCGTAGAGGTAATGGGCCGAGGCGGTCCACCCCCCGCAACCGTGCCCACCCCGATAGATCGTCTTGGCGCCCTTGAGGCCAGTGTGCAGGTCGAAGTCGTAGGGGCGCGAGTAGATGCGATCGCCGAGGATGACCGGGTGTTGCCATTGCTCGCCGTGGGTGCCGTCGGTGGGGGAGGGTTCGTCGCCGCGTATGTCCATGGCCAGGTAATCGGTCTGCCACTTGGGCTTGCCCGAGTCGGCGTGGAAGGCGAAGAGGCCGTACCGGACGCGGTTCCCGGTGTTGAAGCTACCGGAGATCAGCACCGTGTTGTGGGCGTAATTGAGGAAGAGGATGTGCTCGAAGGGGAGCTGGACAGGGCGCTCGTACACGTTGCCGGCGCGCTCGAGATCCAACGCGACCAGGTACGTCTCGCCGGCGCAGAACTCGCGCAGACCCACGCGCCCGTCGGGATCGTTCACCACCGCCGGAGCACGGCTCTCGAGGAGGTAAATCCGGCCGTCGCCGATCGCGATGGCGTTGTTCATGAGGGCGCCGTTGCGGTAGAGCCAGTGTGGGTGACCGTCATACCCCAGGCTGAAGACATACCGGCTGACAATGACCGGGCGGAAATCGCCTTCGAGGGTGTTGATGGTGTCCTTATGAAGTTGGGTGAACGAGGCGCCGCGTGCCTGGCCGGTGCCGTATACCCGGTCGTTCCACTGGTTGAGGTAACCCCAATCATGGGATTGGCCAGCGATCGGCTGGGGCGCCTTGAGCGTGCCGGACCGCTTGCCCCGCTCGACCTCGACCAGCCAGCACTCGTCCTGCGTCACCACATGCAGGAACCGGTCCGTGACCAGCATCTGACCACTGTCCTTGAGGGCGCCGACCCGGCGCATCTTGGGAATCTCCAGCTCCCAAAGCGGCGTCCCGTTGTACGCGTCCACAGCGAACACGATGTCATCCCCCGGCACAAAGAGCCGGCCGGCTTTAACCAGGGACGACATCGGCCGATGGTGCCGGTCTACGATCCGCCGCGGACCCGGCTCGCCGAACCATTGGACGGCCAGCGGACCCTGGACCCGATCGTCATTCGAGGCGGTGTGCGACGGATTCGCATAAAGCTGGGTCCACTCGCCGCCGCCGGGAACGGGCCCGCGCCGAACTTGGAGCCAGCGTTCCGCGCGTTGAACCACGGCCGTCTCGGTGAGCTGCGCCGCCTCCCACCAGGAATCGAACCGTGCCGGGGAGCCAGGCTCCGAGAAGGCGTCGAGCTGGCCGAAGCAGGCCACTCCACCCTCAGGTCGCAACAACCGAAACACTTCCTCTGCCGGTGCGGGCACGGCACCCGTTCGGAGCGCTCGCTCGGAGACGATCAGGTTGAACAAATAGGCCCCGTAGGGCGGGCGCGCGACCGATCCCTCGTGGACGACCACCCGCGATCCGTACAGGCCGGCCGCCGACAAGGCCGACCGCGCCGCCGCAACCTGCCGCGGGTTGTCCTCGAGGCCGACGATGTGGAGGTCGGTTCGCCGGGCCAACTCGTGAGCGAGCCAGCCGGTGCCGTTCCCCAACACCAGGCAGTACCCTTGGCGCACGCCGGTCTGCGCGGCGATGCGCGCCGCCGCAGCCGCGAACCCCTCGGCCTGGTCGTCTGCAGTGAACGCTCCGGCTGCCGCAGTCGTACTTGCGCTGACCTCGTTGCTGGAGCCGGCTGGCGCGCCCTGGCCGAAGCAGTGGATGGTCCCCTGGTCCGTGCTGACGAACAGTCGCCCCTGAGCCACACTCAAGCCGTAGGCCCTGCCGCTCACTCGCCCCGTCCACCGCAGCTTGCCATCGGCTCGGTCATAGGCCCGGACACAGTCCTCGCCGCCAGCGTACAAGGTGTCCCCCGCCAGGATCAGGTGATAGGGCGCGTCGCACGGCGCACGCCACGTGAAGCAGGCGGCCATGGCTTCCTGGAGCCGGCGCGCCTCAGTCTTGGCCTCAGCGCGTTGCTCTTCGAGTTGGGCCCGGGTGTCGGCTGCGGGTCGGCCCTTGAGTTGTTCTTCGATTCCCTTGAGCCGCTGGGACACTGCACTGTGCTGGCGGCCCAATGCCGTGTGCCGCACCCGATCGAGGGCGGCGAGCTCAGACCGCGTGTGCAAGTAGGCGGTTCCCCCCGCGACCAGGATCTGCAGGCCGTCGAACGTGGCGATGCGCTCGCGGGAAGCGGCGTCGGACAAGCCCACGTTGCCCTCGCGGTCGGCGCGGGTGTAGATCAAGTCGTCCACCAACAGCGCGTAGGAACCGCCGGTGCCACCGAACGAACTGAGGTATTTCCCCGACTCCTTGTCGAAAATGGCGGGCGTGGTGCGGCCGGTGGGCACATAGAGACGGTCGCGCGAGGCCAACAAGTAACCCTGCGGCGAGAGGGCTGCGATGGACTCCTCGGCCCAGACGCGGCCGTCATCCGCCCCCAGCACACACCGGTAGACCCCTTCTTCGGGGAACAGGCCGGCGAAGCCGTACAGGCGGTCGCCTTCCACCACCAGGCCTGTGCGGACAGGGCGGGCGGAGATCAAGCGCCCGTTGCCGGCCACTCGCCGCGTGGGCGGCCCAACCGGGCGCTTCCACACCAGCGCGCCGTCGGCGGCTGCCAGAGCGTAGATCGCGCCGTCGTCGGAGCCCACGAACGCCTTGCCCTGGGCCACCACCGGGGCCAGACGGACCGGGCCTTCGGTGAAGAAGGTCCAGCGCTCGAGGCCGGTGGCGACGTCCAGGGCCCGCACCGCGTCATCCCCAGACGAGGCGAAGAACACCGAGTCGCCCACGACCACCGTGTGGAAGGCGCGGTCATAGGTGACCAGGGGTTTAAGCTCGCGCAGTTCATGCCAAATGTCGCGCGGGGCTGGGGCTGGCCAGGCCGGCCGGGGCGGCTGCACGGCGCGATAGGTCCAATGCTCCGTCAGGGGCAGGGTCAGGCGCTCGGGTGTCACGCCGCTGCGGCCCTGGTCCCGCTGGTAGGTGGGCCAGTCGGCGGCCTGGACACCGCTCGCCAGATGCGCCAGCAGGCACCAGCCCGCACAACTCGTCATTCGTGGTATTTTCATATCGATGGTCGGTGGACGCTCGACGGGCGTGGGCGCACCGAGGGTCGAGCTCCCTCGTTGGTCACAGATGAGGCCGCAGGATAAACGAACGCTGGCAGGGCGCGCAGAGGACTGCGCGCCCTGCCACCAGTCTGTAGTCTATCTCGGTGACGCATGAGTCGCTTGGCGTTTGCCCCAGCCCGGGAGCTCTCGGTCAGATCGCTCAGGCCGCACTCCGTGTCACCACCCGACCCGCAGAGTCCAGGTGTCGGCCAGCGCCTTGGTGGTGGCGCGCAACGTGACCCGGGTCAGGCTGCGACCCCACGCACGCTCCAAGCTCGGGTCCTCGAGCACGAGCTCTTCGACGGTGGGCGCGAGCTTGCCGGCCTCGTACTCGATGGTCACCCGCAACGGCGTGGCTCCCGGCTGAGCCGGGCCGGTCAATCGCAGTTCGCCGGGCCGACTCGCATCCACGGCCATAGGGGTGAGGAGGTGCTGGGCGGTTTCACCCTTCACCTGTTCCAGCTCGAACCGGTCCACGAGCTCGACGCCGGGTTTGGGCCCTTGACGGTCCAGGCGAACGCGACGAACCCACGAGCGGACCTGGGCTTGGTCTGGGTAGGCCGAGGCCAAATCGAGTTCCAGTTGAGCGAAGGCGTCGGTGGCTTGGTGCGTCACGTTACGGGCGGCGTAGGAGCGGCCGGCGGCTTGCTGGACGCCGTTGATCGTGGGCAGGTTATGGTAGGCGGATTGCATGGGCCAAAGCTCGTACCGGCGGGAGCTGAAGGTTTGGCGTGTGTAAGTGGCCACGCCGGCGTCGACCAGCACGGGCTGGCCGCGGGCGAAGACGATGACGTTGCCGACGTCGTTGTGGTTATGGCTTTGCGCGTTGTGCCCGCCCCAGGCGGCGACATAGAACCCGGCACAGGTGCCGCCCTCGGTGCGCGCGGCCATCATCTGCAAGTCCGGGTCACCTAACCAGACATCGCGCAACAAAGGCTCGCGTGCGGGCGGTTGTGCCAGCATCTCGCCCGTGTCGAACAACGCCCACAGCAACCGCCCCATCGACCGCGTGCCGACCGACTCGAAGATCGCGGCTGCGGTGGCGCCTTGGGTGCCCAGCGCTTTGAGGTGCGGATCTTGGATTTGCCGGCCGTAGCGGTACACCAGGTTCCGATCCACCTCGAGCCGGGGCGCGCAATCGCCTAAGGCCACGTAGTAGTCGCCGCAGATGTGGGCGCGGTAAATGAACCGTCCGATCTCCTGGACAAGCGGACGATCGAACACGGTCACCTTGCCGCCCGACGCGCTGGCCAGCAGGTCCAGGCAATCCAACACGCTGCCCCCAGCCCGCGTCCAGTACCCGGGCCCCTCGTCACAACTGCCGTCCGGAGGGTGAGGTCCGAGGAAACAGTCCAGGCTGCGCAGCGCTTTGTGCACCAACTGCGCTCGCCGGTCCGCATCCGGTTCGAGAACGAGCGCCGCCGCGAGCACACTCGAGTTGATCCACGGATTCCAGTTGTTAGGCCGGCCGGATCGCGAACTTGCGCCAAAGCCCATCCAGCCGAAATCGTCCCGCTCGAGCACCGGCGTCAGGATGCGCCGGTCCAACTCCTGTCGCACCCGCCGGCGCAGCACCGGCGCGACCCGATCGAGCTCCGCTCCCAACACGTACCACGTCCAGGCCAACGACACCGCCGTTTCCCCGGCAAACAAATCGACGATCGGCTCGTTGACGTCCGCCAAGCCGGCCCCTGCCTTTTGTACGCTCAGATGCGCTGGCAGGCACCAAGTGGATTCTTCGCAAATCGCCCAGAGCGCGTTCGCCACACCGTCCAGGAACCGCCGCTGGCCTTCGAGGCATTCCGCGACGGTCAACACGTGCAGCCGCTGCCGGCGCTCGAAGTACACGGCTTCGTACCGGCTGCGGTTCCCTTCCCGAGCGTACTCGAGATAAAGGGTTGCTGGCAGCGCTGGCCAAGGCTGGATGAGCGCTTCCTGGCCCAACTCGATGAAGCGCTGGCGCAACTCAGCCGGTAGCGACCCCCACGCCGCGCGATCGGCGAACCTCGGGAAAGGATGCCAATCGCCTGGGGGCAGCAGCGCCGTCCGCAAGGTCTCGACCGGGTAGGCCCGGGCTAGCGCCAGTTCGTGGTTCAGCGCGGGAGCCGACTGTGCAGCCGCGGCGAGGCACCCAGCCAGGATCGCCGCCAGCCAACGCCCGCCACGCAACCTAGCCCCCATCCCCATGAACCACCAGGTAGGGCCGGACCGCCGGGCCGGCCGCTCGGGCCCGGTAACCTGACTCGTTCGGCGCGCCCCGCGGCAGCGGATGAGGATGAGTGGTAACATGCCCTGGACCTTAGGACGCCGGCGCGAGGCCGAACAAGCAGAAAGGCCCTTACCCCTGGTTCCTGGTTCTTAGCGAGGTGCCAGCGGCTTGCCCGGGTCGGGCGCAATTGGGGAGGTGCCTTGGGGGTGCGTCGTCAGACTGGGCTGGCCTGGCGGCATGACGGGGCCCAGCCTCACTCGGCACGGCATATGCTTATTATTCGAGTGTGAACAACGCGACCAGTAAACACCTCTCGAAGGCTGAGCTGCTCCAGTCGCTAGCGCGCAAGCACCAGCCACGGCCCGGACGCCGCACGGACACGCCGAGCGAGTCAGGTGCTGGCGCGAAAGCGCTCGGGACCCTCCCCAGCCGAGCCGGCGCTGCGGAGGCGGGGGCGGCGACGGCTCACGCGGGCGGGCATTGACGCGCCACGCTGACCTCGGGCGCCAGGGTCCGACCTGCAGGGGGCCCGGGCGCGCGCCCAGGAAGGCTCGATCCTCTGTTCGTTAGCCCGCGACGGCGGGTCAGTTCGACCCGCCGGCCATCCAGCAGCGGGCGCACCCTCGAGTCGGTCTCAGCGGCCTTCGCCTTGCTGGCCTGATGGTTTGCGCGGTTGCCAAAGCCATTCGCCACCGATACGCTGCCTCACATTCGTCGCGACGAGTCGCGCGGCGGGTGGATGACCGAGTACAAAGTCCAGTTCGAGGTCTTTGAAGGGCCGCTCGACCTCCTGCTTTACCTGGTAAAGAAGGAGGAGGTGGACATTTATCAGGTCAATCTCACCAAGTTAGCGACGCAGTTTCTCGAGTACGTCGAGCTGATGCGGCAACTGGATCTGGATATTGCGGGTGAATTCCTGGTGATGGCCTCGACGCTCATGTACATCAAGAGCCGGGAGCTGTTGCCCGTCGACCAACAGGTCGCCACCGAGGGCGAAGAAGAAGGGGATGACCCCAGGTGGGAGCTAATCCGCCGATTGGTCGAGTACAAGAAGTTCAAAGACGCTGCCGGGCAGTTGCAGGCCCTCGAATGGCGTCAGGAACATTCCTACCCGCGCACGCCGGGCAAACCGCAGTTCGACTCGCCTCCGCAGCCCGCCGAGGCCTCGCTGTTCGATCTGATTGGCGCGGTGAACGCCATCTTGAACCGGTTCCAACCCACCGAACCCACACGCGACATCTTCGACGACCGCTGGACGGTGAGCGAGAAGCTCGAGATCATCCGCCGGTTGATCCAAGAACAACCGGTGCTCCGGTTCTTCGAGCTGTTCGCCGACTCGACCAGTCGCTCAGAAGTTGTGGTCACATTTTTGGCGTTGCTCGAGCTGATCCGGTTGCGGGTCCTGGTCGCCACGCAGGCGCACCCGTTTGGAGACATCGAACTGCGCGGTCTCTCTGCCCTCGAGAGCCTACCCCCTGCGGGCGCGGCCGAACCTGCTGTCGCGGCGGCTGGGGAACCGATGGCCCCTCCGGACTCCGCGCCCTCGCCGGCGCCAGCCGTCGCTCGCGCCCCCGATTCCTTGCCTGAGACATGATGGAACTGAAATCGATCTTGGAGGCGGTGCTGTTCGCCTCGCAGAAGCCCTTGACGACTGCCGAGCTCAAGGGCGTGCTGAACACGGCGGCCGAGCAAGCTGAGGATGCCGAGGTGCGGTCGCTCAAGAAGACCAAAGCCGACGCCCTCGAGACCGCGCTCGAAGCCCTCCAGGCAGACCACGCCCAGGCCGCTCGGGCCTACCGGCTCGTCTGCGTGGCGGGCGCGTGGCAGTTCGTGACTGAGCCCGAGTTCGGGCCCTGGCTGCGCGCCTTGAGCGGCGAACGCTTGCGCCCGGCCCGGTTGTCCCAACCGGCCCTCGAAACGCTCACGATCGTCGCCTACCGCCAACCCATCACCCGCGCTGAGATCGAGCAAATCCGGGGCGTCTCGGTGGACGGCGTGATGCAGACCTTGCTCGAACGCGGTTTGGTGGAAGCGTTGGGACGAGCCGAGGTGGTGGGTCGCCCCATGACCTACGGCACGACTAAGGTCTTCCTCGAATACTTCGGCCTGCGAAACCTCGAAGAACTCCCGGCGGCTGACGAACTGCGCCGCATCGCCGTCGAACGCCCACCCGCCCTGTTGACGGTCGAGGCGGGCCTGGCCACCGCACCGCCAGAACAGCTCGCCCTGCCCTCCCAGGCCGAGCCTACGGCCACCGCGGGTGGCGAGCCCGGGGCGACGCCGACGGACGATCCCGCCCCGCTGTCACCGGCCTCTCCGGAGGCCGAGGCCGAGCCAGCAGAGAAAGCGGAGCCGCAGGCGGACCCGGCCTCGGGAGCGGCGGTGTCCTAATTGCCCTTGCCCATGAGCCCCAAAGCCAAGCCGCTCAAGCGATCCACCGGCTCGATTGCCGCGCCCTCCACGGCGAGCATTGCCGAGCAGCGCGCGGCCATCGACCGTGTGGACCGCCAGATTATCGAACTGCTCAACGAACGCACGCGGCACGTGCTCGAGATCGGCCGACTCAAGCTCAAGGCCGGGGACGAGATCTACGCCCCGCACCGCGAGCGTGCCGTGCTCGAGCGGCTCTGCCAACTCAACCGCGGTCCGATGGCCAACGCCTCCCTCCGCGCCATCTACCGCGAGATCATGTCCGGCGCCCTCGGCTTGGAGAAATCCCTCACCATCGCGTACTTCGGCCCCCAGGCTACCTTCACCCATCAAGCCGCAATTCGCCGCTTCGGCTCTAGCCTCCAGTATGTCCCCTTGCGCACCATCGCGGATGTCTTCGCCGAGGTAGCGCGCAACCGGGCCGACTACGGCGTGGTGCCGGTCGAGAACTCGACCGAGGGCGTGGTCACGAGCACCTTGGACATGTTCGTCGACAGTGAGCTGAAGATTGTGTCGCAGGTGATTCTGCCCATCCAACACTGCCTGGTCGGACTCGGCCCGCCGTCGGCCGTCCGCACCCTCTACAGTCATCCTCAGGCCTTGGCCCAGTGCCGGAACTGGGTGCAAAACCACCTCCCCACCGTCGAGATCATCGACACCTCCTCGACCACGCGCGCCGCGGAGTTGGCGGGGCGCAAACGCTCCGCGGCCGCCATTGCCAGTTCCCTGGCGGCCGAGCGTTACCGCCTGCGCATCCTCTACACGGACATCCAAGACAACTCGAACAACGCCACCCGCTTTCTGGTGCTGGGCCGCCAAGGCCCGCCTCCGTCGGGCCACGACCGGACCAGTCTGCTGATGAGCATGGCGGACAAGGTGGGCGCTTTGCACCGCGCGCTGGCGCCTTTCCGGCGCTACGGCATTAACCTCACCAAGATCGAGTCTCGCCCCAGCAAACGCAAAGCCTGGGCTTACTTCTTCTTCATCGACCTGGACGGCCACATCACCGACCGCCGCATCGTCCGCGCCCTCGAACACGTCCAGCCGCACTGCGACTTCATTAAGGTCCTCGGTTCGTATCCCAACTCCGAGTGACTCGGCCTCCGGCCCCCCGCTCGAGACCCGCGCCGGCGGGGCAGCTTAGCGCGACCGAGCCCGCGGGGCGGGACGGTAGTTGCGAGCCCAGTTGGTGCGAACCAGCGCCTGGAGCGCCGCCACGGTCTGCGCGTGCTGAGCCTCGCGCGCCTGCAGTTCGGTCACGCCGAACCAGGGCCAGGGGGCCGTGAAAGAGGCGGCCGGCTTGGGGACTTGTGCCAGCCAGGCCTCGGACAGAGCGGGCATCTGCGCCTGCTCGAACGGCACGCTAGCAAAGTACTTCTTCGGCGCCACGTAAGGGCAGTGCGGGCGATAGAAACCGCAGGCGATGAAGAAGGGCCGGTCCCGGTTCGCCTCCAGCAGTTGAATCGTCACCGTGGCCCCCAGACCGTCCGTCTGTTCCTCGTCCGTGCCCTCGGCGGCGAGGAAGCTCAAGGAACTGCCCAAGCCGCGCTTGGGGGTATGGTTGACGAGTTGGTCCTCCTCCTCTTTGTCTCGGCCGCGGGGATTCACGACGGTGTCCCACGACGCCGGATCGTCCAAACCGCTGGTGCCGATCTGGCCGGGCACACCGTAGTGATAGATCTTCCCGACGCGCGCGGCCACATAGCCGTGGCGCCGGAACATCTGCGGCAGCGTCACCACGTCCGGCAAGACGGTGCGAAAGTGCTTCTGCAGATCGAACACCTGGGTCGTGTCCGGGCGCAACCCGGTCAGGAGCGACGTGCGGCTCGGGCTACAGAGCGGGAACTGGCAGTAAGCTCGGTCCAAGCGCGTCCGCCGCGCGCAGCCAAGCGGTCCAGGTTCGGCGTCCGGACCACGCCGTGGCCGTAACAGCTCAGATCGCAGTTGAGGTCGTCGGTGGCGATGAACAGCACGTTGTACTTGGGCGGTGCTGCTGGCGCGGCCTGGGAGGCGAGGTTGCCGAAGCCAAGGACCATAAGGATCGAGGCCAAGCCGGCCAGCGCCTTCTCCCGGTGAGGGTGAGTGGTTGGGGCGTTCATGATGCGATTGTGCGATTGTGATGGGCTGCCGACAGACCCTAGCGAGGCTCCCTGTTCGGGTCGATTCCTTTCACGCCTCTTGGGCCTTGGATTGGATCGGGATGGGCTCGCGGTGGGCGCAGGCGGAGCTGAGTGGCTATATGACAGTGTTTTGTTAGTTGACACGTGAGTTTTATATGACAGTCCGTTAGTGGTTGACAGATCTTGGCTTGGCCGCACCCGGAGACACGGGGCAGATGGGAGATGAGGGCTTTGCTCCCCGTCTGGTCAGGCGTTAGAGTCTGGCGCCACATGGCTACGCCACGCGCCCTTTGGACTCTGGCCGACCTGGTCGATTTCGAGGTCCTGCTCGCCCAGGACGAGCGAGACCTCGAAGACGCCGGGGCCGAGGGCCGACTGCAGGCACGCGACCGCGCGCTGTATCGCCAAATCCAGGGTGCGCCCACGAGCCACCGTGCAGAAGGCGCGTTGGAGAAGCCGGGCCGGCGCTGGCTCTTCCACCGTTGGCGGCAGGCAAGGCTCGAACAACAGGGGCTGGAGCCCGGCACCTCGCCCGGGGCGAGCTTTGCGGCGGCGCTGGCGTTGTCTGGGTGGTTGTTGGGCGGGGCAGGCTTTCTGGTGGGGAAGGGGGTGTTGTGGGTGGGCCTGACGGGGGGCAGGCTTGCGGGCGGGCCGACAGAGCCGGTGAATGTGCTCTTCCTGTTGTTAACGTGTGTGGCGCCGCCCTTTTTGTTGTCGATGGCCACGGCCTATCTGCTGGTGGCAGCCGGGAATCGGCGGTGGCCTAGTGCGCCGCCGGTGCTACGCAGCCTCTTTGCGGTCATCTGCCGTCCCTTGGTGCGCTGGTTGATCGAACGTTTCCAGCATGCGATCCCCGTCGAGCGGCGGGTGGCGCTGGGGGCAACGGTGGGGCTGCTGCGGAGCCGGACGACGGCGCATGGGGCGGCGCTGGGTTGGCCGTTGGTGGGGTTGATGCAGTGGTTTGCGCTCGGGTTTGCGACGGCGATCGCCGCCGGTTGCTTGCTCTCGGTGCAGATCTGGCACCAGACGTTTGCCTGGCAGACGACAGTGGACGCTTACACCCCGGCGCGCGTCCATGGGGCGGTCCGAGTCGTGGCGACGCCATGGTCCTGGCTCTTGGGCGAGGGGCAGGGATACCCCACGCTCGCCCAGGTGACCGCGACGCAGTATCACCGCCACCGAGACCCCGCCGCGCTGCCGGCCGACGCGGCCAGTTCGTGGTGGGTGTTCGTGGTGCTGACGGCGCTGACCTACGCCTTTCTGCCGCGATTGTTGCTCTTGCTCGCTTTCCGCTTTCGGCAGCGCAGCGCGCTCGACCGCGAGCAGTTTGTCGCCCTCCGTTACGATGCCCTGTATGAACGGTTGGTTACCACCGCCGTGGCGTGGCGCGGCCCGGATGCAGCCGTCGCCCCCGCAGCCTGCGATGGCGGGTCAGTGCCGGGCGGGGCGGCTGGCGAAGGTCCGGTAGAACCTGCAACGGGGCCGTGCGTGTTGGTGGTGCCCGCGGACCTGGACAGGCCCCAACTACGAGAGCGGGTGGCGGAGGTGCTGGCGAGCTGGAAGGGTTGGCGGCCGGCCACCGTTGTGGACTTCGAAGGCACGATGGCGGGTCAGGAGGCCTGTCTGGCTCGGGTGGGCGGCCAAGGGGGCCAGGTGCCCCGCCGGGTGCTGGTGCTGCAGGAGGCCTTCATGCCGCCGACGCGCGAGGTGCTCGAGTTTCTGCGTGGGTTGCGGCGTGTGGTGGGGCCGGCCGGCGCGATTCTGGTTGGGTTGTTGGGCAAACCGGGTGCGGACCCGCTGGGCCGACCGGCGCAAGCTGCTGACGTCCAGGTTTGGCGCAAGCGGGCGCAGTCGTTGGGCGACCCGAACTTAGCGGCGGAAGCGCTGCCTGGAGCTTGAGGGTGTCTATGTTGCCAGTCCCCGATGTTCCGACGTTTGCGGTCGCAGGCCAGCCCAACGAGGGGAAGACCACGGTCTTGGCTACGCTGGCGGAGGATGACCAGGCGGACATCGGGCCGTTGCCCGGGACGACCACGCGCTGTGTGCGCTATCCGGTCGAGATCGACGGGGCTGAGATCATGGTGTTCTTCGACACGCCGGGTTTTCAAGAGCCGGCGGCCGTGCTGGCGTGGTTCCAACAACACCTCCAGGTGGACAACCCGGCGGCGGCCTTCCTCGAGGCGCACGGGGGTCAAGGCCGGTTTCCCAGCGAATGCGAGATCATGAAACCGCTGGCGCAAGGGGCGGCGGTCATTTATGTCGTGGACGCCTCGCGTCCAGTGCGGAGCGTGGACCGGCTGGAGTTGGAGATCCTGCGGCTGTGCGGAAACCCACGCATCGCGGTGATCTACCAGAAGGAGACCGGACAGGACTATGTGGCGTCGTGGACTCAAGTGCTAGCTCGCGACTTCAACTTGCGCCGGTCGTTCAACGCTCATCATGCGACGTTCCGGGAGCGCATGGAGCTGTTGGCCGCGGCCAAGACCGTCATCCAGGAATGGCAACCCTCGATGGAAGGAGCCATCGCCGCCTTCCAAGAGGACTGGGATGAGCGGTTGCGGCGCACGGCCGACCACCTATGCGGGTTTTTGCGCGAGGTGTTGTTGCTGAGGGAAGTCGAGACGCTGGCGGAGGCCGGGGCCGAGCGGGAGGCGACGGCCCAGGCGCGCGAGCGGTTGCGCGGGAAGGTGCGGCAGGCTGAGCTGGCGTGGCGGCGCCGGATTCGGAAGACGTTTCGGCATCGGCGCGAGAACTGGAACCTGCCGGAGATTGTGGTGGCGGACGTTTTCTCGCGTCAGGTCTGGCGTTGTCTTGGGCTGAGCAAACCGCAACTCATTCTCGCGGGCGCGTTCGCGGGGGCGGTGGTTGGAGGGTCGGTGGACGTGATGCTGGGCGGGGCTTCGCTGCTGGCGGTGACGGGCTTGAGCGCCAGCGCCGGGGCGGTGTTGAGCTGGCTCAGCGCCGACCGCGCGGTGAACGTGAAGGTGCCGCGGTTGGCGTGGGGCCCTTGGCAGGTCGGGGGCCGCCAACTCGGCGGTGTGGGGGTCGAGGCGCGGGTGGATCCCAGGTCGAACTTAGTGTGGATTCTGATCGATCGCGCCTGGGCCTATCTCGAAGCTGCCAGCCTGTGGTCTCATGGGCGCCGCTACGCCCCCGTGCCGCTGGGCGACGCCGAGCCAAGCCCGCGCGGCTTTTCCGCAGGCCTAACCCGGGCCGAGCGCGAGACGGTGATCCGATTCATCGGTCAACTGCGCAAGTCGACGGTGGACCCGGCGAAGCTCGAAGCCGCCCAGCGCGCCGTGCGCGACCTTTGGGAGCAACGGTTGCGGCAGCGCACCCTCGGCCAGCCCGGTCCGGTTCCAACCCAACCCACGCCTACACGATGAGTACCAACTCTACCCGTGAAACTCCCGCTGCAGGTTCGAACCTCCTCTGGAAGGTCGGGGTCGTACTGTGGGCCGTGGCGGGGCTGGGCGCCTTGATGGTGTGGCTGTTGCGAGCGCAGCGGGACCAACCGGTGTACGGGGGCCGGCCCTTAATGAACTGGGTCAACGACCTGGCTAACCCAGACATGGCAGCCCGCGCACGGGCCGAGGCGGCCATCCGCGCCCTGGGCACCAACGCCGTCCCCACGCTCGGACGGGCCTTGCGCGCGCCCGACCCACCGTTTAAGGACCGCTACCTCGCGCTGCAACCGAGCCTGCCCCAGTGGCTCAACGCGCCCTTGTACCGGTTGGTCAACCCGTTCGGAGCCGCCATCAGGCGCATGAATGCCGCGCGCGCACTCACGTTGGTCGAGCCGTCTGCTGCGGGTGCGCTCGACGCGTTGGCGGCGGCACTCGAAGATCCCGACGCACGAGTCGTCGCAGATGCGGCCGAGGCCCTGGCGCGGATCGGTAAGCCCGCCGTGCCCGCGTTGGTGGCTGGGCTAGGCCAGGGGAATCGGGATGCGCTGTCCCACGCACTGGCGGCGTTGGGCCGCATTGGGCCCGAGGCGGCCGAAGCCATTCCCGCGGTGCTCGACGTGTTGATCCAAGCCGAGGGTGCCGCGCCAGGGCAAGCCGCCCACACGTTATGGCGGTTGGGGCCGGGCAGCATGCCGCTGCTCTACGAGCGGTTGACCGACGCGGAGAGCCAAGTGCGCGACCGAGCTGTGGAAGCCATCACGCTCCAGGCTGCCAACGACTACGGCACGCTCCGGGCGGTGCTCGAGGGGTTCTCCGATCAGCCGGTCATGGTGCGGCGTCAACTCGCCCGCGCACTGAGGCAAGTGCGCCCTCCGACGCGTCGGCTGGCGTTCGCCCTGGTGCAGGCCCTCGAGGACCCCGACCCCGAAGTGCGCGAGCAAGTCGCGGCGGGCTTGCAGGCGGGGATGGCGGGTTTCGAGGGCATCGCGGCTGCGCTCGAGGCGAGACTGGGGAGCGCCGATCCCGATACACGGCGGTTGGCCGCCTCCGTCTTAGCCACGCTGGGGCCGGCCTCGTCTAAGCCGGCGCCTGTGGAGCCGGCTCGCGTCGAGTCGCCGCCCTCGGTTCGTTGAGGCTGGCGGGCTCATGACGAGCCCTTGGGATTGACGCCGTGTTCCGGTCAGGGCGCGCAGCCCTTGGCGCCCTGCCCAGCACGGTGGAAGCGCGAAGCGGCGGCGCAGAGCGGACTGTGCGTCCTACCACCGCCTTGGAATCCACCTTCGTCCCTATCAGGACTGGACGAGGTGGCGTTGCTGGAGCTCGAAGTGGTAGAGGGCGACTGCCGCGAGGGCATGTCGGATGCGGCCGGTGGCGACGAGGTTGGCCAACTCCGCCACCGGCACCAGCCGGGTCGTGACATCCTCGCTATGATCCAACTCGAGGGCGTGGCACAGGCGACACCGTTCGACCAGGACCGTGTAGCAGCGGTTGGTCATAAAAGCCGGGTTGGGGGAGATGGACCCAATGACGCGCGCGCCTTCGCCCTCATAGCCGGTTTCTTCGCGCAGTTCGCGGACGCCGGTGGCGACCGGCGACGGGTCCTGGGCGTCCATCACCCCGCCTGGGACCTCGAGTTCGACGCCGTTAGTCCCATGCCGGAATTGCTCGACCAAGACCGCTTGGCCGTCGTCGGTGAGGGCGACGACATTGACCCAATCCGGGCAGTCGAGGACATAGAAGTCATGGGGTTGCCCCGTGCGCGGCGAGATCCGACGCTCTTCCCGGGCGCGGAAGATGCGGAAGTCGCCGAGCACGGTGGACTGGACTGTGGGCCAGGGTTTGACCATTGGGAGAGGCTGGGGCGGGGCTTAGGCAATTTCAACCACGAGTGCGTGGAAACCGCGCATGTGGGGGTGGGGAGGCGGGTTTGGAATCACGGATCTCACTGATTTGGAAGGGGGTAGGGGTTAGGGGGGCAGGTGGCACTGGGTGTGCTCTATTACCATTGCAGAAAAGTCGTTGACACTCTTGGGGCAGACCTTAGAGTGCCCGAGCCGTAACCCAAAAACAGTACGTAGAGAACCGAAAACCTTATGAGCCGTTTATTCCGTAACCACAGGAAAGGGGCGTTCACGCTGATCGAGCTATTGGTCGTGATCGCCATCATTGCCATTCTGGCGGGCATGCTCCTGCCAGCACTGGCGAAAGCCAAGGCCAAAGCGCAGCGCATCAACTGTGCCAACAACCTCAAGCAGGTGGGCATCTCCTTCCGCCTGTTCGCCACGGACAACGGGGACCGGTTCCCGATGATCGTGAGCACGAACGAGGGCGGCGTATCCGAGTTGATCACGCTGGGCGTGCAAGGCAACCCGCTGAACACCTTCTGGGTGTTCGCATCGATGTCCAACGAGTTGGCGACGCCCAAGACGGTGCTCTGCCCCTCGGACAGCCAGCGCGTCGCGCCGACCAACTTCATTGGCATGATCAATAACCGCAACGTCAACATCGGCGGCCAAAACGGCGGCGTCAGCTACTTCGTCAGCATGGACGCCGACGAAACCCGCCCGCAAGTGATCCTGACCGGCGACCGGAACATCACCAACAACCAGGCCCACCCCGGCACGCAGACCACCTACAGCCGCCAGGTCCTGTACCGTTGGAACCAGATGAACTCCCGGGTCGGCCAGCAACGCGAGACCGATTGGTCCTCGAGCTTGCACCAAAAAGCGGGCAACGTCACGCTGTCGGATGGATCCGTCCAACAGGTCAGCGGATCCCGGCTGCGCGAGCAGATCGAGAACTCGCAGGAAGACCTGCGCGTGATCTTCCCGTACGTGGTCAACAAGATGAACTAGGGCTTTCCCCCTATCCTACCTCCCCACAAGGCACCCGGAAGGGTGCCTTTTTTGTTAGCTCACCCCGATGCTGCGGCCGTGCGGCGTATGATCTCATCCAGACCTGTGGCTGGACGAAACCCGGTCAGGCGAACCAGCTTCCCCAAGGCCGGTCGTCGCCGTTGCATGTCTTCGAAGCCCGGCGCGTAGGCCTCGTGGTAAGGCACACGGACGATCAGGGAACGGGATTCGAGCAGATCGATCACGCGCTGGGCGAGTTGGCCGATGGCGATCTCCTCAGCGCCGCCCACGTTCACCACTTGGCCGTGGGCAGCTCCGACCCCGGCCAGACGCACCATCGCCTCGACGGTATCCGTTACGTAACTGAAGCACCGCGTCTGCGTGCCATCGCCAAACACGCACAGTGGCGCGTTGGCCTGGGCGGCCGAGATGAAGCGGGGTAGCACCATGCCATACCGGCCGGTCTGCCTGGGGCCAACCGTGTTGAAGACGCGGGTGACAATGACGGGCACGTGGCGCTCCCGCCCGTAGGCCAGGGCTAGGAACTCGTCCATGAGCTTCGAGCACGCGTAGCTCCAGCGCCCGAGCCACGGCGGCCCGATGAGTAGATCGTCGTCTTCGGAGAATACTTCTTTCTGGCTCTTGCCGTACACCTCCGAAGTCGAGGTGAGGAGCACCGGAACCTGCCGCAGGCTCGCGACCTCGAGGATCCCCCGGGTTTCTTCCAGGTTGGTCTGGATCGTGCGAATCGGCGAGGTCACCACCAACTCCACCCCCACGGCCGCCGCCAGATGAAAAATCACATCGACCGCACCCATCAAACCCTGCAGCTCAGCGCAATGGGAGACTTTGGCCTCGAGCAGGCGCAAGCGCGGGTCGCTCGCCACCGCCTCGAGATTGGCGAGACTCCCCGTGGAGAGGTCGTCGACCACGGTCACGGTGTGCCCGTCCGCTAACAACCGCTCGGTGAGGTGCGACCCGATGAACCCGGCGCCTCCGGTGACCAGGCAGTGTCGATGCGCTTTCACTTATGCGTGGCCAGCCAGCGAATCCGGCACGGGGCTAGAGCTGTGCCCCGGCCTCCGGGTCGAGGAACAGGAAACAGCTCGCGTGGCGTCGCAGGTGCATCGCTGGCATCGACGAGTCCATCGGCGCATGGACCAGTCGCCGCACTACCTCCGCCTTGGTTGCCCCCGTGGCCAATAGCCAGACTTCCCGCGCGGCGAGGAGTTGCCGCAGCCCGACGGTTAACCCCCAGGTGGGCAAACGCGGGCCGTGGACGTAAGCGGACGAAGACTGGACGCTCCTGGGGTGCAACTCGACCCGGCGAGTCGCGGCGTCGGCAGCCGTGCCGGGCTCGTTCAACCCGAGGTGGCCGTTGAGGCCGATGCCCAGTACCGCCAAGTCGAAGCCCTCGGCAATCCCCGCGTCGTACGCATGGCAGACCGCCTCGAGATCGGGAGCCGCCGCATCCAGGGTGTGGAAGCGCTCTGGATCGAGGTCCACGTGCTCCACCAGGTGTCGGCGCAGCATCTGGGCGCAGCCACCCGGGTCGTCCGCCGCCAAGCCGCCGTACTCATCGAGCGCGAAGACAGTCGCCTGACCGAAACTCGCCGCCCCGCGCTTCACGGACGCGGCGAGCGCAGCGTAGAGTGGTCGCGGCGTGTTGCCCGCCGCCAAGCACAACCGCAGGTGAGGGCGCTGGCGGAGGCGATCCCGCCAAAGCCCAGCGGCGGTCTCGGCCCAGGCAGATTCGGAATCGAAGCGCAAGACGTTCATGTCAAGGCAGTTCCTCCACCGTGAGGTCTTTGTACCACGCCTCACTGGGCGGCCCGCCATGAATCTGGACGCCGATGAAGCCGCTTAGCTCGATCTGGTCGTCTGGCTCGGTGTAGTCGACCGTCGGCAGGCCATTGATCCAAAGCCGAATCCGGCGGCCCTCGCAACGGATGATGTACTCGTTCCAGTCGCCGCGTTTGAGGATCTGGTTGACCTGGTCCATGTCCGACTTGGCCAGGACGCGGTTGCGTCGCGATTCGTCGTAGAGGCAACCCCACCATTGAGGATCGCCCAGGTCGGCTTGGTAACCGCGGACCTCATGGTGGTCGGGAATCCGCCGGCTGCGAACCTGAACACCGGCATTGGCGCCTTCGCCGAGGAGCTTGAATTGAAGGCGGAGCACGAAGTTGGTGTAGGAACGGGTGGTGCACAGGAATTCATTGCGTGGCACCCGAGCCGTGAGGCTGCCGCCCACGAGCGCACCGTCGGTGATTCGCCAGGTCCGGTTCGTTTCTCCCTCCCAACCGGCGAAGGTCCGGCCGTCGAACAGGCGTTGGGGAGCGAGGTCGGCGGCAGTGGTGGTGGCGTTGCCGGCGAGGAAACAACCGGCAAGGACCAGGCATGCGATCGGGATGGTGGTGATGTTGGTCACGGACTGGCTATACGGCACCGGGCGCCGCCTGTCGAGCGTCGAGCCGAAGGCCTCGCGAGCCCCAGCAAGGCGGGTGGACCGGGAGAGTCCGAGGTGGAAGGGCCCGAACTCGCCCCTCCAGTGGGCCGTTGTGGCTGTGGAGTGGAGGGCGGAGCCCTGCGACGCCTCGATTCCCCTTCCGGCTTTGGATTCCCGATCGCGGATTTGGGCTCGGGGGCTCGTGGAACTCGCCCCTCCAGCGTCAGCGGCCTGGGGCGGACCGCTGTGCGACTTCCGCATTATGCCAGCTCTTTAATAGTTGACATGGCTGGATTCCAGCGTGAGTCAGCCCGTCCGAGGTTTGGAGGGGGAACAGCAGGATTGGAGGCTGACAGTGCATTACATTATGACAGCTCAGTAAAGGTTGACAGGACAGGGTTGCACCATGGGTGGCCGGGCAGGCCTAGGACGAGGCTCGCGCGGTAAGACCGAGGGTAAGACCGAGTGGTTGGCGCCTGCGCAACGGCTGGGGCGGTTGATTTTTGCTGTTCAAGGGCGGGGCGGTGTGGGAGATGTAGTCCGTCTAGCGCCCGAGTCCGAGTCTTCGGAGCTGAACGTTTTATGACGCGCCCGGCGCGATTCAAAGAGCTTGACGTCCGCGCCCTGCTGGCGCGGGGCGAGGAGCCGTACCCGCGGATCCGGGAGGTGATTGCGGCGCTTGCGTCGCGGGAGGGGTTGGCGATCACGGCTCCGTTTTTGCCGTCGCCGTTGATCGAGAAGCTTGGCAGTGAAGGATTCAGCTCGCGGGTCGAGCGTCGAGCGGGGGGGGCGTGGACGGCGTTTTTCTGGCGGGGACAGCAGTGAGCACAGGCGGGAGGGGAGGCATGTCGTGACGCCGAGCCAATTGAAGGAATACAAGCAGGCCGCGATCGTCAACACGTTGCGGGCGTGTCAGTTGTTTGGGGGATTAGCGGCGGGGGATTTGAAGAACGTGGCGGCGATCACGGTGCTCAAGCATTTGGGGAAAGGGGATTACCTCTTTCGGGAGGGGGAAAACTCGCGGGGTTTCTACATTGTCCAGCAGGGCGCCATCAACGTGCATCGGGTCAGTTCGACGGGCAAGGAGCAGGTGATTCATGTGTTTCGCGCCGGGGAATCGTTCGCCGAAGGCACGTTGGCGACGGAGACGGGGTATCCGGCGGACGCGCGGGCAATCGAGTCGAGTCAGGTGTTATTGGTGCAGAAGCAGGATTTCCTTGGTTTGTTGCACCGGCAGCCGGAACTGGCGTTGCGGATGCTCGGGTCGATGAGCCAGCATTTGCGGGTGTTGGTCGGGTTGCTCGACGACCTAACGCTCAAAGACGTCGAGACGCGCCTGGCCAACTGGCTGATCAAAAGGTGTCCCGATGCGGGCAGCGCGAAGCCGGTGGCGATCGAGTTAACCATGACGAAGCGGGTGCTTGCGGCGGAGTTGGGGACGGTGAGCGAGACGTTCTCGCGCACGCTGGCCAAATTCCGCGAGCAGGGCCTGATCAGCGTGCGCGGTAAGGCGGTGACCGTGCTCAATCCGTCGCGGCTGGCGGCGTTGTTGCGGCAGCACCTGGGCGAATGACGCCCGGCACGATCGGTTAGCGATCGCGGCCCAACAAGGTCTCCTTGAGGCGCGCCACATAACCGTTGGCTCGGTCGACGGCGGCCGGGTCGTGAGTGGGGAGGTCCTTGAGGGCATCGAGGAGCGGGGCCGCCTTCGAGCCGAGGGCGTCGACGGCGTTCAGGGCGAGCATCGAGACGTAGGCGCCGTTGCGGTCAGGGGGTAGGAGGTTTCTGAGCGCGGGCAGGGCGAGGGCGAGGTCAGCGGCGTTGCCGTGCTGACCCAGGGCGCGCGCGGCCGTCACTGTCACGGTGGGCGACTCGTCTTGGAGAGCGGCTCGGAGATCGTCGCGGGCGGCGTCGACTGCCTGAGGGCCGCGCACTAGGAGGCCGAGGGCGGCCCAATAACGGACGGCGCTATCGGCGTGCTGCAGGCCCGCGCGCACTTGAGGGAGGGTTCCCGGTTGCCCGAGGGTGGCCGTATCCGCGATGGCGAGGATATCTTCGAGGGGATACTTCGCCCGATCGTGGCCGAATTCGTAGAGGGTGGTGCCGGTGGCGCGCCGGTGTTGCTCAGCCTCGCTGAGGAACCCGACGTCACGAACTCGGAGGAGGTGTTCGCGGAGGGCGTGGCGGAGTTCGCCGAGGACCGCCTCATGCGCGGCAGAGTGGACGAGGTTAGTGACTTCGCTCGGGTCGGTTTCGAGGTCGTAGAGCTCCTCGGGCGGTTTAGGTTCCCAGAAATAGGTTTGGGGCGGTTTGAGTTTGCCCTGGTCGTAGAGCTGTTTCCAGACGCGGGTGGTGGGGGTCTGGAACATGTAATTGATGTGCTGGCCGTAGACCAGGTGCGGCATGTAGTTGCGCACGTAGATGTAGCGCAGGCTGCGGACGGAGCGGACCATGTCGTAGCGCTCGTCCATACGGCCGCGGAAGCCGAACAAGTGTGGCGGCGGCGGCGTCTCGAAATCGCCCATGAATGCCAGGCCCTGCATCCAGTCCGGCGGGCGGACCCCGGCCAAGCTCAACAAGGTGGGCGCGAGATCGACGAAGCCCACCAACCGCTCGGACACTCCGCCCACCATGTAATCTCGGGAGGCGAGGCGACGATACTTTTCGGGCACGCGAACGATGAGCGGCACGTGGAGACCGGAGTTGTAGGGCCAGCGTTTGCTGCGCGGCATGCCGGAGCCGTGATCGCCATAGAAGAAGACAATGGTGTCCTCGGCCAGGCCCGCCTCGGCTAGTTCGGCGAGGCGCTGGCCGGCCTGGGCGTCCATCTCGCCGACCTTATCGTAGTACTGCGCCCAATCGTGGCGGACCTCGGGGGTGTCGGGGTGATAGGCCGGCAAGGGGGCCAGGGCTGGGTCATGTTTGAGTGTGTGCGGCCGAACGCGGATTTGGCTTTCGTGACTGACGGTAAGGTTGAAGATGGCGAAGAACGGCTGACCGGGGCGGCGGTTCTTGTAGTGGGCTTTGCCGGAGGAATCGTCCCAGACCTTGCCCGGCTTGGTGAGGTTATAGTCTTCCTTGCTGTTGTTGCTGCAATAGTAGCCGTGGCGGCGCAGGATTTGGGGGTACATCTCCAGGCCCAGCGGGAGGGCGACTTCGCTGCGCATGTGTTCGGCGCCGGAGCTGGTCGGATAGACGCCGCTGACGATCGTGGTGCGGGCTGGCGCACAGACCGGGGCCGTCGACCAGGCCACGCGGTAGCGCATGGCCCGGGCGGCGAAGCGATCCAGATTCGGCGTCTGCGCGTAGGTGTCGCCGTAGCAACCCAACTGTGGGCCGGTGTCTTCGCAGGTGATCCAGAGAATGTTGGGCAAGCTGGCGGCGCCGAGGTTGACCGCGGCGGCGCAGACCAGGGTCGCGGCGAACCAAGCGGAGAGAGGGTTCAATGGTTTCATAGGCAGTCTGACAGCGCCTCGGAGACGCGGGCTATGTTCTCAGGTGTGGCTCCGATGAACAGATCGATATCTTCGGTTGTGCGGACGTCGCCGGCTGGCATGACAGCGTGACCGCCCCCGACGACGAAACGCCATCAAAGGTGCGATACGTTCCCGCCGACCTGCGGCATAGCCTAGCGGCCCTAGCAGGAGGGTGCAACGCCCATTTAGGCCGGTGCTCAAGTTCATCGAGGCCCTGTTCGCCGACCGGGGCGGCTACGCCGAGCGCCCTGCGGCGCTTGGGTTAGACCGCCGCCCGGAGCAGGCGGTCGCGGATGCCTCGCCAGGCTGCCGTGGCCGGTACGGCCTCGACCACGATGCCCTGCGCACCTGCTTCGTCGCACCGATGGAGCTCGGCATAGAGTGCCCGCGCGTAAGCCTCTGCGTCACGGGGCACAACACTTACCCCTCGCCAACCGGCCAACGACGGGATTTGCGTATGCGCCACCACCCAGGTGACCGCTGGATCGAGCGTCTCGGCAGCCAACCGCTGGCGCAGTTCCGCCTCACTGGCCCAGGAGCGGACCAGCAACCGCGCCTTGGGGGCGTAATGCTTGGGCAACTGCCCCGGACTGCGCCGGGGCCGGTCCCCAGCGGTCGGGACTTCGCCCTCCAGACTCGCGCCCAACACCGCGGCCAGGCTCTCCTGGTGGATCATCCCAGGACGCAGGATGCGGTGCGGCCGATCGGTGAGATCGACCACTGTGGATTCGATGCCGACCTGGGTGGGGCCGCCGTCGACGATCAACCGGAGCGCGCCGCCCAACGCCTTGAGAACGTGTTGGGCGGTGGTGGGTGAGAGTCCGCCGGCGGGATTGGCGCTCGGCGCGGCCAAGGGGAAGCCACACTCGGCGATTACCGCCTGGATGAGCGGGTGACTGGGCCACCGCACCCCCACTGTCGGCCCGCCGGCTGTCACCGCATCTGGGATCATGGTGGCTCGTGGCAGCACCAACGTCAGTGGCCCCGGCCAAAACGCCTGGGCTAGATCCTCTGCCGACGCCGGCCAATTGCTCACGCAGCGGCGTGCCATGTCGAGGCCCGCCACATGCACAATGATCGGGTTGTGGGCCGGCCGGCCCTTGACGGCGAAGACCTCAGCGACCGCCTTCGGATCGAAGGCGTTGGCCGCCAGGCCATACACCGTCTCGGTCGGCAGCGCCACGACTTTGCCGGCGCGCAGGAGCGCCGCCGACCGCAGCACCGCGGCCCGAAAGCGCGCCTCGGTGTCGGTGGGCACCAGCTCTGCCTGTGGCAAGGTGGGCAACGTCACGGCGGCACTCTAGCCCGCGTCCGGGTCATCCTGGCAAGTCGGGAGACATCGAAGACACGAAGCTCATCGTCAGCACGGTGATTGTCGGCGTGGCGCGCCACATGCCGGAGCGCCGGTCGTGGCGACTGAAGGTGAGTGCCTCTGCCATCCACAATCCACATCCCACCTCATCCCCCCGACTGCACCCATCGGAATCACCGCGCGGCGGCGGAGCGACGTTACGGAGGGGTGGATTGGGGTCCGCGGTGAATAAGCTGTGGAGAACTCGTCCTTTCTTTTTGCCCAATCTGTGCCAAGGGTAAGCACTGGCGAAGTAGCGAGCCCGGGTCCAAGTACCGGCGTCGAGACTTAAGAGCCGGGGCGTCAGGACAATGTTCCTGCGAGGAACCACTCCATTGGGAGTCGCTCACTCACTGTGGTGAGCCGTTAAGATGAATCCCGCCTGGCGGGAGCGCCAGTCTCAGTGGTGCCGCTGCTTCGCCATTTCTGCTTTTTTCTCTTAGGCTGTGGCTTGCGGGTTGCGTTTTGCGGTCCGGGCCGCACTTTAGGGGTGTCGAAAGGCGCATATGGAAGTCCTGTATATTCTGGGTGTGCTGGTCGTTTGGTTCGTTCTGATGAGGTGGGTGTTACCGCGGTTTGGGATCGGTACGTGAATGACCGGGAGCTGCTCGGTCGAGCAGCCCAAGGGGGAGGAGCCGGACCCGAAAGGCCCGCAGCGGTCATAGCGGTCAGCAGGGGCGAGGCGTGGGCCGTCATGCCGGGCGATGCGTTTCGCGGGCCTGTCTGCCGTTAGGATCAGACTGTGTCGGCGGGCTGGCTTTCGCTCGAGCGGTAGGAAGGGCGGCACCTATGAAACGCGAAGAAGCCTGGCAGCTCCTCACCGAGTTCACCCAATCGGAGTCGTTACGCAAGCATGCGCTGGCGGTCGAGGCCGCACTGCGTCATTATGCGCCGTTGCTGGGGGGGGACGTCGAGGTGTGGGGTGTGACCGGGCTGATTCACGATTTCGACTATGAACGTTGGCCGAGTCCACCCGAGCACACGCGTGTCGGGGCGGGGATCCTCCGTGACCGCGGCGTGGACCAAGAGATCATTGGCGCGGTGCTATCGCATGCGGAATGGAACCAGGCGGAGTACCCATTGGATCGGCCGTTGCGGAAGGCGCTCTTTGCGGTGGACGAGCTGTGCGGGTTCATTACGGCGGTGGCGTATGTGCGGCCGGAACGGCTGACCGGGATGACCGCCGGCAGTGTCCGCAAGAAGATGAAACAGCGGTCGTTCGCGGCGGCGGTGAAACGGGAGGACATCGAGCGCGGTGCGGCGTTGGTGGGCCGGCCCCTGGACGAGCATATCGGCCACGTGATTGCGGCTTTGCAGGGCATCGCGCCGGCGCTGGGGCTAGCCTGAGGGCGTCGGTCTTCGCCCTTGCACGAGGGGCTGGGGTCCGCCACTTTCGCTGCCCATGAAGGTCTTGGTGAGCGGCGGCGCGGGCTACATCGGTTCCATTTGTGTCGAGGAACTCCTGGAGCGCGGCTACGGCGTCACGGTGCTGGACAACCTGAGCGAGGGCCATCGGGCGGCGGTGGATTCGCGGGCGCAATTCGTGCGGGTCTGTCTGAGCGATCGCGAGCTCACGATGCGCGCGGTGGAGGCGGCTGGGGCGGAGGCGATTCTGCATTTCGCGGCCAACGCTCTGGTGGGCGAGTCGATGGCGAACCCCTCGAAATATTTCCGCAACAATGTGGCGGCCGGCCTGAATTTGTTAGATGCCGCGGTGCGAGCCGGCGTGCGAAAGTTCGTATTCAGCTCGACTTGCGCCACGTACGGGCCGCCGGCGCGGGTGCCGATCGCTGAAGACCAGCCCACGCACCCGATCAACCCCTATGGGGAGTCCAAGCTGATGTTCGAGCGCATCCTGGAGTGGTACCGGCAGCTCCACGGGCTCGAGCCGGTGGTATTCCGGTACTTCAACGCCGCCGGCGCCTCGGCGCGCTTTGGCGAGCATCACCGGGTCGAGACCCACTTAATTCCGAACGTCCTCAAGGTGGCGCTGGGCCAAGCGCCGCATTGCCAGGTCTACGGCACCGATTACGCGACGCCGGACGGGACGTGCATTCGGGACTACATACACATTCTGGACTTGGCAGACGCCCATATCCGGGCCTTGGCGCCGGGACGGATGGGGGTGTACAACCTAGGCAACGGCGAAGGGTACTCGGTGCGAGAGGTGATTCAGACCTGCGAGCAAGTGACGGGGCGGAACATCGCGGCCATCGAACGGCCGCGGCGACCGGGAGATCCGGCGCGGTTGGTGGCGGCGGCGGACAAGGCCAAGCGCGAGCTGGGTTGGCAACCGCGCCACCCGCGGCTCGAGCAGATCGTGGCCACGGCGTGGGCCTGGCATCGGGCGCATCCGGACGGTTACCCAGCCGGACCCGAGTGACGGTTCTGGCGGTGCGTGGGGGCGGCCCGGACCAGATCAAGCGGGTTTGCGGTCCCGGCACACGACGCGCTCGACCGCCGCGACCAACCCGGGGACGGTGTGCGGGTCCGCCTCGACGGCCGGTTCGAGGCCGAGGGTGGCCAGGGCCTTGGTCGCCTCTGGGCCGAGGGTGGCCACTTTGAGTGCGGGGTAACGGCGGAGCAACCGCGGCAGGTCAAACCGGGCGTGGAAGTGTTCGACGGTCGAGCCGCTGGTGAAGGTGACCCAATCCGCGCCCGACTCGACGAGTCGGGCGGCGGCGCCGTTCCGGTCGTCGGTGTCTGCCACGGTGCGGTAGCAGGCGATGTCGTCGACAATGGCGCCGTTTTCTTCCAGGAGGCGGGGCAGCTCGGGGTTGGCCACTTCGGCGCGCAACAGCAGGACCCGCACGTTTTCCAGGCTTTGGAACTGGAGGAGTTCCTTGGCGATCTCGCGCGCGGTGTGCTTGTTCGGCACGAGGTCGACCTTGAGGTGGAGCTCGGCCAAGCGGGCGGCGGTGCCGGGGCCCACGGCGGCGAGCCGGACGGCGCCGAGGTCGCGCAGGTCTTCGAAGGCCTTGAAGAAGTAGTCGAAGAAGGAGCCGACCCCGTTGGCGCTGGTGAAGATGACCCAGTCGTACTCGCCCAGGCCCGCCATGGCCTCGACCAGCGGTCGATGCTCGGTCGGCGGCCCGATGCGGATGCAGGGCACCTCGAGCACATCCGCGCCGCGCTCGCGGAGGGCGCCGGTGAGCTGGGCGGCCTGGTCGCGCGCCCGGGTGACGACGATGCGCTGGCCGAACAGGGGGCGGCGCTCGAACCAGTTGAGCTGGGAACGCAACGAGACGACCCCGCCGATGATGGTGACGGCGGGGGCGCTAAACGCGGCTTGGGCGGCGCGCTGGCCGATGTCGGCGAGCGTCCCGGCGATGGTCTGTTGCTGGCCGGTGGTGCCCATGCGCACCATGGCCACCGGGGTGTTCGGCGCCAAGCCGCGGGCGACGAGGGTTTCCGCCAGTTGCGCGATGCGCTCGACGCCCATCAGGATCACCTTCGTGCCGGGCAGGCGCACCATCAGGTCCCAGTCCAGTCCACTGCCCTGCGCCAGCGGATCGCGGTGGCCGGTGATGACGGTGAAGCTCGAGCCATGAGCGCGGTGGGTGAGCGGGATGCCCGCATAATTGGGCACCGCCATCACCGACGAGACCCCGGGCACCACCTCGAAGGGAATCCCCGCCGCGGCCAAACCTTGCGCCTCTTCTCCGCCTCGGCCGAAGGTGTACGGGTCGCCCCCTTTGAGACGGATGACGCACTGGCCGGCGCGGGCGCGTTCGACGAGCAGAGCGGTCAGCGCTGCCTGCGAGGGCGGGTGGTCCTTGGTTCGCCGGATGATCTCGGCGCCGCGGGGCACGAGCCCGAGCAACTCCGGGTTGACGAGCGCGTCGTGCACCACCACGTCCGCGCGGCGCAGCAGCGCCGCCCCGCGCAAGGTGAGCAACTCCGCGTCGCCGGGTCCGGCGCCCACGAGGTACACGGTGCCAGGAGGTTTCATGTCACTGGGGCGGGATCTTAACGCAAGGCGAGCCTGGGGGAAAGGGGACAGAAAAGGCGTGTAGTGGGAGTCGACATCGGGCAAGCTGGCCCCACACCACCACAACGACACCGATGATGGAAGCGACGATCCAGTTTACTGTGAACGGCCAACGGCGGTCGGTCACCACGGACCCCGCGCGGCCGCTGGTCGAGGTGCTGCGCGAGGATTTGCAACTGACGGGCACGAAAGTCGGGTGCGGCGAGGGTCAATGCGGTTCGTGCACGGTGTTGCTGAACGGGCGCACGGCCCTGGCGTGCCAGACGCCGGTGGCTCAGGCCGACCGTCAAACCGTCCTCACGATCGAAGGGCTGGCTGCCGGCGCGACCCTGCACCCCATTCAGGAGGCCTTTCTGGCCCAAGGCGCGCTCCAGTGCGGCTACTGCACCCCCGGGATGATCATGGGCGTGGCCGGCGCGCTGCTCGATAAACCCCAACCGACTGCGGCGGAGCTGCGGGCCCACCTCGAGGGGCACCTCTGCCGTTGCTGCGGTTACCCGCGAATCCTCGACGCCCTCGAGCGAGTCGCGGAGCTCACGCGGAGGATCACGCCATGACCACTGAACCCAGGACTGGTGGCCACTCGACTCCCGACCCCACCGCCGACGCACTGGTTTTGCCGGACTGCGGGATCAGCCGCCGCTCGTTCGTGCAGTGGCTGGGCGCCGGCTTGCTCATCTCGGTGGGCGCTGGTCCGGCGCTGGCCCAGCGCAGCGGTGGTCGCGGCGGGGGCGGCGCCCGGAGCGTTTCGGCTCGTGTCCATCTAGGTCAAGACGGCCGGATCACCGTCTTGAGCGGCAAAGTCGAGATGGGGCAAGGCGCGCGGGCGGAGCTCAGCCAGGCTGCCGCCGAGGAATTGCGTTTGGCGGTTGGGCAGGTGACGATGATCCTAGCCGACACGAGCGTGGTGCCTGACGACGGGACCACGGCGGGGAGCCGCACGACACCCGCGACCGTGCCGGCCGTGCGTCAGGCGTGTGCTGCCGCGCGCCAACTCCTGGTGGAATTGGCTTGCCGCCGCTTCGGGGTCCAACCGGGGGAGGTAGTCGTCCGCGATGGCCAGATCGCCCACGCGGCCTCGCAACGAACCGCCACCTACGCGGATCTCGCCCAGGCAGGGGAGACCGCCAAGGCCTTCGAGCGGGCGATCCCCGCCGAAATCGAGTTGACCCCGGTCCAGGCTTGGCGGGTCCTGGGGACTTCGGTGCCGCGCCCGAACGGTCGGGACTTGGTGATGGGTACCCACGCGTTCCCGTCGGACGTGCGCCGGCCTGGGATGCTTTACGGCAAGGTGCTCCGCCCTCCCAGCTACGGCGCCCGACTCAGCTCGGTTGACCTGGCGGTGGCGCAAGCGTTGCCGGGGGTGGTGGCCGTGCGCGACGGCGAGTTTGCTGGGGTGGCGGCGCCGACCTCGTTGCGGGCACGGGAAGCCCTGGCGGCGCTGGCGACCACGGCCCGCTGGGAGGAGCTGCCGCAACCTTCAAGCTCGGAGATCTACGATTATCTCCGGCAACGAGCTCAAGGGGGTGTGCCGGCCAATCCGTTCACGGCCGAACTCGCCGCGGCGCAGCAGGTCTTGCGGCAGACCTATCGCGTGCCCTACGTCCAACACGCGCCGCTGGAACCGCGCGCCGCCGTGGCGGAGTGGGAGGGCGATCGGCTGACGGTCTGGACCGGCACGCAGAGCCCCTTTGGCTACCATCGTGAGCTGGCCCGCGCCTTCCAGTTGAGCGAGGACAACGTGCGGGTCATGGTGCCGGATTTCGGCAGCGGGTTCGGAGGCAAACACAGCGGCGAAGCGGCGATCGAAGCGGCACGGTTGGCGCGCGCGGCTGGCCGGCCGGTGTCGTTGACCTGGACTCGGGCAGAGGAGTTCACCTGGGCCTATTTCCGGCCGGCGGCGGCGATCGACATCGAGGCCACCCTCGATGCGACGGGCCGGCTGACCTCGTGGTATTTCCTCAACCTCAACTCGGGCGGCGCGGCGGTGGACACGCCATACCGCGCTGGCGCGGCCAGGTCTCGGTTTATCGCCTCGAATTCACCGCTCCGCCAGGGCTCGTATCGGACCCTGGCCGCCACCGCGAACAACTTCGCGCGCGAGAGCTTCATGGACGAGTTGGCGCTGGCTGCGGGCGTGGATCCCTTGGACTTCCGGCTCGCGCACCTCGAACACCCGCGCCTGCGCGCTGTGCTCGAGGCGGCGGCGCAGCGCTTCGGTTGGCGCGAGCGTGTGACAGCGAGGCAGCCGTCGCTGGGCGTGGGCTTGGCTTGCGGGACGGAGAAGGGATCCTATGTGGCGGCGTGCGCGGAGGTGACGATCGATTCGGTCACCCAGCAGATCGCGGTGCGGCGCGTGTGTGAGGTGTTCGAGTGCGGCGCCATTCTGAACCCGGCGAACCTCCGCGCCCAGGTGCAAAGCTGCATCGTCATGGGACTGGGCCCAGCCCTGCGCGAAGAGATGCGCTTCGCCCACGGCAAAATGTTAAACGCCTCCTTCGCGCAATACCGAGTCCCCCGCTTCAGTGACCTGCCTGAACTGGACCTGCACTTGCTCGCGCGCCCCGACCTACCGGCCGCCGGCGGGGGCGAAACGCCGATCATCGCCATTGCGCCGGCGATTGCCAACGCGGTCGCGCACGCCACCGGCACACGGGTCCGCCAAATGCCCATCCGCCTGCCCGAGGCACCGACCGCCTGAGCCGGCCTTCACCCCGCCACGCCTACGGATGAGAGCTTCGGATCGGCGACAGTCTGCCGGTAGGGCGCGCAGTCCCCTGCGCGCCGCGACCCTCCGGGGACACAGGAGACCGCGGCGCGCAGGGGACTGCGCGCCTTACCGCCAACTGGTAGTCCGTCTTGGTGGCTCATGAGCAAGCGCCCATTCCTGCGGCATGAACGCTAGCTCACCCGCACCCGAGCCGCCGCCGGGTAAAACCACCGGCCCGTTGGGCGGGGGCCGCCAGGCCGCGGGGCTTGGAGCCCCGACAAGCCAGGACCTCCCGCGCGCAGTCCTGGCCTGGTGCGACGCCGGTCGCCCCTTCGCCCTCGCCCTGGTGCTCGAGACTTCCGGTTCCACTCCGGCCAAGGCGGGCGCGCACGCTATCCTCGATGCCACAGGCGCGATTTTCGGCACCATTGGCGGCGGGCTTGTCGAGGCGGAAACCCAGCAACATGCTCGCGCGGTCATTGCCGCGGGGCGACCGATGGTGCTGGATCGGCGGCTGCAGGGCAGCGGCGTTGCGGACGCGGACCCGATCTGCGGCGGGCGAATGCGAGTCTTGATCGACCCGACCGCGGTCTGTCACCGCGCTGCGTTTGCCGCTGCGGCTGGGGCACAACAGCGCCGTGAAAGGGGAGTACTGCTCACGACGCTGCACTCGAGCGCGGAGCTGACGGTAGCCACCGACGTGGCGTTTGTGGGTGGGCCAACGTTCGAGCCGCCGCCGGGAACCGTCCGCGCCGACGTGGTCCGGACCGCACTCGAGACCGGGCAAACCGGTCTGGTGGTGGTGGAGTCGGCGAGTGGAGGGCCGCCGCAGGAGGTGTTGGTCGAGCCGCTCGTGCCGCGGCCGCGCTTGTTGATCGTGGGGGCGGGGCATGTGGGGCAGGCGGTCGCTGTGCAGGCGAACCTGGTAGGATTCGACATCGCCGTCCTGGACGACCGGGCGGCGTTCCTTACGCCCGCGCTGTGGCCGCCTGACGCCACGCTGCGCTGTGGGGACATCCCCAGCGAGTTGGCCGCCGGGCCGTTGGACCCGGACACGTACGTGGTGCTGGTCACGCGCGGTCACCGGCACGATGCGGCGGCGTTAGCGGTGTGCTTGCATCAGCCGACGGCGTACGTCGGGATGATCGGGAGCCGGCGCAAGGTCGCGTTGGTGCGCCAGGAATTCCTCGAGTCCGGGCGCGCCACAGCCGCCGAGTTCGACCGCGTCTGCGCTCCGATTGGGCTCGAGCTCGGCGCGGTGACGGTGCCGGAGATTGCCACCAGTATCGTGGCGCAACTCATCCTCACGCGTCGCAAGGGGCGCGACGGCAAAACCCGCCCGCCATGAACTCGCGGCGGGTTGGCGCGGTGGTGTTGGCGGCCGGTAGGTCGCGACGCATGGGCACGCAGAAGCTGCTGCTCCCGGTGGGCGGGCGCCCGCTGATCGCGCGCGTGGTGGACGAAGTCTTGCGAAGCGGTGTGAGGCCGGTGTTGGTTGTGGTGGGGCGGCACGCGCGCCGGCTCGAGCGCGCGTTGATGGGGCGTCGGGTCAAGTTCGTTACCAACCCGCGCCCGGAGAGTGACATGCTCGAGTCGGTGCGGTGTGGGTTGCGCGCGTTGCCGAAGGCGTGCGCGGCGGTCGCGGTGGTGCTCGGGGACCAACCGGGGCTCACCGCCGAGACGTTGGCGTCCTTGATCCGAGCCTATCGCGCCGGCACACGGGACATCGTGGTCCCCACCTGCCAGGGCCGGCGCGGCCACCCGCTCCTGTTCGCACGCCGCTACGGCCCGGAAGTCCTGAGCGGCTACGCGAGCGTGGGCCTGCGGGGCCTGCTGCAGGCGCATCCGGAGGACGTGTTCGAGGTCGAGTTGGGCGCGCCTGCCGTGCTCGAGGACATGGACCTCCCGGCGGATTACCGGCGGGTGGTTAGCCGTTTTGGGCTGGGGCCTCAGAACTCGGGGCGCGCGCTGCGAAGACGAACTGGTTCGAGGTCTGGCCGCCGAGCTTGGTCCAAAGGAGATCGAGCATGAAGAAACAGCCGACGACCGGCAGGTTCTTGAGGTTGAGGAACTCCCACGCGGACTGGCCCCGATCGAGCGAGTTGAGGCCAAGCGCATTGCGCAGGCTGATAATCCAGAAGGCGATCGACGGCGTGCAGCCTTGGGCTTCGACCACATACCCCGTCTCACCCAGGAGCCGGGCGAGCGACGCGAGGTTGAACAAGTGGAAATGCCGGGGGATGTGGTACCCACCCCAGTAGCGGCGTCGGAAGAAGCGGTAGTCCCAGCCGCCCCGGTTGGGGGTATCGATCGCCAACACACCGTGCGGCGAGAGTTTGCGCTGGACGAGGCGCAGGGCCGCTCGCGGATCGCGCAGATGCTCGATCAGTTGGCGCATGACGATCAGGTCGTGCCCCCCATCCGCCAGCGCGCTCAGGTCCGCCTCGACGTTGCCCGTCACACACCGAATCCCCGCCGCCTCGGCCCGCCGCAGCACCGCACCATCAAACTGAAGATCCAAACAGACCGCTTCGACACGGCCCTCGGTTCCGGCCTCGAACACCTCGCGCAACTTGAGCAAGCGAGTCAAGTTCCCGCCCCCGATATCGACGACCGACCGCACCCGTCGATTCCCGAGGCGGCGCCGCAGTTGGGTGGCGTCCTTGGTCATCTTGGCCTCGACCACCGGTCCGGTCATGTAGATCGGGGAGCGTGGATCATGCGCGCCAGGAGGGTGAGGTAGGAGGCGCGAACGCGCCGCACGTAACCTGGTTGGTGCGCCTCCATGAGCCGGCGCAGGGCGGGCAAGTGGTAGAACGGGACGGTCAAGTGGGCGTGATGCGCCTGATGATCGTCGAACCCAAACGGCGCTAGCAAATAGCGCTCGAGAAAATGGGTCTCGACATCGATCGTGCTCTGGGGCGCACGCGCCAGGTCTCGCTCCGGCGGCCCGGGGAAGAAGTAGTGATAGCCGTGTTCGAGGAAGGTGCGGATGCGGTCCAGTTGGAGGGCGATCACGAAGATGGGCGCCAACCAGAAGACAAAATAAGCCGACGCACCGAGCCGCCACCAGTACAACGCCAGCACCACCCCCTGCACCGCGGCAATCGGGGCCACTTGCGCCTGCACGGTTCCCAGGCTGGGACGCTGCGCGTTCACCAGGGCATGGCTACCCGGGACGCCGCCATCGCCGAAGAACTTCCGGCGCAGCTTTGTCAAGCTGTCCCGGTAGTTGCCGGTCAACAACAAACGTAAGCGCGGCCAGCCAGGTTGCTCCCGCAGCAATGGCCGGTAGATGTAGCCATCGATGTCGTCCTCGATGCTCTGCGGCGATTTGTGATGTTCGAGGTGGGCGCGCCGGTAGTTGAACAGCGACACGCCAACCAGCGAGGCACACCCGGCGCACGGTCTAACTGGCCGCCTTGGCTAGGGCAGCGCTGTGGGCGTGGATCTTGCGGATGGCGGCGACGATGTGTTCGAGGTCGCCCCGCTCGGCCAAGAGCATGTTCTGCGTCAGAGCGACGGTGGTCGCGCACACCTGCCGGTTGCCCTTCAGGTCGTTGAAGCTCTCGCGATAGGCCTTGAGCCGCTCGGCGCTGAACAGGCGCTTGAACCCGCGCGAGTTGATGGCCTCGTCCAGCAGCCCGTCGTGGTATTGCTCCGCGTAACCGCTGCTGGTCGGGATACCCTCGGCGCCCAGCGCCCGGATGAACTGGTCGCGCGACAGGCCGTGGAACTGGCTGGCATCGTACCGGAAGGGATACAGATGCCACACCGCCCGGCTCCGGTCGGGCAGGCGGGCCGGTTGGATGCCCGGGATCTGCTTGAGTTCGGCTGTGAGGTAATCCGCGTGCTCGCCCCGGCGCGCTGTGTCCGTGACCAGCTTCTCCAATTGCTGCAGGAGAATGGCCGCCTGGAAATGTTGCATGCGGTAATTGCTGCCACGGGTGAAGTAGGACCGCTCACCCCGAAAACTGCCGTAGGCACGGCCGCAGTTGTGGAAGGACTGGCACCGGTCCAAGAGCGCGTCGCTGTCGCCCGTAACGGCGCCGCCCTCGCCCGAAGGCAGATGTTTGGACTCCTGGAAACTGAAACAGCCTAGATCGCCGAGGACACCGCATTTGCGGCCTTTGTACTCGGCCAGCCAGGCCTGGCAGGCATCCTCGACCACCGCCAGCTTGTGTTTCTTGGCGATGGCATTGATTGGGTCCATGTCACACGGCATCCCGTAGATGTGGACCGGCAGAATCGCTCGGGTGCGGTCGGTGATCCGGCTTTCGATCGACGCCGGATCCATGGTCAGGGTTGCTGGGTCGGTGTCGGCGAAGACCGGGAGGGCTTTGTTGACGAGGATGGCGTTGTAAGTGGCGATGAAGGTGTAGGGCGAAACGATGACTTCGTCTCCGGCGTCCACGTCCATCACGTGCAGGCTCACCAACAGGGCCGTCGTGCCGCTGGCCGTGGCCAAGCACCGTTTGGCGCCGAGCAACTGGGCGTAGGCCGTCTCGAACTGGCCCACGTTCTCCCCCGAACCGCGGAACCAGCGCCGGCTGCGCAGCACCTTCAGCACAGCCGGTTCCCAAGCCTCGCGCCAGGTTGGCCAACTGGGCCAACCCCCCGGATGCACCGGGGCGCCGCCCAGCAAAGCCGGTTTGGCGGTCTCGGCGGCCAACGCGCGGGGGGCGGTTTGGGTGCTCAACCAAGTGAGCGCCGCCGAACCAGCGGCGGCGTTACGAATGAATCCACGACGGGTGATTTGCTTGTTCATAGGCTCGCGAGTTTGACAGGGCTGGGTGAGACTCAGCCATAAACCGGTCGCACCGTCAATCGCGCGCTGCTGAGGGCTTGCAGAGCCGCCTCGGGTTGTGGCACGCTTCATCCGCGTTCGGGCTCGCCTTGGAGACGCGGCCGCGCGGCGCGGTTTCCGGGGCCTGCCAGTGCCAGAGTAGCTCAGCGGTAGAGCAGGGGACTCATAAGCCCTTGGTCGGGGGTTCGATTCCCTCCTCTGGCACCATATTTCGTATATTCATTTGTAGCCTATTACAGAATCCGATCGACAGTCAGGCGGGCAAACTAAGACTACCCACTAAGACTACGTTCCGGGATGTTGCCTCCCTTCGCCGATGTCAGGAATGACTGACCCCAGGCGCGGACGCCTGCCCGGCGAGGGCCATCTGCCGACGGGCCAGGCAGGGAGGACGCGGGGTTAGTCGCTCACGAACGAAGCGGCATCGAGACTTCGAGACGGTCTGCCGCGCTGAGTTCCTACACCACGATGCCCTTTCGCTTCGCCCTTGGCTCGCTCTTCGACGTTTCCTGCTCGCCTCGTGTTAGGAAAGCGGGCAGGTGATGAGAAGGCCTGCAGGCGGCGCCGGAGAAAAGCACCGGGGAGCGGCCGCCAAGGAGGAGTGCCAACAGAGGGCATGAAGCCGCACCAGCGGTGCCCGCTTGGAGCTTGCTTGCCCACCCGGCGGCTGGCAATCTGCTGCGCACGCTGGCTGCGCTGAGACTGCCCGCGCGCACACACTCGAGAACTCGATGAGCGCCGATTATATTCAACCCATACTGGATCCCGAGGACCCAGAAGGGCCGCGAGTGCAGGCTGTTTTGCCAGGTCGACTGATCTCATACTACTACAAGTTTCACCCGGTCAATTACGAGAACCTCCGTGCTGCAAAGTTCGTGCTAGAGCATCCCAAACGGCTCTTCGCCGGAATCCGTGCATTTAACGAAGGCGGTTGGTGCTTTACAGGCAGACCCGAGACCTGGCACATTCGGGAAGACGTGACGGCACCGTTTCCCGCGAATTTGGTTTTCGCGGTCTACCTTAATTCTCGGTGTTTCGTTTACGAGTGCTGAGCCGAGTACTCAGCGAAGGACGATCCTGATTGTCCAAGAGACTGGCAGAACCGATATTCGAGGCTGGTATGGAAAAGCACTTCCTGAGCGCATTTGTCGAGGGCACGGAACGGGAATCCCCCAAACCGTGGTACAACCCCGATGGGGATTGCATCGTCTATCAGTTCGGCGACGAAGCAATTGTCGCTGACCGAGTCGACGAGATACTGACCATCTATCGTTCTGTCGAGACAGGGAAGTCGATCGGATACCAGATTAAGGGCGTGTGCGCGCTGGGCCGGAAGTTCGGCCGGGATACCCTGATCGTGAATTGCCGCCAGGATCGGGAAGAACTGAAGGAGATCTCCCTCTGCTGGCTGCTCCTCGCCGCTTACGAGGACGGCCCGAAGACTATTGGCCGGCGTCAGGCGTACAGTGATGCCCTGGAATACTGCGGTCCGCACCCGCGTTTGACCACCAGAGACCTCGACCTCGTTCCTGCCTGAGTCCTCTCCGGCTGCTCTGCCGCAACACCTTCCGTGCCACCGCAGCATGGGCTGTAAGATGGCCACGCAAGTGCTTCGTGTTCAACACATGCGCCTGATCTGGTATCAGGTTGAAGCGCAACATCCGCTCGCCAGTCGCGCACGCCTGGTTTCAGATCAGATCATTTGGCTACGGAGTATTTCGTGAGTGTTGCGTTCTACCTTACATCCGCCGAAACGTATCAAACGACGTGCCAGGCGATGCCCAAGCTGGGCGGCTCACCCTCCGTCCGCTGCCGTTGCCCTCACTGGGCGGAATGCGCGGTTGAGCACGCTCAGCCCAACAACGCGCGTCGCAACAGCTCGAGCCCCTGCTGGGAGGTCACGTGCTTGAAGGTCTCGCGATCGAACGTGTTCACTTGCAGCACCACGGTGGTGCGGTCCGGCGTCGCGAGGGCGAGGAAGACCGTGCCCACCGGTTTGACCTCCGACCCGCCGCTGGGCCCGGCAATGCCCGTCACCGCCAAGGCGTAGTCGGCCCGGTAACGGGCGCGGGCGCCTTCAGCCATCTCGCGGGCGACCGGCTCGCTGGCGGCGCCGTGCTCGGCCAGGGTTTGGGGGTGGACGCCCAGGCACTGTTGTTTGAGTTCGTTGCTGTAGGTGACGAGGCCGCCCAGGAAGACCGCGGAAGCGCCGGGCACGTCCGTGATGCGACTGGCGATGCGCCCGCCCGTGCACGACTCGGCCAGCACCAGGGTCTGCCTCCGGTCGGTAAGGAGTCGGACGACGACCGCCTCGAGCACGTCATCCTCATCCCCGTAGACGTGCTGGCCGATGAGCCGGCGTACCGTCGCCTCCGCTTCCTCCAACAACGGGCGAACCGCCTCGCCGCGGGCGGACAGTCGGATGTCCACTTCGCCGGGTCGCGCGCAGTACCCGATTTCGAGCCCCGCCTGGACGAGCTCGGCCAGCGGACCGGCGATGCGTTCCTGCACCAGGGATTCGCCCAATCCCGAGCTGCGCAGGGTGCGGCAGAGAAAGGGGGCGGGCAACCGCGAGTTTTGGCGCAGCCAGGGCAACACCTGCTCGAGAAACATGGGCCGCAACTCGCGGGGCGGGCCGGGCAACATCACGAGCCAGACTCGCTCGGCTCGGGAGGCTTGCTGGGGCGATGGCCCTTCGAGAATGAGTCCGGGCGCGGTGCCATTGGCGTTGGGCAAGACCAGGGCGCCTTCCGGCACCAGGGCTTGAACCTGGGTACTGGCTGGTCGGGGTCGACGGCGCGCGGCGAACCAGGCTTCGAGGTGCGCCACCACGGCCGGGTCTTCGACGAGCTGGCGCCCGAACAAGGCGGCGATGGCGTCGCGGGTCAGATCGTCCGAGGTCGGCCCGAGGCCGCCGGTGGTGATCACCAGGGCCGCGCGGCCCAGCGCTTCGCGGACGGCCTGCTGGACGGCTGGGGCGGTGTCGGGCACCGCCACCTGGCGGGCGACGAGGTAGCCTCGGTCGGCGAGTTGGCGGCAGAGCCATTGCTGGTGGGTGTTGAGGACTCGGCCGGTCAGCAGTTCGCTGCCTGTGTTGATGAGCTCGATGTTCAAGCGGGGCGCAGTGTCCCGCGCCGACCGGTGGGGCGCAAGCGCGGGTTCGGCGTGAGCGACCGGGCGTCGTTGACTTGTGCGGGGGGAAAAATATACTGGCGACGTGGGTGAGACGCAGAATAAGTGCGGCAAACAGCGGTTTCTGGACTTTCTAGGCGGGAAGAGGCTTCGCCTGACCGCCCAGCGCCGCGCGATTGTCGAGACGGTGTTCAGCACCACCCAGCACTTCACGGCCGATCAGCTCTTGGCTTGGGCGCGCAAGCGCGACAGGTCCGTCTCGCGGGCGACGGTGTATCGCACGCTGCCGTTGTTGACCGAGAGCGGGCTGGTGCGGGAGATGGACTTCGGCAAGGGCCAGACCTACTACGACCCCAACTACGCCGATCATCCCAACCACAGCCACCTGATCTGCGAGGACTGCGAGAAGATTGTCGAATTCGAGAGCGAGAAGATCGCGCGGCTCGAGACGGAGATCGGGCAGAAGCTCGGCTTTTCGGTCACCCGCCAAAGGCTCCAGATCACGGGCAGTTGCGACGAACTCAAGAAGCGCGGCACCTGCAAGAACCTGGACCCTCGAAGCGCCAACT